>ULRJ01015294.1_pt1 | contig 15634 bp, 10 predicted proteins | sample 1955321 | NCBI WGS metagenome assembly ULRJ01 (sample SAMEA4835679, study PRJEB28245) | human gut metagenome | biome: gut microbiome; material: fecal sample | place: Denmark | collected 2008 | reverse complement strand
GTCTTGCCCTTGCGGATGGCGTACCCGACCTGAATCAGCCGCTCGATGATGGCGGCGCGGGTCGCGGGCGTGCCGATGCCGCTGCCCTTCATCTGCCGCGCGATTTCCTCGTCGGTGGATTCGCGCCCGGCGGTTTCCATCGCGGAGAGCAGGGACGCGTCGTTGTGCTGCGCCGGGGGCTTGGTCTGGTCGCTCTTGACCTCGGCGGCGCGGACGGTGCGCGTGTCGCCGGGGGATAGCGGCGGCAGGGCGGTTTCCTCCTCGGCGTCGGCGGATTTTTTCTTCGCGCGCCCGGCTTTCGGCGGATTCGCCAGCGGCGGCACATCCCGCCAGCCGTTTTGCAGCACGACGCGCCCGTTCGTGCGGAATCGGTGCTCGCCGACCCCAGTGATGACCTTCGTCGCGTCGTACTCGCACGCGGGATAGAACGCCGTCAGCATCCGCCGGACGACCATATCGTACAGCTGCCGCTCATCTTCGGGCAGGCTGTCCAGATTGATTCGCTTCGGCGTGGGCAGAATCGCGTGGTGGTCGGTGACCTTCGTTTCGTCAATCGTGCGCTTGCTGACAGGCAGCTTTCCATCCGGCAGCGCGCCCGGCACAAGCGCCTGATAGCTTTCCGGCAGCACCTTCATCGTCTGCACAACGCGCGGAATCATGTCAGGCGGCAGATAGCGGCTGTCCGTGCGCGGGTAGGTGAGGGCTTTGTGCGTTTCGTAGAGGGACTGGGCGAGCTTGAGCGTCTTGTCGGCGGTGAAGCCGAGCAGGCGGTTCGCGTCGCGCTGGAGGCTGGTCAGGTCGTAGAGCTGGGGCGGCAGGTCACGGCGGCGGGTGGTTTCGGCGCTTATCACTGGGGCGGATTGATTCTTGATTTGCGCGGCGAGGGCTTTCGCGTCGTCGATTTTGGGGATGTGCGTGTCCGGCTCCAAGCCCTCACGGAAGTACATGCCGCGGTAGTCGCCGAAATCCGCCGTGACGGTCGCGTATTCTTCCGGCTTGAAGTCTTCGATTTCCTTCCGCCGCTTGACCAGAATCGCAAGCGTCGGGGTCTGCACGCGCCCGACGGACAGTAGCGCGTCATAGCGCAGGGTAAAAGCGCGGCTGGCGTTCATGCCCACAAGCCAATCCGCCTGTGAACGGCACTGCGCGCTGCGGTACAAGCCGTCGTAGTCACTGCCGCTGCGGATGGCGCGGAAGCCTTCCTGAATCGCCTCGTCCGTCATGGAGGAAATCCACAGGCGGTCGAAAGGCTTCTTGCAACCCGCTTTTTCGTAGATGTAGCGGAAAATCAGCTCCCCCTCGCGCCCCGCGTCGGTTGCGCAGATGAGCCGGTCGGTTTCCGGCGCGTTGATGAGATTGCGGACGACGGCAAACTGATCGCGGCTGCTGGCAATGACTTTCAAGGGGATTTCGGCGGGCAGAATCGGCAGCGTATCAAATGACCAGCGCTTGTACTTTTCATCGAGCTCGTCCGGCTCAACCAGCGTCACCAGATGCCCGACCGCCCACGTCACGACCCAGTCGCCGCCCGTCAGGCAGCCGCGCCCGCTGCTCTGGCAGCCAAGCACGCGGGCAATATCGCGCCCCACGCTCGGTTTTTCCGCAATGACTACTGTACGCCCCATAGGTGAGAAACCTCCTGATGATGTATATCCGTGCCTTTTTTATGCAGAAATCCGCATGAACAAATTCCATTATACCACATTTGACGGCTTGAAGCAAGCATGGTATAATAGGAGGGAAACCTGTCGGAAGATGGTACGGAGGTCGGCTTGCATGGCGATGTTTTCCTTTGACGAGCAGGCGGCGCTGTTTGACGTAACGCCGCTGCCCAACCAGTTCATCCTTAATTATCTGCCCGAAGCGTCGGGGGACGCGGTGCGCGTGTACCTCTTCGGCTTGGTGGCGTGCTATCATCACGAGGCCATCAGCGATTTGCAGCAAATGGCGCGGGAGCTGAACATGACGGAGGATGATATTCGCGCGGCATACCGCTATTGGGAGCGCAAGGGGCTGGTGCAGCGCGTGGCGGATAATCCGCCGCAGTACCGCTATCAGAACATCTATCAGGTGATGATGACGGGCGCACAGGCGCAGATTGACCCCGCATATGAGCAATTCGCGGAAGCCATCTACGGCGTGTTCGACAACGACCGCCGGCTGCATGGCAAGGACGTCAGCCAATGCTACGAGTGGGTGGAGCAGATGCGCCTGCCGCCGGACGTGGTGATTGCCATGATGCGCCACATGGTGCAGAAGCACGGCAAGAACGTGAGCATGAAAAAAGCCGAGCAGATGGCGATGCGGCTGGCGGACGAAAAGGTGCAGACGGTGGAGGAGGCGCAGGAGATTTTCCGGCGCGACCAGACCGTTTGGAGCGGCAGCAAGAAGGTGCTGGAGAAGTTGGGCCTGCGCCGCTACCCGACCGAGCCGGAGCAGACGATGTACAGCAAGTGGCTGGTGGACTGGCAGTTCACGCCGGATGCAATCCTGCGCGCGGTGGATGAAACCATCAAGAGCAGCAACCCGTCGTTTGCGTATCTGGACGGGATTTTGAAGCGGCTGCACGAGCAGGGGAATGTGCGCACGGAGCAGGATGTGTCGGGCGATATCGAGGACAGCCGGAAGGAAAACGAGCCTATCAAGCAATTCCTGCGCGCGCTGGGCAATTACAGCATTACCATCAACGACACGACGAAAGCGACGTACAAGAGCTTCCAGACCATGTACCCTGACCCGGTGATTCTGCTGGCGGCGCAGCAGTGCGCCAAATGGGGCATGACGACGCTGCAGGACGTGATGCAGACGCTGATGGCGTGGCAGAACCGCAGCCTGCGCACGCTGCCGGAAATTGACGCGTACATGCGGCAGATTGACGAGCAGAACGAGTTCCTGATTGTGCTGTATCAGGCGATGCAGCTGGACGAAAAGACGAAGCCGAACGCCGCCGACCGTGCCCTTGTGAAGCAGTGGACGGAGGAGTGGCGGTTCGCACAGATGTTTGTGCTGGGCTGCGCGCCGTGGGCGGCAGGGAAGAAATCACCGATGGCATACCTCAACAAGATGTTGAAAGTTTTCCGGGAAAAAGGCATCACGACGATGGAAGCGGCCAAGGCGGAGCGCGAACGCTTCGAGCAGCAGCCGAGCCAATCCACCGCACCCGCCGCGCACGCGCCGAAGGTCGTCGGGGAGCAGCAGTACACCCAGCGCACCTACACGCCGACACAGGATGCCATGGACGCCATGATGCAGGAGTGGGAGGAAAGCCATGCGTAAGGAAATCATGCAGGCGCTGCAGCAGGAGTACGAGCAGCAGCGCCTCAAAAATTCGCAGGAGGAGCTTCGGCGGCGGCAGGAGGTTATCACCCGCTGCCCGGAGATTGGGCAGTACCTCGCCGAGCGGCAGAACCTGATTTTCGGCGGCGTGCGCGGCATCCTGAACGGCAAAGCGGCGGCGGATGACCTGCCCGCCCGCATGGACGTGATGAACAAGCGCATCGCCGATTTGCTCCGCCAAAGCGGCTTCCCGGCGGATTATCTTGACCCCGTCTACCGCTGCAAGCAGTGCCGCGACACAGGCTACGTCGGCGAGCCGATTCGCGAAATGTGCCCGTGCCTGCGCAGTGCCTTCTATGCGCGGCTGTACCGCGAGGTCGGCTTGGGCGAAAAGGCGGAGCAGTCGTTCGCCGCGTTTGACCCGAATGTGTTCTCCGACCAGCCGCTGCCGGGCAAAAAGTACAGCCAGCGGCAATTGATGGACATGCTGCGCCACCAGTGCGAACAGTATGCCGAAAAGTATCCCAACGCCGCGACGATGGATCTGCTGCTGATGGGGCAGAGCGGTCTGGGCAAAACGTACCTGATGCACGCCATCGCGAAGCGATTGCTGGAGCGCGGCTTCAACGTGATGATGATCAGCGCCTACCGCTTCCTGGACGTCGCCCGCCGCGCGTACTTCTCCGGCAAACAGGAGGAAATGGACACGCTGATGGATACCGACGTGCTGATGATTGACGACATGGGCGTTGAGCCGCTGATGGAGAACATCACCATCGTGCAGTGGTTCAACCTCATCAACGAGCGGCAGCTGCGCGGTAAAGGCACGGTCATCAGCACCAATTTGAACGTGGAGGAGCTGCGCCGCCGCTACACTGAGCGCATCACATCCCGTCTGCTGGATGGAAAGCAGTGTATGCTGCTGCAATTCTTGGGCGACGACGTAAGGAGGAACAAGGCGTGATTCAGCTTTATATCAGCAAGAAGAATTTCGATGCGCAGAAGGCGGAACGCTTCTTCAAGGAGCGCCGCGTGCAGGTGCAGGTGATGGATTTGAAGAAGCACAAGCTGGGCGAGCGCGAATTGCAGACGATGGCGAAGGACGTGGGGATGCAGGGGCTTCTTGACCGCGAGGACAAGCGCGCGAAGGAGCATCCCGCGTGTTACTGCAACATTGACAGCGTGATTATGACCGCGATTCAGGAAAACCCGTGGCTGCTGAAATCCCCCATCGTCCGCAGCGGACAAAAATGCACCATCGGCTACCAGCCCGACATTTGGGAAAGCTGGCTGAAGGCGGACAAATAATCGCTTAAGCGAAGCACCAAAAAGCTGCACGCGGGCAGAGTAAGGAAGAGAACTCAACTCAATCGCGAAAAGGGGTCAAGGGGCAATTGCCCCTTGCAGGGTGCAGGGACAGCGTCCCTGCTGGGGTTTGGGGCAACGTCCCAACTGTTACACTGTCAATCCAACTATGCTAAACGCGCTCAACCCTGCCGCCTTAGCCGCAGGCAGCGAAGCGTCCCTGCGCAGTAACTTTGCGCGTCCGCAGACGCGCCCCCAAGCTGCTTTTTCCACCAAGATAAAAAACCGCCTGCCCACGCCAATCACCGCATGAGCAGGCTTTCCTTCATTCCAAATAGAGTGCTGATGCCGCCGCGACGCCCGCGTCGTGCGTAATCGTCAGCAGCAGATGCCCCGGATAGCGCAATGCCGCTTCGCCGGAGAGCACCGCCGTCGGCTGCCCCTGCGCCGTGTGCGAAATGGCAATCTCCGTCAGCGGAAAGGCAATGCCGCAGCCGAGCGCCTTGACGATGGCTTCCTTCGCCGCGTACAGCCCCGCCAGCGTGTCCGCCGCCGACGCGCCGCGGCTGCGCAGATACGCGATTTCCTCTTTCGTCAGGATGCGCTGGAGGAAATGCGTGTTGTCAAGCTGCTGTGCCATCCGCGCAATGCCGCAGATATCCAGCCCGATGCCGCGCAGCTCAGACATAGCCCATGACCCCGCGCACGGATACGTCGCCGGACAGCACGCGCTGCAATACACCGCTTTCGTCGCGCACCAGCAGCGCGCCCGTTTCGTCAATGTCCTCCGCCGTGCCGATGAAGTCAATCTCCGTGCCGATGACGTGCACCCGGCTGCCCAGCGTGCAGCAGTGGCGGCGGTACGCTTCCTGTATGCCGGGGAAGCCGTGCTCCTCCAGCAGCGTCATGTTGTCCTCCAGCGCCTTCAGGTAGTGGACGACAATCTCCCGGCGCACGGGCGGATTGGCGAATTCCTCCAAGGCGGCGGCGCGGTCAGACAGCTCCGGCGGATATGCCCCGCGCAGCACGTTCAGCCCCGTGCCGACGACAACGTACTCAATCTGGTCGAGGTCGGCGCTGATTTCCAGCAGAATGCCGCACAGCTTTTTGCCGGAGAACACGAGGTCGTTGGGCCACTTAATCTGCGCGTCAATGCCCGTCACTTCGCGGACAGCGTGCGCCATCGCCATCGCGGTCGCGAGGGTAATCAGCGGCGCGTTTTTCGGCGGGAGCTTCGGCCGCAGGAGGACGCTCATCAGGATCGCCTGCCCCGCGGGGGCTGACCATGTGCGCCCCAGCCGCCCTTTGCCCGCCGTCTGGCATTCGCACAGGCAAAGGCTGCCGCTCGGCGCGCCCTGCACCGCCATCTGCTTCACCAGCGTGTTGGAGGACGTGATGGTGTGCTCGTAGTGGTTGATGGCACGTCCAAGCGTCTTGGTCGTCAGCTGATTCACCCAGAAAATGGGGTCGAGGCTGTCGCCGGGGATGAGGCGGTAGCCGCGGCGGCCGGCGGCTTCAATCTGCCAGCCGTCTTCGCGCAGCTGGGCAATTCGCTTCCACACGGCGGCGCGGCTGATGCCCAGTTCCTGACTGATTTTTTCGCCGGAGACATAATCGCCGCCGGAGAGGATTGCAAGAATGTCATTCATCGGTTTCATCTCCTGAAAAGAGGTGCTTTTGTTGGAATATATGGTTTTGCCGGAGCTGGACGGAATGCGCCTGCGCGATGTGCTGCGCCGCGTGATGGGCGTGAGCTACACGGCAATGAAGTCCGCCAAGTGGAACGGCGGCATCACGGTGGACGGCGACGTGACCCCGGTGGATGCGTTTGTGCGCGCCGGGCAGGTGGTGGCAATCCGCTTCCGGGAGAACGCCCCGGCGTACGCGGTCAAGCCGTATGACCTGCCGCTGGCCATTGCGCATGAGGATGACTGGCTGTTCGTGATTGACAAGCCCGCCCCGCTGGCGAGCCAGTCCAGTGCCCTGCACCCGGACGACACGCTTGAAAACGCGCTGTACGCTCATTTGTGCTGTCCGACGGATTTCGTCTACCGTCCGGTGAATCGGCTGGATAAGGGCACAAGCGGGCTGATGATTGTCGCCAAGGACGCGCATATTCAGCACCGTTTGCAGGCGCTTCTGCATACGCCGGAGTTCATCCGGACGTATCAGGCGGTGGTGGAGGGCTACCCGGATGACGACTGCGGCGTGATTGACGCGCCCATCGGCAAGGAGGACGCCGCCAGCATCCGCCGTATCGTGACCGCATCCGGCAAGCCGTCGGTGACGCACTATCGCGTGCTGAAGCGCGGAAAAACGCGCACGCTGGTGGAATTGGTGCTTGAAACCGGGCGCACGCACCAAATCCGCGTACACATGGCGTCCATCGGCTGCCCGGTCGTCGGGGATTTCCTCTACGGCACGGAAATTCCGCAATTGCCGGGGCGGTTCGCGCTGCACGCCAGCGGCTTGACGCTCCATCACCCGATGACGGGGGATTGGCTGTCGCTTACCTCGCCTTTGCCGGAATCGCTTGCGGCACTGCTTGACTGATGGCGGATTGCAGGAAGTCCAAACCCCGCTGCCGCTGGATGGCAAGCTGCGCGTCCACCACGGAAAAATCCGGATGCGTCGGGTCGGCGACTTGCAGCGTGCGCAGCAGCTGGTCAACGCGGCTGTTGCGGCTTTCGGGGTCGTCCTCGCGGTAGCGGCGGAGAATTGTGCAGGGCGTGTGCAGCAGGAGGGAAAACGCGGCGGCGTGGAAGCTGTCCGTCAGCACCATGCTCGCGCCCGCAATCAGAGAAAGCCACTGCGCGGGGGTCACGCCCTTTGCCAGCGGATACGCGGACTGGAGTGCCGATTCCGTCCGCGGAATGACGCGCACGCCCAGACCTGTTTTCTGCCGAATCTGCTCCACCTGCGTCCAGTACGCGGGATTGTCCGCCAGGAAGAAGCACAGAATATCATTGCCCATCGGAATATCGCCGCCGATGAGTTCCAGCCACTTTTCGCGCGGCAGGAGCATCACGGGATCGGGCATGACGGCGGGCTTTTTGCCGATGAGCGCTTGCAGGAGCGCCGCGCCCTCTTCCTCCCGGACGGAGATGGCGGCGAACCCCCGTATCAATGCGGCGATTTTGCGCCCTTTCGCGCTGTCCGTCATCGTCGATACGCCCAGCGACGGCGCGTAGGCGACTTTCGGCTTCTTCGTGAAATTCAGGAAATACGCCGGATTGAGCCACGTCGGCGACCAAATCTGGTCTGACCCGCAAATCAGCGCGTCGTATGACAGCGCCTGATGTGCCAGCGCGCTCTGGTCGCGGCAGATGGGCGACAAAATCATCTGCGTCTGCCGGAACTCATCAAAGCCCTCGTTCAGCCCGCGCGCCGCGCTGCGCTTTTTCATGCCGTCCAAAATCAGGCGGGGCGAATTGCCGCTGCACAGCAGATTCTTCATCTTTTCCGTCTGCGAGGGAACATAGTCAATATGCTCCGCGTCATACCCCAAGGAACGGACGGCGTTTTGCAGCGCCCACGCTTGAAGAATCGACCCGTAATTGTCGTTGTGCAGGAAGGTCATGATGCCGATTCGTGCCATGCGCTCACCTCTATCGCGAAAGTTCGCTATCATTATAGCATACTTCTTCGCTGGAAGCAAACAAAACCGCGAAATCCGCTGGACAAGCGGCGCGAATCGGCGTACAATGGGGTTGGGGATTTACGACTGCACGCTTTCCAGCCACTTCTCCAGCGTGACCTCGTCATCGAACCCCAGCCCGGGACGAACCTCCTCCTGCACATCGTCCGGCAAGTCGCTCAGCGGCACGCCGAGTTCGCGCACCAGCGCCAGCGCGTCGCCGTAACGGTTGCGGAAAATGCACAGCTGCCCGCTTTCGTCCGGCATCAGCACAACGTGCTCCGGGCAGTAGAGGGCAAGCGCGCGTTCCATGCTCACCTGCGCGGGCGAAAACGACGTGATGACCCACTGGTCGTACTTCGCGGCGAGTTCGTCCTTCGTCATGCCGGCAAGTTCGGCTGGCAGGCGCTGGCGGCGCGTCATTTCGTGCCCGCAGGGGGAAAAGGTGACGCGCTGGAGCAGCTCGCACTCGGCGCTCAGGCGGGCGGAGGCGTCGGAGGCGGTCAGTGCGCCGTCCTCGGCGTCGGGCGCGGCGGCGCGGCTGGGCTTCAAGCCGAAGCAGAGCAGCAGGGCGAGCGCCGTCAGCATCAGCACCCCGCGCAGCAGGGCGGCACGGTCGACGGTTGCGCGAATGACGGAATCCTTGCGTTTTTTATCCATGTTCATCGCTCCTTTCTGCCTTAGCATGGCAGCGCGGCGCGAAATCCATTCATCACATAAAGGAGATTTTTTTGATGATTCAGGCGGTTTTGTTTGATTTGGACGGTACGCTGACGAACACGATTGACGACATTGCCACGGCGATGAACCGTGCCTTGCGCCTGTACGGGCTGCCCGGCTGGGAGACGAAGGAATACTGCTACCTCGTCGGCAACGGCGCGAAGATTCTGGCGCAGCGGGCGGTTCGCGACCGGCAGGACTTGGCGGACGCGGTGCAGGCGGAGTATCAGGCGTACTACGAGAAGCATACGCAGGTGAAAACGCAGCCCTACGACGGCATTCCGGAGCTGCTGCACGCCTTGGCGGAGCGCGGCTTGAAGCTGGCGGTGCTCTCCAATAAGCCCGACGCGGATACGAAGAACGTCATCAGCCACTTCTTCCCGGATGTGCCGTTCAGCGTCGTGCGCGGGCAGGTGGAGGGCGTGCCGGTGAAGCCGGACAAGGCGGGCGCGCTGCTGGTGGCGGAGCAGCTCGGCATTGCCCCGGCGGATTTCCTCTATCTGGGCGACACAAAGGTGGATATGACCTGTGCGTGCAGCGCGGGCATGAACCCAGTGGGCGTGCTGTGGGGCTTCCGCACGGCGCAGGAGCTGCTGGACAACGGCGCGAAGGTGCTGATCGCCCACCCGATGGAATTACTGGAGAAGTTCAACTTGTAACAAATGCGTAATAGTTCTTTACAATTGCGTGATTTTCTGATACAATAGCCGCAGGTACTTTGGAACATTTGGAGGGGAATGCTATGAAAAAGAGCATCGTGCGTGTGCTGGCGCTGGTGCTGATGCTGACGCTGGTCATCACAAGCAGCGCGGCAGCCTTGAAGCTGCAGAAGAACGACAAGAGCGACAGTGTGCGCCGCTTGCAGCAGGCCTTGACGCAATTGGGCTACTACTCCGGCACGGTGGATGGCAGCTTCGGCAGCGGCACGAAGGCGGCGGTGAGCGCGTTCCAGCAGGCGAACAGCCTGACGGTGGACGGTATCGCCGGTTCCGCGACGATTGCTCTGCTGGAAAAGCAGACGGGCATTGACATTGACGGCAATTCGTCGTCCTCCTCTTCGACCGCGACGGGGCTGTTCAAGGGCGATTACAGCAAATTGCAGTACACCTCCAGCGGCTCGCGCGTGCGGGTATTGCAGCAGGCACTGAAGGACTTGGGCTTCACCATCTCCAAGGTGGACGGTGTGTTCGGGCAGTCCACGTTTGAGGCGGTCATGGCGTTCCAGAAGGCGACCGGGCTGACGGTGGATGGCAAGGCGGGCAGGAACACGCTCGTCAAGCTGGAAAGCTACTTCGACAGCAATGGCAACGTCACGCAGCCGATGATTACGCCCAAGCCCACCGCGGATTTGGACAACATCGCCTATGGCATCCCGACCCGCACGCTCCGCGAGGGCATGGGCGGGCAGGATGTGCTGTACACGCAGGATCGTCTGGCGGCGCTGGGCTACCTGACCGGCATCTCCGACGGGCAGTACGGCGCGGCGACGAAGGCGGCGGTTCTTGCCTTCCAGAAGAAAAACGGCTTGTCCGCTGACGGCGTTCTGGGCACAAACACCCGCAAGCGCCTCTTCTCCGAAGGCGCGATCGGCGCGAAGGAAACGTCGCAGCCCGACGGCGTGGGCGAGCGCAAGCTGACGCTGGGCATGAAGGGCGACGACGTGAAGAGCGTGCAGACGAAGCTGATTGCGCTGGGCTACTTGACGGGCAAGGCGGACGGCGTGTACGGCACGGCGACGGAAAGCGCGATTCGCCGCTTCCAGACGCGCAACGGGCTTACGTCCGACGGCATCTGCGGCGAGGACACGGTCAAGGCGCTGTACAGCAGCACCGCGATTGACGCGGGCAGCTCCGTCACGCCCTCGCCCAAGCCGGTAGATGAAAGCGCACCCACGCGCATCCTGCGCCCCGGCATGTCCGGCGACGACGTGAAGAGCGTGCAGAGCCGACTGGACAAGTTCGGCTACTACTCCGGCGCGCTGGATGGCATCTACGGCGCGGCGACGGTGGCGGCGGTTCAGGCGTTCCAAGCGCGCAACGGCTTGACGGCGGACGGCAAAGTCGGCGCGAACACGGTTAAAATCCTCTATTCGAGCAATGCGGTTGCGGCTGATCCCTCCGCAGCCATGCCCACGCCGACCCCCACGCAGTCCTTCGGCATCGTGCCCACGCGCACCCTCCGCGAAGGTTCGTCCGGCGATGACGTGAAGAGCGTGCAGAGCCGCTTGAAGGCGCTGGGCTACTACACGGGCACGGTGGATGGCAACTACGGCACGGGCACGATGGCGGCGGTTGCGTCGTTCCAGCTGCGCAACAATTTGAGCGCGGACGGTGTGGCGGGCAAGCGCACCTACAAGAAGCTGTATTCTTCGGATGCGCTTGCTGCCATCAGCACGCCGACGTCCACCCCGACCACGGGCGTGACGCGTCCGACCCGCCTGCTCTATTCCGGCTGCACGGGCGACGACGTGAAGAGCGTTCAGCAGCGCTTGAAGGATTTGGGCTACCTGACGGACAAGGTGGACGGCAAGTACGGCGCGAACACGGTCGCTGCCATGCGCGCGTTCCAGCTGCGCAACGGCTTGAACGGCTCCGGCAACGGCGATACGGCGACGTACACCATCCTCTACTCCGTCAACGCGATTACGGCGGAAGGCAAGCAGGTCGATTCCACCACGCCGACGGTGTACACCAACCTGAAAGTCGGCGCGACGGGCGACGCGGTGCTGCGCCTCCAGCAGGCGCTGAGCAACCTGCGCTACACCGTGACCATCAACGGCACTTATGACGAGACGACCCGCGCGGCGGTGCTGGCATTCCAGAAGCGCAACGGGCTTGCCCCGGACGGCATTGCGGGCGTGAACACGCAGACGAAGCTGTACACGGGCGACTGCGTGACCGGCGATACCGCGCTGCCAGACGATAACAAGTCAGAACCGGGCAATAACGGCGGCTCCTTCGGCAATGGCCCGGCAAAGAGCCAAATTAAGCTGCAGATGTGGTACACGGAAATCAAGCCGACCATCAAGAGCGGGCAGACGGTGCTGGTCTATGAGCCGAGAAGCGGTTCCTCCTTCCGTCTGCGCTTCTACTACTTGGGTCGTCACGCGGACTCCGAGCCGCTGACGGCGCAGGATACCGCGATTATGAAGGCGGCGTGGGGCGGCAAGTTCTCGTGGGACGAGAAGCCGGTGTATGTCCTGCTGCCCAGCGGCACATGGGTGCTGGCCTCCATGCACTGTATGCCCCACCTGTCCGGCAGCATCAAGGATAACGACTTCGACGGGCATTTGTGCGTCCATTTCCCGCGCACGATGGAGGAAACCGCGAAGCTCGACCCGAAGAACGGCGTGCGGCATCAGAAGGATATCCGCAAGGCGTGGAAGGCGCTGACGGGCGAGGATATCACATGGTAAGCGGATTATCCGCAAAATAGGGCATCCTGCGGTCAGATGGCGAAAAAAGCTGTCTGACCGCGTTTTTGGGTCGTGCAAAAATCCCCCGAAAGGCTTGCCAATCGGACGGGAATATGGTAGAATGTACATGTCAAAATCGGCAAGTATCACTCGTTTTCGGATGGGCAGAAAGGAGAAGCGCGGTGGCTGCAACGCTGTCTGTGGTCGTTCCGGTATATGGGACGAAGCGGGATTTGCCCGCGTGTCTGGAGTCGCTGCGCACGCAGTCGCTGCGGGATGCGGAGTTCCTGCTGGTGGATGATGCCTCGCCGGATGGCGCGGGCGCGGTGCTAGCGGAGTATGCCCGGCGCGACAGCCGCTTTCGGGTGCTGACGCATTCGCAGAACCGCGGGCTTTTCGCGGCGCGGATGACCGGCGCGGACGCGGCGACGGGCAAGTACCTCGCTTTTCTGGACAGCGACGATTTTGTGTCGGTGGATTTTTACCGTGCCGCCGTCGCGCTGGCGGAAGAGAACGACTTTGACCTCGTGATGGGCGACACGGTCTGGCAGCGCGAAAACGGCGACCGCTTCGTGCGCCCGGTTCATGCGGACTGCGTGCTGGAGGACGAGCTGCGCGGCAATGCGGTGCGGGATGCGTTCTTCCAGCAGGCGATGACGTGCTATAGCTTCCATACCATTTGGAACAAGGTGATTCGACGCGATTTGTGGCTGCGGTGCGCACCCTACTACGCGCCGCTGGCGAAAAAGCACATTGTGATGACGGAGGACATTGCGTTTTCCGTCGTGCTGTATTTCTTCGCGCAGGGTTTCGGGCGGCACCGCGGCGACGGCGTGTTCTACTGTGAACATCCGTCGTCCTCGACGGGGGCGGCGGGAAATCCGGCAAAATTCCGCAAAAATTACGCCGATATTGCGCAGGTGTTTGCCTTTGCGGATGAATTTCTGCATCAGCAGGGGGCGAATCAAGCGCGTCAGCAGCTGCAAAAGGCGCGAAAGTGGTATGCGCGGATGTGGGCGGAGCAGGCGCGGAAGGCGGCGAATCAGCCGGAAATCAGCCGCTTGACGGCGGCGCTCTGTCCGGATTTTTCGCTGGATGAGGACGCGAATCTGCCGGAAATCTTCTGGTTCGACCAGCCGATGACCCCGTGGCGGGACGGGACGGAGCGCATCAAGCGCGCGATTCTGGGGCTGGACGGCATCGACTGCCCGGTGATTTCGCTGGATGTGTTCGATACGCTGATTCTGCGCCCCTTCCGCACACCGATTGACCTCTTCCACACGCTGGAAGGCAAATGGCAGCGGGCGGCGCGGCGGAACATGACCTCCTTCGCACAGGCGCGGATAGAGGCGGAAAGCTGCGCGCGCGCGTGGCTGCCCGAAACGCAAGCTGACGTGACGATGTGGAACATTTATAGCGCCATGATGCAGAATCTGGGCGTGTCGGACGACTGCGTGGGGCAAATGACCTACAACGAGCGGGAGGCGGAGGTGCATTTCTGCCGCCCGCGCAAAATCGGCGTGCAGCTGTTCAATCTGGCGAAAGCGGCGGGAAAACGCGTCGTGCTGACGTCGGACATGTACCTTGACGCGGACACGATTCGGCGGATGCTGGAAAAATGCGGCGTCCGCGGCTGGAATGGCTTCTTCCTCTCGAACGAGCAGAACGCGCTGAAATGGAACGGCGCGCTCTACCGGAAGATGGCGGCGCAACTGGGCGTGAAGCCGGATAACGTGCTGCACATCGGCGACAATGCGAAAATCGACGTGGAAGCCGCGAAAAAAGCGGGTTTGCACGCTCTGTTGCTGCCGCGCCCGGCGGATGTTTTCATGGATGCGGACTGCACGCAGATGGCGAATCTGGGACACGGGTGTCTGGCGGGCTTCACGACGGCGGACGCCATGCAGCCGCTGGCGCTCAGGTGCGCGCAAGGGCTGGCGGCAAACCGCTTCTTTGACGATGGCTATGCCCCCGCGACGGCGGATTCCGCGTTTGCAGCGTATCCGTCCCGGCTGGGGTACTACGCCGTCGGCACACACCTGCTGGCGCTGGCAAAGTGGCTGCTGTGCCGCTGCCGGGCGGATGGCGTGAAGCGGCTGGTGTTTCTCGCGCGGGATGGCGCGCTGCTGCGGCAGGCAGTCGAGCTGCTGCGCACGGACGCGGATGCTGTCGAAACAGACTACATTCCCGCGTCGCGGCGGTGCTTGCTGCCCGCGCTGATGGCGAATCCGACCGACTGGGCGGCGCTGCCGGTGCGCTGGGCGGTCTACACGCCTGAAAAAGCGCTGAAGCTGCTGTCCTTCTGCACGCTTGACGCGCCGGAAAGCGAACTGTGCCATCAGGCGGAGGCGGCGGGTTTCCCGTGGCAATCGCCGTTTCAGGAGAAAACGCGCTGGCAGGCGTTTCTGCGCTTCTTCCGCGACAAACTCTACGACGGCTGCCGTCATCAGGCGGCATACAGCGCGGCACGGGCGTATTATGAGGAAAAACTGCCGGAAGGCGCGGCGTGCTTTGATATGGGGTACAGCGGGCGCTTGCAGGCGGCGCTCTGCCAGCTGACGCAGCGCGCGGTTCCGGTCTACTACGTCCATGCAGACGGGCGGAACAGCGAGCGCTTGTCCGCTGCGTATGATTTTCCTGTGCACTGCTTCTATCCGATGCCGCCCGCCATGTCCGGCGCGTTCCGCGAGTTCCTGCTGTCCTCCGACGAGGCGCCTTGCGTGGGCTTCGAGCGGCAGAATGAGCGTGTCGTCCCGGTGTACGCGCAGGAGGGGCGCAATGAAGCCGCGCATTTCCTGTCGACCTGCGTCCAGCATCACGCGCTGCAGTTCGTGCGCGACTTCCACGATACCTTCGCCGGAACGGGCGTGATGCAGTCGCTTGACAATCCCGGCGTGCAGCTGGCAATGTCGCTGCCCTTCGAGGGGGCGCTGCGGCAGCTGCCCGAAGCGGACGCGGAGCTGCTGCGGAACATCCCGTTCGAGGACATGGTGTTCGCGGGGGAGAACGCGCTGGATTTGCGGACGCTGGTGTGCGACCAGTCGGCGGAAGCGGCGCTTGCGGCGCACGAGATGGGCGCGGCGGACGCACCGAGCCGCATGATTGGCTTCATCCCGGAGCAGACCGGGCTGGTGAAGCGGACGATTGGCTTCCTGCTGTTCGACCGCGAAACGTTTCGGAAGAAGCTGCGCAAGAGGATGCACCGTTCCCCCAAATAAACACGCGGGTAAAGTATGAAGTCGTCACCAACTCAATCGCGAAAAAGGGAGTCCAGAGGGTCG
>ULRJ01020564.1_pt1 | contig 15730 bp, 11 predicted proteins | sample 1955321 | NCBI WGS metagenome assembly ULRJ01 (sample SAMEA4835679, study PRJEB28245) | human gut metagenome | biome: gut microbiome; material: fecal sample | place: Denmark | collected 2008 | reverse complement strand
AGGTTTTTCTCCGTCCAGCCGTCATCGCCCTCGCCGCTGCCGGGGTGATGAATGATCTCAACACGATGGGTAATGGTGGTCATATCCCAAAAGACGGCTTTCAGGCGAGCGATGCGGTCGGCGTCCATGGTGGCCACGTCTGCGGCGTCTGCATCTGCTCCGGCAACCTTCACCGCAAACACCGCCAGAACCTCCACCCAATCGGCAGACTGGCCGGTCACGGAGATGGAATCATAGTCCTCTGCCGTCTGCAACGCTTCCAGCTCAGCATTGAAGTCATAGTTGATCTGCGCCACCGCAGCGGAGATCGGCACAACGCCCGCCTCTCGGCTCTCGTTGGAAAAGAGGATACCGAAGGGGGACGCCACGATAGCCGCCACAAGGATCACCGTCAGGAACAGCACCAGCACCACCGCACCGCCGCCTGCCGACAGGATCGAGCTGACCGCAGACGCCACTCCTTTCCCGATTTCTTTCACCGCCTGGACTGCCACGCTGCCCAGCTTTTTGGAAGCCCTTCCACCGCTCTGCGCGGATTCCTGAAGCACCTTCCGCTGCGTCTTTCTCTGCGCCGCCGCCCTTGCGCGGTGCGTGATGATTGCATTGTTCGGCGCTGCGTGATTAGTTGGTCGAACACGCATGGCGCGCGTGGCCTTGGTCATGGCCTGTCCGCTCTTGGGGGCAGGACTGCCCTTGGCCGATGCCCCCAAATTGCCTTTCTGCAGAGTGGTCATTGTACCTCCACGGTCGGACGGTGGAGGTACAATGTGCCGCTCTGCTGTTCTTTTCTCGGCAAGGTTCCGCCGATAGGCGGCTTTTGCGTCCTGTATGGCTTTCTGCCGCCCACGCTCCTGCGGGGCGGCGCTTGCTTTTTTGGCGGCATTAGGATTTTGCGGAGAAAACGTCTGTTTTCCGACTTCATTTCGTGCAGTGGTTTGTGCTGGAGAAAAGTCATATTCCGTTGGGGCATTGGTAGAGCCGCTTTCCGCACCAATCCCCATATCTGCCACTCTGTACTCCCTCGCCGCATTTTCTTTGCCTTGTCGCAGCTTTCCTCGGTAATGCTTTATCATACGCCGCGAGGCATCCGCCGCCCCAGCCGCACCACGGCGCATAGTTTTCTCCACGCGGTCGGTGGCGTAGCGCACAGGATCATGGCTTTCCGGCTCTTTTTCCCGCTGTCGCTTGTCCATGTGCTGTTTCAGAAGGGAATCCGCGTCCTTAGGCGCGGGATTTTTCAGCTTTGCCTTGGGCGTGTCCATGCCGGGTCTGATCTTCAAGTCCCGCATGGCGTCAGTCCTCACCGGGGCGTGTTGACATTAGGCGGTACAGCTCCGTATTTTTGGGCAGCTCATTGGCGAAAGGCACGATGGCCCCGCCTACCTTGATGAGCCCATGACCGGCAGGGGCATTGTCTACATAGCTCATCTGCGTATCCGACGCACCCAGCAGGCGGGCAAGCTGCTCCCGGTCGGTGGTAGCCTGATTGAGCATCAGCAGAAACTCGGAGTTTGCGAACATCATACGCGCCGTGTTGGACAGCAGACATTCCTCCACATTTTGTGTAATGCCGGTGAGTGTCGCACCGTATTTACGGAACCGCTTCCAACACTTGTATAGGAACTCGCTGCTGTAATTGGTAATGCTGTGTCCGCTGCCGCTCCCATTGGCGAAAAACAGATAGATCTCGTCGATGTAGACATGGGTGTATTTTCCCTCTCTGCGGTTCTGGATAACGCGGTTGTAAATGGCGTCCAGCATCACCAGCAGGCCCACCGATTTCAGATTTTCGCCCAAATCCTGAATGTCAAAGCAGAGGATACGGCTTTTTGTGTTGATATTGGTCTGATGGGAAAATACATTCAGACTGCCCACCGTGAACAGCTCCAGCGCCAGCGCAATGCGGTGGGCCTCCGGGTTGACCTGCTTCATCAGGTCATCATAGAGGTCCTTCAGCGTGGGCGGCTGTCCCTGATAACTTTTCAAATATTCCCGATAGATGTTTCCCACGCTGCGGTCAATGATAGACTTCTCCTGCGGCTCGATCTTGTCCGCGCCCATGAGTTGCTCATACAGCGACATGATAAACTCGGACTTCATCACCAGCGGCTCTTTGCCGTCCCCGTACCCCTCGGACAAGTCCAGCGCATTGATGTGACAGCCGTTTGGATCAGAGGCAGAGATGGTAATGACTTCACCGCCCAATGCCCGTACCAGCTCGCCATATTCGCGTTCCGGGTCCACGATGATAATGTCATGGTCGGTAGAGAGCGCCAACGCGGAGACCTCCTGCTTGGCCGCCATGCTTTTGCCGGAGCCGGACACGCCGGTAATAAATCCGTTGCCGTTCAAAAGGTTTCCGCGGTTGCAGATGATGAGATTGTGCGACACGGCGTTGACGCCGTAGTAGATGCCGCCCGCGTCCTGAATCTCCTGCGATTTGAACGGCATGAGAACGGCGGTACATTCCGTGGTCAGGGTACGGGTGGCGTCAATGCGCTTGAGGCCGAGGGGCAGCACCGTGTTCAGTGCGTCCTCCTGCTGGTAGCGCAGAATGTTAAACTGACAGCCCCGCGCCCGCCCGATGGCTTGCAGAGCCTCGGTGTCCTGGTCGAGCTGTTCGAGGTTGTCCGCCAAATGCGTCAGCGTGACAAGTGCCAGCATCATGCGCTGGTCGCGGCTCATGAGATCGTCCATGAATTCCTTCGTTTCGCTCCGCATCTGCTCCAAGTCATAGGGAATATTGGCGGTAAAATTGTTGTTCTGGTTCTGCCGCTGCTGCCAGCGGGTAATATCCGATTCCACGGACATGATCCGCTTGCGAATATCGCTCACTGCTTCGTCCATGGCCACGGGAATAATGTCAATAGAGAGCATCATGTTCCGGGGATAGTCCATTAGCTCCGTGATCATCTCATCGGAAATAAAGCTGGCATATTCCCGCAGGAACAGGGTGCGGCCCACATGATCGCCCAGCTCGTAGTGATTTTTTTGAAAGGAAATACAGTCCGGGGCGATGCAGTCCCGGAAGTCATGGCCCCTTCGCATGGTGTCCTCCAAATTGAACCGGAATAGCTGCTCCTCGCCGGGGCGATAGAAGTCGTGCAGAAGCCGCAGACGGTCATTGACCGTGATCTCCCGGACACTGGATGACATACGGGAAAGTCCCGTGGTAAGGTCAGTCCCAACACGAGAGAAGAACGCGCGGGCCTCCTCCACGCTTTTCTTCTCCGCCGAAACGGTGATGTACTTTTCCTGAATGAGATTGTTGCTCTCCGCCGCCTTACCCAACACAAGCGCGTTATACTCGTTGCGGTAGAGATCGCGGCGGTCGCCCTGCATGGGCATGAGCAGCGTCCGACCGAAGTCCTTTTGATTGAGCTGACGGTTAAAGAGCGTGATCTTCGCCGTGGCTCCGATGGGCAGCGAGTTCAGGAAGGAGCAGTAGGTCATAAAGAGTTCCCTCTGTTTTTCCGGGGAGGCCACGGCGTAATTGACATCAAAAAAGCGCCAAGTTTTTGAAAACTTGCCGCTTACCTGAAACACGCCGTCTTGATAAATACGTTTGATGGGAATGGATTTCTGGACGCTGCGGGGAACGGAAAAGGCGTCCCGTTCCGCGCTGCGCCGATGCTTGAAAAAGATCAATGTTTCTTCACCTCGCGTTTCATCGCTTCTTCATAGTAGTTTTCCGCTTTCCAGACACGCTTGCCTGCCATGATGACCTCCGATTTCAGCCATGCCCACAAAAATTGCTCCAGCGTGAGGCCGTTGTACTGAAAAAAGCCCGCAGCGGCCACGGGAGCCGCGCCGACAATGCACACCCAGCTCACCGTTTCCCGGTCCAACACTCGGCTCAGGCTGAAATACAGCACCACGGCAGCGCCCACCGCCAAAACGGAGCAGACAAATTGCCGCACGGACAGGCCGAAAAAGAGCGTTTCGCGGTAAGCTCGAATTTCCTTGTTGATTTTGATTTCCATAATCAATCTCCTAAAAAAGAAAAGCAAGTAGCGATGGGCTACTTGCTTTTCCTGTCTATTTAATAAAATGTATAGTTTTAATCCTCGTCAGCGGCACCGATCCTGCGTTTTTCTGTTCTTCTCAAATTTGGCAACGGCTGACTTGTCGTAAAACTTCATAGCATCTATTCCGTCGTACTCTTCTTTTTTCACCAGATAATTTCTTGTGATGCCGTGCTTTTTACAATAGTTCAGATACCTTTGCATTCCCTTCCAGCAGGAATTTTCCTTATCTCGATTCTGCTCATCAGCCAGATATTCCGTTGCATTCCAAGCGGTGCAATGGAAAAGATCAGATACCGATAAAATCGAGTATCCTTGCTCCAGTTTTCCAAAGAAGTCTCCTTCCACATCAAACAAGGTCAAGTCATACCACATAGCCTGCTTCTGCCTGATTCGCGGCTCGTCTCTCCAAACCTGAAATTGAAGTTCAAGCCCCATATCCTCAACAAATGCATGAGCGATCACCTCTTTCGAAAAAGCATCGCCCTTAACCATGATACAGCCCAAAATGTACTCCTCGTTGCCGTACTCGTCGCGTCTTTGCTGATACTCTTCCGTTCGTTTCAGCTCTCGCTCCACGATACGAATGATCTTCTCACGGTAATTATCCATAAACGTCTCCTTTATAGTCCAAGCATTTCCTTTGCGATGTGGTCGGCTGATTTGACCAGGCCCACCAGCACCAGCAGGTTGAATATGACCTCGCCCAAATAGCTCCACACCTGCGTCACCACGGACGCACTGCTATCCACCACCGGCGTACCGCTGGAGGAAAAGGCTGAAAAGATGATGCAGGCCAGAACGATCACCGCCCCTTCCATGCACACGCCTACATAGCTCCGAAGGAACGCCTTGCCGAAATGGGAAGTCCCCTCTCCGGCAAATGATGCCAGTGCCACAGGGGATAGTGCGGCATACATATAAATCTTAAAAAAGCGCCCATAAACGGTGAGGATCATAATGAAGGCCAGCACCGTAATAAACAGGCTTCCCAGCAGCGTCACCAGCCAAAGGGGGATACTTGCCAAAAAGCCCACATCTCCGATGGCATCCGCGATTTCCTGCGGCAACGCCACGGATGCGCCGGTCAAGCCGCCTACGCTGCCCGCCGCCGTTGCCACAATGCCGTTGCACACATCAAATACATCTACCAGCAAGTCCATACCATAGGTGATACCCACCTTTGCCAGCACAAAGTAGATAAAGTGCCGCAGCAAATGCTCCGGCCTTTGAAAGTCCCGAAAGCCGGAAGCGCTGCGAAAGATACCGATGGCAAAGAACAGCACCAGCAGCCCGTAGCCGATGGCCTGCATCCCGCCGTTGATGGTCACAATGGTCTGCCAGATGGTGCCACCCTTGAAGGTCTGGGGCGATTCCGTCAGCAGCGACCACATTTCCGTCATTTTACTGTTCCAAACGCCAAAGGCGTTGGTCAGGTTTTCTACGATCCAGTTGTTATCCAAATGAAAATCACCTCCCACAAAGGAGCCGGGAGATCCGCCGCAAGGCAGTATCTCCCGGCTCTTTTCATTAGATCGCGCCGATGGCGGTCAGAATTTCCTTTGCAAAGGCGATCATTAAGCCACCAAAGAGGCAAAGAAAGCCCTGCGTTCTCTGGCTGGCATCGTGGGACTGGATCGACATACCCACCTGCACGATGCCCCAGCCGAGAATGATCACGCCCAGCGCCTTGATGATGCTGAAGATAAAATCGGAAAGGTTATTCACAATATCCAGCGGATCGCCGCCCGCCGCCATCGCGGGCGAGGTGCAGCAGAGGCAGAGGACGGCAGCACCAGCCGCCGTCCCGTAACGCCGCTTCCACTTGTCAGGCTTCATCATGTCGTTGTTCTTCTGTTTGCTCATGTTCGTTTTCCTCCATATCAATAAATTCGTAATCGTTCAGTGATTTGAACGCATAGGGCAGATCAGGCAGTGCGTAATCCGGCACGCCCTGCGGCTTGTGGATGTATGGCTTTGCCTTGCCGTCCGAGGTCAATTTGATGTTGGGATGGCGCTTAAGGTTATATTTTCGGTCGATCACCGGGTCCTCACCGCGGATGAATAAAATCGCTTTATTGGTGTCCAATTTGCGGACTTCATCAACGGTCATGAGGTCGCGGCCCGTCTGCTGGAAGTTGGTAGAACTGGAGCCGCTGCGCCCCTTCGTTTCCCCGCGTGTGCGGGTGGCGATGGTCTCCTTGCCCAGCAGCTTTACGATAAACTCCAACGAAGTCGGCTCGTTGCCGCCGCCGAGGAACAGCAGCGTGTCGCAGTTGCCGATGATGCTCTCCCATTCCTTTTCATACAGCGCCTTGATCTGCTGAATGTTCTGCACGATGATGTTCAGCCCAATATTGTAGCTGCGGCAGGTAGCCAGAATCTTCGGATAGCTCTCCGGCTGGGCCACATTCGCCCATTCGTCCTGAATGACACGCACAGGCACAGGCAGACGTCCGTTGTGCTTCTCGTCCGCCCTGCGGTAAAGCGCCTGAAAGCATTGGGTGTAGAGCATTCCCACAAGATAGTTCATGCTGCTGTCATCAACAGGGATCACACAGAAGATGGCTTTTTTCTTCTCGCCCAAACTGCCAAAGTCCATCTCATCCACCATTGTCATTCTGGCATACTGCGGGATATTGAAGGTGGCCAGCCGCACGGCGGCGCTTACCAAAATGGATTTCGCAGTCTTGCCCGCCGCCTGCTTGAAAGCCTTATATTGCTTCACCGCCACATGGTTGGGCTGTTCCTCCTCCAATGCCCGAAAGAGCATATCCAGCGGGCTGCGGTATTGATCGTCCTCCTCCCGCACCTCGGCAAAGTTCATCATGTAGATCAGCATTTCAAAATTCTGTTCCTCCGGGGGCGCTTCGCTGACGAGGTAGAGCATAAGGGCTGAGTCCAGCGCGATTTCCGCCTTCTCCCAAAAGGGGTCGTTGCTGGAAGCGTTGCGGGGCGTGGTATTTTTGATGAGGTTATCAATGAGGGTCAGCACATCTTTTTCACTGTGAATATACGAAAAGGGGTTGTATCCGTCAGACTGGCTTGGGTCGATCAGGTTGAACACCCGGACTTCGTAGCCCTGCGCTGCCAACAAAGCGCCTGCCGCGCGCAGCAGCTCGCCCTTGGGATCTGTGATAAGATAGGAGCAATTCGCGCTGTAAATATTGGGCTTGCAGAAAAACCGGGTCTTGCCGGAGCCGGAGCCGCCCACTACCAGAACATTCATGTTGCGCTGGGTGATATAGCCGTCCATACCCAGCCGGACCCGCTGGGTCAGAATGATGTTGGCGTCCTTATGCTGGTGATCCATATACTTCCGGTTCAGTTCCTTGGGATTGCCCCATTTAGCGCTGCCGTACTCCTCGCCCGGTCGCCGATTCTCCCGGCTGGAGTAGTAGAGCGCAATGCCACAGCCGTAAAGCAGCAGGCTCCCCAGCATACATTTCAGTGTGTAGGGCGTCCAGCCTATGGAAAAGGGGCGCTCCAGCACTTGGCTGAAACGCCCCATCCATTGAAAGAGGTTCATACCGTCCTCGTAGGCATAGGCGGCGATTGCCGCCAGCCAGAGGACCAACGGGGAAAGCGCCGCCCACACAGGGGCGGCGCTGCGAAAGTCATTCTGCCGCAAGGCTTAGTACCCCGTTTTGGGCAGCTTCACCGTTGTTTTGGTGTAGACGGTAGTGAGCCAGCGGGACACCGCCTGAATCCACTGCCCATTGTAAAGGCCGCCCACATCTGCCACATTCACAATGCCGGAGTTGTTGGCAAGACCGCTGCGGGCGGCGGCGTAGATATACGGCGTTTCTACCTGTGCAAAGCCCGCCTTTACATTTCCGAACACGAACATGACTTCGGTAACACGCTCATTGGCGGCAAGGCCGAGGACAGCGGGGCGGGCGTCCAATACGTAAACCTTGCTTGTACTTAGGTTGTCCGCCAAAGCGCGGTAGTCCCCGGAGAGGTTGGTCTTATAGACCACCTTGTAGGAAAGCGGCTGATTGTAGCTGCCGGTAACGATTTTGCTCAGCGTCACCTGCGCGGGAAGCTGATCGCGCCAATAGAAGGAGTCGAGGGCAACGTTGGAGCTGTTCTTGATCTGTGAGAACACGTAGCGGATCGGCTGACCGGGGACAGCCTGCACAGGACCGGTTTTCTTAATGGATACGCCGGTGGAAACGCTGGTATTCTGCACTTCAAAGGTGACGATCTGTCCGTTGAATTCCAGATAGGCGGTCATCACCGTGGGATTGATGGAGTAATTCGCAGGCGCTTTGATCTCGCGGACGGTATAGCGGGACAACGGCAGCGTCTTGGAAACGGCGCGTCCGTTGCGGTCGGACTTGATGGTGTCCACCACATTACCCGCCTTGTCGTAGATCTCAAACACCGCGCCCTCCAGCAGTGTACCGGCAGGCAGGCCATTGGTGGCGTTATCGTCTGCGGATTTCTTGATGATCTGGATCTGGCCGCACTCCGCAGTATTGCTCCACTCGATTTCTGTGGTAGAGCCGTAACGGACATAGATCGTTTTCAGTTCAGGATCAAGCACATAACCGGGGGCGGCTTTGATCTCACGCAGATAATAGCGGCCATCGGCCAGTCCCTCGTCGGCGTAGATATAGCCATCCTGATCGGTCACATACTCCCCGATGGGATTGCGATTGCTGTCGTAAAGCAGAAACACCGCGCCGTAAATGCCCTTGCCGGTGGCCTTGTCCACCTTGTGGAGCAGGATTCGGGAAGATTTGTGATTGGTGATCTCCAACGTGGCCGTCTGACCGTCCTTGACTTCAATACGGTGCGGCGTAGTATCCAGCAGATAGCCGGACGCAGCCTCCTGCTCCGTCACGGTGTACCAGCCGCTTTCAGCTTCGGGGAGATAGATGACACCGTCGCTGTCCGTTGTGTAGGTGCCGATGATCTCACCATTCATCTTGCGGATCTCGAATTTGACCCCGGCGATACGCTTTCCGCTGTCTTTGTCGCTCTTGATAATCTGCAACCCGCCCACAGGCGTGTTGTAAAAATAAAGCGTCTGCGTGTCGTTGGGATTGACCACAACAGTCTGCGTGCGAGTGTTTTCATCAATGGTGTAACCGGGGATCGTTTCAATCTCTGTGACCACCACGGTGCCGGAAATACCGGAAATGGTGATTTTACCCGCCTTATCCGTCCGGTACAGGCCGGTGGAGGACAGCGTGCCGCCCTCGGCATCTACATACGAGCCATCTGCGTAGGTGATCTTAAACTCGACACCTTCCAGCGGCTCCTTTGTAACGGAGTCCTGCTTTACGATGATGAGATTGCCCTTGGGCTGATTCCTAAATTCAAGCGTGGTGACTTCGTTGGATTTGACCTTGACGGTCTGCGGGGTATCGTCAAGAATGTACCCCGCCTTCGCACGGGTTTCCTTGATGACAAGTGTGGTGCCGGGGGCGATGTCGGTAATGGTGAACGTGCCTGCGCTGTCCGTCACGAACTTGCCGTTGGAGTTTCCGATAAGATTGCCGTCGGAATCCGTGACAAGGAACTCCACATCGGAGATGGGCGCATTTGTTACGGAGTCCACCTTTTTCACGAGCACGCCGCCCTTGGGCTGGTTGCGGAACTCCAGCGTCATCACGGAATTGCGTTTGATTTTGATGCTCTGCGGCGTATCGTCCAGGATGTAGCCGTCTTTTGCCCGCACCTCACGGGCGATGACTGTCATGCCGGGGGTCAGACCGTCAATGCGGATAGTGCCCGCGCTATCGGTCACGTAGCGGCCATTCGCCGTACCGATCACGCTGCCGTCCGAATCGGTGATGAAGAACTCTACATCGGAGATGGGTGCGCCGGTCACGGCGTCCTTTTTCACAACAAGCAACGAGCCCATCCTATCGTTACCGAAGGTCACGGTAATGACGTCCTGATCCTTACCGGAGAGATAGACTGTTTCTGTTGCGTCGGTGATCACATACCCGTCCGGCGCGGAGATCTCCTCGCAGACGTAAGTGCCTGCCTTGAGGCCGGTTGCAACGATGGTGCCATTGCTGGATGTTTTGTACTCGCCAACCACAGTGCCGCCTGTACCGGAGGTGCCGCCGAGGTAGCGGATGCGGAACCATGCACCCTCCAGCGGCTGACCGCTCTCGCTGTCCACCTTGCGGATGATGATTGCGGAAAGAGGCGTGTTCTCAAAGGTCAGCACCTTGCTCTCACCACCGGCAATGAAGCATTCCTGCGTGGCAGGCTCCTTGATGGCATACCTGGACGCAGGTTCCAATTCCGTTACTTTGTACCAGCCATCCTTGATCTCGGGGAGGATGATTTTTCCGCTTGCGTCAGAAAAGTAAGTGCCGAGGTCGTTGAGTTCTCCGGTATCGGTATGGTTGCTGCCATACCAGATCTGGAACTTGGCACCCTTGACGGGATCACCGGTGACGCTATCCAACTTGCGGATTTCCAGACTGGGCTTGAGGGCGTTGAAGAAGGTGACGGTAGAGGTTTCGCCTGGCTTCAATGCCACTTCCTGCGGGATGGGGCAGAGAATGACATGACTGGGAACATTGATCTCCGTGACCTTGTAGCTACCCACGGGGATGGAAGCAAGGAAAATGCGGCCATGGTTATCGGTCGTGGCGCTGGTGGAAAAGCTGCCGTCGATCTGCTCGATGCGGTAGGTCACGCCCTCGATGGGCTCACCATTGGCGATGTTCTTCTTGACAATTTCAAGACCGGGCTTTTCATAGTCAACGAAAGAGACCTCGGAGGTTTTGCCGGGGCGCAGCGCCACGGTCTGCTCGGTATTGGTTACGATGTACGGCTCGGGAACGGATTCTTCCCGTACTACATAAACATCAGCGGGAATGGCCGAGAGCGTTGCGGAACCGTCCGTGCCAGTCGTGACGGAGGTTGAATAACTTCCGGTAACGGACTTAATGGAAAAGACCGTGCCAGCGATGGGCTTGCCGCTCATGGCGTCGCGCTTGGTGATCTTCATATCGGGCTTTTCGTAGTTGACCGCCGCAACAGTGTATTCGCGGTCACCCTCAGTTACATCTACGTACACGCTCTTCGGCGTGGGATCGACGCAGTAACCGTCCGGTGCGGAGGTCTCGACAAAGCTCCAAAGGCCGGTCGCGGCGTCCTCAACATAGATCTCACCCTGTGCATTGGTGATGTCGCTGCCGACGATCTGCCCGTTGAAATAGATGCTGAAACGTGCACCGGCGAGACCGGTTGTGGTTCCACCAGCAGTTTTTTTCAGCACGATCTTGCCAACGCCAGCAGGCGGTGCAGGTTCTTCTCCACCTCCTTCGGGTTCGTTCTGAGTGACAAGCTTGCGGGGACCATAATAGTTGAAGAATGACTGATTTTTGCGGTTACTGGAGATTGCGTATACCGCCCATTTTGCACTCTGGTCCTCCACAATGGATGCAGACTTACCCTGTGCAGTGTACTCTTCAATCTGGCGCTGGAACTCGGCGTCCTCCTGTGCTTTCTTCTCCAGAAGCCAGTCGATGAGGCTCAGATACAGATCATAGGTGTCGGCGTTGGCATAGCCGCCCGCATCGCCGTCTCCACCGGGCTCGCCTTTATAGCTTTGGTGATCCCACACATACGTCTGCACGGCCATAAAAAGCTGGCCAACATTGGATGCCTTGCAGTCGTTGAGGTAGGTCATCATCCATTTGACGTTCTCGACGGTCGCGGCGTCCATTTCACTGAGGCCGCTGTTCGTGGCAGCCGACTGCAATACCGCATCTGCATCTGCACCGGTGCCGGACGTCCATGTAAAGGAATTCAGGTACGAAGGCGTTGCGTAATGATAGCCGAGACCGCTATCCATGCAGTACACGAGCTTACCGTCCACCAGCGGAGGGCGGTAGCTGTACGGCGTACCGTTGGCGAGCAGGCGCGTGCTCCAATATGCCTGGTTGGTGGTAATTTTGAGGCCTGAACCGCTGTGCGATGCGGCGAAAGCCGCAGTCGGCAGCAGGCTCAAGACTGTCACCAGCGTCAAAAGCAGTGACAACAAGCGATGTTTAATTGACTTCATGTCTTTCTCCTTTCCAAAAAGCGCAATAAAAAGAGCAGATCTTGACGACCTGCTCTTGCGTGAGAGTTGATGATTTATTTGTTCGTGGGTGTATCCACCCGAGTGATGGAATAGCCATCGTAGAGGAAAAGCTGGACACAGTACCAGCACGGGTCACCAGTATCATTGACACCTCTTGCCAGCCCGACACCGATCTCTGACAGCTTTGGATTGACCATGTTCTTATGATGAACCGTTGAGGCATACCAATCCGCAACTGCTCGTTCGGCAAGTGTCTGGTCAGACAGCACCCAATCTGCGATGCGATGGATATTTTCGGCCATGTAGGGACAATCCGTGACGGTATTGAATTTTCCACCATTCGGTCTTGTGTGCGAATAGACGGTATGCGCAGCCATCTCGTCGGCTCGTACCTGCGCCGCCTGCATGAGCCTGTTGTTGACGCGTAGCGCATCAACGCCATTTTCACACCGCAGCGCATTGGTGTAGTCGATGATGTCCTGCTTTGCAGCGGCAACATCTGTCTGCGCAGGCTGCTCCACGGGCTTTGCCTCCGCAGACGTTACCGGCGCTTCGCCGGTGTACGGCTTTTTCGATTCGACCTGTACACATTTGGCATCGCTGTTCCAATAGACATTGAAGCCGACTTGTTCGCCAATGTCCCGCAGCTTCACATAGTTGTTGCCGTTGATGACATAGGCTTCCATCTGCGCTTCTTTTCCATCTACGACAATGCGATGGTGACTGCGCTCGGCCACGATCCCGGCAGCATACGCCGTGGTAGTGATGCCAGCCAACAGCAGGCAGGTAAGAAAACCGGCTGCAAAACTTCCTCGCTTCATGGTGTGTACCTCCAAAGTCTTTTGATGGGTTCATGGTATCGTAAAAGTTGGTGGGTGTCAAAAAATATAGAGGCGTTGGAGCTCAGTAAAAGTTTTTACACCAATGACCATCATAGTATCTCATCATTTTTCTCGTGCCTGCACGCACCAGCGGTAATCCGGCTGATTCATCACGCAGGTGACAAGGGTGATGATGTTCTCCGTGCTGTCGTTTAGGACGCTGGTATCGTCCACGCCGATCTTACTGACAGAGTACACTTCATAGCTGCGTGTGCCGAGCTGGGTGGTCAGCTTGATGGTGTCCCCAATGTCAAGGGTGTGGATTTTGCCAAAGTGATTGTTGACGCCCCGATTATGGCCCGCAATCGCCACATTCCCCTCCCAAATGGAAGTGTTGGCGAAATGTCCTGCGCCCTTGCGGAGCGCGTCTGCATCCGTCCCCTGATACACCTTGACAGACAGGCCGAGGGTGGGAATTTTCAGTGTACCGAGGTAGCCGCCGCTGTAATAGAGGTCTTTCGTGACCGCGGTGTACTTCACTGGCGTGTAGGAGCCGGTATTTCCGCTGCTACTGCCCGAAGTCGTAGGCGGCAGGACGGTCACACCGCCTGTGCCGCTGGTCGTTCCCGTGGCCGAACCGCTCACAAGGTTTGGTGTCAGCAGCTCCCCGGCATTCAGCGTATAGGAGGTAGGCGAACCAAAAGCAGGCGGGATGTAGGCGGCGTTTTTGCTGCGGTCGGTATTCGCAGGCTTGTCCATCGTGACATAAATGGTATCGTCCGAGGTGGGGCGTCCGAACAGCCCTGCGTCCGGGCCGTCAAAGTGGTACTCCAATGCCGATGCAGGCATGGAAAAAGCCGCCAGCATACAGCAGGCGGCCAGCAGCGTGGTCAGATATTTTTTCATGCGGCGTACCCTCTTTTCTTATTGATGTAGTGGCGATAGCCCTTATAACCAGCGTAACCGCAGCCGCCCAGCGCCGCCGCTCCCACGGGGATCAGCAGCCACAGCCAGTTAAAACTACTGCGTCCGGTTTTCGCCGCTGCATTCCCAACGCTGGAAAAAACGGCGGTATAGACCACTGTATCACAGCTTGTGCGGGTAACGTCACCCTTATAGTCCGCCGTGACGGTGTAGCCGGTGGCATATTTGCTGGTGGCGGTGCCGGTGTAGCTTGCCACAGCGGTATAGCGAATGGGAATGTCATAGCCGTCCGTGGGATCGACCGCCGCCTCCTGCCAGCTTACATCGGCAAGGGTCAGGGTGCGGCCATTTTCATTCACGGACTTGGGAACAAGGGACACATCCGCGTCTGAGAGATTGGGATAGGTGCGCTCCGCCGTCACCGTGCGGCTGCTGGTCCCGTAGCCCGCTGCCTCCACCTGAATGGTAGTGTGGTCAAGGGAAAGGATACCCTCATAGCCGTCCTCGGTCTTGACCTCCAACTTCGGCTCCAGCATTTTCAGAATTTCCTCCATATCTTTGGTCTTGCTCTCCAGCGTGACCACCTCGATATGTTCCCGCGTGTCCGTTTCTGTCTGGTCATTTTTCAGCAAATCAAGGAGCGTATAGGTGCGGCCCTCGCGCTCAAAGTCAGCGGTGGGGATCGCAGCGGGATCGTCCTTTGCGGTCAGGTAGTAGACCTTTTCCAGACGGTAGACACCGTTTTCCTCGCTGGCTCTGACCTCGGCGGGATAGGCGGAAATGCCGGGGAGTGTATCTGCGGCAGTAATCATGGCAGTTACCGGATCAGCCTCCTTGATGGGTTCAGCGGAAACGGCCAGAGCCGTGCTGCTCATAGCGCACAATGTCACTGCCATGCACAGCAAAAGCGGAAGTTTCTTTTTCACAGATTTCACCCCCTTCAACGGACAGGCCGGTTCTGCTCCGACTGCTTGCGCTCCTGCGGAGAGATCTCACGCTGAATATCATTTTGCAGCTTACGGAAATACTTTTGCAAGCTGTCCACCACGCCGCGGCGATCCTGCACCTCCATACCGTCAAAGACCTGCCCCACGCGGCTCACATCAGGCTGCGGGGTCTCCACGCCGAAATTGCGGCAGAGCATATAGCTGACGCTCTCGGCGTCCATGGCGCAGTCCTCGCGGGTATAGTAGGGATAGCGTCCGTGGTCATGGATACCGGCGTGGACGATCTCGCGGGAGAGCGCCGCGAAGATCTTGCTGTCGATCAGGCGGCTGGATACCGTAATGCTCTGCGTTTTAGGATCATAAACGGCGTCCTGATACATAGCGCTGCTGGTGACCACGGGAACGGGGGAGCTGTCCAGCAATCGGCGCAGGGCGGCGTCCATTTCCGGTGTATTGTCTTTCAGGCTCAGCGCCGGAACACCGGCCTTGCCGTGGGTCTGCGTCACATCAAAAACACGCCCGATCTTATAGCCGTGATACTCCCTTCCGTCCTTCACATAGGTGTCTGACACACGGATCTTCATGCCGTTCTCGTCACGGTTGACGCTGCGCCCCAGCCGGTTCCACACCTCCAGACTGTTGATGTAGGTGATCTCCGGGTTCTGCGCCATCGCCAGCATGACATTGGACGCGCTGTATCGCGGGTTGATGGCCTGCGTATCCAAATAGTGGAGGTATGCGCCGGGTTCGCTGGTGACGCGCATGACAGCATCGTCGGAAAGCTGTCCCAATTCCTCGCGCTCCGCTGTTTTCTTTGCCTTCCAGTCCTCGTCGCGCTGCTGCTTCTGCTGGATCAAATCGTCTAACTTTGCCATGTTCGTTTCTCCTTTTCAAAATCAATTTATTCCCGCGTGGGCATAGCCTTTTGAATGGCTTCCCGCACGGTGT
>ULRJ01061001.1_pt1 | contig 15940 bp, 16 predicted proteins | sample 1955321 | NCBI WGS metagenome assembly ULRJ01 (sample SAMEA4835679, study PRJEB28245) | human gut metagenome | biome: gut microbiome; material: fecal sample | place: Denmark | collected 2008 | reverse complement strand
CGCCACTTCACTGGGATGGACTCCCAGCGCCGCATGAATAAAATCATACTGCTTTGCCAGTGCCAGCGCCTCTTTGCTGGACGCCATATCTGCACCTACATTGACAAGCTGCCCCACTCCCTTATCTCTAAGGGAGCCGAGCAGCTCATGTCTATCCTGGTCAAATGCTTCATCGTCATAATGACTGTGTGTATCAAAAATCCATCTGTTCATAGTCAGTCCTCTAGCAGATCTCTGCTCCTGCCGGCATTGCTTTTTCCGGTGTCATCAGTGCCAGATTACCCTCTGCATCTTCTGCACAAAGCAGCATTCCTTCTGACAGCACACCTGCCAGTTTAGCCGGTTTCAGGTTTACAAGCACCATCACTTTCTTTCCAACCATTTCTTCCGGTGTATAGTATTTGCGGATGCCGGATACAATCTGCTTCATCTGGCTTCCTACACGCACCTGGCTGCAAAGAAGTTTCTTGGATTTTGGCACTGCCTCACAAGATACGATCTCTCCTACCTGGAACTGCATTTTCATAAAATCATCAAATGTAATTTCCGGTTTTGCCTCGATATCTACTGCTTCTTCCTGGCTCTCGGCTGTTTCCTCTGCTGCCGGTTTGCCAAATTTTTCTTCAACCTGGGCCATCACTTCGGAAAGATCCAGTCTCGCAAACAAAATTTCTGGTTTTTCTACTACTTTTGTACCGGATACATACTGTCCGAATGCCAGATTCTCAAGGTCACAGTTCTCAGCCTGGATCTGGGACAGGATTTTTTCAGACGTTCCCGGCATAAAGGACTGCAGTAAAACAGCACCCATACGGATTCCCTCTATCAAATGGTACAGAACCGTAGCCAGACGGTCTTTCTTCGCCTCGTCTTTTGCCAGAACCCATGGCTCTGTCTCATCGATATATTTGTTGCAGCGTTTGAACAGAGTAAAAATCTCAGAAATAGCATCTGCTACTCTCAATTCGTCCATCTTGGCTGTCACTTTGGCCGGTGTCTCAGACAGAACTTTCTTGAAGTCCTCATCCATCACATCATATACTTCTTTGTTTTCTACCACTCCGCCAAAATATTTATTGCTCATGGAAATAGTACGGTTTACCAGGTTGCCCAGTGTGTTGGCAAGGTCTGAATTCATGCGCTCTACCATCAGTTCCCATGTGATCACACCATCGTTTTCAAATGGCATCTCATGAAGCACAAAATAGCGCACAGCATCCACTCCAAAGAAATCTACCAAATCATCTGCGTACAGCACATTTCCCTTGGACTTACTCATTTTACCGTCTCCCTGCAGAAGCCATGGATGACCAAACACCTGCTTTGGAAGCGGAATATCCAGTGCCATCAAAATGATCGGCCAGTAAATTGTATGGAAACGGATAATATCTTTTCCGATCAGGTGCAGATCTGCCGGCCAGTATTTTTCATACAGATCGCCGTGGTTGCCGTCTACATCATATCCCAGTCCGGTGATATAGTTGCTCAGTGCATCCAGCCATACATATACAATGTGGCCCGGATCAAAGTCTACCGGGATTCCCCATTTAAAACTGGTTCTGGAAACACACAGATCCTGCAGACCCGGTTTCAGGAAGTTGTTTACCATCTCATTTTTACGGGCAACCGGCTGGATAAACTCCGGATGGTCCTCAATATGCTTCATAAGACGATCCTGATATTTACTGAGTTTCAAAAAGTACGCTTCTTCCTTTGCCGGCTGGCACTCTCTGCCACAATCCGGGCACTTGCCATCTACCAACTGGGAAGCCGTAAAGAAAGACTCACATGGTGTACAATACATTCCTTCATAGAAACCTTTATAAATATCCCCTTTGTCATACAGCTTTTTGAAGATCTTCTTAACCTGAGCTTCATGATCCTCATCCGTTGTACGGATAAACTTATCATAGGAAGTGTTCATCAGATCCCAGATTCTGTGGATCTCTGTGGATACATTATCTACAAACTCTTTTGGTGTAATGCCTGCTTCTTCCGCCTTTAACTCGATTTTCTGTCCATGTTCATCCGTTCCTGTCTGAAAACGAACATCAAATCCCTGAAATCTCTTGTATCTGGCGATCGCATCTGCCAGAACGATTTCGTAAGTATTTCCAATGTGGGGTTTACCGGATGTATAGGCAATCGCGGTAGTGATATAATATGGTTTCTTTGCCATGGTCATAATCCTCCTAATCTTCTATCCTTAAGTGGCGCACGCACCACCTTAAATCACGACTTATCTCTCTAATTTTAGAGAATTGTGTGTAACTTGTCAAGGAATCCTGTTTTATTTTTGAGGATTTATGCTTTTACCAGACACTGTCCATCGCAGATTTCCAAAGTTTTTCCTGTCATCTCTGCAATCTCTGGATTGTGAGTTACTAAAATAATGGTTTTTCCCTGCTTATTTAAATCCTGCAGCACCTGCATCAGTTCCTTACCTGTATTCTGATCCAGTGCCCCGGTGGGCTCATCTGCCAAAATCAAATCCGTCTCCGCCACCAAAGCCCGGGCAATTGCCACGCGCTGCTGCTGTCCGCCGGATATCTGGGTCACTTTCTTTTTCAAAAGATCCTCAATCCCCAGATAACTGGCATATTTATGTATCAGCTGCTTTTTTTCTTATGGGGCATCCTGCGACATAACAGCGGAAGTTCTATATTATCATAAACACTGTATTCGTGGATTAGCGCAAACTGCTGAAACACAAAACTTAACCCGGCATTCCGAATTTTACTTAATTCTTTTTGAGAAAGAGTGTCCACTCTTTTTCCTCCCAGGAGGTATTCACCACTTGTAGGTTTATCCATACATCCCAAAACATTCAGCAAAGTTGTCTTTCCCGATCCGGAAGGACCTACAATAGACCAGAACTCTCCTTCTTCTACGGTCCAGTTTATATGTTTTAGTGCCTCTGTCTTTGCGTCCCCCTTTCCATAGATTTTTCCTATATCTTTTAATTCGATCATGCTCATGTCACTCACTGCCTCCTATTAATTTCTGTGGCTGCATCTTTCCCATCTGTCTCATGGCAAAAATACAAGCCGGAATGATCTGTATCACGACAAACAGACCGCTCACTAAAAACAATGGCAGGCCAAACTGTCCCTGGGAGAACTCCACGCTGCCATCCTGGCTCTGTCCATATACATACCAGGCATATATTCCCTCTGTGAGCCAGGCCAATACACCTACGAAAAACAGTTCCTGCGTAAAAAGCACTGCCAGCCTGCCACTGGTATATCCTACCGCCCTCCGGATGCCGATTTCCTTCTTTCTCTCATAGATACGGGCGGACATCAGAGTAATCGTGGCGATCATGACAACAGAAATAATCAAAACGGCACCGGATAACCAGATAAAATTGTCCTCCATCGCTTCATCATATGCTGCTTTCAAAACTGTATCCACCGTTTTGGCACTTACATCTACCTTACAGAGATCTCCTGCTGTTTCTACCGCCTTAATGGCCTCTTTTTCCGTTACCCCTTCCGGAATTGACGCATACAGATCCTGAAGTGTGTTGCTCTTCACTCCACTTTCCACAACAACTGTGTTTTTCAGCGAAACATAACTCTGGGATACAAGGTTGTCGTTAAACCACAATCCCTGCGAATCTGTCATTCCCTGAAGAATATAGCATTTATCATCTATATCTGTTATGATCTGTCCCAGTTTTAAATGATGTTTTTTACAAAGATCCTGGGAGATCCAAATGGATAAAGGATCGTTTTTTGAACCCTTCTTATCCTGGTCAAATTTGACCTGTGATACTTTTTTACCACTGACCACCGGTATTTCCTTCAGCCACTCCAGATTGTCAGACAACATAATACTATCCAATTCTTCTCCACTTAGAGATGGGCTCTCAAACAAATGATTTTTAAATCCACCTAGTTTGTCTACTTTTCCTGATGCAAGCAGGTTCTTTTCAAAAGAAGATAAACCTGCTTCCATGTCCTGTGCGTCCACCTTAATATTCAGGGTTTTACCGACATCCGCCTGTATATCTTTTCTTACAACCGAAAAATACTGGAACACTCCCTGGTACAACACATAGGCATCTGTCATAAACATCAAAGCAATAAATAACTGCAGAAAAAGGAGAAAATTGGACCATTTTCGTTTCCAGATGTTCCGAACAATATCACGCATTTGTGTCTCCCTCCTTTAATATGATGGCTGGTGAAATTTTTAATATTTTCCGTATGGAAGTCAACGCAACCATACAGGTTGTAAAGATAACTATAAATCCACCAATCAAAATATTTTCTTTATACAAGGATAATGTGTATTGTGTAAATATAGTTCCTACACACATCTTAATGATCCACTGAATCACCATCGTAACAATCCATGCGATAAAAAGGATACCAAATATTTTCTCCATTACCAGTGCTAAGATCTTCTTGTTGGTAAAACCAAATGCCTTTCTGACACCAATCTCGTACCGTCTTTTTCCCAGCCAAAAATACATGATATTGATACTGTATAAAAGTGACAGCAGATATCCCATAACAGCCAATGGGAAAATCCGATTCTGGCTGTTGCTCAGATCTTTCAGCACATCCCCTGTCTCGATTGCCTGCGGTTCATCATAAGTCAGGGTTTTCATCTGTTTTTGCCCTTCCTTCTTCATGCTTTCCAGCAAACCCGTCGTATCTCCTTGTTGTGAATATACGATCATGCTAACCATATTAAGTTGATGCAATTGGTTTTCTACATCCTTTGGCAAAGCAGTTGCCGGCACAAAAAGGCGGTTATCCCAAAGCGAACTCTGGTTTTTCACGCCCACTTCTCCCAGCACCTCATACTGCTGTTTTCCCAGACTCAGATAAGACTTTCCATTTTTCTTTTCAACCAAATGTCTGAGACTTTTACCTATGAGAACTACTTTCTTTCCCTGGCATATTTCCTGCTTTGTATAAGATCTTCCCTGGGTGATAGGATACTGCCACTGTCCATCTGCTCCCAGATACTGGGCACTTACCGGCACATAACTTCCTACATCATCCTTGTCAATATGGATCAAAACCTGATGGATCATGACCCCCTGTCGCGATTTTGCCACAGACAGCATATTCTTCAATGCATCTATGTTGAACTCTTCCTCTCCTTCGCAGTAAAAGTTAACTGCCATACCATTGGGAGGCATTGCCTTCTTCTTTGCATCTTGTGCCTGTAAGATCTGAGCCACAAAACTAGTAGCCACAGAAATTACAAACATGGATAAAATTAAAGTGATCGTCAGAAATACCGTTGAAAACCGTGCATTTTTATAACGGTTTGCCGTCAGTCTGACTATGTTGCGAATTAAATTCATGCGCGTACCCCTATCTTCCCATCTTCTATGTAGATCTGTCGCTCTGCCACAGAAGCCACCTTGGAATCATGAGTTACCATGACAATGCTGTTTCCGTCTCCATGAATTTCGGATAAAAGTTCCAACAGCGTTTCCCCATTTTTCTGATCCAGTGCTCCCGTTGGCTCGTCCGCCAAAAGCACGGATGGCTCATTTACCAGTGCCCGGGCAATAGCCACTCTCTGCTGCTGTCCTCCTGACAACTCGGACGCCCTTTGATCCATATGATCCTTCATTCCCAGCCGTTCCAGCATGTACTGGGATTTCTGTATCATTTCCTTCTTTCCCATTCTTTGTTTCATGGACTTTCTTTCATTTGCCAGGATCAATGCCATCCTCACATTATCCAGTGCGGTCAGATCTTTCAAAAGATGAAAACTCTGAAATACAAATCCAATTTTTTCACCCCTCAGCCCTGCTTGTTCCTTTTCCGTCAGATCCGCCACATTGATGCCGTCTAACAGATATTCCCCTTCATACATTCCATCCAGCAAACCAAGGATATTGAGTAAAGAGGATTTTCCTGATCCCGACGGTCCCATGATCGACACCATCTCTCCTTCTTTTATATCCAAGGATATTCCTTTCAAAATGGTCTGCCTTGCTTCTCCTTTGCCAAAATCCTTTTTTATCTGATTTAACTGTATCATAACTATCGTCTCCCTTCCATTAACTCAATTGGCTGCAACATTCCGACGCGTCTTACCGGCATAACGGCACTCACCCCCACACAGACAAGCATAATACATGCCCCCATCCCGACCATCTGCCCATTCATCCTGAGGCCGGTATTTAAGTCCATTCCTGTCAGCACCAGTCCACACATTGCCACTGCCAGTATAAAAGCAGCCGCAAAAAGACATCCTAATTCTCCTAAGATCAGGCGTGCTAGTTTTCTCTTGGTAAATCCCATAGATACATAGATTCCAAACTCTTCTTTTCTCTGCATAATACTGGCCAAAATTGTTCCTATACAGCCAAGAACAGACAAAAACAACAGAATCACCGCAAAAAATATCAATACAAAAATAAAGGTTTCCTGTCCGTTATAGTATTCCTCTATTTGTTTCTTCACCGAAAAAGGCTCTGCTGTTATCCCCTGTTCCTCATAGGCTTGCTGCAGCTTGGTTTCTGCCTGCTGTTCCTGTCCGGCCTTCGGCACAAAGATCAAATTACTGCCAAAGGCAGCCGGCGACTTACATGCTTTTGTTTCCGGTGTGACAAACCACTCTTCACCGCCATCTTTTAATCCATCCGAGGCCGGTATCATGTTTCCTGACCAAAATTTCATTTTCTCAGAAATGACCCCCACAACACGGTAATGTTTTACCGCCTTCGGGTCTTTGCTTGTCTCTTCTCTTGCAGTAAATTCTGATCCGTAAGGATGTGCGCTTTCCATGGCCTGTGTCACCAAGATCGGAATAACCGATCCTCCTTTGTATTCACAAAGTTCTTTGGTGGATCCTTTTGTAAGCAGAAACTGTGTTGTCTGCAAAGTATTCAGATGCATTTCCAGTCCTTCTACTTCTTCCTGCTCATCCAGTTGCAGAATTATATTTTCAAAAAGCAGGATTCTCTCTATCTCCTTCTCTTTTTCAAGTTTTTGGATCACTTTTTCATATGCCTGAACCTGTTTGTCTTCCCCGGTTTGTCCATCTTCCTCATAATTTGCCATCTGAATAGCCCGCTCGGGAACCAACTGCTGTATCTGCTGCCGGTACCGCCAGATATTCTGTACCATAGCAATGGCTAAAAACATTGCCAGAAATCCCACAAAAAACTGTATCAGCAACAATACATTCTTCTTTTTCTGTCTTTTTAATGCGCGCAAAATAATATAACCCATTTTTCTCTCCCCCTGTTATTCTTTTAAACATTCTGCAGTTTCTACCCGCATGGCAAATTTAGCCGGAACTAACGCCGCCAGCACACCACATAATGTAGTACATGCCAAACCTGCTATCACATTTGCGGTTCCAATCGTAGTATAAATATCGTTTTCTGCCAGCCAGCTGCCTGCCCACCGGTTAATTCCCCACTGGATCAAAATAGCAATCACGGCACTGATAAAAATCATAGCCATGACTTCTGCCAGAATATTTTTTACGATATAATGATTGCCGGCCCCCATTGCTTTGAAAACTGCCAGATCCTTTTTTCTCTCCATCATCCAGTAGATCATAAGATTGGACAGATTGATAATGGCAATCAAAAATACCAGTCCGCTGGCAATGATCGTCAACAAAATACTGTTACCCACGGAATCTTTTTCAACACCCTGTATTTCCTGATAAGCCAGGATCATACCTTGCTTTTGAAGCTGTTCTTTTTGTTTTTCAAAGTCTTCTAAAAAACGGCTTTTGCCATTTTTCAGGATAAGATTCATTTCGTTTATTTCTGTATTTTTTCCTGCAGTATCCCAATAGTCCTTCCACGGCATATACGCCACATCATCCCATTGAGTCGGCCGGTTCTCTCTCCCACAAATACCGATTACCTCATATGTATGATCTCCGATACGAAAATCGCTGCCTGTCTCTACTTGATTTTTCTCTGCTATATTTTTTCCGAGAATGATCTGTCCTTTTGTATCCTGTATTTCCGATTCGTGAAAATAGCGTCCCTGCAGCAAAGGTACATGCCAGGACTCTTCCTGTTTAAAGTTCACCGGAACGATCGTACAAGTCTGTTCTTTTCCCGATGTAGATACTGGCTCCAGAGACAACAACTGCACTTCCCCATATTCTGTAAGTTTGTCGCAGTACGCAAGCCAGTCTTCTTTCTTTAATGCTGCCCCTTCTTCTTGATTTACAGATATTTCCAGCTGCTGATCCGGATTCCCGGAAGTCTGATCCTCCAGCATTTTCACATTTTCCACCGCCACACTGGTCCCCACAGACAACACCAGATTACCTACCAGGAATCCCAGGATCAACAACATAACCGTTATCTTTTTCTCTTTCCATTGTTTTATCACATATAATAGCATTACTCTTCCACCTATTATTTCCTTTCCTCTTCATTAATTTTTTCTTATTTATGTTAAAACAATATTATTGTATCATACCAAAATAAAAAAACAATGAAAATCGTCGAAATTGGAGTGAACGGTATGTTTTATGCGATGAGTGGTCAAAATTTCATTGCTAAATCCCTTTTTCTACCTTACAATATAGGAAGAATCATCTCAAAATGTATTTTAAGACGGTTCCGACGACCTGCCGCCGAGCTGAAGCGCGGGGGGCAACACATGTTACAACAAGGAGGATTTTTATATATGTTGATCATCGGTTCTCATGTAGGTATGAGTGGAAAAGATATGCTCAAAGGATCTGTGAAAGAAGCTCTTTCTTATGGTGCCAATACCTTCATGGTATACACAGGTGCACCTCAAAATACACGACGCAAAGAAATCGACCAGCTGAATATACCGGCTGCCAGAGAATTAATGAAGGAGCATGACATGAATAACTTCATTGTACACGCTCCTTATATTATCAATCTTGCTAATACGGTAAAACCCGAGACATTTGAACTTGCAACTGAATTTCTTGCCAAAGAGATCACCCGCACAGCGGCCATGGGTGCAGAGGTACTGGTACTGCATCCGGGCTCTCATGTAGGTGCCGGTGAGGAAGCCGGTCTTGCCCAGATCATAAAAGGGCTTAACCAGGTTCTTACCCCGGATACGCCGGTTAAAATCGCCTTAGAGACTATGGCAGGGAAGGGTAGTGAATTAGGACGCTCTTTTGAAGAACTAAAAGCCATCTACGATGGTTGTCTCTACCCGGACAAGCTGCGGGTGTGCTTTGATACTTGCCATGTCAGCGACGCAGGTTATGATCTGATCCACGACTACGCAGGAGTTATGGATGAGTTTGACCGGATCCTGGGTCTGGATCAGATCGCCGCATTCCATATTAACGACAGCAAAAATCCATGCGGTGCCCACAAAGACCGCCATGAGAACTTTGGTAAAGGCTGTCTGGGACAGGATGCCTTGATGCAGGTTATCAATGACCCTCGTTTTTCCTCTATCCCTAAGATTTTGGAGACACCTTATTACAAGGATCCGGAGGGTGTCAAAAAGCCGGCACCACCTTATAAAGAAGAAATTGCCCTGATCCGTTCTTTATACACGGGGGATTAAGCAGTCATTTCTTTTCATTGGAAACGCGTGGCAGACTGACGCGGCAGAACCGGCGCAGAAACTGCTTTGCATTAAATGGGATCAGCGGATAGATATAACTTTTTCCGCTGATCGTTTTATTTCTCACGATACAAAGTCCTACAAAGACCGTTCCTCCAATCATTCCCCACAGTCCGAACGCAGCGGTCAGTGTCAGCAGGATTATTCTCATAAATTTCAGTGCATACCCCAGTTCCAGGCTTACCTGAGTATAATTCGCCACCGCCACGAAAGCCATATACAGCATGATTTCAGAATTAAACCAGCCGGATGAAACCGTATAATCTCCCAGAATAATACCTGCCACCACGCTTAACGGCGTGCTCAGCATACTCGGTGTATTCACGGACGCCAGTTTTAATCCATCGATCATCAGTTCCAGCATCATCATCTGTAGATAGATCGGTACATGGACGGCATCGTTGATCTGGATAAAAGAAAGCCAGTCCGGCAGCCAATCCGGGTGATTGATCAAAAGCAGAAAGATAGGTGTCATAAACACCGCCAGCACATTGATGAGCATTCGGGACAGTCTCAGATAGGTACCTGTTACCGGCGGGAAATAATAATCATCCGCATCTTCCACAATATCAAACACAGAAGTAGGCAGGATCATGGCCGAAGGCGAGTTATCCACAAAGATGACGATATTTCCTTCCAGCAGACTGGCCGCTGTCACATCCGGCCGCTCCGTGAATTTAAATTTAGGAAAAGGATTGTACCACTTTTTCGGATAAAGACATTCTGCCAGACTCTGCTGGTTCATAGAAAGGGAATCCACCTGTATCCGGTCAATCCGCTGCTTTATATCCTCCAAAAGTTTTTCCTCTGCCCGCCCCTGCATGTACGACACAACTACATCCGTCCGGGAACTGCTGCCCACCGTATGCATTTCCATCACCAGATCCGTAGACCGGATCCGCCTCCGGACCAGCGCCGCATTGAAAACTACCGTCTCTACAAAACCATCCCTTGACCCCCTCATCACCTTATCTTTTTCCGGTTCGTCCACGCTCCGCCCCGGATAAGTACGAAAGTCCATAGCCAGGCATTCACTGTACCCCTCTACGATCAGCATCGGCACACCCGACAGCATCCTCTGCAAGAAATCATTTTCCGTCCGCACCAGATCGATCTCTCCATACGGCAGTTTTTTCTTCAAAAAATCATGGGCATTTTCCGGCATTTCTTCCGGCGTGATCTTGTACAGAAATTCTAATATCTTTTCCATAATCTCATCTTTACAGAAACCATCAATAAAATAAAAACAAGCCTTTTTGCCACCGATCATCACCACCCTGTACAATAAATCAAAACTCTGGTCCACTTTTAAAAGCTCATCGATCCGCTTTTTATTTTTCTCAAAATCCGTGGAAAACTCTGTTTTACCAGCCATACTTACCTCCTGTTTATGCATTCTTATATATAGGGTTGACAAATAAGAAGCTTTCTATGTAAAATAATCTTTACATGGGCCAAGAGCCCGGAGAATCTATACACTTTTTTATGGGTGATGAGACCCAGATTGGAGGAATGAAAATGGATGTACCCCACGATCCCATTATTTTAGTTAGTTTTGTAAACACCAAGTTGAGAGATCAATTTGCTACACTGGAAGAATTTTGTAAAACCTATGATGTGGACGAACAAGAGCTTCGGACCACCTTAGAAGATATAGATTACCAATACGACGAAACAACCAATCAGTTTGTTTAGAAACGAGGATGAGCACCATCATTACATTTACCCACGAAATTTCAATTGAAGATTATAACGATCTGAGAGCCAGCGTTGATTTCATCACCATCCGGCCCAAAAGGGCCCGCATCGCCCTGGCTAATTCTCTCTATACGCTGATTGCCATGGATGGCAGCCGGCCCGTAGGGATGGCCAGAGTAGTAGGCGATGGCGGATATGTATATTTTATCTGCGATGTGATTGTCCGACCGTCCTACCAGTCTCATGGCCTGGGACGACAGATCATTGAAAATGTCCTTGCCTGGTTAGAGTCTCAGGTTGAGGATGATGAAACCATCATGGTGAATTTAATGTCTGCCATGAACAAAGAGCCTTTTTATGAAAAACTCGGTTTTCACAAAAGACCCTTTGGCAATCATGGTGCCGGCATGAGCCGCTGGATTTCCCTGGAAGATCCAAACTATCCAACTACATAATCTTCTGCCAGGCTCCGCAGGATGATCAATCCTACCGGTCCCAGCAGAATACCAGCCACTCCAAACAGTTCCACACCGGCGTACACCGCAATGAGAACATAGAGTGGCTTTATATTTGCCGCTGTACCAAATAATTTCGGTTCCAGGATCTCCCTGAGAAACGTCACAACCACAAACATAGTGGCTAAAACAGCCGCTGATTTATAATCTCTCTGCAGCAATTCTACCACAAACCAGGGAATCAGGACAAAACCACTTCCGAGGGCTGGCAGCACATCGGATAGTGCCACCACAATCCCCAGAAAAAGGGCACACTCACTGCCCATCACACCAAATCCCAGAGTCAGTATCACCGCCACCAGAAACAAAATAATTAACTGTGCCCGCAGATACGCCAGTCCCGATTTTCTCAGACTTTTCAAAAAGACGCGGTAAATCCCCTTAACCCGGCTTCCCATTTCATCCATCAGTATCAAAAAAGAAGCCAGCACAAATGTAAATCCTCCCACTGCAAACTTTAACATGCCCTGCATGGTCCCACAGGCATATCGCAGCATTTCCGGTATTCCATTGTCCCGCACCCAACAAAAAAGAGAGTCTCTCTGACTCTCTACAAACCTCATACTCTGCCCCATCTGCAGATCGAACACCCGATCCACACCTTCGCAGGCCTGTTCCATCATTCCGCAGACACTCTGGCAGTATACCGGCACCTGCTGCAGACATACACACGCCTGCCGCACCGCCATCACGCCAATGTAAATGCCAAATGCCGCCAGTGCCAGTACCGTAAAAAGAACGACCGCCGTAACACTGACTTTGTAATTCCATCCACATTTCTGATGCAGATACGAAACCACCGGTTTCACAATACCGGAAAACACCATAGCCAGGACAAAGGGCAAAATAAGGGGCAGAACATAGCGGAATGCCAATACCAGAAGCAAAGCCGCCACGGTTAACATCACATATCTTTTTCTCATGCAAACTCTGTCTCCCTTATTCAGTTGTAAAAGTCCCTCTTAGTATGGCTGACTGGTCTTAAAAATATTACGCACGGAAACGATATCCAACGCCCCAGATTGTCTCAATATACTCTGGATTGGAAGTATCTTCCTCAATTTTTTCACGAAGTTTCTTGATATGAACGGTAACGGTTGCAATATCTCCTACGGAAGGTGTTCCCCAGATCTCCTGGAACAATTCTTCCTTAGAAAAAACATGATTTGGATTTTTAGCCAGGAAGAACAAAAGATCAAACTCTTTTGTGGTAAATGTTTTTTCAACACCACGGATAAAGACTCTTCTGGCAGTACGGTCAATCTTCAGATCTCCCGCTACAATTACCTCATTTTCCTCCTGTGGTCCTGCTGCCGCCTCAGTCAATGCATCATAACGGTTGAGATGTGCTTTCACGCGGGCAACCAGTTCACTTGGACTAAATGGTTTCGTCATGTAATCATCTGCACCCATTCCCAGTCCATGGATCTTGTCAATATCTTCTTTTTTGGCAGAAACCATAATAACAGGTGCCAAAAACTTTTCTCTGTATTCACGGCAGATTTCAAAACCATCTTTGCCGGGAAGCATCAGATCCAGGATCAACAGATCATACTCACCTGTCATAGCCTTTTTAGCACCTTCATTACCATCATTTTCAATGGTAACTTCAAAATCACTCAATTCCAGATAATCTTTCTCCAGCTCTGCAATTGGCATTTCATCTTCAACAATCAAAATTTTTCTCATTCTGTTCTCTCCTTATTTGTCTGATTTTGGAATGGATATGAACACTCTCGTGCCCTCTCCTAACTCACTTTCTGCCCAGATGCGGCCATGATGATCGTCCACAATTTTTTGTGCAATGGACAATCCCAGTCCGCTTCCTCCGGTGGTGGAATTTCGGGAACTATCTGTCCGGTAAAACCGCTGAAAGATCTTTGGCAGCTCATCTTTGGCGATACCAATGCCATTATCTGCGATCTCCACCGTTACATACTTGTCGTCTTCTTTCAGACGAACAAGCAGCAAGCCTATGTCCCTTTGTATATATTTAGAAGCATTACCAATGATATTATTCACTACCCGCTTCATTTTTTCTGTGTCAATGCGAACCTTCGTTTTTGTGTTTACCTCATTGCGAAAAACCAAACTGATCTTTTTCATTTCAAGATCCAGGGAAAAATCACTGACACATGCGGTAAAATATTCTACTGCCTCTACATCCTGCCATTGATACTGAATGTCCTTTTGGTAAATCTTCGCAAAAAAGGACAATTCATCCACCAGTAGAGACATATCATTGGATTTATTGCGAATGGTTGTAATGTACTTGTTAAACTTATCCGGATCCGACACAACCCCATCCAGGATTCCCTGGGAATAACCCTTAATGGCCGTCAACGGAGTTTTCAGATCGTGGGTAATGTTGCCAAGCACCTCTCGCGTCAGGGAATCTACCTGTTCCTTCTCTTCCATGACATCCTGAAGTTCCTGACAGATCCTGCAATGAGATATCCGTGCAGGAAATATAATGATGAAGATGCCACACAAATTCAGAAATATTATTCCTGCCAGGATCCATTCATCCACTGCGTCATCTATCACTCCAAGAATCATCAGAATTTCAGAAATCATCAGGATCAGATTTCCGAACAGCAAGCCAATCAAACAGCATTTAGACATTCTCTGCCATTTATTTTTCATCTTAGCCTCGCTCTTTCTCTAGATTTACCTCAATTTAATCCATTTTTTACTATCTATACGAATTATAAAATAAAATGTAATATTTTTCAACCTAAAATACAAGGAATCTTCCTTGACGAAGTGTTTTTTTTGCCCTATAATATTGTAAGTTAGTGATTTTACAAGTAGAATTGGAGGAAACTATGGGAAAAATACTGTTTACTTCTGAATCCGTTACAGAAGGACATCCTGATAAAATTTGTGACCAGATTTCAGACGGCGTTCTGGACGCCATGCTGGCACAGGATCCAATGAGCCGTGTAGCTTGCGAAACGGCCATTACGACCGGATTGGTTCTGGTAATGGGTGAAGTTACATCTAACGCTCAAGTAGATATTCAAAAAATCGTTCGTGACACAATCGTTGAAATCGGATACGATTCCACAGACAAGGGCTTTGATGGCAATCTCTGCGGCGTGATGGTATCTTTGGATAAACAGTCTGCAGATATTGCTTTAGGTGTAGATAAAGCATTAGAGGCTAAACTTACAGATTCACAAATCGACGCTATTGGTGCCGGCGACCAGGGAATGATGTTTGGTTATGCTTCTGACGAAACCGAAGATTTTATGCCTTATCCGATCTATCTGGCACATAAATTGTCCCGTCAGCTTTCTAAAGTCCGCAAAGACGGAACACTTCCTTACCTTCGTCCGGATGGTAAGAGTCAGGTTACCGTAGAATACGATAATGAGGGCAAGCCTCTCCGCATCGATGCTGTAGTCGTTTCCAGTCAACATAGTGATGATGTGGGTTGGGAAAAAATTCAGAAAGACATCCGCAAATATGTGATTGATGCAGTTCTTCCGGAAGAACTGATTGATGATGATACAAAAATCTATATCAACCCTACCGGTCGTTTTGTTATCGGTGGACCAAATGGTGACAGTGGTGTAACCGGCCGAAAGATCATCGTAGATACTTATGGTGGATGGGCTCGTCACGGCGGCGGTGCTTTCTCCGGAAAAGATCCTACAAAGGTTGACCGTTCCGCTGCTTATGCAGCCCGCTATGTAGCCAAAAACCTGGTTGCCGCCGGTCTTTGCCACAAAGCAGAAGTTCAGTTGTCTTATGCCATCGGCGTAGCATCTCCTACTTCCGTGCGTATTGATACTTTCGGTACAGGCGTACTGCCGGAGGAAAAGTTAGTTGATATCATTCAGGACAACTTTGATCTTCGTCCGGCAGGAATCATCCAGATGCTGGATCTTCGTCGTCCGATCTACAAACAGACCGCCGCTTACGGCCACTTCGGAAGAAACGATCTGGATCTTCCATGGGAGAAACTTGACAAAGTAGACGACCTGAAGAAATACTTATAAAAAATACAGATACAGAGTTTTATCCTCTGTATCTGCTTATGCTCTCATAGTTAAATGGATATAACAGCCCCCTCCTAAGACATAACCATGGTTAAAGCCGTGAGTGAGTAAAAGGCGGTAACTAAGAGTTCGATTTGAACTGTGG
>ULRJ01032368.1_pt1 | contig 15967 bp, 12 predicted proteins | sample 1955321 | NCBI WGS metagenome assembly ULRJ01 (sample SAMEA4835679, study PRJEB28245) | human gut metagenome | biome: gut microbiome; material: fecal sample | place: Denmark | collected 2008 | reverse complement strand
AAAGCCGGGAGATGAACTTGATTTAGATAAGGCAGCAAGTATTCTTATGGAAGATTTCAGAAGTGGAAAACTTGGAAAGATTACATTAGAAAAAGTAGAGGGATAAACGATAGAGTCAAACTATAAGGAGACACAAAAGAGGGGGTGTTTCGATGTACGATGAAAAAAAGATAGAGGATAGTCTGCGAGTATGTCGCGAAATTAAAACATATTACAAGTCTGGTGTGTTTGATAATCCTCAGAACGTCTTTGATTTAGATACCTTTTTACATGTGGCAGAAACAAAACCAGAGGATACAAAAGAAAAAGAAGCGCCAGATGCATTTCATGAACGATTGCAAGAGGCGATTGATTATGGGAACGCAATAAGAACGCAAAGGAAAGAAAGACCTATTTCGGAAGAACCGCAAAAAGTTTTTGCTCCAAAAGAAGAGCCGATACAGGAAAAAACCCAGAAAAGCGAGGATGTAGTAAAAGAGCCAACTCGTAAGAAAAACAAAACAGAGAAACAAAAGGTTAAAAAGGCAAAAGAAGTAGAGATACAGCCAGAGGAAGAAGAGGAAGAAAGCTTTTTTAAAATCTTATTTTTCCGTTTTTTGGAATTGGTTGTATGCGTTTTGATTGCATTTGGGCTATCTGCTGCGTTCAATCATTTTATTGGTACACATACAATTGTAGAGGGCGCTTCTATGGAATCAACGTTGCATGATGAAGACAGTCTTTATGTGGATAAGATTGCCTATCGATTCGGAAAACCAACACGGTTTGATATTATTGTGTTCCGATATGACGAGGACAATTATTACATAAAAAGAATTATTGGTTTGCCTGGCGAGACAGTAGAAATTAAGGATGGAATAATCTATATAAATGGAAACAAATTAAACGAGAACTACGGACTGGAGAATATGGATGAATTAAACAATACATATGATGCAGTTACAATTGGTGAAGATGAATATTATGTACTGGGAGATAATCGAAATCACAGTACAGATAGTCGTTCTAAGGATGTTGGACTGGTGAAAAAAAGTCAGATTATTGGAAAGGCAAGTTATCGCATTTATCCATTTGATACGTTTGGAAAATTGAAATAAGGTCGCAAATACAAAGTTTGCATAGTAAAGGACGGGAAAGGTATGGCAGAGACAATAGCGGCAATAAAGAAAAAATTTGAAGTTGCGGATATACAGAATTGGGAAGAATTGCAGCAGGAGTATAGCAGTGATACCAGACAGGGTGTACAAAAACTGTTAGAAAAATATAAGAAGCAGCAACAGAAATATGAGCAAGAGTTACTTCGTACAGAAAAAATGAAAGAGTTTGAATACAAGTATCAGGAATATCCTTATATATGTGGTATTGATGAGGTGGGGAGAGGTCCTCTTGCTGGACCAGTTGTAGCAGGAGCAGTCATTTTGCCAAAGGATGAAAATATACTATATTTAAACGATTCAAAACAACTATCCGAAAAAAAACGGGAAGAATTGTATGATGTAATTATGGAAAAGGCAGTTGCAGTGGGAATTGGCGTAGTTCCTCCAGCTAGAATTGATGAAATTAACATATTGCAGGCAACTTATGAGGCTATGCGGATTGCAATAGGAAAGCTGTCTGTAAAACCTGATTTGTTGCTAAATGATGCAGTAACAATTCCAGGCGTAGACATAAAACAGGTAGGTATCATAAAGGGAGATGCCAGAAGTGTTTCCATTGCGGCGGCAAGTATTGTGGCAAAAGTTACAAGGGACCGTATGATGGTGGAGTATGATAAGATGTATCCAGAGTATTATTTTGCCAGTAATAAAGGGTATGGTTCTAAAGCACATACGGAAGTATTAAAAGAAATTGGTCCTTGTGCCATTCATAGAAGCAGTTTTTTGGGTAAAATACTTGGATAGTAAAGGAACAGGGGATGACTGTATATGACAGAGGAAGAAAGAAAACGATTAGAAGCGATTGCCTTGTCTTATGAAAGTGGAGATGAAGCACCAAAAGTAATTGCCACTGGAAAAGGGTATGTGGCAGAAAAAATTCTGCAAAAAGCAAAAGAAGCCAACATACCAATACATGAGGATGAAAAAGTGGCGGATGCATTAGCAGATGTGGAAATTGGTGCGTATATTCCAAAGGAATTGTATGAGGTAGTAGCAGAGATTTTAGTATTTGTAAGCGATATGGAAAAAATACGTGAAAAAATGGTGAAATAGTTGATTCGACAGAAAAAAAGAAAGCTGGGAAATGAAAAAGAAAAAATAGCAGGAGTTGTGTTACAGTCCTGTGGATATAAAATTTTGCAATATAATTTTTATACCCGTATAGGGGAGATTGATATTGTTGCAAAAGAGGGTGAATACTATGTGTTTGTGGAGGTAAAATATCGTTCTACAGATGCCTATGGTATGCCAGAAGAGGCAATTGATTATCGCAAGCAGAAAAGGATAATAGCTGCCAGTAGATACTATCTTATGAAACAAGGGGTGCCAGAGAATGTGCCCTGTCGTTTTGATGTAGTATGTATATTGGGAAAAAAGTACAAAATAATTAAGGATGCATTTCATGTAGAATGAGTGGTGATGTGTACTTGAGCAGTTTGTTGTGTGCAAGAAAAGGAATATAAAAAGTTTTAGAGGATGGAAATTTAGCGAAAAGCATGGATTATAAAAGGAGTAAGAGGATGCAGATAAAATGGGTAAAAGCCAATAAGGTATCTGGTTTGGATTATAATAAAGGAAATTATGAGGCGCAGCTTCAAGAAAAGGAGGCAGTGTCTTTTTTTACATTTCCAATGTATGATAAGATATCATTTATACGACATGGATTTTCTACTAGACAGGGTGGTGTCAGTGAAGGATACTTGGGAACGATGAATTTAAGTTATAGCAGGGGAGATAAGGACAGTAATGTAGATGAGAATTATCGACGAATCTGTCATGCTTTAGGGATGCAAACGGAAAATCTTGTGTTATCGGATCAGGTACATGATACCGTTGTGTATCGAGCTGGAAAGAAAGATTGTCAGGGAACGGATTTAAGAAAAAAGAAGTTGGCAGATATTGACGGGCTGGTAACGAATGAAAAAAATGTTGTTCTTAGTACCTCTTATGCAGATTGTGTGCCACTTTTCTTTGTGGATGAACGAAACGAAGCGATAGGGCTTATTCATTCTGGTTGGCGTGGAACTGTTGGAAAAATCGGAGCTAAGACGGTTGAAAAGATGAAAAAAGAGTTTGGCACCAATCCAAATGATTTAAAGGTGATGATTGGGCCATCTATTTGTCAGGATTGCTATGAGGTAAGTCAGGATGTAAAAGAGGCGTTTGACGGCTTTGTTTCTGTTGAAACAATCATGCAGATGCAACAGAAGGAGCGAGACGAAGTAGAACAGATGCTAAAGAGCGTTTTTATAGACAAACCTATGAAAAAGTATCAATTAGACCTGTGGATGGCAAATAAGTTGATTTTGATGGAAGCTGGAATTCCAGAGGAGCAAATTGGGGTATCCTGTGTATGTACCTGTTGCAATTCTACATTGTTATATTCTCACAGAGCGTCTCAGGGAAAGCGTGGAAATTTATCTGCTTTCTTAGAAATTATATAAAATTGAAACAATTACGAAAAAATTGTGAAATATGTGAAAAGCACTTTCCTTTTTACGCAAAATGTGTTATAAATGTATGGTGGTGCATATAAACTACCATTATAACTATATTAAAATTTTACCTTTATAGTAGGTGAATGAAAAGGGTGTTTTGGTAAAAATAGTAGAGAAAGTAGATATAGTTATAAGGATATAGCGGAGCAAGAAAGAATTGCTTTGACTTGAGATAAGGAGAGAACAAGATGAGAAAAAAAATAGTAGCGTTAGGATTAGTAGCAGTGATGTCATTATCTTTGGCAGGTTGTGGCAATAAATATGTGAAGTTGGGAAGTTATAAGGGACTTTCTGTTGATTACACAGCGTCACAGACAGAAGTTACAAATGATGACATAAATTCTTCTATTGAAAGTAAATTAACAGAGGTAGCAAAAGTTACAAAAGATAAGAATTATAAGGCTAAAAAAGGCGATAAAGTAAATATCGATTACAAAGGTCTGAAAGATGGAAAGGCATTTGATGGCGGTACAGCTACAGGCTATGATTTAGTTTTGGGTTCTGGTACATTTATTGATGGCTTTGAAGATGGTTTGATCGGAGCGAAAAAGGGACAGAAATTAAGTCTTAATCTGACATTCCCAGAGACATACAGCAACTCAGATTTAGCTGGTAAGGATGTTGTCTTTAAAGTAAAAGTAAATTCTATTACAGAAATTCCTGCTGTAGATGATTTGACAGATGATTATATTAAAAATAATGTGTCTGGTTATGACAATGTATCTGATTATGCAGCTTCTGTAAAAAATGAGTTACAGGAAAAGTTAGATGCATCTATTTTAGAAAATAAAAAGAAGGCAGCATGGGAAAAGGTAATCGATGGATGTAAGATTAAAGATTATCCAAAAGAAGATGTAGAAGATTTGAAGTCACAGATGAAAACATATTATGAAAATCTGGCGTCTCAGTATGGATTAGAATTATCTGATTACATTACACAGATGGGTTCTACCGAAGATGAATTTAATGAGCAGATGGAAAAGAGTGCGAAAGAAGAAGCAATTAGCCGTGTTGTTATGAATTTGATTGCCGACAAAGAAAATATTAAAGTTACAGATGATGATTATGACGAACAGATTCGAAAATATGCAGATCAGTACGGTGTTTCAAAAGAGGAATTTTTGAAACAGGTTACAGATGATGATAAAGAGCAGATTAAAGTTGGTCTTAAATTAAGTAAAGTTCAGGAATTTGTAGTAGATAACTGCAAGATGAACCTTACAGAAGCAACTGCAACACCAAGTAGTACAACAAAATAAATAAAAATAGAAAGGATGCCGTATTAGCGGCATCTTTTTTTGATTCTATAGGAAAGTATGTTTCTTTCTAGTTGGATAAATACAAAAAGTTATAAATATGCAAGATTAGAAGATTGCATTGAAAAAAAAGAAATGATATAATTAAATCGTGTATATTAAAAATGAAATTCAAGAATTGTGGTTTGAATGTAGCACAAAAATTAGAAGAAAGGAAGAAGCAAATGAAAAAGGGTAAAGTGAAAATTAATACAAAAAAGGCAATTGGATTGTCTATGGCAGTTGCCATGTCTTTTACAGGTATGCCAGGATATGCCTTGTATCCTTTTGAACGAACAGCAGTTGTGAAGGCAGCAGATTCCACTGTGACAGTTGATTCAAATGCAATCGTACAACAGATAGATTCAAAGGAGACAAATAGACCTGGAATTCCAGATGGAACCTTGTTAAATGAATTAAAAAGGATTGTAAATACTTCGTTAGGAAGAGCTGCAGAACATGATATAACATTTGCAGAATTGATGGCATATAGTGGAGAAATTGATTTGTCTTCAGTAGGAAAACAGATTACTTCTATCAGTGGACTTGGATATGCTAGAAAGGCGTCTAAGATTATACTTACCAATGTATCAATGACAGTAATAGACGATTATGAATTTGATAATTGTAAAGGATTGCAGGAAATTGAGTTGCCAGCAGGGCTAACAAAGATTGGAAAGTTTGCATTTAGAAACTGTAATAAATTAAAAACAATTGAGTTGCCTGAAACGGTGACGAGTATAGAAGAATCTGCTTTTGATGCATGTACCAGTCTGGATGCGATTAACATTCCAACAGGTGTAAATGTAATTGGAAAGGGAGCCTTTGGTGGTTGTACTTCATTAAAAAAGGTAGAAATTCCAAATGGAAATGTATCCTTAGGTGCTTCTGTGTTTGAGGGATGTACAGATTTGGAGACGGTAAGTTTACCAGAAGGCATCAAAAAGATACCAGCATCTTTTTGTGCATCCAGTGGTATTAAAGAGATTACAATACCAACTACGGTCACTGAAATTGGACAGACTGCATTTCTTGGTACGTTTAATTTGAGTGGAGTTGATTTATCAAAATGTACCAGTTTAGTTACGATTGGAAACAACGCATTTGCAGGAAGTGGAATACAAATAATTACATTTCCTGCTTCTTTGAAATTGATAAAAAGTAATGCGTTTGAAGCTTCCTCTATCAGAGAGATTTCTATTCCAGATTCTGTAATGGGTACTGGTGATGGTACCGAAGAAGGCGGAATTGAAAGCCATGCATTTTGGAATTGTTTGAGTTTGAAAAAGGTTAGTTTGTCAAAGGGCATATCTGTTTTACAGGAAAGCGTTTTTGAAGGATGTAGCGGACTTACACAGGTAGAGATAAGAGATGCAGAAAACAGCATTTTATCGAGTATAGAAGACGGTGCATTTAGAGGATGTAATCGTCTGGCTGACACAGATTTCTTAAAAAAATTAACCAAATTAAAAACAATTAAGAAAAATGCATTTACTTATGTACTGCCAAGCAATTATAATCAGACAGATATTTATGGGAATTTAGCTATTTCCAATGGGCTACAGTCTATTTATGTTCCTGATTGTGTGACAGATATTGAAGAACATGCTTTTGATAAGCAGGTAAATGTAAAAAATATTTATATGGGAAAAGGTGTAACAGCCATTGCGAATAGTCTATTTTCTGGCTTTACAAATTTGAGAAACATTACATTGCCTTCACAGTTACGAAGTATTGGTGACAGTGCCTTTGAAGGTTGTATGCAGTTATCTGCTGTTACATTCCCAGATACATTACAAAAGATAGGAAGTAGTGCATTTAAAGGTTGTAGTACAGCAAAAACAATACAGAACGTGGCATATCATGCTCGCTATGTAGAAAAATCCAAAATCTACAGTGAAAGACCAGCGGGAAATGCTACGGTAGGAGAGTATTTAATCTATACAAAAGATAATGCAGGAAATCAACAGGTGAAAGAAACCTACATGGATCGTTCGGCACAATTAACAGAGAGTCAATATGAGGAAAAAGGTTCTCCAAGTGGTTATGAATTGGTGTATATCATTGCAGAAAAAAGATATGCAATGCCAAGTGAGGTGTCTTATGATTCTGAAAATGGACAATATACTTCTTATACATATGATAAAGAGCAGGGCGTGATTTCAGATATTAAAAAAATTAGTTCTACATCTGAAAATTTAACTTCAGGAGTTAGTTTGGTACCGAAGGATGGTTATGTAGGATATTATGTAAGAGAAAGCCTGGCGAATCAGTTATATGTGACGAATTATACAGGTTTAACTTCCGTAGAATTGCCAAATAGTGTTACGGAAATTGGAGAGAGTGCTTTTGCAAATTGCTATAATCTTGAAAAGATTACATTATCGGAACGAATGACCGCTTTACCAAACAATGCCTTTTCAATTTCACAACGTGAATTGTTAAATAAGACTGATTGGTTGGATTTGGGTAATGTTTGTGATAAAAAGTATGTATATTCCAGAAAAGTGACATTACCAGAATCCATTCAGACGATTGGAGAGAATGCGTTTAAGAATAATGCAAATATGACATTAAGTAAAAGTGCTTTGCCAAAAGAATTGGTGAGCATCGGAAATTCTGCATTTGAAGAATGCCGAAGTTTTACGGAAATCATTATTCCGTCTAAGACAAAGAGTATTGGAGAACGTGCTTTTTATGGTTGCTGTGAATATAAAAAATTAGATACCTTATTGCATGGATATGACCAGTACATATTAGATGAAGAAGATGGTCTGAAGGAGATTGATTTAGGACAGGCAAATTCTTTGGAGAGCATTGGAAATTTTGCATTTGGAATCACATTGATACAGCAATGCAGTATCCCAGAAGGTGTAACAACAGTAAGTCAGGGATTGTTCCAGGATTGTCAGTATTTACAAAAAGTAGTGTGCTCTGAAAAAACAAATGCCATAAAGGCAGATGTATTTAGAAACTGTAGAAAATTAGTTTCTATTACAGTGCCTGCGAAAGCAACCATAAGTTATAATGCATTTCGAGGATATATGATTGGAGATTTCAGTTTTTCCGTAACGGATCCAGAGCCAGTCAGTGTATCAATTGGAGAAGTAGAGTCCTTGTCGATTAATACATTCCTTGCAGATTATATGCGAAATGGAATAAAAGTAACAGAAAAGGATGGTACAACTGGATTTTTACAGATGGAACCAGCTACAACACAGCAGATCAACAGTTGGAATATTTATAAAGCAAATGTAAAGGGACTTAAAGAAGGTACAACCAGAATCAGCATGGAAGGAACAATTAATTTCTTTATGTATGATGATACTGTTATTGCAAAAGCACCAGAAGTAACAGTGACCGTAAATGTTACAAAGAAAAAATGTACCGCTATTGAAGATACCAATAGCAATCCTGTTGTCAGCGTTGAAAAGAAAGGAATTGAACTTTCGCCTAAAATCATACCTGCGGATTGTTCCGAGGCAAATGTGTGGACGAGTGGAAACTATTCTGTTGCACAGGTAGAACCACGCACATATTTGAAAGATGGCGTTGCAACGGTAAGTTCTTCTGCTATTGTAGTACCGAAGGGACTTGGAACAAGCAAAGTAACATTAAAGTGCGGTTCTGTCACAAAAGAATATCAAGTTAATGTGGTAGTTCCTGCAACGGGTATTAATTTGTCACAAAAAGAAGTGGAACTAAAAGAGGCTTCTGGAAAGAGTGTAAAAATAACACCTACGTTGACATATGACACAAGCAAATATACAGAAGAACAATGGAATAATTATAAAGACATTGTGGAATATAAAAGTGCAGATACAAGTATTGCAAAAGTATCTGGCGATGGTGTAATAGAACCAGTATCTGCGGGAGTTGCAACCGTTACAATAACAGCACTTGGTAGTGGAGTAAGTGCAACGTGTCAGGTAGTGGTTTCGGCAGATGAGACTATGGTATATTTGGTTGATGAAAATGGAAATGCCATTGACAAGAATGCACCTTTGACGGTACAGGCTGGAGATGAGTTTACAATGCACTTTGCTACAAATCCGTCTGACTCATTGGATGCGATTAAATATGAGTTTGATACAAATGATATGTTTAAGTTTGTAAAATCCGATACAACACCTGTAAAGACAGAAAATGCAGGTACTCAATACAAAACTACATCTATGACATTTGTGGCGAATAAAGTTGGTACAGGAAAAATCAGCATTTTACCTGAAAAGTATAAAAATAAGCAAAATGTAGTGGCTACACGGACAATAAATGTTATTGCAGATACAAAGGAAGTTGTATTTGCGCCTGTCAATAAAATAAATGTAGGTGAAAGTACGACAGTATTTGGATATGCAACATCTGCGGTAGGAAAGGCAGAAAAAATCGAAGATGTAAAAAATATTACAACAGACAATATTTATTTTACTTCATCTGATGTTACGAAAGCTACCGTTGACTCTAAGACTGGGGTTGTAACTGCATTAGCCAATGGTAAAGTTACGATTTATATGCATATTGATAATGCAAATGATCCAGCTAAAAATCAAGTAAAGAGTTTAGAATTGGAAATTTCGTATCCTGCGGCTACGAAGGTAGTAGTAACGGGAGAAAACAACAAATCTGTTGTTAAGGTTGGAGAAAAATTACAATTAAAAACATCACTGATTCCGGCGGAAGCAGTAGATAGCCTTACATATGAGTCTATGACACCAACGATTGCTTCTGTAAGTTCAACAGGACTTGTGACAGGATTAAAGGCGGGAACGGCACAGATTAAAGTAACAACATCTGAAAAACAGGTTTCTGCTGTGATTGAAATTACAGTAACGAAAAAAGTTATAACAAATAATCCAAGTGCAATAAGGCTGGCAATTGCCAAAGTAAAAGGATTAAAGGTAACAAACATAAAAGGGAAAAAGGCGAAGATAACCTGGAAGAAGGCAAAGAATATTAGTGGTTATCACATTTTGCTTGCAACAAACAGTAAGTTTACAAAAAACAAAAAGAACATTGTAGTATCAAAGAATGCTGTTAGCAAAACTGTAAGTAAGCTGAAAAAAGGAAAGACCTATTATGTTAAGATTCAGGCATATAAAATGTACAAAGGGAAAAAAGTGTACGGAAAATATACTGCTGCAAAGAAAGTAAAAATTAAAAAGTAAAAAGGTGATAAAACGTGGCTGTGCATTAACGATTTTAATCGTTAGTGCACAGTCTCTTTTTTTGTGGACTTTAGTCTGTTGAGCCATTTTCCCTTTTTTATATTCCCAAAAAGAAAAAAATATGATATTACAAACAAAATTATAAATAAGCGAAACGATATGATTAGTGAAAAACATCTCGTTATCAAAAATGAATTGTAGTACACAATCTAATGCGAAATCTTTATTTAATGATGCATTTGAAAGTGAAAGGAATATTTTTAGTTCTTTTTTATACAATGAATTTACACAATTAAAAAATGAAAAAATGAATATGAAAAGAAAAGGTTGAATAAAAAAAGAAAAAGTGATACAATGCTTTATGTAAGTCGCGACTACAATGCAACATGAGGACTAATTTATTACAATAAGGAGAAAACTAATATGAAAAAATCAAGACTGAAAGTAATTGCTGGATTACTATTATGTGGCACAATTGCAGCAAGTTCTACAGCTTTAGCTGCTAAATCCTATGATATGCCTATCAGTGGCATAAATGCAAAGATGCATGGATATGTTGACTTTTTAGAAGGACCTCTTACCATTGCGGATAAAGTATATTACAACAGTTCTGTTTATGGTAGTGATGCATATATGATTACAAACAGAAGCGGTAATTATGTGCAGGCTAGTACGGATAAGAAGAAACTTACTAAAAAGTATGTTTATTATGGACATCCCATTAGTATTTCTGGTGCAAAGTGCGGACACGGTGGTTCTCGCGCATATTTAGATATGAGTTGTGAAGGCTCAAGTGCACGGATTGAATCTCGTTAGTATACCGTTACATTTTGTATTGCCGATGTATGTTTATATCGGCAATACGTGTGTGTGATCCCAAAATAGGAAGGAGTAAACCATGAAGATAAAAAAATTTTTTCGGCACTCCTATGTGAGTGCCCTTTTTGCTGTAGGACTTGCCATTTCTTGTTTTGTGCTTATTAACGTATCTGATTTAGTTAGTAATATGTTGCGGGATAATCAAAATTTGCATCAATATAAGTTTGAAAGGTATGTTTATGTTTCGCCCATGAACAAGGATTCTCTTACAGTGGATGCATTATCTTGTGCAGAGAAAATAACAAAGGGAAATATTTTTGTTAATTCTCTTGTAGAATTGAACAAAAGCCTTGACCAATATACGATACGTGTTTTGATGAAAAAAAATGAAGAAACAGGGTTGTCTTATACGAAATTAGATAAAAAAAATCAGAAAAATGGAGCTATTATTGGAGAAAGTTTAAAATCTCAACTGTTAGAGGATTCAGATGGGCATTATGTAGAGTTGAATGGTATACGGATTCCTATTGTTGGAATTTTAGATAACAAATTAACAGGAGGGGTAGATACCTCTTTTTATTTAGTTTGGGAAAATTGTGATGAAAACTTGCAGCAGATGTTAATATCTTTATTTGGTAATTATTTCGTTTTCTATTATGCTAGTCATGATGATATAGAAGATAGCTATTTGCAGTTTATAAAAACACTGGCATCTAAAGGTTTTAATGCAGAAGAATATGACGTAATGTACAATGGAGATGTGGAAAATGCTTGGTATGAAATCTATCATTCGCTCTTTTTGCCGATTTGTTTTCTTTTTTCAATTTGTAACTGTTTTATTGTATCCTATGTGTGGTTGTTGTACAGAAAGCGAGAAATTGCAATTCGAAAAGCATATGGTTATCATACAGGACAACTTGCTATTTTGTTGGGGAAAGATATTTCTGTGTTGACATTAATGGGAAGCGTGCTGGCTGCATTTATGCAGATGTTATATAGCTTTTTCTTTCATGAATCTTTTTTATCCCAACAGGGATGGAAGAGAAACGGGATTATAGTTATAGGCATATTATGTGTGATTACAATGAATGTTTTGTTTGCACTAATAAAAACCAGACAGATACAACCATGCAAAGAGATGGCAGAAGAATAGGAGGCATATATGAAAAATTCATTAATATTTGCAATGGATTCTATATCTACTCATTTTCGTAAGTTTGTTCTTTCTGTATTACTTGTTTTTGTGTGCAGTTTACTTGTAATGTTTGCACTAATGGCTTATCATGGTCAAAATTTAGTATATGAATCTTGTGATCGTGTATTAACAAGAGGGGTAAAGAACACAGGAATTATACAGCTTGTGGAAGATGATTTTTTTAATGATGGTATACAAAAATATTTGGAACGGTTGTCGAGAAGAAAAGAAATACAGGTAATTGGAGATTGTAGTGAGGATATAGAAACTGCACCTGCTCTGGAAACATTGTGGAATATCCAAGCGGGGAATTATGGTTCTGAGGATATGGAAGGATACATAACAGGGCTGCATATTGAAGATGTTTCTAAAAATGCTAGTGAGCTTTGTAATATGAAATTGAGCAGTGGTACACCTGTTGATGAACTTTCGTTTGATGATAAAGATAACTATTATATATATTTAGGTTATGGATTTCGAGATATTCCTGTTGGAACGAAATATCAAGTAGAGAATGTTACATATCAGGTTGCGGGAATCATAGCGCCAAATCAATCATGGATAAAGGAAGAACTTCTTATGGAGTTTTCATCAGAGGTTGGAAATGCAGCACACTCTAGCGATTATATGGTATTCAAAATTCGCAATCAGGAGCCTCCTTTGATGGATTACCTATGGATATCTTCTGCGGATGGATATTCCATAGATGAAGCTTTAGCTGTGGCGGATCAATTAGCGGAACAATCCAATATTGATATTCATTATTCTTCTTTACAGGAACGCTATGAAGTTTCACAGACACGCAATATTATTTTGTTGAAGTATTTGTCTCAAATTATAAGAATTGTTGGAATTACGGCAATTCTTATGTTGATTTCGTTACAAATTGTTTTTATATTGAATAACAGAAGAGAATATGGAATTATGTATGCTATTGGTTTTTCGAAACGCGATATTTTTTGTTCTGCCTTATTTTACAACGCAATAATTTCAATTGTGGCTTTTTTGCTTGTTTGTCCTTGTTTGTATTGGATTGCGAAAAGGTGGTTTGCAAGTTGTGGAATAGATTATATAGTAAAGCGTATTTTTTTACCGTATATGTTGCCTGTAGAAGTGGGCATGATTGTTTTGGTGTTACTGGTTATTTCAATTGTAACAAACATCATATTGCACATTTTTACACCTGTGCGCATGATACGTTCGGAATAAAGTTACAGCTTTAAGTTTGAAAGAAAAACGTATGTATTTGTGAAAGATATGACAGAATAGAAGCGTTGTATTTTATTATGGAGGGACAAAATGATAACACTTAAAAATATTACAAAGGACTATGGAAAAGAGGATGCTTGTACACATGCTATTCGTGGAATTAATCTTGATATAGAAAAAGGCGAATTTTTGGGTATTGTTGGAAGTTCTGGTTCTGGAAAAAGTACGTTACTTCATATATTGGGAGGAATGGATTTAGCTACTTCTGGCGAATATTTATTTCAAGGAGAAAATGTAGCTTCATTTTCAGAACGTAAGTTGCACGAATTTCGAAAACAAAATATTAGTTTTGTTTTTCAAAATTTTGCATTAATGAATCGGTATACGGTTTATGAAAATGTAGAAATGCCATTGCGTGCCAGATACATAAAAAATAGAAAAGCCCAGGTTATGGAACAATTAGAAAAAATGGGAATTGCTCATTTGAAAGACAAAATGCCGTTGCAGTTATCTGGTGGACAACAGCAAAGATGTGCTATTGCAAGAGCATTGGTTTCAGATACGCCTGTATTACTTGCGGATGAACCAACAGGTGCATTGGATCAACGTACGGGAAATGATATTATGAATTATTTTGAAGAAATCAATGATACAGGAAAAACGGTGATTCTCATAACGCATGACTTAGCCATTGCGAATAGATGTAAACGGATTGTTCGAATCGAAGACGGATTGCTTGTTCAAAATGATTAGAATAAATTTTTATAAAAAACATAGATAATCATGAAGATTACTATGTTTTTTTAGTTCGTGTAAAATTATTGCAGGAAAAATGGAAAGTCATAGAGAAATTTCTATCTCATTTTCCTACAGTAAATTTGTATAACCAAAAAATAAAAAAAAGTAGAATAATGAAAGTTGAAGTGGTATAATAAAAAAGTATTGTGCCTAGCACAGAGAATAATTGTAAGTAAGAAGGCGTAGACGAGACTTCTATAGAACACACAAGTTTGCTTGCGTGTTGTCTAGTGGTTTCGGCGTCTTCTGGAAAAAGGAGAGAAAACATATGTATAAGAGTTTTACAATGGAGCTTGCAGGTAAAAATCTTACAGTTGATGTGGGACGTGTAGCGAAGCAGGCGAATGGTGCTGCGTTTATGCATTATGGTGAGACAACTGTGTTGTCTACTGCTACAGCATCTGAGAAACCAAGAGAAGGAATTGACTTTTTCCCATTGAGTGTAGAATATGAGGAAAAGATGTATGCAGTGGGAAAAATCCCAGGAGGTTTTAACAAACGTGAAGGAAAGGCATCTGAAAATGCGGTATTGACTTCTCGTGTAATTGACAGACCGATGCGACCTTTGTTCCCAAAGGATTATCGAAATGATGTTACCTTGAACAACTTAGTTATGTCTGTAGACCCTGAGTGTAGCCCTGAATTAACTGCTATGCTTGGTTCAGCGATTGCAACTGCTATTTCAGATATTCCATTTGATGGTCCATGTGCAACGACACAGATTGGAATGATTGATGGAAAATTCATCGTAAATCCTGGACAGGCAGAGATGGAAGTATCTGATTTGAAACTGACTGTTGCTTCCACTCGTGAGAAAGTTATTATGATTGAGGCTGGTGCAAATGAACTTCCAGAGGATAAGATGATTGAAGCAATTTATACGGCACATAGTGTCAATCAGGAAGTGATTGCATTTATTGATAAGATTGTAGCGGAATGTGGAAAGGAAAAGCATTCTTATACAAGTTGTGCAATTCCAGAAGAATTATTCGAAAAGATCAAAGAGATGGTTCCACCTGCACAGATGGAAGAAGCTGTATTTACAGATGATAAGATGGTTCGCGAGGAGAACATTCGTCAGATTAAAGAACAGTTAGAAGAAGCATTTGCAGAAAATGAAGAATGGCTTGGAATGATTGATGAAGCCGTTTATCAATATCAGAAAAAGACAGTTCGTAAGATGATTTTGAAGGATCATAAACGTCCAGATGGTCGTGAGTTGACACAGATTCGTCCGTTGTCCGCAGAGGTAGATATTATTCCTAGAGTACATGGTTCAGCGATGTTTACTCGTGGACAGACACAGATTTGCAATGTTACTACATTGGCTCCATTATCGGAGGCACAAAAGGTAGATGGATTAAATGAATTGATTACAGGAAAGCGTTATATGCATCATTACAATTTCCCATCTTACTCTGTAGGTGAAACAAAACCATCCAGAGGACCGGGAAGACGTGAAATCGGACATGGTGCTTTGGCGGAAAGAGCGTTGATACCAGTACTTCCTAGTGAAGAAGAATTTCCATATGCAATCCGTAGCGTATCAGAAACTTTCGAATCAAATGGATCAACTTCTATGGCTTCTACTTGTTCCTCTTGTATGTCATTGATGGCAGCGGGTGTTCCAATCAAGAAGATGGTAGCTGGAATTTCTTGTGGTTTGGTAACAGGAGAGACAGATGATGATTATGTATTGTTGACAGATATTCAAGGGTTGGAAGATTTCTTTGGAGATATGGACTTTAAGGTGACAGGTACAGATACAGGTATTACTGCAATACAGATGGATATTAAAATTCATGGATTGACAAGACCGATTGTGGAAGGT
>ULRJ01003086.1_pt1 | contig 15976 bp, 10 predicted proteins | sample 1955321 | NCBI WGS metagenome assembly ULRJ01 (sample SAMEA4835679, study PRJEB28245) | human gut metagenome | biome: gut microbiome; material: fecal sample | place: Denmark | collected 2008 | reverse complement strand
CCCCCATCCATATCCGATGTTTGTCGCTGTCGTTGTAAAATACGGTTGAAAATCAAGCGACTCCCATGTAATATGTGTATCTCCCGAAAATCCAATCGGATATCTATGGCTTCCCGGACCTGCATAGCGCGAAAATGTCATTGGACGCTTGCCGTCTCTTTTATTATCGAGATAATGAAAATGATTAAAAATCCATAGCGGATCCAATCCTTCAACCTTGCAGTTGCTGCCCTGCTGCCAGTCAATCCACCAGAAATCCACACCTTCAGCCTCTCTCGGATGATGAAGATACTTAAAATATGCATCCATAAACTTTGGGCTTGCCGGATCACATACAACCGGGTCCTCATTTTCATAGTCCACGCCCATTTCCTTTGCCATATCAACATACATTTCTTCACAGCCCTGCACACCATCCGCAGGGTGTACGTTCAGGGTCGTATGCATTCCTCTGTCATGGAGCTTTCCAAGAAAGCGCTTCGGATCCGGGAAAAGCTTTTTGTTCCAAGTATATCCTGTCTAGCCGCTTCCGTATTTAGGGTCCACATCAACCTGATGCCAGTCCATATCTATTACTGCTACTGTGAATGGGATATTCTTTTCATCGAATTTGTCCATCAGCTCCATATAGCTTTCTTCTGAGTATTTATAATATCTGCTCCACCAGTTTCCCAGTGCATATCGCGGAAGCATCGGAGTCTTGCCGCAAAGCCTGTAAAAATCATTGAGCGCCTGTTTATAATCATGTCCATATCCAAAGAAATACAAATCAGACACACCTTTTTTTCTTGGCTCAATCCATCCATCGTCAAGTAAAATCTGTGATTTACTGTCATCAAGAATTGAATATCCAAAGCGTGAAACAACACCGTGTCCAAGCTCAACCTCTCCGTTTACGTCATCAAGTGTACGCGCTGTACCCTGCAAATCATGCACCTTCTCGCCATAATGCCAGATGCTGTGATATGCGCTCAGGTTTCCCTTAATCTGTATACTCAGTCCGTGTGATGAGAACTCCTTCTCATTATATATCAGGTGCAGCATTGATGTATGAACCTCAATTCCATCAGCGTTACGCACCACATGATAGCCGGTCTTTGGAAAATCCCTGAACAATACTGTCTGTGTTGCCCTATCCTCGAATACGCCATCTTCACTGTATTCCAGACGGACAAGGGCTTCTGTCAGAACTGTAATCCTGTATTTTTCACCTATTATCATATTGTCCGATAATGCCACCGGACTTGTCTTTACTCTGTATATTTCCTGCATGAAATACTCCCTCTCATATAAATTACGCTATCCCTTGACAGCCGATGCCGCAATTCCTGCGATAAACTGCTTCTGGAAGAACAGATATATCAGTAAAACAGGTATGATAGATATTGCCGTTGCCGCAAAAAGTGCGCCATAATCTGTTGAATACTGTCCGTTAAACATCTTAAGACCAACTGCCAATAGCTGCTTTTCCTTGGTATTGATTACAAGATAAGGCCACAGATAGTCTTCCCATGTCCACAGGAACTGAAAAATAGCTATACTTGAAATTCCGTTTTTTGCCATCGGAAATATAATCCTGTGAAAGATATAAAACTCATTAGCGCCATCCATTCTGGCAGCTTCAATAATCTCATCCGGGATGGTCTCAATGTGCTGCTTCATCATAAATATTCCAAATCCGCTGAACATAGCCGGAATAATAAGTGCCTTATAGCTGTCCATCCATCCGAATTTCTGAATCATAGTGTATTTTGGAATAATTGTTACACACCATGGAATCATCATAGTAGCCAATACAAAGCCAAATAGGATATTTCTGCCCTTAAACTTATATTTGCTTAATACAAAACCACAGATTGTACTGGTGTATACCACAAGCAGGGTTACAACAATCGTGATAAACAAACTGTTTCCAAAAAACCTCATGAAATTGAAATGCGAATTCATGCTGATGTAATTGTCTATTGTAAACTCTTGTGGAAGCAGATGTTGCTGCAACGCCATTATTTCCTTATTCTGCTTAAATGATGAGCATAGCATCCATATAAACGGATAAACTGTAACAATGCCCAATAATAGAAGGAATACATTTAAAACTATACTGCTTACTTTTTTTCTCATGATATTTTCCTCCTACTCTTCCTTGCCCGATACTTTGAAAGAAAGCACGGTAAGCACTGCGGTAATCACAAAAAGCACAAATGAAAGTGCTGATGCATATCCAAAGTTGTATTTGACAAAGGCCTCATCGTAAATAATGTAAGAAGCCAGATATGTTGATGTTCCCGGTCCACCCTCTGTCATGATGAGTATCTGAACATATGCCTGGATATACGAAATAATTGATGTAATGACTACAAAAAGTGTCATAGGCTTAAGCAACGGCAATGTAATGTATCTGAATTTCTGCCAGCCACTCGCTCCGTCAACCTGTGCTGCCTCCATGACATCTGCCGGAAGTGAGTACAGGCCTGCCATATACATGACAACCGCATATCCAAAATCCTTCCAGATGGTCATTATCATTACTGCAATCAGAGCAGTTTTGGGATTCATCAGCCAGTTGATATCGAGCCCGAATATTTTGTTGATGGTTCCGATCTGTGGATTGTACATGAACTTCCATACAAATGCCACTGCAACCATAGGCGTTACTACAGGCATATAGTAAACTGCCCTGAAAAAACTCTTATGCTTTATAAGCGTTGAATAAATAGCATACGCGATTCCCAGTCCCAGACCAACTCTGAAAACAATTACAACTACCGAAAAAATTACGGTATTGAACATTGATTTACCGAACAATTTGCTCGTGAACACCTGCTTATAATTTTCCAGACCTAAAAACTTGTATGTTCCGCTTAACGGGTTCCACTCATGAAAGCTTCCTGCAAATGCTATACCGATTGGTATTATCAAAAATATTGTAAAGAAAGCTACCATAGCTACAACAACTATGTTTCTTAAAATTATTTCACTCTTACTTTGTAATGGATGTGATTTTTTAAACATTAATAATCCTCCGTAGTGAATCTTTACCTGTTATTTTGCAAACTTATATAGATTCTCGACTGATTGGAATGAACTGTTCTTCATATCCTTTATAATATCAGCCTGTGCCTTGTCTAAAGCCGTATCAATATCTACTCCATTGTAGAATATATCCTCTCCGGCCTTTTTCATATCCTCCTCAACACATGAAGGCATCGGACCCGGCCAGATGTAGTGGTCAATGTGCTCTGCAAGTACCTTAAGCGATGGGTTTTTAAGTATTTCCTCATTGTCTGCAAGGGATTTCTTTGCAGGGAAGGTACTCATAGCAAGATTGAAATCTACCTGAGACTCATCATCGCAGAGGAAAAACTTTACAAAATCCTGTGCAACTGCCTGCTGATCCTTTGGTGCTTTTTTGTTTACACCGAATGTTGACTCACCGTTATATCTATTGTATGCATATGGATTTCCGTCAAATGTAGGAATTTCAAATACGCCAAAATCTATATCGCTCCATGTGGTCTTAAGTGTATTGTAATAATGTCCCCACTGAATAACCATTGCCGACTGTCCCTGTCCAAAGCTGTCTGCGCAGTTCTCGCCAAAATCCTTTGAACCAATCTGATCCTTGTCGTACATATCAACAAGCATCTGCATTACCTTCTTCATGGCATCTGAATTGACATTAGGTGTCTTTCCATCCTCCTTAAAGAGGTTCTCACCAAGCTGATAATTAAGACCAAGCAGGTAATTCTGGTGGAAATCATTATTGAAATTGAGTCCGGCCTGGACTATCTTGTCTCCGTCCTTGATGGTAAGCTTCTTTGCCACCTCAATCATTTCATCCCAGGTCTTTGGAATATCATCATCTGTTAGTCCGGCTTCCTTCCACATCTCCTTGTTGTAATAAACAGAGCCTGTCATCATTCCGTAATCAATGTAATAAACCTTACCATCAATCACATGGGCGCTTACTCCATTAAAGTCCTGCTCCAAATCCTCAACAGGAATATCAAGCGGAGCCATATAGTTGATAAGATTCTCATGATAGCTGTTATGTACATTGAAGAGTGCCGGTCCGTTCTCACCATCGAGTGCCAGAGGAAGCTTTGTCCAGTAATCTTCCCATGGATTATCCACCAGGTTTATCGTTACATTAGGATGAATAGCTGTGTATCTGTCAATAATCTTCTGAAATAATTCATCGCTTCCCCACTCCCACATGTCAATTGAGATATCCTTTCCATCATTAATCTCAACCGAAGGGTCATACTTCACCGTATCGCCAAATGGCTTTGTTGGTACCTTTATGTCCTTTTTAGCTGATGAAGCCGATGAGCTGCCACAGCCTGTAAGCGCTGTCACTGCCATTGTAGCTGCCATAACTGTTGCAATAAGTTTCTTCTTCATAGAAATCCTCACTTTCTTAATTCAATATCCTCTTTTTCGTTCAAATTAGTTTAGCGCTAAATCTAACTATAATCTACCACCACCTTATACATTCGTCAATAGTTTTTTGTTTTTTTATCACTTTTCATATTATTTTCATATGTTTTTTGTGCATTTTTACATGTAAATTAGGGTTTTGTCTAAATATTTGCAAAAACCGATTGCTATTTGCAAAATAAAAATGTATACTTAAGATAATTTATAAACCCATATTTTGAATCATATTCGGTTTATGTATAAACTCATCATTGTTTATGTTCAAACTTATTGTGGTTTATGTATAAACTTTATAGTAAAAAAATTATAATACTGAATAGAATGGAGTTTAATATGACGCTTAAGGATATTGCCGAAATGGCAGGTGTGAGCACAATGACCGTCTCAAACGTAATCAACGGAAAGACAAGCCGTGTTTCACAGAAAACAAGGGATAAAATCAATTCAATTATAGAGGAATATAATTATGTTCCGAATATGAACGCAAGAAGTCTTTCAAACAATTCCTCACACATTATCGGAGTTGTTACATTTCTGGAGGATAAGGATTATGCTTCAGGATACAATTATTTTGAGAACCCATATGTCAGTACAATGATTGGTACGATAGAGACAGAGCTTCACAAAAACGGATACTTCACCATGCTTCAATCAGTATCCAGAAGCTCCGACATATTATCTTTGGTTAAGAACTGGAATGTCGATGGGATGATTCTGGTTTTCCCCACCTCTGCCCAAAATCTTGAAAAGCTGATGGATGCAGCCAACTGCCCTATTGCTACCTTTGACAGCAATTACTCTCACCCTAATCTCATAAATGTAATATCTGATGACGAAAAGGGCTTATATTTGTCAACCAAATATATGATAAATCACGGTCACACCGAGATTGCATTTGCAGCTGATTATGAGGGAAATATCGTCCTCACCAAACGTTTTAACGGATACAAAAAAGCTTTGGAGGACAGTCATATTCCTTTCCGTCCTGAATATATTTTCAGCTATCCACCTTCATATGAGGGCGGTATCGAAGCCGGCCGTGCCATTGCAGGCAGCAAGTCACCAATCACAGCAGTGGTAACAACTGCCGATATATGTGCTATCGGCATCATGGAGGGTGCGCGTCTCGGCGGTTACCGTGTCCCGATTGATTTATCTGTCATAGGCTATGATAATTTGAATCTATGCCAGTACACCGTACCGAAGCTTACATCGGTATCACAAAATGTACCAAAAAAAGCCCGGCTTGCAACCGAGCTTCTCCTAAAGAAAATACATGACAATGAATCAGACAGTAATTTGGGTGAGATTATGGATGTTGAGATTGTTGACAGGCAATCCGTCATCTCGCTTTATTAAGCCGATAACCGACCTACTCCCTGTGCACACGCTTGTTTTCATACATTTTCCATTATCTTGTCAAATCCTTTACCCACTTGTATTTTTTAAAATGGATGAGTGTCCACGGTATCTTTCCAACCTCATCCACGCAGGTGCACGCATATACCACAACCACCGGCCAGTTCAAAAAATATGTGCCTGCAACTGCAAGCGGTATTGCTATGCCCCACATCGTCACAGCAAGAGAGTACATATCAAACATCGTATCTCCTCCCGAACCAAAGACACCGTTTATGATGATTTCATTTACCGATCGTCCAATCATGTAGAAGGCAAGTACACCGAATAACTGCTTCAGATACTCTGCAGCCTGCGGTGTGAGCTTTACAAAATGTAAAATCACCGGTGCTGAAACCGCCATAAGCACTGTCATAACAGCTCCACACAAAAATGACAGCTTTGCCATTCTGATGCCATATGCTTTTCCACGCTTTAAATTCCCTGCGCCAAGCTCATTTCCTATCATAATGCCTGCTGCACTTGATATACCTGCACTGAGACAGCAAATGATATCACGCACAACCGCTGCGACGGAGTTGGCCGCTGCCGCATCTGTTCCCATGTGTCCCATAAATGTAGAGTACGATGTAAAGCCTATTCCCCATACAAGGCTTGCTCCGAGAATCGGTCCGGAGCACTTCATAAAATCTGCTGACAGCTCCTTGTTTCTCACCAAAAGCTCTCTAATTTTAAGCCTGATATATCCCGGTCTGTACGAAAATGTGATTGAAAGCATAAGCTCCACTACTCTTGATATGAGTGTGGCAAGTGCCGCTCCCCTCACATTCATGCTCTCGATTCCAAATGCACCATAGATAAATATGGTATTGAGCATTATGTTTATAAGCACTGTAATTGAGCTGACTGCCGCCGCAGTACCCGCGTGCTCTGATATCTTCATCATGACTATATAACACTGCGAAAAACCAGTCAATAAATATGAAAAAGAAGCTATTTTCAGATAGCTTACACCATAATCTATAAGCACCGGCTCGTTTGTGAAAATAAGCATCAGATATCGTGGAAAAAATGCACATGCCACGAAAAACAGCACCGATACTATGCCACATATCCTGATTGCAAGAGCGAATATGTCATCGAGTGCCTTTATGTCCTGCTTGCCCCAATACTGTGCTCCGAGTATTGCAAGCCCTGCTGTAGCTGCTGATAGAAACATGTTCTGGATGAACTGTATCTGTGTGGCAAGCGAAACCGCTGACATATAGTTCTGGTCCAGTCCTCCGAGCATGAAAGCATCTGCCACCGCCACCAGCGCTAGCATCAGATTCTGCACCATTATCGGAACCATGAGTGTCCACAGCTTTTTGTAAAAATTTGTATCAAATTCTATTGTTTTCATAAGTAAATTTTACCTCTATATATAAATCTCTAAAGGTTTACAAGTATCCGTGTCCATGCTTCGCATAGCCTTTCAAATGACCATGCCGCATTTGCAGGGCTTGTGGACGGCAGCGTGACTGCCTCCATGCCTGTCAGCGGAAGCTGATATTTCTTATAAAGTGCCCCTGCTTTATTTCCGTTTGCAATGACCTGCTTTATATCGGCTGTGGCAAGAATTTTCCTTATATCTGTCGGTTCGACGTTTTTGATGCTGTTGTCGCTCGAACCCTTGATATCACAGCTTTGTATCACATCCCATATGGCTATGTGGTTTTTAAACAGCATATATTTCTTCTCATCTATCGTCTCCGGCACCGGTTCATCCAACAGATACGCAAGCAGCTTCCAAAAACGGTTCTGCTTGTGTCCGTAATAGAAATTGTTTTCCCTTGATGCAACGGACGGCAGAGTGCCGAGGATCAGTATGCGGCTGTTTTCATCATAGACAGGCTCGAAGGAGTGGGTTATGTGTTCGTATTCCATATTGTTACCTCTTATATCTGCAGCAGCTCTTCCGGCTTATCAATACATTTTAACTATACTACAATGCCGTTGTTTTTTACAACAATACGCATAGTTCCCAGAAAAATAACTTATGATTATTATACTTTATCCATCTTGATTTCACAATCTTTTGTTCACGACAAAAAAGTAGTCGTTTCACTTCCACATTTTTTGACGTTATAACCCATTATAACCCATTGATGTTTCACTCAAAATGGGTTATAATAGATTGTAAGAAACGGGGTGATATTATGGATATCTACAAACGAATTTATGAATTAGAAAACGAGATAGCAGCCTTACCACAAGGTTCTATCAACATGAAGAAAATTTACGGCAAAGAGCAGCCTTATCTGCAATGGACAGAGAATGGAAAAAGCAAAAGCAAGTACATTAAAAAGAACGAACGCGAAGAAATTTTTGCAGGTGTTGAAAGGCGCAAACAGCTTCAAGAAGAATTGAAAGAACTGAAACAACACAGTTCTATTGATCCATCTAAATCTACAGATTTTGAAACTTCTGTCATTATCGGAGAACGTCTTCTGGCACTGACAAAAGGTGTAAAAAACTGGGGAAAACGTGATTGTTTCAGACAGTTACAGGCATATTTAAACAGTGAGGAAACAGATCGTGTATGCTTGGTATTTGGTCTGCGACGAACAGGAAAGACAACAATGCTGCGTCAGGCTGTTTTAGGAATGACTCCATCACAGTCCTCAAAATCAGCATACATCAAAGCAAAAGGGAGCGATACCATGGCAGCGATGAATCGTGATTTGGGCAAACTCCTTGATCTGGGATATGAATATGTTTTTATTGACGAAGTAACCCTAATGCCCGACTTTATTGATTCAGCAGCACTATTCTCTGATATCTACGCTGCACAAGGTATGAAAATTGTTTTATCCGGAACAGATTCTCTTGGCTTTTGGTTTGCGCTTCATCAGGAACTTTATGATCGAGCTGTTACGATTCACACTACCTTTATTCCATTCCGTGAACATAGTCGTTTACTCGGTATCGACAGTATTGACGAGTATATTCGCTATGGCGGCACACTTCGTGCAGGAGAACTGGATTTTGATGATAAAGACGTTATTTCAGAGGATGCTTCGTTCCGTGATGACGAATCCACACGGCGTTATATCGATACCGCAATCTGTAAAAATATCCAGCACTCCCTGAGTTGTTGTCAAGACGGAGGATATTTCCGTCATCTCCAATCACTCTATGAGGCAGGTGAACTAACAGGTGCTATCAATCGAATCATTGAGGATATGAATCATCGTTTCCTTATTCGTATTCTGACCGACAAATTCAAATCTCATGATTTGGGTTCAGCTGCTGATGTTTTGCGAAGAGATCGTAATCCCAAACAGCGTACAGATATTTTGGATAAAATCGATACAGAAGCAGTAACCAAACGATTAATGGATATGTTGGAGATTCACAATAAAGAAGAACAATCTATTGGTATTACAAATGCTCACATAGAGGAAATCAAAGAATATTTGAAAGCACTTGACCTGATTGTTGACGTTCCACGAGAAACGGTAATTCCAAGTGCCGAACCACTAGAGAATATTTTATTCACGCAACCAGGCATGCGTTATTGCCAGGCACAGGCATTGGTTCATTCTTTGACAAAAGATGAATTATTCTCTACATTGAGCGAGCACGAAAAAATGTTAGTTTCTGAACGTATTTTGGAAGAAGTGCGTGGTCGTATGATGGAAGACATCGTACTTTTAGAAACATTCAAATCGGCTAAAAGGCATCAACGTGTTTTCAAATTGCAATTTGCTGTCGGCGAATACGATATGGTAATTTACGATGCTAAACTCAATACATGTGAATGCTACGAAATAAAACACAGCTCGAAAATTGTTCCAATGCAAGCCCGCTTCTTAGTTGACGAAGAGAAACTGAATCAAACAAGTCAGAGATTTGGCCAGATTACCAAGCGATGTGTGCTCTATCGTGGTGAAGATTCCGTCATGGAAAATGGCGTTGAGTATCAGAATGTAGAAAATTATTTGAAACATTTATAATTTTCCCCTAAAGAAAGAGAGGTCCATGACATTTAACATCATGAACCTCTCTTTCTTTATTATCCTCTATGAGCCATCCACTTCTTTTGCTTCTTCCAGCAACGGCTGTAGCTCGTTTGCTTGAGTGCAATATAAACACCAGAAGTACAAGTTTTCAAAGCTAATTCATGAAATCGTTTACACATACTTAACAGCTGATAAATACTGGAATGTTAATAATTCTACGCAGCAAAAAAGGAACCGGAAAATCCGGTTCCTTTTTGATATCGCATCTTTTATGATAAATATATTCTAACTGCTTCATATAAGTAATACACAAATCAGCTCAGCTCTATCTCATATGCTCCGGCTTCAAAATCCACCGTAAGAAGCGCATATGCTTCACCGTTATCATAGCGGATTGAAAGCTTTGGCCCTTCTCCTGCTACTGTGATGACAGCTCCCTTCTCAAACGCCTTATGGGTGTTTCTCATGCGAAGCAGCTCAAGCTGTTTTTGAACAACCTCCTTTTTCATGCCTTCTGCGATATCAGAATTGCTAAGGTTTGTTCTGTTTATTTCCTTGTGTCCTGATTCTCCTGCGCGTCTTACTGCCTCATGGTCATTTTTGCCTGCAAAGAGATCCAGATACCATACCTGCGGCTTGCCCGGCATGAACATCTGAATAGCACGGGCCAGAAGCATTTTGCTGTCAGACTCACCAAGCGCACTGTAATATGTGGCATTCACCTGATAATATATATTCTTCTGTCCGTGAAGATTTTTGACCATGCCGCCACGAGATACAATCAAATCTATAAGCGAACGAATATCATCCTCCGGAAGCAGACCCTTTAAATCCAGAAGAGGTATGCCGTCATGGCAGCCAAGCATATTGACAGTGGAGATTTTATCATCCACAACCTCACGCGCCCATTTGGCAATGTAATCTGCTCTCCTGTTCTCAATCGCATCAATTACCAGTCCCGGTAAAAAGAAATCATATGTGGCATAGCCCTTATCTGCAAGAGTTTTGTATATTTTTTCCTCATATGCCGCGTGTATTTCAGGCAGCAGAGTCAGTCCAAGCGGTGCTGCAAGCTCGTGAATCTGCTGTAGAAATTCCCAGGTCTCAGGATCATTCAGGAAATTCTTTTTTCCCGGTGCCTTAGGCGCATAGGCAAATGCATCGAGTCTCACGATAGCCGCACCGTAGGATGCTATTTTTTCCAGTGTTTCACGATAGAAATCCCACACCTTTTCGGACTTTATATTTAAATCCATCTGTCCCAGATACTCTCTGCCATGCACCTCCTGGTAAAATGTGTTCCAGTATGGCACCCTTCGTCCATCCGGAAACTCAACCATGAGAATCGGAAGCCCCGGCTTTCTGAAAAACATCTGCTTTAAGCATGACTCATCAGGCTGTATGTAGCCCTCGTCCGTCATGAGTCCATGACCTTCCCAGAATTTGTTCCAGTCTATGAAAAAGTCGCGGTACTCCGACTCATCGCCCTTTTCCACAAGATCCTTGAACTGTGGTGACTGTGCCGAAGCATGATTTAAAATAAAGTCAAGCTTTAAGTCAATCCCCAGCTCCTTCAATTGCGATAAATCCTCTATTGTCGCAAGCTCCTCATTCAGATTGTAGTCCACGACCGAAAATCCGCGGTCCAAATCCGAATGATACAGGCTTGGCAGAATATAAAATGATGAAAATGTGTCCTGCATTTCCTTCTTTTTGAGCAGCGCTGCGATATCGGAAAGCTTACCGCCCAGACTGTCAGGATATGCATTAAGCATAGGTTTATTGTTCATAGACTTTGCCATCCTTTCCAACTACGATACGCGCATTTTTTCCCTGTAAATCAAGCTTTTCCTGCTCCAATTCTACCACGCGGCATATGAAAGGGCTTGCGGCGTTTTCGTCACGTCCTCTCTTAATGCGGCGCGCCTTTGTCTCCTCAGGCGAACTCTCCAGAAATACAGGTATATCAACACCCTTAAGGTATTCGCTTCCTCCATGGGTCCACTCCAGGATGAGCACTTTGATTCCTGTGAAATCAGTCTCGTCATATGAGATATCACCGTCCTCGCGGCCCATATGCTTTATCTCAATTATATCTTTTCCTGCCTTAAACTCTGAAAGCTCCTTGTTAATCCTGTCAAAGTCAATCTCCTTAGGTGTTCCAAGATATCCACGTAAGCCATCCTCGCCGGACTCGTTATACACATTAAGGCGTTCCTCGTCGTTTCTCATCGGGATACGGTGTGGATAATTGTCCCCGGTCAGCACATAGCAGGCTGTATTATCGTTAAGAAAATACTGCTGCAGGGCTGCTGCAATCGTTGTCTTTCCTGAGCCTGAGCCGCCGTAGATGCTTATTACAATACGGTTATCAGAAGCACTATCTGCAGTGTCAGCCTCATTTAATTTTAGATTGCCGCACACCTTCTTTATCTCATCATACAGCTTCTTTGCCTCATCAAGCCTGATAAATGAAAACTGATATGCCTCATACTCCTTTGTAGCAAACGGAAGCGGTATTCCGGCATTCATCAGTGCTGCACCTGTGTACTGCCTGCCGGTATTTTCCTCAATATATACTGCATCAGACTCCAAGCCCTTAAGCTTCACATAGTAAGTAGCCGCATTTGCCTCCGCATACAGACGAACCACGCTCACAAGTGCCCTGTCCTTTGCCCTTGAGACAGACATCCAAGCAGCCACCTCATCCTCAAATGGGCTTGTAAGGCGCCAGTAGGTGCCCTCATTTATAAGCATCTCATACTTCTTAAAGGTCTTTATCTGCTCTCTGATTTCTTCCTTTTCCTCATCTGACAGAAGGGCCGGATTCAGCTCATAGCCAAAGGTTCCTGCCATGGCTGTGATTCCCCTTGTTTTAAGGCTTGTCACTCTGCCTGTCTGATGATTTGGCACTGCCGATACATGCGCTCCCATGGTTGATACCGGATAAAAGAACGATGTGCCATACTGTATTCTTGTACGGTTTATGGCATCTGTATTGTCACTGCACCATATCTGTGGACTGTAGTAGAGCATGCCTGCATCAAATCGTCCACCGCCACCGCTGCAGCCCTCAAGAAGTATATCCGGATATCTTGTCACCAGACGCTCCATAAAATCATACACTCCAAGCACATAGTCGTATGCAAGATTTCCTGCATACACATCAGCCATGCTTCTGTTCATATCCCACTTCACGTAATCGATTTTTCCCTGGTCAAACACTGCGCAGATCTGATCGAAAATATTGTCCCTGACTTCTTTTCTCGAAAAGTCTAAAATAAGCTGGTTTCTTGAGCGTACAGGAAGTTTTCCCGGAATCTGGATAGCCCAGTCAGGATGCTCTCTATACAGATTACTATCCTCATTCACCATCTCAGGCTCAATCCATATTCCAAATTTCACTCCCTGTGCATGCACTCTGTCGATGAGCTCTGAAAGTGTTCCGCCAAGTTTTTTCTCATTCACAAACCAGTCACCGAGTGATGAATTATCATCATCTCTCTTTCCAAACCAGCCGTCATCCATGACCACCATATCTATGCCCAGTGATGCGGCCTCCTTTGCAAGGTCTACTATCGTATCACCGGTAAAGTCAAAGTAAGCAGCCTCCCAGCTATTGATGAGCACCGGTCTTACCTCATGTGCAAATCTGCTCCTGCACACATGCTCACTGATGCAGGTGTGGTACTGATGTGAAAGCTGTGAGAAACCGTCTGCCGAGTATGACATAATCACCTCAGGCACTGTAAAGGTCTCTCCTGCCGCAAGCGGATATGAAAACAGCTCATCGGAAAGCCCCATTAAAAGGCGTGTCTGGTTAATCTGATCCTTCTCTGCCTCACATGAGAAGTTGCCACTATATACAAAAAGCATACCATAGCAGTCTCCTGCATTTTCTGTAGTATCGCGCTGTGCGAGAATAACTGCCGGATTGTACTGGTGGCTTGAGGTTCCTCTGCGGCTTCCGAATGAAAGTGTGCCGTGTCCTAAGTGTGTGCGCTCAAGATTGCGCTCCATGGCATGCTTACCGTAGAATCTGATCACATCATAATCTCCGTAAACCATATCCAGGCAGGCAGCATGAGCCTTTTCAATTGTAATATTTCCACTGCCTGTATTTTTAATGAGCACACTTCTTGTGATGACATCACAAGCCTCAAGCACGCCATAAAGCAGATGCACCTCAACGCCTGCGATATCATCGCCAAGAACTATTTCAAGAGTCTGTGCCTCGTCATCAGATGCCCACACCGCCGGAAGTCCCTTTAGAGCATATTTTCCGTCTCTGATTTCATGACTCTTATAAAGAAGCTCAACACTCTCCGTGCCATGTTCATTTTTGATATCAAGCGCAATATTTCTGAAATCGCCTGTGCCAAGTGTCGGATACTCCTGTGGCAGTGTATCAAGCGAATATGTACGGTTCATGCCTGCTGCGTAAGGATTGCCTGAAAAGCCTCTGTCAGCATATGTCAGCACATAGTCCATATCACATGTGTTTTTTGCTCCGTAGTACAGATGCAGCAGATAGCCAAGTCTGTCCACCTGCATCTGATATGTGGTGTGAGCTGTCTGTAAAGTAAAAATTTTCTTGTTTGGATTAAATATAATTGCCATAAAATCACTCCATATCATTGTTAAAATAGTGTTTAAAAATTATCCCTTGATTGCACCGTTTGCAACACCGTTTAATATCTGCTTCTGGCAGATTATATAGAATATAAGTATCGGTATCAAAGCCAGAATATATGATGCAAATGCCAGATTGTAGTTGGTTCCAAACTGTGTCTGGAAATTCAGCTGTGCCAGCGGCAGTGTATTCTGTCCTGTTCCTGACATGATGACAAGCGGTGTCATGACATCATTCCAGGTACCGAGTGCTGTCAGGATGGCTACTGTCGCATGCATAGGCTTCATCATAGGAAATACAACTCTCCAGTATGTTGTCCATGTGCTTGCGCCATCGATGTCTGCAGCCTCCTCAAGTGCCATAGGGATATTTTTCAAGTATCCACTATATAATAATACATTCATTGGCATGTAAAATACAAGATATAAAAGGATAACTCCTGCCCTGTTTCCAAGTCCCATCTGCGCAGTCTGCTTTACAAGAGGCATCATGAGAATTGAGAATGGCACAAACATACCGCTTACAATGTAAAGATATATGAAACGGAAGCTCTTTTTCCTTGCCATGCCTCGTCCGATAACATATCCTGCAATCGAATGGATAAGGATTGCGAGAACAATGGTCACAATAGTGATAAGTAAGCTGTTTCCGAGAGAATGCCAGAAATCAGTCACCTTCATAGCCTCTGTGAAGTTTGAAAAGCTCCACTTTGAAGGGAATGAAAGAGCTCCTGCGACATCATTTGTCATCTCACTCGGTTTCTTGAAGGCAATGATAACAGCCATATACAGTGGGAAAAATACGGTTAAGGTTCCCAATATTAAAACGATGGTAAGTACCCAGTTTGTTTTTTGTTTTTTCATTATAACTGCTCCTCCTTCTTATTCATAACGCCCATCTGGAATAGTGAAATAGCCACAATTACAACAAAGAAAATTACTGCGTTTGCACTCTGGAAGCCAAACTGTACTCCATCCATACCATTTCTGTAAATCAGGTATGAGATTGACTCAGTGCTCTGCGCCGGGCCGCCCTTTGTCAATGACATAATCTGGTCAAATACCATGAGGAAGTTCTTTGTGCTGAGCACCAGATTGATTGTAACAAATGGCATAACGAGTGGAAATGTAACCTTCCAGAACTGTTTCCATTTGCCTGCTCCGTCGAGCATGCTGGCTTCGTAAACATCCTCAGGCACTGTCTGCAGTCCGGATATATAAATGATGGTATTCATGGCAACCGCCTGCCATACCCCGACAATCAGCACACCAATCCATGCATATTTTTCACTCGCCAGAATACTGTTTTGTAAAAAACCGATGTTGAAGGTATTTCCTACTGCCGGCAGAATATATGTAAAAATAAAGCTGAAAATGTAACCAATAACCAGTCCGCCAAGGATATTCGGTACGAAATAAACACCTCTTAATGCACTCTTGCCGCGGATATTGCTGTTTAACGCAACTGCCATTACAAGGCTTAATACATTTACAAGTACAGTTCCTGCAATCGCATATTTAAAGGTAAACAGATAGCTCTT
>ULRJ01032016.1_pt1 | contig 16412 bp, 15 predicted proteins | sample 1955321 | NCBI WGS metagenome assembly ULRJ01 (sample SAMEA4835679, study PRJEB28245) | human gut metagenome | biome: gut microbiome; material: fecal sample | place: Denmark | collected 2008 | reverse complement strand
ACCTGAGGAAAGGGGAAAGTTGCATTTAGGGTTTTACACGCTCAACTTTTGTAGAGATGAAAAACATAAAAACTTTATCGGGCGTAGCGAAAATGCGCCTGACGGCTGGATGTTTCGACAGGCTCAACATGACGAGTGGTGGGGCACCCACACCCGATTGCAATAATCTAAAAATGTAAATATCTCTGCTTTGCATTGACAGAATGACAGTTTGGGGTGGGGCACTTGCGCCCGAAAATATATTTAAGATTGATATTTTTGTTGAGCACAAAAGACATATATCAAAAAAAAAGACAAGCACTTGCTTGTCTTTTTTTCTATGGAATGGTTTTCAATCAGTCGTGTTTGGGCTTTCTCACCAAGGACTTTGTGAAGCACAAGCCGAGAATGAGTTGTATAAGTCCGAGTGCGGCAACGATGATGTACGCGAATGCTCCGATTGAGATAAGATCTTTGAAGTATTGCGCAATGCCGCCTTTATAGCCGATGAGATCGACAAACATTGCAAAGATTGCGACCGCGGCAATGAGAATGCTTGAAATCACGTTCCACGCTCTGCCGTATTTCTTTCCGCATGCTGAAATGAATGCGACAAGGAAGTTGATGCAAGCAAGAGTGAAGAGCACAGCGGGCAAAACGTTCGAGATGCCGGTCGCTATGCTTATTGCAAAAGACTCTTTCAGAGCGGCAAATTTCGTGACGATAAACGTCCACGAAGTAATACCATCAAACAAGCCGAGACCAAACAGCGGATGGGCGATCAAGCCTTGGTTGATCAAGAATCCGACCACGCTTATAGCGATGAACAAGAGTGACATGATCATCATGGTGATATTTCTGCCGACGCCGCTACGCTTGTTTGTCTTTGCCGCTTTCTTGGACGGTGCTTGTGCAACGTCTTCGGAATAGACCGGCTCGAAGTTGGTTTGTTGATTATATGCGGGTGCCTGTTGAACCAAAGTGGCGGGCGCGGCATCGATCTTGTTGATTTTGACGCCGATCGTCACTCCGCAACTCGGGCATTTGATGCGGTGTTTATAGCCATCGGGAAGCGTTTCCATATTGGCAGGTGGCTCGAAACTGATTTCCGCTCTGCAACTGGGACATCTTGTATACATAGTTCAATCTCCTTAAAAACTATTCTTTTGATATTATATTATTATTGCGCGATAAAGTCAATGATTGAAAAGAAAAAAATATTTGGGAAGTTGGACAATCGTCTATTTTTTACGACAAAATTCGTAAAGGCAGGCAATCGGCAAGCAAAATCGACGCATCGAAGTATTATGTTCGTCGGGTGTATCGGACTGAATCACGGCAAAAAAAATCAAATGGAAATCTTGTCTCTTTATCGATTTCGAGTATCGTTGAAATCAAAAACGCGCAATGAAACCGTGATGATTTTTCGATGGTTCTCATTGCTTTTTTGTTGAAATGCTATTTCGTGAAACCAAGCAATACTATTTGCAAAAAAATGGAGTTTATACATTCAAAACGATACAATAAACATCGATTATTGTTCAAAATACGTATTTTTTTGTGGTAAAAACGCTTGTTGTCAGGCTTGTTGGTCTCTTTCGAGTTTTTCGTCGACGAGACGTTTTGCGAGCATATAATCGGCGCAGAGATTGAGTATGTATCTTTGTCTTTCTTCGTGGCTTAACTTCGTGAGTTTTTCGTTGTCGGCAAATTCCGCAATCGGATTCGAGACGTCTTTTCCGTCGCGTTTGAGTTTCAGAAGTTTTACGTACAATTCTTTTTGGTTCGGGGTTACGCTTTTGGGCGCATTGATTTCGTCTTTGTCGTATGCGCCTTGCCCGAGTCTAGATTTTGCGGACTTTGCAAGAGAGCGCATGGCGCATGATTTGTGTTTTACGTTGCTCATCTTCTTTTTCTCCTTCGGGTATTTTAGCACGTTTCCGCTCAAAAGAAAGAGTGTTGCGAAAATAAGCGTTTATTCGACAAAATCAGTGTTTTTTCCTTGCTCTGCGTCTTGTGCCTTTTTCTTATCTTCCTTATCGCTTTTTCTCTTTTTTAGAGTTTTTTTGAGTTTGAAAACGGAAAAAGGAGGAACTGCCGTCCCGATAAGAAACGCCGCCGTCCCGTACAACGATATGTCTCCTTGCATGATAAATTCGACGGTGAGATAAAACGCACCGCCGATAAGCGCGCAGGCAAACAGATCGGTGAGCGCACGCTCGATCGGATTTGCTTTTCTCAAAAACAGCAAAGCGAAAATTCCGCCGACGAGACCTGCGACAAGACAAAGCGCAAAGCAAATCGCCTGCGCTTTTGCGTTTGCTCCCAGATATACGTTCATCTGAAAATGCGTTTTGCAAACGAACCGGGCATTGATTTTGCAACGTATTTGATTGCGTCAACTCGTCCTTCGATTTGCAGTTTTCCGCTTTCTACGTCAAGGTTTTTAACCGAAAGACCTTGTCCGGAGACGTGAAGAGTTTCGTCTGCAAGTTTCACGACGATATTTTTGTCAGTGAATGTCGGCACGTCGAGAACGCCCGTTACGGACATGGAGTGAAGGTGGTCGAGTTCGATTTTGTGCGACGGTTTCGGTGTTTTTTGAGCCTTATCGTGACAAATATCCGCCACGTTTTTGCCTATTGCGGACGTTTTTACGGTTTTTTCGGTTGAAAATTGCATATATCTCCTTTTGCGCTTTTGCGCTTTTCATTGACAATAATATTAAAAGAGAATAGAATATATGATACAAATAAAGCAAAAGGCAACTCGGACCGCATTCGTTTGCGGAAAGAGTATTGAAAAGGCATAATGCCGCAACGAAAAGACGAAAAAACGAAAACGGGCGTGAAAAGACGCTTCGCAATAGACCATTCGGCAAAGTTTTATCCGATTATGTCCACAAAAAAGGCGCAAAGCCTGTTTTGCATATCGGCAGACATGTTCGACGTGGTGCAAAAAGACGTGTTGGAGCATGCGCTCAACGATGTTTTGGAGCGTTTCCCCGCCTACAAAGTCAGGCTCAAAAAGGGCTGGGCGTGGCACTTTTTCGAGCAGAACGACGCTCCTGCAAGAGTGTTTGCCAACGAAGATGTGCTCAAGCCGATAAATCCCGACGACACCAACGGATACTGGTTTAGGGTGAGCGCAATCGACAAGCGTATACAACTTGAAATGTTCCACGCGCTTGCGGACGGCAACGGTGCGCTCGCATTTTTGAAGAGCATCGTCAAAAGATACAGAGAACTTCTCGGCTTCGACGTCGTTGACGACGGGGTTATAGACTGGCAGAGTGTAGGTTGCGAAGAAGAACTCGAAGACAGTTTCGAGAAAAACTACAAGCCTATATCTCTCGGGCAGATGAATCTCAAAGCGTTGGCAGGCAAAGTGCCGCACAGAATAGAAGGCACGCTCAACAAAGGCTCGTATCAGAAGAGTGCGGGACAGGCGCAAGCGAGCGAGATTATAGCAAAGGCAAAAGAACTCGGCGTGTCGTACACGGCGTATATAACCGGCGTGCTTGCATATGCGATTGAAAAAACCTATCGCAACAAAAAGCCGATTGCCATTATGGTGCCCGTCAATCTCCGCTCGATTTATCCGTCCAAAACCATGCGAAACTTCGTCACTTTCATACGAGTGATAATTTTCCCGTCGTCGTGCAAGAACGTCAAAGATTGTGCGCTCGAAGCGCAAAGACAGATAAAAATCGACACGGCAAAGGACAAACTCGACGCATTTATCTCCACGACTGTACGCGCGCAGAAAAACTGGGTGCTGAAAATCGTTCCGCTGTTTTTGAAAACGGCTTTGATAAGATTCGGCAGATTGTTTATGCGGTCTCGTCAGACGATAATATTCAGCAATCTCGGCAACGTTAAATCTCCCGACAGCATGGGGGTTGACAAATACGAGTTGTTTATGAACGTGTCAAAGAACAACACGCAAAATCTCGGTGCGATAACGACCAACGGTAAAGCGGTGCTTTGTTTCACGCGTGCCATAAAGGAAACCGCTCTTCCCGACGCGTTTTTCTCGACGCTTCGCGAAAACGGCATTGATATAACTACACTATAAAACAACAAATATACAAAACAAAAAATATCTCGGAGTACTATGAAACAACTAAATTCTAACGAACTTCGCAAACTCTATCTCGACTATTACAAGTCAAAAGGACACGCAGTCATCGGCTCTGCGTCCCTTATCCCCGAAAACGATCCCACCGTGCTTTTTACGACTGCGGGCATGCATCCGCTCGTTCCTTATCTTCTCGGAGAGAAGCACCCGGCAGGCAATCGTCTCACCGACGTGCAAATTTGCGTGCGTACGGGCGACATCGACGAAGTGGGTGACGCAACTCACTGCACGTTCTTCGAGATGCTCGGCAGATGGTCGCTCGGCGACTACTTCAAAGAGTACGCAATCGAGTGCTCTCACGATTTCCTTCTCAATCAGCTTGAATTTGACAAGGACAAATTTGCCGTAACCGTCTTTGCCGGCGACGAAGATTGCCCAAGAGACGAGGAGAGCGCGTCCTATTGGAAGGCGCAAGGCATCCCCGAAGATCACATCTTCTTCTGCAACAAAAAGCACAATTGGTGGGGACCTGCAGGTATCACGGGTCCGTGCGGCCCCGATACCGAAATGTTTATCGACACCGGCAAGCCGAAATGCTCTCCCGATTGCTCGCCTGCATGCGATTGCGGCAAGTACGTGGAGATAGGCAACGACGTGTTTATGCAATACTTCAAGAATGCCGACGGCACGTTCTCTCCGCTCAAACAAAAGAACGTTGACGAAGGTATGGGACTTGAAAGAATGCTTTGCATTCTCAACGGCTACAAATCGGTGTACGAAACCGACCTGTTCAGTTTTGCAATCGCAAAACTCGAAGAACTTTCGGGCAAGAAGTACGGTGAAGACGAAGCGATGACCGTTGCAATGCGCATAATCGCAGACCATACGAGAACGGCAACCTTCCTGCTCGGCGACGTGAAAGGAATTTCTCCGTCCAACGTTGACCAAGGATACGTGTTGCGCCGTCTTATCCGCAGAGCGATGAGATATTGCAGAACTCTCGGAGTGGACGATTCCGCACTTGTGGAACTTGCAAAACTCTACGTTGCAAAATACGAAGAAGCGTATCCGTATATCAAAGAAAACGAGCCGAGAATCATCAGTGAACTCGAAGCGGAAAAAGATAAATTCGCAAAGACGATAGAGCAGGGCTTGAAAGAATTCGACAAAATCGTGGCACACTTGCCGCAAGGTATGACGGTGTTCCCGGGAAAGACCGCGTTCAGACTTTACGATACGTTCGGTTTCCCGATCGAAATGACGGCGGAACTTGCAAAAGAGAAAGGCTTCACGCTTGACAGGGAAGGTTACGACAAAGCGTTTGCGGACCATCAGGCACTTTCAAAAGCGGGTGCCGAACAAAAATTCAAAGGCGGTCTTGCAGACGGCGGAGAACTTACGTCACGGTTGCACAGTGCAACGCACCTTCTCAACGCCGCACTCAAAATCGTGCTTCACGACGATAATATTCAGCAACGCGGCAGCAACATAACGTCCGAAAGACTTCGTTTCGACTTCAATTTCCCGCGTCCGCTCACGCAAGACGAAATTGCCGAAGTCGAAAAAATCGTCAATGACGAGATCGCAAAAGACAGCGAAGTCAAACTTGAAGAAATGAGCGTTGAAGACGCCAAGAAAGCGGGCGCAATCGGCGTGTTTGACAACCGCTACGGCGATTTGGTGAAGGTGTACACCATCGGCATTTCAAAAGAAATCTGCGGCGGTCCGCACGCAAAACGTACGGGCGAACTCGGACACTTCCGCATCGTCAAAGAACAATCTTCTTCGGCGGGCGTCAGACGTATCAAAGCGGTGCTCGAATACTAAAAACCGCAAAATCGGAGAAGCGAATATGAAGTGCGACACCCACGTTCACACCAAAAATTCACACGACGGCAAATTGCCGATTCAAAGCATAGTAGACCTTGCCAAAGCGCAAGGTCTTTGCTATCTTGCCACCACAGACCATCTCGACTACGATTTCGAGTACGGCAAAAATCGCGCGCCGATAAGCTGGCCGCCACTCGATCTCGACGCATATTACAAAGAGTGGCAAATTGCAAAAAAGGCACTTGACGATGACAAAAACAACACGTTAAACCTTTGTTTTGGCATTGAAGCAAGTTATGACAAGAGCGACAAGGCAAAACAAAAGTATATCGAAACCATTGCCGAATATCCCTTTGACGTTGTGATAAACTCCGTGCATTGCGTGGACGGTTACGACGTGTATTTCAAAATGGCATTCCTTTTCAAACGCAAAAAGCACGTCTACAAAAGGTATTTGGAAACCATTCTTGAAAGCCTTGACGCACCCTATCAATACGACATCGTGGCGCATATAGGCTATATCGCGCACGGCGCGCCGTACAGGGACAAACTGCTGCGCTACAAGGATTTTCCCGATGAGATTGACGCCGTTTTGAAGGGTATCATTAAGCGCGGCAAGGCAATGGAAATCAACTTCCATCACGAGATGGCTCCCGGGCGCGACATTGTTGAAAGATACTACGAGTTGGGCGGAAGAAAAATAAGTTACGGCTCGGACGCTCACCGCGGCGATATATGCAAAAACTTCGATACCGCCATGACAATGCTCAAAGAGATCGGTTTTACACACCTGTCAACTTTCGTACAACACCGAGAAATTCTCATTCCTATCGAGTGAAAACAAGCCGTTTTAGATTTTGTTTTGCAAAACCAATAAAACGGCTTTTTCAATTGTATTATTTATGTGCTCACAAAAATGCTTCCTTTGTTTTAGACATGTACGTTATATTTCGTGAGTGTATCGAGTTGAAAAACCGTTATGCGATAAGTTTTTTCATAAAAGTCAGGAAAATCGATAGGTAAAAATTGTTATTATTATAAATAGGGAAAGGAGATAAAATTATGAAATCGACAAGAAAAGTTATAATCACGATTTTGATTCTTGTTTTTGCGTGCATGTTTTTTGTTGCGTGCAATGACAAAGGAAATCCAAATGACAATGATTCTAGTCAGCAGGTTTTAAGAAAGCCGACGGCTGATCCTGATCCGAACAATCCATATGATATTGCGACGGATGTTACAGATTATAGGACGACAACTATCAAATTCGAATTTGAAAGAATGAGTATCACATTTACAAATTCGGAGAGTTTGAACAATTTGTTTTATGACTACAAACTTGAAGATTTCGATGTGGAAAAGTTTGATAGTGTTTGTGAGAGATATCCCGAAGACTTGGCGGAAATAAGGAAGAGAGTAAAATTAAATGCTTTTGGTGTTCAAACAAGTCAATATACTAGAAGTTTATGGCTTACGTTAAAAAATCCAGACAAAGAAAATGTGTTAAACTACATTGATGAGTTTCGTAAGGATAAAGGAGTACGCTATGCGTCTCCTGAAGTCAACAATCCTGCAGGATGGTTTGCTACGGCAAACGATGAACTGATAGACCACCAACAAAGCGTGTTTGAAAAAATTGAGTTGTTTGATGCTTGGGATACGACGACAGGATCTCCAAGCGTTATGATAAAACGGAAAAGGAGATAAAATTATGAAATCGACAAGAAAAGTTATAATCACGATTTTGATTCTTGTTTTTGCGTGCATGTTTTTTGTCGCATGCAATGACAAAGGAAATCTAAATGACAATAATTCTAGTCAGCAGGTTTTAAGAAAACCGACGGCAGATCCCGATCCGAACAATCCGTACGATTTTGCGACGAATGTTATAGATTATAGGACGACAACACTTGACTTGTTTTATGAAAGAATTGCAATTGTTTTCACAAATTCTGAGAGCCTTAACAATCTTTTTTACGACTACAAACTTGAAGATTTCGATGCGGAAAAGTTTGAACGTGTTTCTGAAAGATATCCTGCCGAGTTGCAATGGATAAGGGATAGGGTTGTAAAAAATGATTTTGGGACACAAACAAAAAAATATACAAGGAGCTTATGGCTAACTCTAAAAAATCCAAGCAGAGAAAACGTGCTAGATTATATAGATGAGCTTAGTGCCGATAAAGGCGTCCTTTATGCAGAAGCAGATGTGGATAATCATCCTGCAGGATGGTTTGCTACGGCAAACGATGAACTGATAGACCACCAACAAAGCGTGTTTGAAAAAATTGAGTTGTTTGATGCTTGGGATACGACGACGGGATCTTCAAACGTTAAGGTTGGTGTAATTGACACAGGTATTTACAAAGATCACCCTGACTTGACGTCAAATGTCTACACAGCTTTGGGCTGTGGGTCAGATTATTCGAGTGATCCGTATTATGTCGGTGATACACAATATCATGGCACAATGGTGGCGGGTATTATCGGAGCAAAAGGCAACAATGGCATTGGAATCAGCGGGGTGTGTCAAAATGTTTCACTTGTTTCATTGAGAGCGGATGGCAATGTTTTTGATTCTAATGACGGAATGTATTTGGAAGATGTCGAATGTGTTATAAACGCGATAGTTTATGCGACAAACAACAATATTCCGATCTTAAATTTCAGCGGTGGTTTTTATGGGGATGATAAAGATCCACAAAGAAAACGTATGGAAGAAGCCATAAACAATTATAAAGGGTTACTAATTGTAGGTTCAGGAAATAAAAACCTGGATGTTGATAGTACGGCAATATATCCACAAGATTTTGATTGTGATAATATGATTGTCGTCGGTGCAGTCAATAGAAACGATACGAAGTGGTCTCGTAGCAATTACGGAAGTACAACGGTTGATTTATTTGCGGACGGAAATAATATTGAGACAACATTTCCGTATGAAAGCTACACATATGCGGAACAAGAGCGACTACATGTGACTTTTTCATCCGGAACATCACTTGCGGCACCGTTTGTTACAGGTGTTGCCGCATTGATATTGTCGAAATGTCCGACACTGAGCGCGGCAGAATTAAAAGGCTTTATTCTTGACAATGTGGATGCCGTGCCGTCGTTGGCAGGAAAATGTGTCACGGGCGGTAGATTGAACGCGAAGAAGGCGGTGGAAGCCGCACATGCACATAACAAATTGACATGCACTTATACAAGCAAAACAATTAGAACAGGGCACTACGTCAATTGTAACTATTGTGATTATTCAACGTTCGAAGCACATACGTGGTCGCCGGTGAAAGTTCCGAACACGGGTATTGTAAAGCATCATACATGTATATTTTGCGGCGCAATAACCGACATCATAGCGATACCGAATCCGACTTCGTTGCTCACTCCAAACGCATTGGCTTTGATGAACGAAAAAGAGAGTTCGACAAGCGGTGATTACGAGTTTGAAATCACGCAAGACATCGTATTCGTGAAGAAGAACGGAAAATACTATTTGATGGTGGCGTGTGACGAAAACGGAAATATAATTGCCGATTTGAGCAAGGTGTTGAAAAAAGAAGAAGTTATATGACAACGAAAGCGTTGTTCGTGCAAAAGCGCAAACAACGCTTTTTCTTTTCTTTTGCAAATATTTTTGCAGAAAATGCGGATAATAGATAAGCAATTTTTTTGCGCGCGGTTGACTATTTATAAAAGTTAGTTTATATTATATAAACAACAACGAAATCTACAATCGTTGCAAGAAAGGTGATTTTATGAAAAAGAATCTTGAAAAAATATTTGCATCTTGTTCCATAGTCGTGGCACTCATTCTCATCATGGTGCTTGTGGTCACGGCATTTGGCGGCATCGAAACCCAAGAGTTTGAAAGCAAGCTCGTCAAAGGGCTTGTGCTTACGCTTGCGACGTTGTACATTGCGCTTGCAGTGGTGTCGCTCGTGTTGATTTTTGTCAATAGCGACGTGGTGAAAGAGATCACTCTGCGCCAAGAGAAGGGCGGCAGCGTCAAGGTGTCTTCGAGCGTCATCACAAAACTTGTCAAGAACACTTGCAAACAAGTTGAAGGCGTAAATTGCCAAAAGGTGAGCCTTGTCAGCGACGAATACGGCGTGAGACTCAAACTCAACGTCAAAGTCGTGGACAAAGACGTCGTAGAAGCGGAAACTTACGTGCGCACTCTTCTTGAAGAAACGTTCCTTGGAGAATTCGGATTTAAGTTCAGTTCGATCGAAGTGAAGGTCATGGCGCTCACCCCGCATTTCAAAGTTGATCAGGCGGACGTCAACGAGAAGGTTGAAAAGAAACTTGCAGAACTCAAAGCGGAGCAAGCGGCGGCGGATGCGAAAGAAGCAAAAACCGAAGCCGTGGCAGAAGAAGTCGCAAACGTAGAAGAAAGCGAAAGCGTGCAGGCTGAAGAAGGTGTTGTCGAAGAAAGTCCCGAAACAGTCGAAGCGGAAGAAATCGGCGAAGAAGCGATTGAAGAAAAAGAAGCGGAAGCGGTTGAAGCGGAAACTTGCGACGATAAGGCGGAAGAAGTGCTCAACGAGCAAGAAGAAGTCAAAGAAATCGAAGAATAAAGATAAAAAGTGCGCCGTTGGCGCATAAGGAGAATAAATGAAAGAAGTCTATCTTACCCAAGAAGGTCTTGAAGAACTTAAACAACGTCTCGACTATCTCATCGTGTATTTGCGCGGTGACGTTGCAAAGAAATTGCAACACGCAAGAGAACTCGGTGACTTGTCCGAAAACGCCGAATACGATGCGGCAAAACAAGAAGAAAGCCAAGTCGCAGCCGAAATCAAAGAACTCGAAGAACGTATCAAAAACGCGGTTATCATCGAAAAGAGCGGCACGCACAAAGTGTCCATCGGCAACACCATCACGGTTGATTATCTCGGCGAACTCGAAGAAGGCGAAGACAGAGAAATGACGTTCCAACTCGTCGGCGAAACGGAAGCGGACTTTGCAAAAGGCAAACTTTCCAACGAATCTCCGCTCGGCAAGGCACTCGTTGGCAAGAAGAGCGGTGAAGTCGTCAGATTCACAACTCCCCAAGGCGGACTCGAAGAGTACAAAATCGTCAACATCAAATAAGCATTGCAATATAGCATTCCGCGCAAAACAGCGCGTCTACGCTTGTCGTATTTTTCGGCAAGCGCACGTCTTTTTATAGAGAGAAAAGCAAATGAGTGAAGAAACACGCAATCAAGCGCCCGTCGAACAGGAAGTCGACGTCAACGAAGTGCGCAAAGTCAGAATCGAAAAATTGAACGAACTTGTGGCAAAAGGCGAAAATCCTTTTGAAATCACGTCATACAACCGCACCGCCACTGCCGGCGAAATTCTTGCCGATTATGACAAGTTTGAAGGTCAAATCGTGTCTATTGCGGGCAGACTTATGTCCAAACGCATTATGGGCAAGGCAAGTTTCGGTCATATCATGGACAGCGACGGCAGAATGCAAGGCTATTTCAGCCGCGACGATATGGGCGTTGACGAATATCAGGCGTTTAAAAAACTCGACGTCGGCGATATCGTCGGCATCGAAGGTTTTGTGTTCAAGACCAAAACGGGAGAAATCTCCGTTCACGTCAAGAAAGTGACTTTGCTCACGAAATCGCTTTTGCCCCTTCCCGAAAAATTTCACGGTCTCAAAGATCCCGAATTGCGCTTCCGCCAACGTTACGTTGACCTTATCGCAAATCCCGAAGTCAAAGACGTGTTCATCAAGCGCAGCAAAATCATCTCCACAATCCGCGAAGTACTCGACAAGAAAGGCTTCATAGAAGTGGAAACACCCGTTCTCAACACGCTTGCAGGCGGAGCGAACGCACGTCCGTTCATCACTCACCACAACACGCTTGACATTGATATGTACATGCGTATAGCAACCGAGTTGCACCTTAAACGTTGCATTGTCGGCGGATTCGAGAAAGTGTACGAAATCGGTCGCCAATTCCGCAACGAAGGTATGGACACCAAGCACAATCCCGAGTTCACCACGATTGAACTTTATCAGGCGTACGTTGACTACAACGAGATGATGAACATCACCGAAGAACTCTACACGACGGCGGCGGAAAGAGTGTGCGGCGGTCTCGACATCACCTATCAGGGAACTCCGCTTTCTCTCAAAACTCCGTGGGAAAGACTCACAATGGTGCAAGCGGTGAAGAAGTACACCGGTCTTGACTTTGACAACGAACCGCTTGAAACTCTCATTGCAAAAGGCAACGAAATGGGGCTCGAAATGTCTCCCGATATGTCTTGGGGACACGCGCTCTACAATATTTTCGACGCATTCGTCGAAGAAAAACTCACGGGACCCGTTTTCATCACGGACTATCCCGTCGAAGTAAGTCCGCTCGCAAAGAAGAAACCGTCCGACCCGCGTCTTACGGAAAGATTTGAATTCTTCATCTGCGCAAGCGAAGGCGGCAACGCTTTCAGCGAACTCAATGACCCGATAGACCAACGCTCGCGCTTCGAGCAACAGATGCTCGCAAAAGCCAAAGGCGACGACGAGGCTCAACCCTATGACGAAGACTTCTGCAACGCTCTCGAATACGGCATGCCCCCCACGGGCGGTCTCGGCATCGGCATCGACCGCATGGTCATGTTCTTGACGGACAGCGCATCCATAAGAGACGTGCTTTTGTTCCCCACGATGAAACCAATCGGCGAGGCAAAGAAGAAAGCGGAAGCAAAACCCCAAGCAGTCGAAGAAAAGAAAGAGATGGAACAAATCGATTTCTCCAACGTCAAAATCGAGCCTATCTTCAAGGATACGGTGGATTTTGAAACTTTTGCCAAGTCCGATTTCCGCGCAGTGAAAGTGCTTGCGTGCGAGGCGGTTGCCAAGTCCAAAAAACTGCTTAAATTCACCCTTGACGACGGCGAGCGCAAGGATCGCGTGATTTTGAGCGGTATACACGAGTATTACGAACCCGAAGAGCTTGTCGGCAAGACTTGCATCGCGATCGTCAACTTGCCGCCGAGAAAGATGATGGGGATTGACTCTGAAGGCATGCTTATCTCCGCAGTGCACGAAAAAGACGGACACGAAGGGCTCAATCTCCTTATGGTCGATCCGCACATTCCTGCCGGCGCGAAACTTTATTGAGAACGGCAACGTTCTTTTGCGAATCGAAAAAATGCAAAAATCGCATAAAATATGATCAAAAGCAATCTCAAATGAGATTGCTTTTGCATATATTTATGTTTTCTTAATTTTTTATTTATATTGAATTGTTGATGTAGTATGTTATAATATACTTATAATTATATATGAGGTGGACGATGAATTTCAACGTATTGATTGCAGAAGACGATGAAGATATTGTAAAACTCTTGAAACTTTATCTTGAAAACGAAGGGTTTGACGTCAAATGGGCAAAGGACGGCGTGGAAGCGTGCGAAATTTTCGACAGAGAGAAAATCAACCTTGCGATCGTCGATATAATGATGCCCAGAATGAACGGCTACGAATTGACGAAGTATATAAGAAACAAGAGCAATATCCCCATCATAATTTTGTCGGCGGCGCAACTTGACAGCGACAAGATTTTAGGGCTCAATCTCGGCGCGGACGATTATATGGTCAAACCGTTCAATCCGCTCGAACTTATCGCGCGCATCAATGCACATCTTCGCAGATTCTACAAACTCGGCAACGTTCAGGAAAAGACGGACAACAAGATAACCATAGGTGAACTTACGCTTGACACCGAAACGCTAACGCTCGAAAAAAACGGCGAGCCGGTGAATCTCACCGCAACGGAATATAAAATCCTTGCGCTCCTTATGAAATCTCCGGGGCGTGTTTTCACGAAAATGCAGATATACGAAGAAGTCAACGGCGACTATTATGCAACCGACGACAACACCATGATGGTGCATATATCCAATCTCAGAGACAAGATAGAGCAAGATCCGAAAAATCCAAAATACATAAAGACCGTGCGTGGTCTCGGATATAAGATTGAAAGACAATAAAACCACACAACAAGACGTTTACGACGCCAAAAACGACATACAAAGTGCCGATTGTGAAAAATGCACGCAAAAATGCGGGCAGTTTTACGATGTAGGTAAAGGCACGCATAAAACACTCAAAACAGAAAAACGAGCACACAAAAACACAAAACTCGAGAAGGGAAGTTTCGTCTCTCTTCTCGTTCGCAGTTTCGTGTCTTTTTCGCTTATTATAATTCTCGGCGTCGTTGCGATTTTTTCTATTGTCAGTTGGGCGGTCAACGACGCGACGAAGACAATCGGAGAAAAGACAATCGTCGATTATACGGGAGAACTTGCGCAAGGGAAATATTCGTCCGTTCCTTCAACGAGATTGTTCGGCAAAAACGGTTGGCTCGATATTGTGGATACGAAAGGCAATATCGTGTATTCCACTCGCTCAAACGAGAATAAATACAGCACGGGAGAGTTGGACGCAATCCAGAAGTTTGACAGAAACAACACGCTCACCGTTCACGAATTCAAAATGGTGGACGACAAATACTATTGCCTTATCACAAGGACTTTCGTTGACGACAGCGGCGCAAAGCAAGAGCAATTTATGCTTCTTGACTACAACCACAACGTCATCGAACACACAATCCCAACCAACAAGGACAAGTACAACGAGTTGGAATTTGCCTTGCTCACCTATGACGCGACGCACGACGGGGAGACGCTCAACAAAATCACGTTCACGGCGCAGGACGGCAATTCGTATTATGCGGTTTTTCTCAACGCAAACGAGCGCGGCACGGTGGGAATATACGTGTTTGTCATCATCGTGGTGCTTGCAATCGTCGCTCTGTTTGCACTTGTGATGTTCCTTTACATCAAATATCTCAACAAGCACGTTCAAAAACCGCTAGTTGCCATGACGGGCGCGATGTCGTCTCTTGCAGGCAACAACTACCACACGCACGTGGACTATAAAGGTTCAAAGGAGTTCGAACAACTTTGCGACGCATTCAACGAAATGGTTGACTTGCTCGGCGCAAGCGAAAAACAAAGAGTTGCGCTCGAACAAGACAAACAGCGAATGCTTGCAGGCCTTTCGCACGATTTGAAAACACCTATAACCATAATTCAAGGCTTTGCAAAGGCGATAACCGACGGACTCGTGAGCGAGCAGGACAAGCAGAAGTATTTGCAGATTATACTTGCAAAATCGTCGCAAATGAGCGACCTTATCAATCAGTTCTACGAATACAACAAACTGGAACACCCGGATTTCGCACTCGAAAAGAAACCGCTCGACGTGGCGGAAATCGTGCGCACGTTCCTTGCGAATATTTACGACGAATTCGATTTGCGCGGCTATAATCTCGATACGGAGATAACCGAAGAACAACTGATTTGCGACGTTGACGAACAGAATCTGTTGAGAGTGTTTGAAAATCTCACGGGCAATTTCTTCAAATATACGTCCAAAGGAACGACGCTTTTCGTGGAAGCGGAAAAGGACGGCGATTTTGCACTCGTGAGAGTTATGGACAACGGACCGGGTATAACGGACGACGACGTTTTCGAAGCGTTCGTCGTGGGTGAAAAGTCTCGCAACAAGCAAGGCTCGGGGCTTGGACTTGCGGTGTGCAAGAAAATCGTAAATATGCACGGCGGAGAAATTTCGCTTGCAAAAGAGCCGAAAGACGGATACAATACGGAATTTGACATCCGCTTGCCGTTGTCGAAGCAAAGAGAAACGAAGGAATGCGGCGAACAAGGACAATCTAAATTATGACAAAAGGTGCAATCTATCAAGCGGAAATACCTGCAAAAATCAATCTCTCGCTCGCGGTTACGGGGCGCAGAGACGGTTTGCATACGCTTGATATGATCGTTTGTCCGTGCTATAAGTTCGTTGATGTCGTGAAGTTCTTTCCGACAGAAAAAGGCGGAATAGAGATAAGTTGTAAGGCAAGTTTTCCGTCGTTTTGTCCCGAACGTTTCGAGAATTTCGTTAAAAGCAAAATTCAAGCCGTTGCCGACAAATTCGGCGTTTGCGGCATAGTCGAGATAGAAAAGAATATCCCGCTCGGCGCAGGGCTCGGCGGTTCGACGGCGTGCATAGTCGGCGCGATAAAAACCATGAGAGAATATGCGCGCGCACTAGGCAAATCCGTGTCGTTAGATGACGGATTTCTTTTGTCTCTCGGCAGTGACGTGCCTTGTATGCTGAATGGCGGAACATGCAGAGTGCAGGGAGTAGGGGAAATTGTGACGCCGCTTGAAAACGACGAAAATCTTGATTTTGAAATCGTCGTAGCGGACGGTGGCGCGGATAGCGGCGCGTGCTATAAGATGTATGACGAGCTTGCGCAAAAAGATTGCGACAAGCCGATTCCGACCACTGTTGACGAGGCATTGAGCTGTCTTCGCAACGACCTTTTCGATGCTGCTTGCATCCTAAACCCAAACATCCGTCTTGCCTATGACGGTTTGAAAGAAAAAGGCTACACTCACGTACTGATGACCGGCAGCGGCAGCGCGGTAGTAGGCATTTT
>ULRJ01044197.1_pt1 | contig 16567 bp, 18 predicted proteins | sample 1955321 | NCBI WGS metagenome assembly ULRJ01 (sample SAMEA4835679, study PRJEB28245) | human gut metagenome | biome: gut microbiome; material: fecal sample | place: Denmark | collected 2008 | reverse complement strand
CCAGTGTCGCCGCGTACGGGTATGCTGCATACGTGCTGTCGCTGCTCCACACGGACGCTGCAACGCTGACATTCTGGAAAATAAGCGCCTGCGCATACCCGCTGTGTGAATGGCTGGCAGCGGCGAAGTCACCCGGCTTTTTGCCGCTGTCCTTCTGCTTGCCGGTCGTGCCGTCGAACGCGACGAGGTTGCCGGAAACCGGGGACGAAACCTTTTCGACGTACCCGCTGTGCGTGTGGCTGGCGGCGGCGAAATCTCCCGGCTTTTTGCCGCTGTCCTTCTGCTTGCCGGTCGTGCCGTCGAACGCGACGAGGTTGCCGGAAACCGGGGACGAAACCTTTTCGACGTACCCGCTGTGCGTGTGGCTGGCGGCGGCGAAATCTCCCGGCTTTTTGCCGCTGTCCTTCTGCTTGCCGGTCGTGCCGTCGAACGCGACGAGGTTGCCGGAACCCGGGGACGAAACCTTTTCGACGTACCCGCTGTGCGTGTGGCTGGCGGCGGCGAAATCTCCCGGCTTTTTGCCGCTGTCTTTCTGCTTGCCGGTCGTGCCGTCAAATGCGACGAGGTTGCCATCCGTCGGGGATGCGACCTTTTCCGTTTTTCCGTTGTTCAGGGCTGTAATGTTGTCCTGCATTGCTTTCTGATCTGCCGCCGTGAAATATCTGCCGATAACGTCGCCCGCAGACCACGCCCGCGCGGTCGTGCCGTCCTGCCCGCGTACAACGGTCAGCACGTTCCCGCTCTTTTCGGTCATCAGCACAGTTTCCGCCGTAGACCCGTCCGCGCCGATTGTCAGCAAGTTCGGCGCATCCGGCAGCATTGTCCCGTCAACGACGTTTACGGTCGTTCCCGCTGCCGTCAGCGCGCCGGACAGGGACGTTTCCGGCGTGTTCGCCTGTGGCGGGTACATTTTTGCAAGTTCTGCCATTGCGTAACCTCCCGTTTTAGTAATCGCCGCCGCCGCGCGAATTGCAGAACGTCTGCATGAATACCGCGCCGACAATGCGGCTCATGGAATTCGGTAAAATCTGAATCGTATGCCATGCGTTGCGCTGAATCTTGCCGCTGCCGTCCGTTTTCAGGTACTCGACAATATCCAGATTGTCATACGATGCCGGGGCAGGGATTTCCACGCCGTCAACCTTGATCGTTGCCGAAGATGCCCGCGCGCCCTCATAGATGCCGAATTCGATTTTGTGTGTATGATCTTGAACCGTGTGCGTGTGCGCCTTTACCGTGTGCGTATGGGCGCTGACGCTATGCGTATGCGCGCTGACGCTATGCGTGTGCGAACCGACGGTATGCGTATGCCCCGGATGCGTATGCGCGCCGGACGGCACGAAATTCACGCCGCCGATGATATTGTTGTTGTAGTCTATCAGCGCAAGGCGGTCGCCGCGCGCAAGACCGTGATTGTGATTTTCGCCGCCTCTGCCGCCATTATCCGAAGAATTGATTGTGTTGCTGCTTCGCAGACTTGTTGACGATGACGTTGTTCCGCCGCCGGACGAGGTTGTAGACCCGCCGCCGCTGGATGTGGTCGAACCGCCGCCGGATGACGTTGTTTGTCCGCCGCCGCTGGAGGTTGTCTGCCCGCCACCGCCGCCGATTGCTTTTTCATACGCGCGGAATGCTTCAAACTGGATGTTTAACAGCATTTTGTTGATACGCACGACGGAATCAGAAATATACAGTTTCAGCGTCGCCGGATGCGTTGCGTCGGCGTTGTCCGTGAAATTGTAAATCTGCTGATTCGTCGCGCCCTGCGCATACGTTTCGTTGATGAGGGCGCGGTTTTGCAGTTCCGAAATGCTGCCCGCAATGTCCTTTGACTTGTTGGCTATGGTCACAGTCACGCTTCCGGGGTCGCCCTGCGCGTCGCTTTTCTCCACGCTGACAATGCGCGTGCGGAGGTTGATGCCGTCGGCTTCATCCACGACGCGGACGATCTCGCCGGGGCGGAATTTTGAAAACGTGTCGCCGGTCAGCCTGTGAAGGTCGATTGCGCCAATCTCATAGCTGACATATGGGTTTTTCAGTTCTGCAAGCATCTGTTCCGCGTAGCCCTTGAGGTTTTCCGCGACTTCATACCGGCTGTCTACAAGGATGGTTGAACATAGCCCGTACTGCTGAATGCTCATTGCATCCTCGACATACGGCTTGCCGCCGTTCACGCCCGCAATGGTCAACTGATTCACGCCCTCGCCGTAACCGAGGGCATAAATGCGGTTTGCGATGCCGGATGCGTCCACGGTCTTTTTCATCGAGGTCATGTTCTTCGCGTATCGGACTTCGCTTTTCATCGTGTCCGACGGCGCTACAAGCGAAATCGTCCACGGGTAAACAGTCGTGTCCCATGTCCACATATATTCGCTGTCAAAGCATTCCGGCACGGCGAACAGCGCCGCAAGCAGCGTTGAATTTTCCCAGTTGTACTCGAAATACCGCTTGAAATCGCAATCGCCCAAAACCCAGTTGCGCGTTGTCTGCCGCGCAAGCACGTAGTTCAGCACGTCGGCGGTCTTGATGCCGCCCCCGCCGTATTGATGGTACTGAAACAGCACGTCGGACAGGAGCGTAGCAAGGACGTGTTCGCAGTCATAGAACCGCGTCGCGCCGTTGCTGCGCTCCAAATCTTCCCCGATGATGCGAAACAGGTCAATTCTTTCGTCGCCGTCAAAGATTTCAACGAAATTCAACGGCTGGCAATAGGCGTTCTTGTCATCGTCCGCCGGAAGCGTAAACGTCGCCGTCCATAACGAATTGATTTCCAGCGAATAGCCGACGGAAACGGCGTTGTCAAGGAACGCAAGGCGCTTCATATTGCGGTCAAAAATCTGTGGGACTTTCATTATAGCCACCTGTCTTTCCACAAAACTTTAATGTCCGCCGTCGTGCCGCCCTCTACGATAATGTCGTTTTCGCCCGGTTTCAGCTTGAAAAATTCGCTGTCATCGCTCAGAAGGTCAATGACATTCGCACCGTTCAGCGTGATCGTCATGTGTCCTGTGTCAATAATCAGTTCGTCACCGGCTGTCATGGTCAGACCGGGGAATTGCATCGTAATCGAACCGTACGTTGAAACGCCTGTTGCGGTCGCCGTCGCTACGGCTTCCGCCATCGCGTCAAAGAACAGTATGCGGATGTAATCACCCACGCTGGATGATTCTGCTTCTGCAATGGCAGACGGCAGCACGACGCGGATAATCACGCCGCGCGCTTCTGCAACCGCTTCGACCGCTCCGTTCAAATGCCGGATGATCTTGACCGCCGCTGACGCATCCGTTTCCGCGTTCGCCGTCGCAAGCCATTCAAAGACGATGGACGATGAACGGTTAAACGATGTTCTGTTGTATGCAGAGCGGTTAAACATGGTCTTGCCCCCTTATGACAGCGTACAGACGATTGCCCCCGTCGAAACCGTGATTGCATCGCCGCTCAACACATTCTTGCTGCGCGAAAACGAGCCGTACCAAAGCAGATTGCCGCTTGACTGTGCATCGTAGATGCCCCAATACGCGACCGTGCCGAGGTCTGCGGTCATCGTGCCGAAATCGACGGCAGCGCTGTTTGTGACCTGTTCTTTGCCGGACACAAGCGACGGCGTACCGAACGTGATGATCTTGCGGGCGTATCCGCCGCCGCTGACTTCCGTGCCGTTTCCGCTTGCCGTCGGGTCAGTCAGAAACAATGCAAGGTAGTACGTTCCGCTGCGCAAGGATGTGTTCAGTAGACTTGTCGCGTGGACGTTTGATAATGCGCTCATGTTGAAATACCTCCGTTCTTTAATTCACCTTTAACCGTGTAACGGTCAAATTCGTAATTGTGCCGCGCGCTGTAATGTAAATCAGCCCGTCGGTTTCCTGCGTGCCTTTTACGTTAATCGTGACCGTATCCGGCAGGGAAACGGACTGCACGGCTTTCTGGTTGTAGCCGATGGATTCCGCGAACGGTTCACACAAAAACGTAACGCTGCAATGCCCGGTAACGGCAATCTGTTCAATGCCGATGCCGTCAATGACCTTTGCGCTGTACGCCTTTTCTGGTTCGTCATCGAAAATAAGCAGACCGTCGCCGGAGAGCCATTCCGCGACGGCGCGCGCCGTCTGCCGAACGCCCGCGTATGCGTTGCCCGCTCCAACAAAAGCGACTGTGCATGAAATCTGCCGGTTGTCGTAGCCGTCTGCAATGTCATACGTGCCGGACTTGCCCGGAATCTTGTATTGCGTGATTCGTTTTGCCGGAAGCAGCGTCCTGTCATCGGACTTGAATACTACGCCCATGTCCCGGCTGTGGACGTTGTTGAATGTAAATCCAATCATTACGTAACGACCCCCTTGCTGCGCGTTTTCGTTTTCTGCATATTGTAGAGTTCCTTTGCAACCTTCTTCACGTCGGCTTCTTCCCGCACTTGCAGCGCCGCAATGTGAAAATGATTTGTAACGGTCGTTTCGCCGCCTGCGGTCGCGCCCGCTCCCATGCGTCCAGCGTTCAGGGATGACGGAATAGATGCGGCGACCTCCTGAATGGTCGCCCGCGCGGTAAAGCCCGTTTCAATGTCCCCGATGCCATCCGCGAGGGATGCGTTGACTTTTGCCATTTCGGACTCGACTTCCGCAATCATGCCCGTCGCCATATCGTCAACGGCTGCAACGGCTTTGTCGCCGTCTTTGTCGATTGCACCCGCCAGACCCTCGACAAGCATAGACCCCACCCATGCCATCTGTTTTGACGGGGATGCGATGCCGAAGAAATCCTTGATTCCGTCCCAAATGCCGGAAATCCAACTACTAACCTGATCCCAAAGCCAACCGGCAAGGGACTGAATGCCGTTCCACAAGCCGCGCACAATGTTCGCGCCGACTTCTGTTACCTGTGAAATGCCCTCTGACAGCGCATTGACGATGCCGGTAATGATCTCCGGCATTGCCCGCACGATTTCCGCGATGATCTGCGGAAGATTCGTAATCAGGGACGTAAGCAGCTTCACGCCGGTTTCTACGATAAGCGGTATATTGTCTGTCAAAGCCTTTACGATTGCAGAAATGATTTCCGGAAGCGCTTCGACAATGGTCAAAATGATTTCCGGCAGATTGTCAATCAGCGCCGTAAGCAGTTTGAAACCCGCGTCAATGATCTCCGGCAAATGCGTCAAAAGCGTTTGAATGACGCTTGTGATGATCTGCGGCAATACCGCAATGATCGTCTGAATGATCGTCGGAAGGTTAGTGACGAGGGCGGTCAGGAGCGTCACGCCCGTTTCGATGATCTGCGGGACGGCTTCAAGCAACGCCGAAATCAGGCTTTCAATCAGTTCCGGCAGCGCCTCCAGCAATACGGGAATCGCTTCAATGATGCCCTCCGCAAGCCCTGTGACAAGCTGCAACGCCGCTTCAATAAGCAGCGGAATGTTGTCAATCAGGGATTGCACAAGCTGCGTGACGGCTTCCACCGCCGCCGGAATCAGCGTCGGCAGCGCCGCCCCGATACCCTCAACAAGCGCGGTCAATAATTGCGCCGCTGCTTCGACTACAAGCGGCAGCGCCTCCACGATGCCCGTAATCAGCGTCGTAATCAGTTCCGCCGCCGTGCTGCTCAATTCCGGCAGCATATCTATGATACCGTTTAACAGGGCTTCAAACAGATTCACACCGAGTTCCAGAAATTCAGGAATTAGCGGGCTGATCGCGTCCAGAATCCCCCCCATTGCATTCGGAATCGTCTTTGCAAGATTCTGAATGACCGGGGAAATATTCTTTACGACGGATTTGAACGAATTTACGACGTTATCGCACAGTTGGTCAATATTTGCATCCGCGTCGCCCATGCCGGTAATGAGGTTTTGAAACGACGTTTTCAGCATTCCAATAGAGCCGGAAATTGTTTCTTCCGCTTCTTTTGCCGTCGTTCCCGTAATGCCCATTTCCGTCTGAATGACGTGAATAGCATCTACAATGTCGGCATAGCTGGAAATATCGTACTTGATGCCGGAAATCTTTTCCGCGTCATCAAGCAACCGTTGCATTTCCTCTTTTGTGCCGCCGTAGCCCAGCTTCAAGTTATCAAGCATTGTGAACGTCTGCTTTGAAAATCCTTTGTAGGCGTTCATAATGCTGTCCATGTCAGACCCCATTTTGTTTGCGTTGTCTGACATATCTGTAATCGCTTTATCCGCGTAGTCTGCGGCTTTTTCTGTGTCCCCGCCGAGGCTGGATAACAAACTTGCGGAAAAGCTGGTCACGGTTTCCATGTATTCATTTGCGGACAGACCCGCCGTTTTGTAGGCGTTGTTCGCGTAGTCTAAGACTTTGCCGCTGCTGTCCTGAAAAAGCGTTTCCACGCCGCCGACAAGCTGTTCATAATCCGCATACGCGGTCACAACTTCAACGCCCAGTTTGACCGCCGCCGCGCTGATCGCCGCAAACGCCGCCGCTGCCGCCGTCGCACCGGCGACAAGCCCGGTTTTCAGCTTTTCGGAAAACTTCTCCGTATCTTCGTCGGCTTTCTTGACCTTGCCGCTGTATTTATCGACGGAATCAGCGCATTTGTCGGATGATTTTGCAGCTTCGTCCATGCACTTGTTGTTTTCGTCGATCTCATTGCCGAGTTTATTCAATTCGGCTTCGGCGCTGTTTGCCTGCGTCTGATATTTGTTGACGGCTTCCGTCGCTTTCTGCTGATTCGCTTCGGCGGTCGCAAGTTCCGTCTTGTATTCTTCGAGTTCCGCCGTCAATTTTGCCTGCTGTTCGGAAGTGTCCCCCTCCGCATCCGCAAGCGCATTCAGGGCGGCTTCGGTTTTTGCAATTTTGTCTTTCGCGCTCTGGACTTCGTTCCCGAATTTGCTTTGCGCGTCTTTTGCTTCTGACAGAATTTTGTTGATCGCGGCAAGTTTCTTTTCCTGCTGGTCATACATACCCGCAAGAGTTTCGCCCTTTGCAGACAACGCCGCGTAGCTGTTCAAATGCCCCGCAAACTGCGATTCTGTCAATTTCAGTTCACTTTTCAGCGTGCCGAGTTCGGAATTGATATTTTTTAGCGACGCGCGGTATTCGGCTTCGCCGTCAAGCTGCAATTTCGTTGATATTGTGCGCGTTGCCATCAGTCACCCTCCCCGTTGTTGCCTTTACCATGTGCAATCAGATATAGTTCCCACAAGTCAAATACTTCCCCCGGCGGCATAAACAGCGCATCAGCCGGGGAAATGCCGCACAAAACGGCTATTCTGTAATAGTCCGCGCGGCGAATCTTGTTTTTTTTTGATTCAATTCTTCAAGTCCTTCGTCAACTTCATCGTCGCCGGGGGCTGTGATCTCGCGCCCATAGCCGAGTTTGATCGCGTTCGCAATCGCGCGTTTCAGCGGGACGATTTCATACGGCTGCGTCAAAAGCGCGAAATCGTCGCGTTCCGGGATGCGCCCCGGCTCATATCCCAACCGGCGACGGACGAGTTCGCCGCGCTCTGCAAGGATAGCGGCGGCGTTGCACGTTTCAAGGAAACCTTCGCGCGTGTCCTGTTCCATCTTTTCCAGCATCAGGCGCGTGCCGCCGTAAATGTCGCGGATGGTAAACATCGCTTCGCCGTCCATGACGAGGAAATACGTTGTACCCGCAACCGTGATTTTTGCCGCTTTCATTGTCTTTACCTCCATAGCGCCAAAGCGGGCGGCGGAATCATCCCGCGCGCCCGCTCTGCTGATTGTTTAACCGCCGCCACCCGTTGCCGGTTTGCCGAGTTTCGTATCGCACCACGCAATACAATTCGCTTCCGCGCCCTCGCCGGTAAATTCCTTCGTAATGCGCCATGCGCCGGAATTGCAACGGAAGATCGTAAACGTCGTGTTGGACGTGCCGAACGTGATAGACGAACCCTTTGTTGCGGCGCTGTCATTGCCGAGGATTGCCTTTGTTTCGGGATGGAAGATGCCCTTGAAATAGCGGATACCCTTGCGCATGATGACCTTGTAATACACAAGACCGCCGCGCGGGGCTACGTCGCCGTCGGAGTCCGTGACTTCGCCGCTTTCCGTGTCCTTCGTCGCACCATGCAGGGCGGTTTGTACTTCGTCGGTCTTGTCATCCGTTTCCAGCGCCAGAGAGCCGGACGCGAACATATCGACTTTTTCCGCAAGCGCATCGTCGCCGTACAGTTCGCCGGAAGCGTTCGTAACGGTCAAATCCGCCTTGACCAGCTTGCCGATTGTGACTTTCTTTTCATAATCATACGTCGGCAATGCGCCGTCGGGCGTGGTCTTGATGGGCGCAAAAACAGGGCGTTTTGCTCCAAACTGTGCCATAATGTAACCTCCTAAAGATTCTTGGATTTCAAATACTTGTCATAGACACCCGCTGCCGCTTCAACGGCTGCGTCTGCCGATTTTTCGTTTGCTGTGTTGATGAATGGGCGGGCGGGTTGTCCAGCCTTGCCGTATTCGTTGACGAATGCGACCTCGGCGTTGCGGCGCTTGTTTCCGTCGCTGCGCATCCCTTTCGGTGAAACGTAGATTGCGCGGCTTGCGCCCTTGACCTTCAATTTTTTGTCGTATGAAATACTGCCCGCCGTTTTGCCGGTCGCATATACGCCCATGCTCTGCGCTTCGGACTGCTGCGCGGCGGCGACCACTTCCGCCTCCGCCGTCAGCATTTCCAAAACGGTTTCGTCTGGCAGTTCCATAAGCGCCGTCATATCGTCAATCAGACCGTCAAGCCCCTGTGTCGATAATTCAGCCATCGTCAACGCCCCCGGAAATCTCGCATTCAAAAACGTAATGCTGCCCGGTTTCATCGGAGGCGGGCGTGATCGTCGGGCGCGTAAAGCTCCCGGCGACAAGCCGCCGCGTGATCTCCCGCCGGTACGCAAGCGAATTCTTTTCATGCGGCGCGTATAAATGCACCTGCGTCAGATAGCGCCAGTGTTGCGCATCATCGTCCCCGAAATCTTCCGGGATAGCCGTATAGTTGAAAACGATGTATTCCGTCGCTTTGCCCTTGTAGGTATCAGCGGCGACCGGCAGAAGGTCAGAAAACATCGTTTTCAGCGTTTCGTTGACATTCATGCGCTTGCCTCCTTGAATTCAGAGCATTCCAGCGTGTAGAATTCGCGCGCGTCCGTGTATGCCCGCTCGACCTTGTATTCCTTGCCGCTGAACAGCAAACGTTCCTGATTTCCATAATCGCCATAGCGGACTTTCACGGTTATTGCAAGATCAATGCCGATCTGCTTTGCGGCGTAGAATTCCGTGCGCTTGACGGATTGCACGTCCGCAAAAACGCGCGTGTCCTTCACGACTTCCGCCGGGTAGCCGTCCGCGTCCGTGTCCGTGACTACGGCGCGGAGTGTCACAACATCGCGCCAATACACGGGCTAACCTCCTTCCGCGACAATGTATTTGTCCGACAGCGTCAGACCGTTCCGCTGCTCTTTGTACGATGCGCGGTATCGCTCCGCGTCATCGTTGTCAAGCCCGAATTCAGCCTTTACGTACGTTTCGACCGCTTTCAGAATCAGCGGGTCAGTTTCGTCGTTCGCTTTTTCCTCAACAACGCCGCCGAGCGCAAGGTCTGCGCGGGCGGCGTTGATGAGGTCAGAAATTTCATTGTCGAAATCGTCGGTTGTCAGCCGCAAACGTTGACGGATAGCCGCGACATATTCGCTGCTAACTGCCATGTTCAGCCCTCCGCGTTACGCCGTGGCTTTCGTAAGATGCACGAATGCGCCGAGTCCTGCGACCGGCTTGCAGTCAAAGACGCACGCGCCGAGGTAGTCAATGCTGTTGGTCGCAAGCCCGGAATGCTCAGAGCGGACAACCGTAATGTCCTGCGAATAGTTGCCGATGATGTACTCGAAATCGCCGTAGTACGCTTCATGCGCCGCAAGCGACCCCGTGAAGTAGACCTCCGCGCCCATGATGTAATACTTGCCGCCTGCGAATTCGATGAGGTTGTTCTTCGACTTGTTCATCAGCGGGAAGAAATCAGTAAAGAACGTCGCCTTGTTCATGCACCAGACGGCATTTCGCTCATAGCCGGACGCAAGCATACCGTAAAGCGAAACTACATTTTCTTCTGTCAGGGATGCCGTTTTTGCAACTGTCACCTGATCTGTGCCGTCCGTGTACGCGCCGCTTGTACCCTTGCCCGCGACCTTCACGCCGCCCGGCTGATCGCTGCCCGTACCCGTGAAGATGTAATTTTCGATCTTGCGGGCGATGGATTCGGCAATCACTTCGACGATGTAGCTTTCAAACGCGGACAGCGCCATTTCGGAAGATGCGCGGGATGCCTTGACCAGCTTGACGATTTCGTAGCCCGTCAGGGAAACGGAGGTCAGGCTGTCGGAAGCTGCGGTAATGCTTGCGTTCTCCGTGTGGAGCGCCGCGTCACTGTTCGTACCTTCGACGGCGAATTTGAAATTGCCGGGGACGTGGAAGATTTTGCAGCGCTGCAAAATCGGGGCGACCTCGTACATTTTCTTGATGATCTGATTCGCGGTCGTTTCCGGGATGATGGGCAGCGCGGAATTTGCAGCGGTCGAATACGCGCGCTGTTCGTAAACGCGCTTTTCATCGTCCGTCAGGGACTTGCCCTGCAAGGTTTTCAGCCATGCGGAACGATACAGTTTTTCCGTATCCTCTACGGGCAGGCTGCGGGCTGCTACGGGGTTTTCGATGGGATTGCCCGTAGCCGAGCCGGAATTCAGCATACGTTCGATTGCCTGACGCTTTTCGAGTCCCGCATCTTCCTCGTTCAGTTCGCGCAGTTCCTTTTCCAGCGCGTCAATGTCGGCGTTCTTGTCATCGGTAAGCAGCTTGCGGATTTCAGCCTTGCGCGCGGCGATTTCGGCGCGTCTTTTCTCAATGTTCATGTTGTACCTCCATAAATTCAAAAAATGTGGGTTTTCAGTATGTCAAAGCTACCAGACGTTTCCTGCGCGCGGCTTGCTCCAAAGCCGCCAGTTCCTTTGAATGCTCCTCTTCAAAGAAACTGCGCGCGGAAATTTCTGTGTCTTTGTACGCGGGAATATCCACCGCCGACACGTCGTATAGCTTCTTGACCTTTGTAATCGTGCGGGTATGCGTTACGCTGTCATACTTGGATTCGCGCACAGAAAAGGAAAAGGACATTTTATCGACATACCCGCCGTCGATTTCCTCATACAGTTCGCGCCCCGCCTGTGTGCCGCCGAGGTTGGCTTCCATGTGCAAGCCGCGTTCGTCGATGGTCAGCGTAAGCGTTTTATTGCGCAGACGGGCGACCACCTTGCCGCCGTGATTGTAGTTAAAAATCACGTCGGACATATCGCATTCGTCAAATGCGTTGCGGTCAATGACCTCGGAATACTTCACGCCGTCGTATTCAAAAAGAACCGTCGGCGTATCAAACACGACCGCCGTACCGCGCACACGGTATTCGTCCTTTTCTTCTGCGCGTGGAACGAGGGAAAAATCCTGCACGGCACGGTATTCGCGCCCTTGTTTCATACCCATAACGTTAAGCCTCCTTTGCTTCTCCGCCGTCCGGCTCTGCGGGCGGCGGGTCTTTTTCCTTCTTCGGGTCATCCGGCGGCGTGTCGCCGTCTGCGCCCGTCTGATACTTGTCGGCAAGTTTTGCATTGACCATGTTGAGCGTCTGGACGCGGCGCGCACCTTCTTCGCCGCCGATTGTCGGCATATCGAACATCGTCAAAATCTGGTCAAGCGTCGCCGCGCCGATCTCCGTCAGGAATTTCGCCGCCGTCACCTTTTCGGGCAGCGTTGCAAACTGCACGGAATTCGCGGCGAAAATGATGCGGTTGCCGTGTCCGATCTCCCGTTCTGTAAACAGCACGTTCGTGAACGCCTGCGTCAGCTTGCGGAAGAACGGCGCGATTTCGCCGCTGTAAAATGCCTGTTCCTGCTGCGGGGTAGCCGTGTTTTCGACGATCTCTTTTGAAACGCCGAGGTAGTCATAAATTTCCGTCTTGATGTATTCAAGCTGATTTGCCGGAATCGGCGTTGTCTTGTCGTTCAGCGGCGTATAGTCATACTTGGAATCCGTGACCACGATGCCCGCGCCGTTGTTCTCCATGCGCAAATTGTCCCGTACGAAATCGTCACGGCGGCGGTTCAAATCCTCATTTTTCACGGCGTTTGAAACTTTCAGGATGCCGCGAATGACGGCGACGAGTTCAGCAAACTTTGACATGGACTGATTGAACGTGTTCGCCGTTTTCAAGACAGGATTCAGCGGGCGGTTGTCATCCCCGAAAATATCGTTTTCGAGGAAATGTCTGCGGATGTGGATAATGCGGGAATACTCGCAGATATACGACGCGCCCGTTGCGAATTTGAACCGGCAATACAGCGTTCCCATGTATTCAAGCAGTTCAAAATACTGCGCGTTGATGGGATAGATCGCCACAAGTCGCCGTTGGCTGTCAAAGACGGGATATGCGACGGCGTTGTTGTAGACCTTGTATTGTGCCGCCAGCTTGTAATAAAAATCAGCCGCCGTCATGTACGGATTCGGCTGATACTGCAAGATGCGGTCAACGTAGTCATTGACGGATACCGTCGTCTCCGGGGATTGCCGGACGTGGCGCGGCTGCGCGGTCGATGCGCGGCGGGCGAATGCGTCCACGGCGGAACGAACCGTGTTAATATCCCACATATTGCCGGAATACGGCGAAAAGGTCGATTCCCATGAGCTAAGCAGCTTGTACGCATGAAAATCCTTGTCGCTTTGCTGCTTCTTCCCGAAGATTGACTGAAATAGCCCTCGTTTTTCTGCCATGTTGTCACCCCACCAAATACATATAGTCCTCGAAATCCCGCACATAGATGACCCACGCATTCAGGAGCGAAACCGCGCCGTCAATGCGGCGCTTGTCGGAAATCTTCACGGGCTGGATATTGTTGACCCCGCTTTTCTTGACTGCCGTGTTCGTCAGGCACCAAAGCAAAACGGGGTTTTTGTTGTAATTCACTTTTTTGTCTGCGAATGCTGCGCCCATTTCGCGCATCGGCTGCGACCATGTAAACGGACCCTGCGCAACGGCAACCATTTCAAAGCCGTTGGAGGTCATTTCATCGACCCAGTAACCCGCGAGGGCGCGGTCGTATCCGACTTTGTACGTGTCGATCTTGTATTCGTCGCGCATCTGGCAGAACCACGCCGTCACGTCGGAATAGTCCACGCGCACGCCGTCGCAGACCGTCAGCAATCCACGGTCAGCCCATGTTTTATAGGGCGCTTCCTGCGTGTTGTGTTCGTCCAGCATTTCCAGCTTCTTCGCCGGTAAAAAGTAATGCTGTAAAACATAAATTTGCTGGTCATCCCCAGATTTGCGAATCAGGAGCGTCGCGCACGTCAGGTCAGTTGTCGCGGACAGGTCACAACCGCCGATTGCGTACGTGTTATACACGTCCTGCATCGTGAACGTCGCGTCGCTCTTTACTTCGTCGTAGCTTAACCACGCCGCCGCTGTCACGGATTTTACGTTGAAATCCTTGCAGAGAACGCCGGGTAAATCTTCCGGGTTCTTCTTTGCCCGCTCGACGAATGATGCCAGTGTAGAATAACGCTTGATCGTGCCGAGTCCCGGATTCGCCTTTATCCACGCTTGCGGGTCTGTCCATTCGGCGCGGTCATCCAGTTCATACAGCACCGGCAAAAACGTATCTTCCGTTATCTTGCCGTCGGCTATGTTGCACGCCAATTCGTAAATGTTATCAAACACGGATTCGCGTACCGTGCCGGATGTGGTAATCATAATCACGATGGGCTGTCGGCGGCTGGAGGTCGATTGCTTCATAACTTCGTACAAATTGCGGTCACGAATGGCGTGCAATTCGTCGATGATAACCGCGTGGGAGTTTAGACCGTCAAGCGTGTTGGAATCCGACGCGAGGGCTTCAAAGATGGATGCCGTCGCCGGAAAATAAATATCGTTCCGGCGCTTTTTGATGATCGCGCGCAGTTCCGGCGACTGCTTGACCATGTTGACGGCTTCGGTCAGCGTCTTTTTTGCCTGATCTTTTTTCGTCGCTACGGAATAGATTTCCGCCGCGCCCTCATAGTCCGCGACAAGCAGATACAGCGCGATAGCCGCAAGCAGCGTCGTTTTGCCGTTCTTTCGGGCGACCAAAAGCAGCGTTTCGCGGAATCGCCGGTATCCCGTATCTTTTTCAAGCCAACCGAATAGCGTCTGAATGAACGCCTTTTGAAATAATTCCAGCTTCAACGCCGCGCCGAGTGTACCCTGTGACTGCTTGCAGAATTGCTCAATGAACAAAATCGGGCGTTCCCCGGTTTCTTCGTCGAAATAGTACGCCGAATCATCCGAGGGCGCGTCCATTTCCTGCATCAGCCGCCCGTAAACAGCTTTGACGCGGCGGCTTGTGACGATCTCGCCGCTTGAAATCCGCCCCCAGTATTCGCGCACATAGTTCATTATCTTCCCGCCGCTTTCGGCTTCGTAATAAACTGCATCAGTTCATCGCCCGCCGTTTTCTTTTCCTTTTCCGGCAGTAGGTTGATAAGCTGATTTGTCAGTGTGGAAAAAGATTTGATCGTCGTGTTATAGGCGCGTAGGGCGGGGGACTCCCGACGCATTTTCTGTGCGCCCTGCACAAAATCTTCGATAAGATCGCCGTTGTTGATCGCGTCGGCAAGGCGTTCCAGCGTAACCGACGTGACCGCGAATTGATTGATTAAACCCTCCGCGAATTGCTTCTTTTCTGTGGGTAAATCACGGAAAAGTTTTTTAATTTTTCGCTTTTTCGCGTCAATTTTTTCAGGGTTTGACATATCTTCGTATGTCTTTTTTTCTTCCGCCATATAATGTATGCCACCTCCTGAATTTTGCGTTACCCCCCCTCATGTGCGCGACCGGGGCGGTTCTAAACGTGGGTGAAGCGCGGTTACGCCGCCGGAAATTTTCAGCGGCGCACCGGGGGGGATATTGCGGATTCGATAACGTTTCCGTCTGCATCAAAAGCAAGACCGTCTGCAAGCGGCGGCATTCCTTCGTGAATGATCGCGTGACACGTCCGGCAGACGGTTTCAAGATTATCTTCGTTCAGCGTAATCATGGGGTCGTCTATGTTTCGCGGCGTTAATTCCGTCTTGTGATGGACGATGCAACCGGGCGCGCCGCACCTGACGCATAGCCCCGCGTCGCGTTTCAGGATGTACGCCCGCGTCCGCCGCCATGCTGCCGATTCGTAGAATGCTTTTGCAAATGCTTTCATTCCGCTGCCTCCTTGCAAAAGGGTAAAGGGAACGCCCTGCGCATAAGCGCAAGGCGCACGGCGGCGAGGTTTCCTCGACCTCCCTTTACGGCTATCAGCATAGCACGGATTTCCGAAACTTTCTGTTCAGACTTTTTTCAAAAGCGTCCGGCGCGGTCAGAGCAGCGCCCCAGCATCCGCACCGAAGTACAGCACAGCAAAGCCCGCAACGGCTTTATTGCGCAAATCGTAGATTGACGTGCGCGACGCATAGTTCACCTGTGCGGCAATTTCTTCTTTGCTTTTCCGCTCTATGTACCATAGGCGCAGTAATTCCGCGTCTTGCGGGTCAAGCTGCTGCAATACGCTGTCGATTTCGTCGATCTTGTCTTTTGTGCAGTTGATCTCCCGTGCAACTTCGGCAATCTCAATGCAATCTGTCAGCGCATCGTTTACACTTTTCGTGCTTGTGTACGGCTTCGACGTATCTAACGACGGATAGCCAGACGGCGCATTGTGGCGCATGATTCTTTCCTGCCGCCGCATCAGGTTTTTCAATGCCTTTTCAAGCATTGAACGTGATCGCAGCGTGTTTTCCGCTGCGTCGAAATAGTTAATCATAGCCCGCCTCCTTATGCGCGCTTTCCGCCGTGCCGGTATTCGCGCCCTTTGTTGTATTCGTGCTTTGCCATAAGCACGGCTTCAATGTCTACGCCCATGAACGCAAGGAAATCCATGATGCGCATGACCGCATCGCAGAGTTCGACCGCAACGCCCTCCGGCTTGCAGTTTCCCGCCGTATCAGCGCCCGAAGGATGCCCGACGTTATCGCAGATTTTTGAAAACTTGCAATTCTCCGGCGACAACGCGCACGTGCCGTAGATAACCGGGTTTCCGCTCCGCCATTCTTCCACGGCTTCCGAGATTTCAGCGTGTATCATAACCGCGACTTCCGGGAACGTGATAGGCGCATCATACCAACCGTGCGCAACGGCGTTTTTGTGGACATCCTGTGCAAATTCATTTACCGTCATTCTTTCCGCCTCCGATTCGTTTTTGTTTTTCGCTGTGGCTTTATAAATTTACCGTCCCGGCGGTAAAACCGGGCGACGATATACCGTCCGCCGTTCACGTCGTTATGAAACGCGCCAGCTTCCGCAAGGAAATAGCCGGGGTACAGCTTTTCATATTCGGCGTTGTTGGTCGTGTCCCGTGCGAGTTCTTCCGCCCGCCTGCCGGAAATGCGTCCGTCACGTGTTTTCGGGTCAGGGTCAATCAGATTCTTTGACGCATTCCAAGCCTTTTTTCCGACGGGCTTTTTGACGATGTAATGTCCAAGACCGGCAAGCCCTGTTTCCGTG
>ULRJ01012316.1_pt1 | contig 17154 bp, 15 predicted proteins | sample 1955321 | NCBI WGS metagenome assembly ULRJ01 (sample SAMEA4835679, study PRJEB28245) | human gut metagenome | biome: gut microbiome; material: fecal sample | place: Denmark | collected 2008 | reverse complement strand
AAAATCTATTGATTATTAAGTTTCACTAAATTAGAAACCAAACTCCAAAGTAGATTATTCCCCCTTTGCAGCATTAAGCTTCCACTCCAAATACCTTGTTTTTTGTATATATACTAAAAAGCTTCGTTCGAACGCCATCCATAATACCACTAAAAATATCAAGAAGAAACACTGTCTGTCCAAATGGCACTTTTTTTGTTTTAACGGTATTGCTCATTTTAAAGTAAGCGAATATTTTTTTCAAAACACAATCCATCCGACAATATATATATATCTATTTTTACATTTCCTTTATATTTTTCTCTTATTGTATCATAAAATTTAGAGTTTAACTACCAAAGAATTAAATTAAAATGATTTTTTCAACAAAAAAGGTGCCGCTATGCGACACCTTTTTTCATTTTGCCGAACTTATCTTTCGGACTTTCCTAACATTTCCTCTTCCTGGCGTTTGATCATCTGACGAACCATCTCGCCACCGACTGAACCATTCTGAGCACTTGTCAAGTTTCCGTTATAACCGTTCTTTAAAGGTACTCCTAACTCATCAGCAACCTCCATTTTAAAACGGTCCATTGCTTCTCTTGCTTCTGGAACTTCCATTCTTCCTGAACTGTTACTTGCCATAATTCACACCTCCGTATTTCGGTGCATTACTGTTTTCTTATTCCCAATCCGTTCAAACTTTCATTTTTCCATTTTGGTTCAATTCTTACAGCTTATATCCTATGCGCATTTGTATACCGGATATTTGTTTTTGCACCTTGCGGTTAATAGTATCTTCGATAAGGAACGTTCATCCTCATCGAAGATTTCTCCGTTTCAGATGTTCGTTTCGCTTATCGTAATCTTATTATGTGCATAAATCATAAAAATATCATGGAAGTTCTTTCCATTTTTATCTTATAAAATGCCAAGCGCAAGCACCTAAAACCGCAGTCCTACGAAATCCGTTTTATAAATTTTTCTGCCAAACTACTACTATTTTCTATACATTTTTTAATTCATCCCACACAACAAAACTGCCCTTTGTAGTCTTTTTCACATAATAAAGTCCCTTATCTGCTTTGTTCAATGCTTCCTGTACCTGTTCAGTGTCTGAACCCTCGCAACTGGCAATACCTATTGAGCAGGAAAGCAATTTATCTTTCGGTATAATCACTTCGCCACCAATCCTTCGCTCAATCGCACTGTTTAATCCATCCTTCATCATAAAGAATATATTTTTTGCAACCTTTTTTCCAAATTCAATATCGTGTCCATTGATTACAAGTACAAATTCATCTCCACCATACCGAACTGCATAACCACAGTCATCTACTACACGCTCCAAAAGCTGTGCAAAACGTACTAATACATAGTCCCCAATTTCATGTCCAAATGTATCATTGTAATATTTGAAATTATCCAAATCAATGTACAATATAACATTTTTCTCTTTTGGCATCTGATTATCTTCTCTAATTCTCTTTTCAAATCCCTGTCGATTGTAAAGTCCTGTCAACAAGTCTGTAACTGCCATATCACTAAGCTGACTGTTCATGCGATTAATCAATCCCAGATATTCCAATCTTTTTAATGCGATATAAAATTGATTACAGAAAAACTTTAAAATAGTAAAGTCGTGTTCCATAAGGAGATAACGATTTCCAATATAATTGTTGTGCATCTCTACATAACCAATCAGCACACTTATCACTCCGCCTTCACTATCCAAAAGAGGGAATGCAAATATCGTAATAATATGGTTAATGTCAAATATTTTAAGCAAATCCTGATATTCCAAAAATCCCTTGTCTATACGATTTACTAAAATCGGACGCTTATGCATCTGAAAGTAGTCCACTAATTTTTCCAATTCAAGCTGTGTAAAGTTCCGAATCCGATCCGTAATCACTGTGTTTTTTCCATTGGATTCTGGTCCATCAAAATAAGTAAGCTGTGCTCCATTTTTTTGATTATTTACAATGAGTACACCATCCAGATTAAAGTAATTTTTCATCAGTGTAATTGCCTGACTGGTCATTTCCTCTGGCTCATTATCCTGATTTAACAATTCCTGCCATATAACAATAAAATCAAGATCTCTCTGATTTGTTTCCATGTTATGCTGCAAGGCTAAATTCTCCACCTGCTCCAAAACCTGTGCATTACTCAACTCATGCCTTGCAATCGGTGTTTTACATAACCGTTCTGTGCGATTTTGTTGCATTTTCATCAAAAAGTTTCCATGGAGATGATACCCATTTTTTCTGCAAAATTCGATTCCTTTCTCTAAAATTTCACTCCACTGCGTAAGCATGCCACGCATTTTGTAAAATTTTGCCATCTCCACTACATATAAAAGATAATTGAGATATTGGCTGCTCTTTTCCGCTGCCTGATGCATATTTGCCTGGCTGAACTCTTCTTCTGCCAACTCATATTTTCCTTCTCTGACATTTAACATTCCTTTTATCATATGTTGAAAAAATAAAGTATCATGCCAATATCTATACCGATCCTCATCTTCAATATATTTTAAATGCCGCACATAGGCATCAATTCGATTCAAGCACAAATAGCAACGATACTCCTCTTCATTATAAAGGGAACAAATTCCTAACATACCATATATTCGGGAAGTATCACAAATCTTAATGGAATGCATATGTAACAAATCCATTACTTGTAAAAGAAGATTTAAGTCATCAATTGCCGCCTCAAATTCTCTGACAAGCATTTTATTGACCGCACAATTATAAAGCGTAATGGCTACTTCTTCTTCATCTTTTAATTTCAATGCATAAAATAAACTTTTGTTAAAATACTCCTCTGCCTTTTGGTATCGTTCGGATATAGCTGCATTGTACCCAATGCCATTGTATGTATGAACCTTTTGTATCAGTTGTCCACCAGCCTCTACTACCTCTAGCTTTTTCTGGTATAAGCGATCCACCGTATTATGGCAACCATACTCGCCAAATAAAACAATGCTCTGTGCATAAGCATCCAACAAAAACTCCTGATTATCCAGTTCCTGTGCAATGGCAATTCCTTTTTCAAAATATTTTTGTGTGCCATTTCCTTCTTCTACCGACCGCAGACTTTCTTCATCTTCTTCAAAACAAAATACACAAATATGTGCCAACATATTCCGAAAGCCAAATCGCTCTGTCTGCTCATAGAATTGCTCTGTAATCTGATAGTCATTGGAACGATTGAATACATCTCTCCAATAATCATATTTGGATAACATTCTTAAGGTTTCTGCCTTGTATTCTGCAAGTTCATCCCCACGTTTTCGAGCAATCTCCTGACACCGATTGACATATAAGTCTACTTTATTTTCTAGTTGCTCCATTCCATAGCGACATTTGACAAGCAAATAGTAATAGTTATAGCGAAGCGTATCATCATCCAGTTCTTCCCCCAGTTGTCCTACATTTTCGCACATTTTTAACGCCTGTGGATACCGTTGATTCATAAGTAAGATCAAAATAAAAACCTGATAATAGTTTGCTGCCTGTTCCTTGCTGACTTCTAATGTCCCCTGTCGCATTCTTTCTGTAATAATATCCATATAATATTTTGCATCTTCCACACCAAGAAAGAAGTACAAATTGTTTAGATTATGCAAATATTGGTCCACACAGTCTGTTTTAGGAATAAATACATCCTGCACATCTATCGTGGATATGGTTGTCTCTGTATTTACACTGCCCCACTCATATTGAAAATTCTGCCGTTCCACTTCTTTAATAAAGCGTTTCCAGTCCTCTACAATGTATTCTGGTGTACGGTATACCTCATTGTACATAGCCAACAACTGGATATTATGCACTTTATCACTAATAATAAGTTCATATAAAAACTGAATACAGGAAGCATTCGCCAAGTGTAATTTTTCCAAAAAGATAAACATAGGTTTTCGATTGGATACATACACATACAAAGAAATCAAAGACTGTAACATACGCCTTCTCTCATATTTTAACTCTGTAATCAGCAAATCCTCTTTTCTTTCCGCCCTTCCCTCACGAATATAGGAAGCAAAAATAGGTTGCTGCAATGGATACACTCCCGCATGTTCTACAAATTCCTCTGGCGTTTCATCACTAAAATATCTATAATATAACCCACGGATCCACTCTAAAAATGGTGAATATGGTGCCTGCATAGTGTGCATTGGAAATGCATGAAATAATAAACATGTCGAGGAGGTTTCATCCACGACACTTTCATAGATCTCCTGCTGTGAAATCAGAAGTGTTTCATAATGCTTAATAAACATAAACTTAGTAGAACGGTTATCCTTAAAAGACCGTACCAGCTTGTGCATATAGTTATTATAATCCATTTTTGCACCCCCATATAGTTTTTATCTTTGTCCCCCACTGTTCAAACACGAACTCTCATTATTTCTATTGTATCTCTTTTTTTGTTTTTTTTCCATATGTTTTTCACGGCAAAAAAGAATCCTGTCGAATAGGATTGAAAAATTGCCCCTTACCAATTATGATAGTAAAGAATGTATTTATTATTTATCCAACTTATGAAAAGCAGGAGACTATACCATGAAAGTAAACTTAGAAACTTGGAAACAACGAATCATACGAAAATCACACCTAGGCTGGAATTTATTAAAATCTCTGTTTAAATGGGGCTTTTGCTCTGTCATTACAGGTATTGTATGTGGATTGATCGGTGCTTTATTCTACCGCTGCATTGCCTTTGTTACTGCCACAAGAACAGCAAATCCCGTCTTAATCTATGCCATGCCTTTAGGCGGTCTATTTATTGTTTTTCTATATAAAACCTGTCATATGCTAAATGACGGTGGTACCAACAGGGTAATTCGCTCCATTCGTACTGAGAAGCCCTTACAATTTAGAATGGCACCACTAATTTTTATTGCTACGGTCATTACCCATCTGTTTGGTGGTTCCGCAGGGCGTGAGGGTGCTGCCTTGCAGATTGGTGGCAGCGTCGGTTCTACCATTGCACAAAAGCTCAAGCTAAGTGCAAAAGATATTCATGTGGTAACCATGTGTGGTATGAGTGCAGTATTTGCAGCACTTTTTGGCACCCCGATTACTGCTACTATTTTCAGTATGGAAGTAATCAGCGTTGGTGTATTGTATTATGTGGCTTTTATTCCCTGTCTGCTTTCTTCCATGATTGCTTTTTCCATTGCAAAATTTTTTGGAATGAAGCCTGAGAGTTACCAAATTACAAGTATTCCTGAAATAAACATTCAATCTGTACTTCAGGTAGTATTGCTGTCTGCCCTTTGTGCAATTATCAGTATGGCGTTTTGTTTTATCATCCACAAAACAACAACCCTGTACAAGAAAAGACTAAAGAATCAATACCTACGCATTTTTGTCGGCGGTATCCTTATTGTTCTCCTCACCGTAATCATGCAAACACATGATTATAACGGTGCAGGAATGGATATTGTAGCCAAAGCTTTAGGTGGAAAGACAATCCATCCTACTGCCTTTCTCTTTAAGATTATTTTTACTTCTATGACTTTGGCTGCGGGCTTTAAGGGAGGAGAAATTGTTCCATCCTTCTTTATTGGTGCTACTTTTGGAAACGTAACGGGCAGTCTGCTTGGACTACATCCAAGTTTTGGTGCCGCAATCGGACTAATTTCTGTTTTTTGTGGGGTGGTAAACTGTCCAATCGCCTCCTTATTGCTAAGCATAGAACTTTTTGGCGATCAAGGTCTTATTCTATTTTGCCTTGCCTGTGCAATCAGCTATGTAGTATCTGGATATTACGGACTTTATAGCAGTCAGAAAATTATATACTCAAAACTTTCCCCAACTTATATCAATAAAAGCACTTATTAAAACACAAAAGAACCGACTAAAAACGTTTCGTTTGAAAGTCGGTTCTTTTTTACTTGAAAAGCTATTTTGCTTTTCCTTCTATTAATTTTAACTTTTGTGCTCTGCTTAATTGCTTAATGGCATATTCTCTGCTCATAGCTTCCTGTTTGGTTGCATATGTCTCATAATATACCAACTCTACAGGAAGTCGGGTGGCTGTATACTTGCCACCCTTTCCTGCATTATGAGTCTTTACCCGCTTTTCTAAGTTATTCGTCCAGCCTGTATAAAGACTACCATCTCCACAGCGGAGAATATAGGTATAGGCCTGTTGTTCCATACGATACCATCACCTTAGATACATGCTTTTTCTACGGCTAATGTAACGGTCTCACCATTAATATTCCATTCTTTTACATAACCGTCCACATCACCTAAAATAATGTTTTCTGCCAAAACTTTTTCCTTAACTGTTTCTGCATTGTCTTCTAAAATTCGTGCAATTTTATCATTTCCGTCTGCATATGCATAAATGCGGTCCATTACTTCAAAACCAGCCTCTTTACGCATAGTCTGAAGCTTACTGATAATTTCAAGCACAAATCCTTCTTCGATCAATTCTGGTGTTAAAGAAGTGTCTAATACAACCGTTACACCATGATCGGATTCGGATACGAAGCCTTCCATCTGTGCTGCTTCAATCAACAAATCTTCCTCTGTCAATGCTTCGTCTACTCCAGCAACTTGGATTGTCAAAGTTCCCTTTTCGTTTAACTCATCCATTGCTTTATTTCCATCTAAACCAGCTAAAATTTCTTTTACGGCATTGATGTTCTTTCCAAATCTTCTTCCCAAAGTCTTAAGCTGTGGCTTAAAGTTGTAAGAGGTAAAGTTTCGTACATCCTGTGTAAAGGTCACACTCTTCACATTCAACTCATCCTCAATAATGTCCTTATAGAAATCAGACAATTCCTGTTCTGCCTTTACATACATGGTTCCAATTGGCTGACGGTTCTTGATATTTGCTGTATTTCTACATGCACGTCCCAATACAACCACATCCAAAACTTCTTCCATATCCTGTTCTAACTGCTTGTCAATCCATTCTTCTTTACACTCTGGATAATCGCAAAGATGAATACTTTCTGGTGCATTCTTGTTGATGCTTCTCACAAGATTCTGATAAATATCCTCTGTCATAAATGGAATCATTGGTGCTGCTGCCTTTGCAATGGTAACCAATGCAGTGTATAACGTCATATAGGCATTGATCTTATCCTGTTCCATACCCTTTGCCCAGAAACGTTCACGACCACGACGAACATACCAGTTACTCATCTCATCTACAAATCCCTGTAATGCTTTTGCAGCTTCTGGAATCTTATAGTTTGCCAAGTTCGAATCAACTGTCTTTACAACCGTATTTAACTTAGACAATAACCATTTATCCATAACCGAAAGTTTATCATACTCCAATGCGTACTTTGTCGCATCAAATTCATCAATATTCGCATAAAGTACGAAGAATGCATAGGTGTTCCACAAGGTACCCATGAATTTTCTCTGTCCTTCCGTTACTGCTTCATCATAGAAACGGTTTGGAATCCATGGTGCACTGTTGCTGTAGAAATACCAGCGGATTGCATCTGCACCAAATTTGTTCAATGCGTCCATTGGGTCTACTGCATTTCCCTTTGACTTGGACATCTTCTTACCTTCTTTATCCTGTACATGTCCAAGCACGATTACATTCTTGTATGGTGCCTTATTGAACAGTAAGGTAGAAATTGCCAATAAAGAATAGAACCATCCTCTTGTCTGGTCTACTGCTTCTGAAATAAAGTCTGCTGGGAATTGCTTCTCAAATACATCTTTATTTTCAAATGGATAATGGTGCTGTGCAAATGGCATAGAACCAGAATCGAACCAACAGTCAATTACTTCTGGTACACGGTGCATTTCTTTCCCACAGTCTGGACACTTAATGGTTACCGCATCAATATATGGACGATGCAATTCAATATCATCCGGACAATTATCAGACATAGACTTTAATTCTTCAATGCTTCCGATGGCATGCTGACAACCACACTCACACTCCCAGATATTTAATGGAGTTCCCCAGTAACGGTTACGGCTTACGCCCCAGTCCTGTACATTTTCCAACCAGTCACCAAAGCGTCCCTTACCAATAGTGGCTGGAATCCAGTTAATGGTGTTATTATTAGCAATCAGATCATCCTTTACTTCTGTCATTTTGATAAACCAGGATTCTCTTGCATAGTAAATCAATGGGGTATCACATCTCCAGCAGAATGGATAGCTATGTTCAAACTTTAATGCCTTAAACAATAACTTTTTCTCGCCTAATGACTGGAATACCAGCTTGTCTGCATCTTTACAGAATACACCTGCCATATCTGTCACTTCTGGCTTCATCTGTCCCTTATCATCTACCAACTGTACAAATGGAAGATCATATTTTCTTCCTACTTTGGCATCGTCTTCACCAAATGCAGGTGCAATATGAACAACTCCAGTACCATCGGTCAAAGTAACATACGAATCGCATACCACATAAAATGCTTTCTTATTCTTTACCATAGTGCGGTCACCTGGATCTCCTACCGTACCGTCTGGATTGTTAAAGGCATAATCAAATAATGGCACATACTGTTTATGCTCTAAATCTTTACCAACATATTTTTCTACAATCTCGTATGCTCCATCAATTACAGAATCCAAAAGTGCCTCTGCCATGATGTAGTATTCCGTTCCAACAGCGGTATCTTCTTCGCCCTCTTTTACTACATCATTCTTTTCATTTACCTGCACCTTTACCTTTACATATGTCTCATCTGGGTTTACACAAAGAGCCACATTGGAAGGAAGTGTCCAAGGTGTTGTGGTCCATGCCAAAATATATTCATCTTCCGTTCCCACTACCTTAAATTTTGCAATAGCAGACTTTTCCTTTACATCCTTGTATCCCTGTGCTACCTCATGAGAAGACAAAGGTGTTCCACAACGTGGACAGTAAGGCACGATTTTGTGTCCCTTATATAATAACTTCTTGTCCCAAATGGTCTTTAATGCCCACCATTCTGACTCAATGAAATTGTTGTCGTAGGTAACATATGGATTTTCCATATCAGCCCAGAAACCAACTGTACCGGAGAATTCTTCCCACATACCTTTATATTTCCAAACAGATTCCTTACACTTTTTCACAAATGGCTCTAATCCGTATTCTTCAATCTGCTCTTTTCCGTCTAATCCAAGCATCTTTTCTACTTCAAGCTCTACAGGAAGTCCATGGGTATCCCATCCTGCTTTACGTGGAACCATCTTGCCTTTCATAGTCTGGTATCTTGGAATCATATCTTTAATGACACGAGTCAATACATGTCCAATATGAGGCTTACCATTTGCAGTTGGTGGTCCATCATAAAAAGTGTATGTCTCTCCTTCTTTTCTGGAATCCATACTCTTCTTGAAAATATCATTGTCATCCCAGAATTTCTCTACTTTTTTTTCTCTCTCTACGAAGTTCAACTTTGTCGATACTTTTTCGTACATGCTTCAAAATCCTCCATTTCTATATGTTAAAAGTTGTGTCTCAACTGATTAACCTTAATCGGATATAAATCCATCTTATAAATATCCTATTCTTTTGATTCTATCTGTAAATGAAATATCTGTCAATACCATACGTTTCTAGTTTATATCATTGTGACCGATTATACAATAGGATGGAAGGGGAAAATTTCTAGTTGACTACTATTGTGATAACTTGAAAAAGCAGATGGGAATTTTTTGTCCGCATCTGCTTTTTTATTTTTTTGTAAGCTAGTTTCCAACTTGCCGCTTAGTCCTCATAATGCCCTCTACAGGCTATTATCCATAGATATCCATTATCATCAACTCTATAAACCAACCTGTGTTCGTAATTGTTTCTTCTACTCCATGCCTTTCTATGTTTCAAAGGTTCTGGCTTTCCAAGTCCCTCAGATACCCCTTCTCTTTCTATACTTTTTATGAGCTCATTAATTTTCTTCGCCGTCTTTTTGTCTTGTGTCTGCCAGTAAAGATAATCATCCCATGCTCGATCACTCCATAATTTATTCATTATCTTCTGCCTCTATCAGTTCATGTAATTGCCCTTTTCCAGCTTCTAACTGTACTATTCCTCTATCAAGCATAGCAAGATATTCCGCATTTCTGGCAGCTTTTTCTAACTGATTGTATTTTTCCAGGCTCATAATTACAACATTCTTTTCCTCTTTACGAGTAACAATAACTGTCTCATATGAATCCGTTGCTTTATCACAATACTCTTTCAGATTGTTTCTGATTGTTGAATAATTCACAGCTAACATAACAACACCTTCTTCCATTCTAACAATTGTACAATTTTTTGTACAACTTTTTGTACAATTAATTTTACTATATTAGTATGCCCTTGTCAACGCCCTCGATACAGTCTAATCATCTTTTAGCCTTAGATTCTATCTACTATTATTGTATACTCTGTGAACTTACTAATTTTATACACAGCTAAAAACAGATACAAAATTTTTTCCGCATCTGCTTTTCCATTCTTTTCTAAGCCAGTTTCCAACTTGCTGCTTTTACCACCTCTTCATTTGTTGCATGCGGCTTTCCAAACTTAATGTTATTTTCAATTGTATCCTGAAATACCATGAATATATTTTTCCTCTCATCCATTCCTATGTTCTCTCAAAGGAGGATTGCCAACTGTCAAATATCGAGGAATTACGCAAAAAATACATCGATAATCCACCAGAGGGATTAACTTCAGAAGACATTCGCTCCATGAGTAATGAAGATCTTCTGGATATGGATTATTTCATGAACGAAGAACTGGATGATGATTTTGGAGAAGAAGGTTTTTATATTTTTTAATCGTTTTCTACAATCATTAGGTAAGTGCACCCATTTTTATCCTATCTAACGTATGTTCGATGAACATACGTTATTTTTTATGCTTAAAAAAATCGGAATTTCCTATAAAGCAAGCAAAAGCTCCAGCACCTTCACCCTTATATAGCCCAATCTTATTCTGTCTGGCACTGTGTAAAGTTCTGAAAATATATGCTCTATCGTTGGATTTGCCTATATAATAGTAAATTCTCCCATCTGTGAAAGCTCCCTTATGCGCTCCAAGTCAACATTCAACAAAGTAAGAACGCTCCTCATCTCCTTCGTTACCATCCCGAAGTCTATGGTCACTGTAATTCCATGATAGTGGGATGTTGGGAACTCCGATTGATGCGCATGTCATTATACACCAGTTCAATTCTCGGTAGCACATGAAACATCTTTATCCTCATCTATATGCACAATTTTAACGGTTCCTTCCCCTAAACATAATTTTATTTATATTTTAGCCTTTTCTCTTCCAAACATTTTGATTATAACATTTTGCTTTCTTTTTACCCGTTTATCAGTCTTTCTTTAATTCCTCCATATACAATTCGGCTATATATGCTGGTCCATTGCACCAGAGCTTTGTTTTCTCATCATATAACGCTTTACCTGTCCTGGAACACAAGAAATCTGTTAACACATCTTTCCCATCCCTCCCCGTCTCTTCTGCAATTTCCTCCGTTACCATGGTAATAAGAAGGTCTATTGTATAATTCATTCTTCCTTTGGATATTGTTACTTCAGCCATACCTTCTCCCCCTCCACAAATTTCAAACATTTGATAGCTGCTTCTGTTTTGAAGCAATACTGGTCTTTTAATTTATTCGGTAATAACTGTTTCATGCAAGAATCATCAGCTTCTTTGTCGCCTGCTGTTCCAAAAACCCCCGCAAGATACGCTGTAAGGGTACTTGGACTTATCTGTTTTTTTATTCTTTCTTCCCGTATCAAGAGCCTTCCTCTGCTTTCCATGAACAATATTTCCAATATAGTATTCTCCCTGAAGTATCTCTTTTACGTGTGAATAGTGCCATTCCCTTGCTTTTTCGGCAAACTCAGTTTTTCCGGCTTTGTAAAATCTGTATTTCGGAGGCGAAAGGATTCCTTCGCTTTGCAGAGTCTTTGCAATACCGGCATACCCTATCCCATCCAGAAACATATTGAAAATCCTGACTACATTGTCAGATACTTCTTCATCAATCAAAAGCTTTCTTGAACCATCTGTAGCTCTGTAATACCCATATGGTGGCGTTCCTTCGCTGAAGCCGCCCTGTGCCCAAATACTATGCTTACCAGTTTCTACTTTCTTTGAAAGATCTTTGGAATAATATTCGTTCACAATATTCTTAAGCGGTACAGATAAATCAGTTCCCGGTCTTGCAGTATCAAAATCATCTGTGATAGCAATATATCTCACATCAAGAAAAGGAAATACTCTCTCAATGTAGTTGCCTGCTTCCACATAATTTCTTCCAAGTCTGCTAAGATCACGGGTAATAACAGTATTGATTTTGCCGGCTCGAATATCCTGAATCATTCGGTCAAATTCCGGTCTTTCAAAAGTTGTTCCTGTAACAGATATATCAGCATACACACAAACTTCTACCATATCATCCTGCCCATTAATAAACTCTCTGATATATGCAATCTGTGTATCTACAGTATCTCTTTCCTTATTCGCCTCTGATTCGAATGAAAGTCTCGCATAGATTCCAACCTGATATGGTTTTGCCTCCTTATCCAGACTTAAAACTGCTTTTGTTGTCAGATTGTCAGTTGGCTCTGCAACTGCAATCGGCGTATTTTTTCTACTCTTTCTTGCCATACTACACAGCCTCCTTTAATCTGATATTCAGTTTTCCCGTACTGTCCACTTCAACAAAATGTCCCTGACTTTCTATTACATCAAGACATTCCTTGTAGCTGTCATCAAAGTCAAACACTACTTCAATGTGATTCTTATCAAATACCTTTCTGAATAATGTTAACGTACACCCAAATACTTCGTTTTCTTATTTTACTTCATTTATTCCTGGCTTTATAATTTTACAGGAACCATAAACTTGTCGTATAGAATTCGGAATGTCTAAAAGTACTTTTCCTTCTAACAATTTTTCTAATTGTTTTTCATCTACACAGGCAATTATATCATCACGCACCAAAAGAGCAATATCAGTAGTATTCAGTGCCTCTTCGATTGTATCATAGATAACAGTTTCACCATATTTATCTAGATTTATATCGTCTTTCACTAATAATGGATCATATATTGAGATACTTTTGACATTTCTTTGATATAATTTCTCGATTATTTGCATACCCGGAGACCGACGTAATGTATTCGTTCCATTTTTATATATAATTCCCAATACAGCAACTTTTAATTTTGATACATCCTTATTTTCAAATACTCTGTCCAGCAAATAATCGCAACGTGCATTATTTACTGCTAAAACCTCTTGGAAAAACTTTTCAGCTTCTGAAGAGCCTTCGTCCTGTAAACTACTCAACACCTTAACATCTCGAGCCAAAGTTCCGCCGCTAAACCATGGTCCAGGCATTAATGGTAATTTTCCATTTTTGATTCTAGGCTCCTGCTTCATAATTTCAACAACCTTATATGCATCAGCTCCTGCATGTACTGCTAACTCAGAAAGTGCATTAGAGAAACTAATTATTGTAGCAAAAAATGAATTTATACTATGTTTTAACATTTCAGCGGTTTCCAAACTACATATAATTGGTTCTGAATATACTGGTTCTAACAATTTTTTTACCTTATCTGCATATTCTTCGTCATCTGATCCAATTACCCAGAAATTTGTTGTATGAAAATATTCAATGGCTTTTCCCAACTGAAAATTCTCTGGTATACAGGCAATCTTACAGTTTTCTGATTCAACATAGCTTAGCAATTTTTCACATGAACCCACAGGTAATTGTGAACTAACTATATAGTTATGCATATGCTCAAATGTTCCAAACATTTTCATAATCTCTACTATTTCATTAACATCACAATTATCATTATCATCTAATTTTGTATCAACTGTAATCCATATGAACTCTGCATCAGCTAAATCAGTCATACAATTCGTAAAGGAAATGTTTCCCTCTATAATTTGCTTCTGAATCAATTCATTTAAACCTGGTTCATACAACGGTGCTATTCCCTTTTTTAATTGTTCAATTCTATTTTCATCAGAATCGTAAGCTATCACCTGATGTCCAATATCTGCCAAACACGAAGAAATGACACATCCTAAGTGCCATAATCCAATAACTGCGATCTTTTTTTTATTCATTTGCTCTCCCTCCTAAAATATATTGTTCATTCATTTTTTCACTTATTACCAATGATTCCAAAAACTTACCAACTCCATCACTATTATTGCTTTGTATTTCAAGTAATGCAATATCTTTTATGACATTATTAGCATTTGCAACGCAAATGCTTATATCACTAGCAAGGAACATTTCAATATCATTTGTTTCATTTCCAAAAGACACAATATAATCACAAGCTACGTGATTCTTTATGAATGTAATGGCATCTCCTTTATTGGCATTTGGGTGTTTTACTTTGAGCCAATATAAAGAATTAATATAGGCATCCTGATTAATTTGGATATCAGTTATTCCAATCGTTAAAAGTTCTTTTTCGATTTTTTTTATATTTTGAATGCAATCAACAAATGATATAAACAATGTATCACCCCAAAAAAATTCTTCTTTATTTGTCACTTCATAAAATCGCTTATCTTTAGGCCGTTTAGAAAAATATTGATATGTATATAAATTAACTTTTTCTTTTATCCATAAGATACGTTCTTCGCCATTAATGAGGGAATATATCAGAAAGGAACTGCTTTTTTCATATACATATGACATTATATCACTCAATACTCTTCTGTCTACGCAATTACATAATATTATGTTCCCATTACAATCATTAATACAGGCACCATCATAAGTTATGCAAGGTATATTTAAATTTACTTTTGAGATTTCCTTCTGTATTGTTTGATAGGATTTTCCTGTAGCAATCGTAAAATTTAATCCGCAATCTATGGCATTATTGACTATATTTACAGTTTGTTCACTTAGTTCGCCGTCTGAATTAAACAACGTACCATCTAAGTCACTTACAAACAGACTATTTGTAAGATTAATATCGTAATTTCCAACATGCATCCATTTTCCTCCTTAATATTTTGTATCAAGCAAATGAAACATTCTATTTCTTCGATGAACAAAGAAGCACCTCATCATAAAATGAAATTACTTTCTTAGTGAACTCTTCTGTTGAAAACTTTTCCTTAGCTAATTTTTGACCATTTTGAGCTAATTGTTTTCTTGCTATTACATTTTTCATTAGAAACTGGATTTTCTCAGCTAACATTTTTATATTACCAACTTCACAAAATTCAACTTGTCCTTCTTCATCTGGTATTTCATCGAATCCGGTTGTATTATACAAGAGTACTGGACAACCTGCGACCATACTTTCTATAGCTGCAAAACCAAGCCCTTCTTTGTAGCTTGGCATAACAACTAAGTCTGTAGCTGAAAATATATCTGGCATATCTTCACGCATAACAGATTGAATCAAACAATCAAACTTAATCTTTTCAGCTTTTGATATAAGGCTTGTATAATATCCATTAGAAGCTGAATTTGTACTTCCCGCCAATAGGCACACAATCTTCTCCTGAAAATTCTCCGGCAACAATTCTATAGCTTCAAGCAGTTCATTTTGTCCTTTTCTTCTGGAAAATCGGCTTGGACAGGTAATTAAAAATTTATGCTCTGAAATATTTAATTTCTCACGTCCTTTCATCCTATTTCCTGTTGAAAAAAGCTCAACATCTACACAAGAAGCAATTTTTTTTACTTTTGGTTTACATCCGTATTTCATTACTACATCCACATAATACTGACTTAACTGCAAGAGTCCATCAATTGGCAATTGATATGTAAATTTAGAACGAGCCATTCCAAATTCTGAATCTTCCGTTGACATCTCACTTGTAGTGATAACAAGTGGTATTTTTTCATCTTCATTTAAATTACAAATTGCGATACTACTAGAAATAATCGTATCGTGACTTAACGCATGTATAATATCTATATGATAATTTGTTATAATATCATGAAGAATTTGTGACCTGGAAAACATAGCCCATTCCCATGCAACAAAACCATCTTTCGTAGTAAAAACATCTTCAGTTACAAATACCTGTCCACCATTTTTTTCTACGGCTTCTCTTACATATGCTCTTGGATTTTTGGATGTAACTATATATACTTTAACAGATTTTCTTAATAATGATAGCGCAAGCACTTCACTAAAAGTTTCTGCGCCACCAACAACCGGTGGCATCTCAGGTGCTAATATACAAACAGATAACTGAGAATTCTTTTTATAATTTTTCATATTAACCTTGTATGATAATTAGGAAGTTAATTATCACACGTTCCTTTCTTTTTAATATCGTGGTTTAATACAATTCAGATACTATAGACTTTTGATTTTTTCTGTAGCTTGACTACTCGACTGGAGTGTATTGCCGCTACCTTTATCTGAATTGTTTATCAGCTGGATGTTGCCGGAGTGTTTTTCACTCAGAGTACTTATTTCTATCAAGTCTACAATGATAATCGATGATGGATATCATGGTATCAGACTTTAGGAAAGGGAGGTACAACCTCATGATTTACGTAAGCATTGATATTGCCAAACTCAACCATTTCACCGCCGCGATTTCTTCGGACGGTGAGATACTCATTGAGCCGTTCAAATTAACAAACGACATTGATGGCTTCCAACTGCTGGTTTCTAAGTTCGAATCATTCGACAAGAACAGCGTCATCATCAGTCTTGAGTTGACGGCACACCACGGTGACAACCTTGTTCGATACCTTGTTGCTGACTTTTACCAAGTGTGTGTGTTGAACCCATCAAAACCTGTCAGATACGGAAAAACAATGTTCGCAAAACTAAGACAGATAAGGTCGACACATACGTTATTGCTAAAACTCTTATGATGCAGGACAAACTAAGATTCGTCAGTTTCTTTGATCAGGATATGATGGAACCTAAATCCTTGGGTCGCTTTCGGCAGAAGACCATAAAGCAGAGAACCCACCTAAAAATCCAACTGACAACCTATGTTGATCAGGTATTTCCAGAAATCCAATACTTCTTTAAATCCGGTCTGCATCAGCACACTGTCTATGCTTTGCTAAAAGAAGCACCTTCTCCGAAGGAGATTGCTTCCATGCATATGACTCATCTGGTAGATCTGCTCAAAGTGAACACGGACACTTTACCAAAGAGCAGTCCAAAGAATTAAGAGTTCTCGCACAGAAGTCTGTCGGTGCT
>ULRJ01065886.1_pt1 | contig 17266 bp, 7 predicted proteins | sample 1955321 | NCBI WGS metagenome assembly ULRJ01 (sample SAMEA4835679, study PRJEB28245) | human gut metagenome | biome: gut microbiome; material: fecal sample | place: Denmark | collected 2008 | reverse complement strand
GCGCGGGCAGGGTCGTGGCAGGGGTGTCGCATGCGATCGTAAAATAGGGTGCGACGGCCTTGTACTCGCTGATCTGTGCGCCGAAGCACCTGCGCAGCGGAAAGTCGTCCATCAGGATGCAGTGCATGTTCTGGTCGTAGAATCCGGTGAGCCCCGTGGCGATCATCCGGCCGCCTTTACGGACGAAATCGTCGAGCCGTTCCCATACCTCCGAAGGCAGTGCCACGAGGTTCGTCAATACGATCGTTTTTCCCTGCGGGTTGCTCCAGTCGTATGCGCCCATTTCGCAGATTTCGGGAACCACGCCCCAGGCGGCTATGGCTTCATAGGCCCCCGCGAGCGATTTCATGGTTGCGCTGGCCTTGCGCCCTTCGTAACGGCCGTCGTCCGACACCGCCGCATTCTTTTGCTGCGTGCGGAGCGATTCGGTGTTGTAAAGGAGCGTGATGCCGCTCCGTACGGGCCGGGCCTCGCGGAAAAAGCTTTTGTGGGCTTTCGCCGTTCGGGCGACTTCCGAGGCCGCTGTCAGGCGGTCGCTCGGCCGCCCCTGGAAATCGAGCATACCCCATTCGCCGGCTTCGAGTGCCGACGCCCGCTGGTTCAGCGTCCAGAAGATCACCCCTTCGGCGCCTGCGGCGATACCCGTCCAGAGCCATTGCGTGATCTCCCGCGCCGTGGGACAGAGTACCTCCCTTCCGCTGGCCGTGACGTTGCCGCCCTGCATTTCGGTGATCCAGAACGGGTTTTTCCCGGCTCCGGAGCGGATGATGTCGGCCATGAGCGAGATTCCCAGCGGGTATTGCGCCCGGGTGAAATAACCGAAGTGCCAGCTCAGGTGCATCGACACGCCCAGCGAGGTCAGAAACCCTTCATAGGCGGGGAAATCGTAGTCGGCGAGGTTGTCCAGAAGCTGGTGGGGATTGATGTGTTTGTGGTGCGCAGGGTCGTGCCGATCGACCTGCGATGCGATCCATCCCAGGTACCACGTCGTGAAATCGGTGTGGAACCGCTCTTGCGTGAAGTCGGCTTTCAGGTAGCCGTTGTCGTAGGCCGGAGTCTTCTGCGCGGCTTTCCAGCGTGCGAAAACCTCATCGGTCAGGTCGTTTCGCCCGGGCCCCGTTCCGCCCGTCCCCGGTTCGTTCTGCAACACCCAGGTGTCGAGGGCGGGATGCCCCCTGAAGTGGCTCACGACGGCTTCGATGTAATCGGCGATTTCCAGCAGGTGGGCTTTCGAGCGGGGGAATTTGAATCCGCCCACGTCGCCCAGCTCGTCGGTCGGCGGGAAGAGCGTGGCGAAGAGTTTTACGCCGTGTTTCCCGGCGGCATCGAATGCTTTGTCGTAAAGCGTGAAATCCCACGATCCGTCCGGGCGCAGCATGTGCGCCCCGAACATCCGGATGCGTGCCGTTTCGAATCCGTGCTGCGCGAGTATCCTGAAGAACCCGTCGATCTGCTTGTCGGTCTGCCCCGGTTCGATGAACACCTGCGCCCCGATCTGCGGGTATTCGGTGCGTTGCGGGTAAAGGGGCTGGCACAGGAATCCCAACGCCAGTAACAGGATTGTCTTTTTCATGGGCTATCGTTTGTTGCAAAGCCTCCGGCCGTTGCGGATTGCTTCGGATTCGTTGTTGCAGGGAAGTAGCGTGAATTTGTAGGCATAGCGTTTTGCCAGCAGGCGGTACTGTTCCGAGGGGCGCGCATTCAGGCTCCAGGTATCGGTTCCCCCGACCCCGGCCTGCACGCAGTCTATGTTGACCGTCAGGGCATCCGGAAGCCTCTCCACTTCGGTGACGTGGCGTGCCCTGTCGAGCGCCTCCTGCGTGCAGTCCCATACCGACATGCTCAGGGGGCTGTCCCCCGCGATCTGGATGCCGCGTCCGTTGCCCTCCGTCAGCGTGAGCCAACGCACTGCGCAGCGGTTGCCGTTCTCCTGCGGGGTGATGTAGTCGTGCATGAAGTCCCCGGGCGTACCCCGGTAGAGGCCGAGCAAAGCACCGCACGAGCGGTCGGAGTAATTTTCCTGGGGCCCTTTGCCGAAGTAGGCCATCCTCCCCAGTGTATTGGGAACCCGGGTTCGTAGCCCCGCGCGCAGTGGTTCCGGCAACTGCCCGGCGATCTGCAGGTCGTACGACACGGCCAGCGCCCCCGTGCCGTCGAGCGTATAAACCAGCGTCAGCCGCACGCTGTCGGGAACCCCCTTTTCGACGTGCACCGTCCCTGCGGCTTCGTCGATGCGGATGCCTTCCGTCCGGATCCTTCCGGGCATCTCTTTCCAGCATCCGGCGATCTGCCCGACGCGCCATCCGCGCCAGTCGTTGTCGGTCGACGCCCGCCAGAAGTTCGGCCGCAGGGTGTCGCATACCAATGCCTTCCCGCGTACCGTATAGGAGACCAGGTAACCGCTTCTGCGGTCGATTTCCGCCCGAACCCCCGCGGCGCTCAGCACGATGCGCTCCCCGTCCTGCGAGACGGCCGCCCTGCCTGCGGCGGGTTTATGCGCGGGTGCCTTGTAGAAAGGCAGCCCGAACTGCTCTTGCGCAGCGATGTGCCCGGCCCCGGCGTAAGGGGTCGCCCGTTTTTCCCGGGCCTGTACGCGGAGCAGATATTCGGCGCCGGGTTCGGGCTCGAAGGGGCGGAACCCGACGGTGGCCGGGGCGCTCTTGCCCGCGGGCGTCGTCGGCACGTCGAAACTGCCGCGCTGCAATACGCCCTTGTCGGTCGATATTTCCCAGGTGAAGTCGTAGCGGTCGGTCGGGGAGAAGAAATTACGGTTGTGTACGACAACCCTTCCGGCAGCAAGGTCGTCCGCCGTGAACCCGATGGGCTGGAATACATATTTGCACTCCAGTGCCGCGGGCTTCAGCGTACGGTCGGGGTTGACAATGCCGTTGCAGCAGAACGCCGCGTCGTGATGCTCCCCTGCCGGTTCGAAATCCCCGCCGTAGGCCCAATAAGTGCGTTGGCAGGTGTCTTTTTTGACCAGCCCCTGCTCTGCCCAGTCCCAGATATGGCCGCCCAGCAGTCCCTCATGGCTGCGGATGACCGTCCAGTAGTCGTTCAGCCCGCCGGTCGAATTTCCCATCGAGTGGGCGTATTCGCACATCAGCACGGGGCGGTCGATCCGCGGGTTGAGGGCCATGCGCTCCAGCTCCCCGACCGTGGGATACATGCGGCTCACGATATCCACGTAGGCGGGGTCGGTCGGATTGCCGCCGTCCTGCGGCTGTTGCGGGGTGCCAGGCTTCCCGTCTGCGGGGGCGGCACTGGTGAATACGGCCGCCGAAGTGCGCCTGAGGGGTACGTAAAGCGGGCTCGCAGGTTGTCCCTGCGCCCCTTCGTAGTGAATCAGGCGCGTGGGGTCGTAATCTTTGGCCCAGCCGGCTGCCGCCGCGTGCGCCGGGCCGCATCCCGATTCGTTGCCCAGCGACCACATGACGATGGAGGGGTGGTTGCGGTCGCGGACGACCATCCGGCTCACACGCTCCAGAAACGGAACGGCCCACTCCGGGTCGTTCGAGAGCTTCCCGCCCGAACCGTGGCTCTCGATGTTGGCTTCGTCGATGACGTAAAGGCCGTAGCGGTCGCACAGCTCGTAGAAATAGGGGTCGTTGGGGTAGTGGGACGTACGCACGGAGTTGAAATTCAGCAGTTTCATCAGCCTTACGTCCTGTTCCATCCCTTCGCGCGTGACGGTCTTTCCCGTATATTGGTCGTGGTCGTGGCGGTTTACGCCGTAGAGTTTCACGGGGACGCCGTTGACCAGCATCTCGCGTCCGCGGAGCCGGACGTCGCGGAACCCGACCTTGCAGCTGCGCGATTCGGCGACCTGCCCGTCATCGTTGCGCAGGGTCAGCACGAGGGTGTAGAGCGCAGGGTTCTCGGCGCTCCATTTTTCGGGTGCCGCGATGCGCTGCTCCATCAGTGCGAAGTAGACGTTGTCGCGTTGCGGGTAAGCCTCCGACAGGATTTCTTCGACCGGTAGTCCCATTTCACGGCCTTCGGGCGTCCCGTCGGGGGCATAGAGTTGCGCCCGCAGATGCCATCCTGCCGCCGGGGTGCCCTCGCGCAGGTCGATCGTGGGGCGTATCTGCAACAGCGCGTCGCGCATGTCGCCGTCGAGCAGCGTCCGCACCCCGAAGTCGCCGATGGCCACGTCGGGTTTTGCGGCAAGATATACTTCGCGGTGTATGCCCGCCATGCGCCAGTGGTCGGCATCTTCGAGGTAACTGCCGTCCGTCCATTTGAAAACCTTCACGGCGAGCGTGTTCTCGCCCGGTCGCAGCAGGCCGGTGACGTCGAATTCCGAGGGCAGGCAGCTGTCCTCGGCATATCCTGCCAGGGTGCCGTTGACCCAGACGTAATAACCCGAGTATACACCCCCGAAGTGCAGTACTACCCGGTCGCCTTCCCAGCTTCGGGGTACGGTGAACTTTCGAACGTAGCATCCCGTCGGGTTGTCGCGTGTGATCGACGGCGGCCTGAACTCGAACGGATAGGGGATATTGGTGTATATCGGATACCCGTAGCCCTGCATCTCCCGGCACGAGGGAACCTCTATCTCGTCCCAGTCCCCGAGGTCGGCGCCCGGTTGCCAGAACCCTTCGGGGCTTTGGGCGGCGTCTTCCGCAAAACGGAATTTCCAGACGCCGTCGAGCGGCATCATCCGTGATCGGGCGCGGTCTCCCGCCAATGCATCCTGCGGGGTCTTGTAGGAGTAGGAGGTGGCCCGGGCGGGCAGGCGGCGCAGGGCGTTGACGTGCTGGTCGGCGTCCCATCCGTCGGCGGCTGTTGCGGCGCCGTATGCAAGCGTGCACAGGAGGATTGCTGTAAGTCGTTTCATAGTTCGGATAAGGTGAGTTTTCGATGGAACAAATATAGGAATACTCCACCCGCCGGATTTGCACGGATTTATCAAAAATTAACAGAAAACCGGCCTTTCGCCCCTCCTGCGCTGTCCCGACGAAAATGTGTTAGCATCTGCTGAACCGGTTACATTCCGTGCGCGGGGAATTCCCTACTTTTATCCTGTCGCTCAAACCTAAGACTACGACCTATGAAACGACTCATCCTTTTGACCTGCCTCCTTGCCTTCGTGTCGGTAGCGGAGGCGTGGGCCAAGCGCCCCGGGCGCTCCTTCAGACGCTCTTTCGTCCAGGTAAGCGCCCGGGATCCGCGTTATTTCTGCCTTTCGGACGGGCAGCCGTATATCCCCGTGGGATGCAACATCGCCGCGATGGGGTCGGTTGCCGACATGGAACATTACCTCGGGGAGATGCACCGCCACGGCGCCAATTTCGGCCGCGTGTGGCTCAACACGGGCCTCTTCGAGATCGAAACCCGCTACGGCGAGGTGGACAGCGCCAAGCTCGTGCGTATCGACCGCCTGCTGGAGCTCGCCGACCGGTACGGTATCAAGATCAAATTCTGCATCGAGAGTTTCCGCCATATCCGACCGGGCGTGAACAAGTGGGACACCAAAGCCTCGTACCATACTTCCAACGGCGGCCCGTTTGCCGATGCCGACGATTATATCACCTCGCCGCGGGGGGAAGAGGAGTTCCTGCGCCGCGTGCGCATCTTCCGCGAGCGTTACGGCGACCCTCCCGCCGTTTTCGGCTGGGAGCTGTGGAACGAAATGAACGCCGTGGAGACGCCCGAGGAGCACCTGCGCGCGTGGAATGTCCGTATGCTGCCGCGTGTGAAGGAGATCTTCCCGAAAAACCTGGTGATGCAGAGCCTCGGCTCGCTCGACCGGGAGTCGAGCTTCCCGATTTATGAATTCATCAACCGCCTGCCTTCGAACGAGGTGGCGCAGGTGCACCGCTATATCGACGAGGGTGCCGAACTGGCCGTGTGCGGCGCCCCGGTCGACAGCATGGCCTCCGATGCCATCGCCGTGCTGCGCGGATACGGCCTCCGCAAACCGATGCTGCTGGCCGAGTCGGGCGCCGTGAAACCCGTGCATACCGGCCCCCATCCTATATATAAGGTAGATACGATGGGTTCCGTGCTCCACGACGTGCTCTTCGCCCCCTTTTTCAGCGGGGCCGCCGGGCCGGGGCACCTCTGGCATTGGGATCACCATATCGACAAGCAGCATACCTGGTTCCAGATGGGGCGCTTCGCGCGTGCCGTCGAAGGTGTCGACCCCCTCCGCGAAGGGTTCGAACCCGTGCGCCGCGATACGGCAGGGCTGCGGGTCTATGTGCTGCGGGGCGAACACACGCTGCTTGCCTGGTGCCGCGATACGGTGAGCACGTGGCGGCACGAGCTCTCCGAACGCATTCCGGCGCAGCGGCTGTCCGGCCTGCAGGTCGACTTCACACCGCTGCTCGGCGGGCGCAGGGTGAAGAAAGTGCGGATCTACGTCCCCTGGCGGGACGAGTGGGTGCGCGCGTCCCGCCGTGCCGACGTATCGCTTCCGGACTTCACGCGCTCGGTGGTCGTCCGGATCGAATATTGAAGCGCAGGAGGGCGGATGATGAAAACGGACAAATAAATGATAAATCCGTTCTTTATATCCCTGTTCCGTCTTCCTAAATTTGTTGTAACGAAAATCCTGAAGCATAACCAAACCTATCAGCCTATGAAAGAAAAAGACGCTCCGACCTTTTCGATTTTGTGATCCGGCCCTCTCGGTGAACCTCAGTGCGGGCCTGTCCCGCGGCGGTGATTCTCCCCGCGGGACGCAATCAACCAACTACAACCTAAATACCTATGAAAATGAACCATTATTTGAATGTGCCGGGGCTCCTGCGCAGATTCGCGAAGATCGGGCTGGCTCTGCTGCTCGTCCTGCCGGTCGCTTTCGGCGCCGGTGCGCAGGACGTCTCCCCTGCCAGGGTCTCCGGGACGGTCGTCGACCAGCAGGGCATGCCGATCGTCGGGGCCGGGGTGGTCGTCAGGGGAACCCAGACTGGCTCCGTGACCGACCTCGACGGGCGTTTCACGGTCATGGCAGCCAAGGATGCGACGTTGACAGTTTCATTTATCGGCTATACCACCCGGGAGGTGCCCGTAGGAACCCAGACCGATATCCGCATCGTGCTCGCGGAGAATGTTCAGAGCATCGACGATGTGGTGGTGGTCGGCTTCGGCACCCAGAAGAAGGAAACCGTCACCGGCGCCATCGGGCAGCTGTCGGGCAAGGAGCTGATGCGCTCTCCCGTGACCAATATTTCCAATGCCCTTGTAGGGCGTATCGCCGGTATGGCCGCCGTCCAGAAGACCGGCGAGGCCGGCTTCGAGGAGTCCACGATCCGCGTGCGCGGCGTGGGGACGTATGCCGGCGACCAGAATCCGCTGATCGTCATCGACGGCATCGTGCGCGACATGACGGCCTTCAACATGCTCGACCCGAACGATGTGGAGAACGTCAACGTGCTCAAGGACGCTTCGGCGACAGCCGTGTACGGCGTACGCGGTGCCAACGGCGTCATCATCGTGACGACCAAGCGCGGCCGCGAAGGCAGCCTGAAAATCTCGTTCACGGCCAATGTCGGCTTCACCTCCCCGACGACCCTGCCCAGCCTGGTCAATTCCTACGACTATGCCGTGCTGCGCAACGAGGCGTTCGCCAACGACGGCAAGCCCGACGACATCAAGGTCTTTTCGCAGGACGAACTGTGGAAATTCCGGCATAACCGCGACTATACGCCCTCCGAGGTCGAGGCGATGGGACACCTTTCGCCCGAACAGAAACAGGCGCTGCTCGACAGCCCCGCCATATACTACGGCAGTACGGACTACATGAAGCGGATTTTCGACGCCGGGGTGTCGCCCCAGCAGCAGTACAGCGTCAATATCTCCGGCGGTACCGAAAAGGTGGCCTTCTTCACCTCGGTGGGGTATTCCAACCAGAAGAGCCTTACCAACGACTTCGGGTTCAGCGATGCGGCCTCCAACTCGGGCAGCCACAAATATAATTTCCGCACCAACTTCGATTTCAACATCATCCCGCTCACCGAGATCAATGTTTCGCTCTCGGGGCAGGTGCGCGAGACGAAGATCATCACCGACCGCAACAGCAGCGTGGACATGTGGGGCCGTTACCGCGACCTGATGCTCAACATCTACGAAGCCCCGCCCTTCTCGGCGCCGGGCGTCTCCGACGGCCGCATCATCACCGATTATGCCGGCGGTACGATCATGGACAGCAACAAGGGCGCATGGGGTAAATCCCCGATCGCCTACATGCTCGAAAAGGCACAGGCGCGCATCAACCAGAGCAGCCTGAATACCTCGATCCGCATCCGCCACCGGATGGATTACCTCGTCGAAGGGCTTTCCGTACGCGGGGCGTTGTCGTATGACCATTATTTTACCAAGACGCTGCGCGTCACCCCCAACCTGCCCGTCTATTCGATCACGCGCAACCCCGCCGATCCGGCCGAGCTGCTCTATTACGGCGGCGAACACAATGCCAAATCCTACGAGGAGACCGGCTGGGGCAAAAATCGCAAGGTCTATGTCGAGGCCGGCATCGACTTCAGCCGCGATTTCGGCAAGCACGCCGTCACGGCCATGGCGCTCGTCACTGGCGAACGCTACACCTCGCCAGGGCTGAAGTACAACGTCCCCCGCGGCTATTACGGTGTGGTGGGGCGTGTCACCTACGGTTACGACCAGCGTTACCTGGCCGAATTCAACATGGGTTACAACGGTTCCGAGAACTTCGCGCCCGGCAAGCGGTTCGGGTTTTTCCCGGCCGTTTCGGTAGGCTGGGTCGTGTCGAACGAACCCTACTTCCCGAAGAACGACATCCTCACGTGGCTCAAGTTCCGCGCCTCGTACGGGCAGACCGGCAACAGCGAGATCGGCGGCGACCGCTTCCTTTTCCTGCCCGGCACCTGGGGCAGCCACAGCTACGGCCCCTGGAACGGCACCCCGCTCGACGGGTATTTCTTCGGCTCGTCGAACGGTTCGGTCAATAACCCGGCCTTCCCCGGCAAATACGAACAGTCGACAGGCAACCCCGACGTCACGTGGGAGAAGAAGGAGTCGTACAACATCGCCGCCGAGGTGCGCATGTTCCGCGACCGGCTCTCCGTCACGGTCGACCTGTTCGAGGAGAAGCGCAACAACATCCTCACCAAGCTGGGGGTCACGCCGGGCATCATCGGCCTGAGCGGTGACGCCCTGCCGCCCGTGAATGTGGGGCGCATGAGCAACCGGGGTTACGAGATACAGGTCTCGTGGCGCGACAACGTCGGCACGGATTTCTGGTATGAAGTGGGCGGACAGGTCTCCTATGCCGTCAACAAGATCGACTACAAGGCCGAACCCTCCTACATGTACGCCTGGATGAACGAAACGGGCTTCGCCTACGGACAGTACAAGGCCTATTACAACGAAGGCTTTTACAATACGCCCGAGGAGGTCGCCAACCATCCCTACAATGCCATCGACGGCAACCGTGTCCAGGGCGGCGACCTGCGTATCGTCGACGTCAACGGCGACGGCATCATCGACGACAAGGACATCACCCCGACGGGCTTCTCGAACGTCCCGCGCTTCGCGTTCAGCAGCAACCTGAGCTTCGGCTACAAGGGGTTCGAAATATCCGCGCTCCTTACCGGTTCGGCGCAGGGGACGTTCAACATGAACGGCTACCTCATCACGCCCTTCGCGCAGGGCAACGGCACGCCGCTGAGCTATATGAACGGCCGCTGGACGCCCGAACGCCATGCCGCCGGCAAGCAGATCACCTTTCCGCGCATGTCCGTGAACATGGCCAACAGCCAGAACAACCAGAACAATGCCTTCTGGTTCCGTTCGACCGACCATATCAAGCTCAAGAACGTCGAGGTGGCCTATACGTTCCGGAACGCCCGCTGGATGCGCAAGGCGCATATCGGCTCGATCCGCGTATTCGTCAATGCCAACAACCTCTGTACCTGGGGCGGCAAAGACCTGGTCGACGGCATCGACCCCGAGCTGGTGCAGGACGGCAGTACGTCCGAAGGCATCATCTATCCGCTCACGCGCGTGTATAACTTCGGTTTCAACATCCAATTTTAAGTCGCAGCCTTATGAAAAAGACCATTTATACGCTTCTCGGCCTGTTGCTGGCGGCCGGCCTTACGTCCTGCCAGGACTGGTTCATCGAGAAGCCCGAAGTGACGGGCATGGATCAGGACGAGGTCTTCAGCACGGCCAAGAACGCTGAGGGGGCGATCGCCAAGGCCTACGCCACGATCCTCTCTTCGGGATTGCCCGTACTGGTGTGGAACAACTCCCCGATCATGCCCTACGAGACGACCGAAGCCATCATGGGCGGCGAAGACCTTTGCCGCCTGACATGGGGATACATGGACAAGCAGGTCGTGGCGGGTATGCTGGCCAACAACGAGAATAACGGCGCCGGTTATACCGACGACTATTTCCCCAACAACTACGCCTACATCCGCAAGGCGTGGCTCGTGTACGAGAACATCGACAAGGTCGCCGACATGTCCGACCGCGACAAAGCCATCGTCAAGGCCGAAATGCAGGTGCTGGTGGCTTTCCGCTACGTAGAGATGCTCAAGCGCTACGGCGGCGTGCCGCTGGTCGAATCGACGCTCACCACGGTCGACGTGCGCCCCCGCTCTACCGTGCAGCAAACCCTCGACTTCATCGTCGGGCTGTGCGACGCGGCCGCCGCGACACTCGAAGGCGTGCGCTGGCCGGCCGACTGGCTGGGGCGCGTGAACAAGGGCGTGGCGCTGGCCGTCAAGGCCGAAGCGCTGATGTACGCCGCCCGTCCCCTCTTCAATGCCGACGCTCCCTACATGCAGATGGCCGACCCCGCGAACAATGAGATGATCTGGCTCGGGGGCTACGATGCCAAGCGCTGGGAAACGGCGCGCCTGGCCAATCAGGAGGTGATCGACTGGGGCAAGGCCAACGGCTTCGAGTTGATCGACACGGGCGACCCCATCAAGGATTATGGCACGGCCGTTGGTACGCCGTCGAACCGCGAGGTGCTGCTGGCCTACAAGCAGCAGCGCGAGGCCGACGACAACGGTATCTACAAGAACTACACCTTCATGCCGACCCACACCGGCCACGACCTGGGGCAGTACCGCGGCACCGGCTACGGTCAGCTCTGCCAGTACCGCAAGGCCGATGGTACGGATCAGACGTGGGCGGGCGTGGACGACTGGCGCCCGGCCGGCGAATACCGCGACAAGGCCGAAGAGTTGGAACCCCGTGCGCAGGCGTCGCTCTATTTCTACGGCGTCAACCCCAAGAACAATACCGGCAACAGCCGTTGGGATCTGTACCAGAACTGGCAGCTCGAATACAAGTGGCAGGACGGCTGTGCCAAGAACATCAAGTTCTGGTACGAAGCCGGTTCGCGCGAATGGTTCGAATTCCCGATCTACCGCATGGCGGAGTTTTACCTCAATATCGCCGAGGCCTACAACGAGGAGGGCAACCCGACCATGGCGCTGCGCTACCTGAACGACATCCGCAAGCGCGGAGGCATCCCCGACGAAACGCAGACCGACCGGGTGGGGCTGCGGCGGAGCATCCACCGCGAATGGGCCGTGGAATTCTACGAGGAGAACCAGTGGTATCCCCACGCCCGCCACTGGAAGCAGGGGGCGTCGATGGTCGGCGGGGCCAAGTACAAGTTCGAGTTCTCGCAGGCCGCCGGCGTGTCGTGGAACCCCCGCAAACCCGAGGAGTTCGCCAATTACACGCGCAAGCCCTCCTATGTCCCCGAATACACGTGGCACGAGCGCATGTCCCTTTCGCCCTTTACGCTCAGCGAGGTGAATAAGGGCTATCTGGTGCAGAACCCCGGATATTGATCCGCCCATACACAATCGTTTACCGAAAAAATCAGAATTACATGAATCCCAACCATATGAAAAGTGTGTTCCTCTCAGGCGCGGCACTCGCGGTTCTGGCCGTCGGTGGTGCCGGCCCGGTTTCCGCCCGGGATACCGCGGCTGCGGAACAGCCCGACAGTGCGGCCCTGGAATATGTGATCCCCGGGACATCGGCCCGCACGAAGGCGGTGCTGGTCACTTCGTCCGTCTCTTCCGTGACGGGTGACGAGGTGTCCATCCCCTCGGCCAATATCAACAACATGCTTTACGGACGTATCCCGGGGCTGGTCGTGTCGCAGACCAACGGGGAACCCGGCTACGATGCGGCTGCGCTCGGTATCCGCGGCGTGGCGACCTACAACAACTCGTCGCTGCCGGTCTATGTCGACGGCTTCCAGACCAATATGGCCTATTTCCAGTTCCTCTCGCCTGCCGAGATCGACCGGATCGAGGTGCTGAAGGACGCCGCGGCGCTGGCTCCCTTCGGCATGAGGGGCGCCAACGGCGTGATTTGGGTCACGACCAAACGCGGCCGTATCGGCCGCCCGCGCGTCACGGTCAATGTCCGGGGCGGCGTGCAGCAGCCCATGAACCTCCAGAAACCGTTGCGTACGGGCGACTATACCCGGCTTTACAACGAGGCGCTGAGCAACGACAACGGCAACGTCTGGACACCCTATTACACGGCCGACCAGGTCGCCCGACTGCCCGACGTGGACTGGTACCGCGAGGTCACCAAGAAGGCCACGCCCTATACCGATGCCGACGTGTCGGTCTCGGGCGGCGACAAGACCGTCCGCTATTTCGTGCTGTTCGGCTACATGGGGCAGCGGGGAATCTACGACACGCCTACCAACGACACGCTGGCCAACGCAGGCATCGACCGCTACAATATCCGCACGAACCTCGATATGAACCTCTTCGGTTTCCTGGAGGCCAAGGTCGATGTCGGGGGCCGGATCGAAGACCGCCGTTACCCCAACCGCGCCGCGGGCGACCTGTGGAACGACCTTGCCAAATACCCCAGCTCGGTTTATCCCGTGCGCAACCCCGACGGGACGTGGACGGGTACCCCGATCTACAATTTCAACCCCCTGGCCTCGATCAAGGCGCTGGGGCGCAACTCCACGCACGACCGTACCCTGCAGGCCAATTTCCAGCTCAAGGAGCGGCTCGACTTCCTCGTGGAGGGGCTCTACCTTTCGGAGGCGATGTCGCTGAGCAGCTGGACGCGCGACGGTGCGAGCAACACGCGCAACTATTCGCGCTGGCTCGACGGGGTGCAGCAGACCACCGATAACGACACCCCCTATACCCGTGGCGAGGACAGCGGCCAGAACCAGTGGACGTGGCAGCACTACAATGCCACGGTCGGCTACGACGGCACGTTCGGGCGGCATGTGGTCTCCGCCTCGGCCGGGATACTCTACAATATCTACAAGACCGACTTTTCGCAGAACGGCGCTGCCGGCAAGATGGTCGAATACCGTCACATGACCGTCAACGGGGCGGTCAACTATGCCTATGACGACCGCTATGTGGCGACCTTCTCCTTCGCCGCCGACGGTTCGGACAATTACAGGCCCGGCAACCGCTGGGGGTTCTATCCCTCGCTCGGCCTTGGCTGGATCGTTTCCCGCGAGCGTTTCCTGCGGGACAGCCGCACGGTCGATCTGCTCAAGCTCAGGGCTTCGGTCGGTAAGAACGGCTGGGATCCGATGGGCGAGATGCGTTACCTCTGGGAGGGCTACTATACCGGCCGCGGCGGCCTCAATACGGGAAACTCCGAGCACACGTGGCACGGGGGAACGGCGCTGTCCTACCTCCCGAACCCCGGTATTTTTGCCGAAAAGAGCCTGAAGTACGACGCCGGCATCGACCTGCGCCTGTGGAACAGGTTGTCCCTGAACGTCGACCTGTTCCTCGAAAAAAGATCGGGCATCGTGACCCAGGACTGGATGATCCCCGGTGCCTCGGGCGTGGACAATCCGCCTTACCGCAACATCGGCAGGATGACCAACAAGGGCTTCGAAGTCCAGCTTTCCTGGGCCGACCGCATAGGCGATTTCAATTACGCGCTCACGGGCATGGCCTCGTATAACAGCAACAAGGTCGACTATATGGCCGAGGTCGTGACCGTGCCGACCGCGGCACGCACGGGACGGCGGCTCGACGCCCTGTTCGGATATGTGGCCGACGGGTTCTACGACTGGGACGATTTCGACGTCGGCGGCGAACTCAGGGAGGGGCTTCCCAAGCCTACGTTTGGTGCCGTGCAGCCCGGCGACATCAAGTATAAGAACCTGAACGGCGATACGGTCATCGACGAGAACGACCAGACGGCCATCGGCGACTCGTACCTGCCCAAGTTGCAGTACTCGTTCTCGCTGGCGGCATCCTACAAGGGGTTCGACCTCTTCGCCCTCTTCCAGGGAGCGGCCGGCCGTGACGTGAACCTGCTAGATGCGCCCTTGCAGAACATTGCCTTCCGTGACAACGGCAACGTCTACGGGATTGCCGAAGGCCGCTGGGCCTACTATCCCGAACAGGGCATCGACACGCGGGCTACGGCCACCTATCCGCGCCTTTCGTTGCAGGACAACAGCAACAACTACCGCAATTCGACACTCTGGAAGCGCAGCGGCGACTTCCTCAAGCTGCGCAACGTGGAACTGGGATACACCTTCGCGCAGCCGTCGCTGAGCAAGGCCGGCATCTCGAAGATCCGCATCTACCTGAGCGGTGTCAACCTGCTGACCGTCAGCAGGCTGATGCGCGACTACGACATCGACCCCGAAATCCTTTCCGGCCACCCGGCGCTGAAATCCTACAACCTCGGACTGACCGTAACCTTCTAAACACGACTGCCATGATACGAAAAAATATGAGAATCCTTTTCGCGGGCGCCCTCCTCTGTTCGCTGTCCCTGGCGGGATGCGATGCGCTCGACACCAAGGAAGACCTGAACCTGACGGACGAGATGATGGCCACGCGCCGTTACCAGATGTTCGACTGGGGCTACCGCGTTTACGAACACATCCCCTACGGGTTCACGGCGATCGACGGCAACCTCTTCGCAGCCGTTTCCGACGAGGCGCAATACGTGACCACGTTCAGTTCCACGCAGCGGTTCAACGAAGGCAGCTGGAGCGCCTATTACAACCCCGACGATTGCTATACGAGCTATTACAACGGCATCTATGCGGCGCACGATTACCTCGATAAGTCGGTGGATTACAGGTATATCCTCGGTATGCACCGCGACACGCTCACTTCGAACGGACTGGACAGCTACCGCCGCGACATCGTCGACGTGCAGCGGCTGCGCGCCGAGGCGCATGTGCTGAAAGCCTATTATTATTTCGAGCTTGCCAAGCGTTACGGCGGGGTGCCCCTCATCGACCGCGTATATGCCGACCAGAAGGAGGCCAACCTTCCGCGCGGCACGTTCGACGAGGTGGTCGGCCTCATCCTGCGCGAGATCGAGGGGGTGCGCAACGAACTGGTCGTCGACTGGCGGGCCGAGAACCTCGATGAGAAGTCGGGCCGGATCACCCGCGGCGCGGCGCTGGCCCTCAAGTCGAGGGTGTTGCTCTATGCCGCCAGCCCGCAGTTCAATCCCTCGGGCGAAAAGTCCAAGTGGGCTGCCGCTGCCGCTGCGGCCTTCGAAGTGATCAACATGGGCATCTATTCCCTGCATCCCGATTACGGCGGGCTGTTCGTCGCCGAAACCTCTACGACCAGCCCCGAGACCATCTGGGCGGTGCGTATGGGGGCGACCAACGAGTTCGAACGCAAGAATTACCCCATCGGCACGCAGGGCGGCGGTACGGGTATCTGCCCTTCGCAGAACCTCGTGGAAGCCTATGAATCTACGGGGGAGGATACGGGCGATGCCTATGCCGGCCTCGACCCGCGCTTCTACGCCACCGTCCTGCGCAACGGCGATACGTGGAACGGGCGCACGCTCGAAATCTATGCGGGCGGCGCCGACGACCCCGCCCGGCAGAACGCTTCGCCCACGGGGTATTACCTGCGCAAGTTCCTGAACGAGAACCTGAACCTCACCAACGACGACAAACGGCTTCGCAGCTGGATCGTTTTCCGCTATGCCGAAATATTGCTTAATTTTGCCGAGGCGATGAACGAAGCCTACGGCCCGGACGACGCCCACGGCTACGGGATGAGTGCGCGCGACGCCGTGGATGCCGTGCGTGCCCGTTCTGGGGTGGGGATGCCCCCGGTCGATGTCGACCCGGGCGATGCGGCCGCCATGCGCACGGCCATCAAACACGAACGCCGCATCGAGTTGGCCTTCGAAGACCATCGCTACTGGGATCTCCGGCGCTGGGACGATGCCGGGACGGTGCTCAACCGGCCCCTGCGCGGCGTGAAGGTGACCCGCAGCGGCGACGGCTTTGCCTACACGCCGTTCGAAGTGGCCAAACGCATCTTCGAGGCCCCGAAAATGAACCTTTATCCGATCCCGCAGGCCGAAATCGTAAAATCGGGCGGGGTACTCGACCAGAATCCGGGTTGGTAGACCGAAAAATATCGAACTATGAAAAAGATTGTTATATTCTTTTCTGTGCTGCTCCTCGCATGCGGCGCAGCCTCATGCCAGAAAGCCGACAGCGAAAGGCCCTGGGGCAGTGCGGTGATCTATATGCCGCAGGCCGGCTACACCCCTTATACTGTGCCCAACGACGGGACGGCGCAGCAGTCCAACAAGAATTACCGCATTGACACGCAGGCGGGGAAGGTGCACATTTTCCTGGGCATCTACCGCGCCGGGCTGGCCGAGTTGCAGGCCTACACGGTCAGCGTCTCCGTGGGCAGCACTCCCTTGGACGGGACTGTGTTGCTGCCGGGCCGGGCATACACGCTGCCTTCCTCGGTGAGCTGCCCCGACGGGAAACGCGATGCGACTTTTTTCCTCACGGTCGACATCGCCTATCTGAAGGCGAATGCCGATAAGGATTTTTCCCTGCCGGTCACCATCTCCGACCCGACGCGTTATGCGCTCAACGACAAGCTCACAACGACGCAGGTGCGTATCGACACGTCGGAGCTGCTCTCGAAGGAGGGGCTGTAACCCGGCTTCGCCGCCACTCCGGCACGGGGTCGCCTTAGGCGGCCCCGACTGCCGTTTTGTTTCCGGTCGTCGCCTGAAATCGTTTTTTATAGGGAAATTATTTGCGTTCCTGTTTTTTGCGCTCTTTCTTGCGCCTGCGCCCCTTGGCGCCCGGTCTTTCTCCCGCGGGCGCATCGTCGTGCATCCCGGCGGGCGTTACCTGCAATATGCCGACGGCAGGCCGTTCTTCTATCTGGGCGACACGGCGTGGGAGCTGTTCCACCGTACGACGCGCGAAGAGGCGCGCCTCTATCTCGAAGACCGCGCCCGGAAAGGGTTCACGGTCATACAGGCCGTCTGCCTCGCGGAA
>ULRJ01011229.1_pt1 | contig 17350 bp, 17 predicted proteins | sample 1955321 | NCBI WGS metagenome assembly ULRJ01 (sample SAMEA4835679, study PRJEB28245) | human gut metagenome | biome: gut microbiome; material: fecal sample | place: Denmark | collected 2008 | reverse complement strand
TAAGAACGCTGATAATCAGCGTTCTGGAGTTTTCCCTTTGCCTCTGCATAAGGCCGGAAACAGTAGTCTACATCAGCGATTGCAGGGATTTGGTAGATTTCATAGGTGCCGATCTCAGCGCTGATTTTCGGCGTTCTGGGAACATAGATATTGCCATTGCGTTCCTGCATTTCTGCAAACTCGCAGATATGATAGGCAGAATTACCGATGCAGACATGGCAATCGTCAATGTACTTGCAAGGGAAAACCATCTTTTCACCGTCAAAGCGGGTAATGACGATGCTTTCCCCGTCCTTGATGGTAAAGAGCGTGTGGTATTCACTGTCGATGAAGCGGATCACACGCTCATCCTTGTTAGGGTTTGGAAAGGCGGTAACGCCCATAATGTCTACCGGCTCACGGTCAATCATCGTGCTGCACCTCTTTCTTTTTTCGGCGTGGTGCGCTTTTGTTCCTGCTGCACCATGCGATTTTGTTGCTTTTTGTATTCATCATTTGCCCGTTCACAGAAATCTTCAACAGCGGCGGCGCGATAGCTTCTGTAATGTCCCCAAAAGTAATTGGGTGGGCCATCTCCATCATTTTTGCAGTTTCTCACCCATGTCACAAACGGATCGGGAGCTTTGCTGCATTCGCCCATGACAAACTCGGCACTGCCGATGCGGACGTGGGCGGTGATGTGGTATTCCTGATTGACTGCTTCGCCCGCTACATAGCAGCCGCGCTCCAACTGGACGGTGCAGCTCTCGTTTTGTGCAAAAGTCGCTGTCACCGGCATGACCGGTACTCCACATACCATATCCGGCAGCATGATGAACTGCGACCTTTGGCCCATCAGCTCTTGCGGCAGTTTGTCCATGGGCAGATAAAAGTGCTGTTTGCCCATGATCTCATAGCACAGTAAGAAACTGCTGACGGGATAGTACACGCTCATGATTGGGTCTTTGATATGGCCTTGGACGATGTTGGAATTCACATATCTTGCGTTGTCCAAATACCATTGCGGGTTTGCACCCGGTGTGTTCCAGCCGAACATGGAACCTGCCAGCATGGCGGCCTCCTGAATGTCCGTGATGCCGCGCCGCGCATTATGACTGCTGGCGATGTCACGGTTTTCCTCGCGGTTACCGGTATCCCATTCGGAGGGATAGTAGCCACTCTCGCTTTTTTTGATGATAATAAGCTGCCCGGTAGAAGGCAGAACGGAAAAACAGGTATCAGGTAATTCATTTCGTCGCATAGCTGCACCTCCTCATCGTGCCTGTTCCTGCTGGCGCTTGCGGTGCCAGCCCTCCAGCAGCTTGATGATGACATCCTCCATCTGCTTTGGGGTGTAGCTGGAGGGAAAGTATTTTTGTAGACGGTCGTTGCGGATTGTGACCTTGCGTTCCAGCGGCTTTTCCTCCCGCATGATGAGGTCGATGATGTTGTTTTCCAATTTGCCCTCGGCGCTGAGCTGCTTGAGTCGCTGGGCCTGTCCCAGCGACGGGGACACTTCGTCGCGCTCCATGACCAGCAAGAGGTAGGTCTGTTCTTTTTCGGACAGGTGGGAGAGGAAATCCGCCGCGGGAACGAACTTGAGCGTTCCTGCGTCCACTGCGTCCAGCAACGGAGGGATCAGCTTATTCAGGCGCACATATCGCTGGATTGAAGTTACATTGTCAGTTGCTTGCTCAGCGAGAATTTTTACCGATGTTTTCTTTCCTAACTTCTCTCCAAGTTGGAGAGAAGTTAAATCTGTTCGCTGCCCCTGCCGTTTCATGGCGTCCAGCTTCAGCTTGTAGGCTTTGGCTTTCTCACTGGGCAGCAGGTCCTCGCGGTTGATGTTGTAGTCCACCACGAGGATGTCCGCTTCCTCGTCGCTGTAATTGCGGACGATGACGGGGCGGGTATCCAATCCCACAGCCTTCGCGCAGTAATCGCGCCGGTGACCGGAAATGATCTCATACCCGCCGATTTCACGGGGGCGGACGATCAGCGGCTCAGCAATCCCGATATGCTCGATACTGTCCATGAGCCGCACTAAATCGGGTGTGGGACGGTCGATGGTGTACGGCTGGCGGGAGTATGGGAAAACCTCTGCTGCGGGGACGATCTGAATCCGCTCCTGCCGGTCGGCTTCACGCTCCGCGTCCGTTTTGAACAGGTCATCGTACCGGGTCAGCTCGATGCCGCTTAATTTGCTTGCCAATGCTCAACACCTCCCTCGTCAGATTTTCATACGCCAGCGCCGCCTTGCCACTGCGGTCATGGTCGTAAATGCTTTTGTTTTCCACACTGATCTCTGCCGCCTTGATGGAACGGGGAATTTCGCTTGTGAACACATGACCGCCATAGGTCTTACGGACAAGTGCGTTGATCTCCCGCGCCAGTGTGGTGCGGCTGTCCACCATCGTCAGAACGATGCCGTCCACCTCCAGTTTTGGATTGAGCTGCCGTTTCACGCGGGTGATGGTTCGCAAAAGCTGTTCCAGCCCCTTTGCGGGAAGATATTGCGCCTGAACAGGAATGATCACGCTGTCCGCCGCAGTCAGGGCGTTGATGGTCAGCATACCGAGGGACGGCATACAGTCGATGAGCGCGTAATCGTAGCGGTCTGCCACCGTGGACAAATATTGCCGCAGCACCGTTTCACGGCTCATGGTGTTGACCAGCGTGACCTCCAGTGCCGACAGCTCAATATTGGCTGGGACAAGGTGGATGCCGGATTGGTGGTGCAGAATGCCCTCACCGGGAGCGATGGGCTGCTCTGCGATGATTTTCTCCATCAGCGTGGAGAGAGTGGGGGATAATTCGTCAGGCTGTGGCCAGCCCAACATCTGCGTGAGATTGCCTTGTGCATCGGCATCGATCAGCAGAACTTTTTTACCTTGCCGAGAAAGGCCAATGCCGAGGCTGGCGGCTGTGGTGGTCTTACCCACGCCGCCCTTCTGATTTGCCAGTGCGATTGTTTTCAATGGGACACCTCCTCCAACAAAAAAGGAGCCTTGCGGCCCCTGTTCTAACAAAGCTGTTGCTTCTTACGGTTATTCTTTTTTCGGGTAGTATTCTTTCTATTCTCAGTCTTGCTATATCTCAGTCTTATTAGATTTCGATTTTCGAAAGTCAAGAAATTCGAAAACCGAAAATCAAGACTTTCGAAAATCGAAAGTCACAGAAGCGCAGATTCCGGCCATATCTATGATTTTCGAAAATCGAAAGTCTGGACTTTCGATTTATTCAGGATATATCGCCGGCAAAGTTTTTTACATAAATGATAGCCGGTTTTCCAAGTCCTTGCCGCTTTCGTTCAATCAAACCAATACCTTTCTTGCTGTCCAATTCTGCGAATAGGCGCACCGCCTTTTCAGAGCGACAGCGCAAGGTTTCCATAACTTCTTCTACCGTAAAAATGATAAAGACACGATTTTGGTCGTCTACCCAGCCGTTCCGATAGGACAACTCCATGCGATCAAGCAGCAGTCCATACAATAGCTTTGCATCAGAGGAAACGCCATCAAACCGACTATCGGTGATTAGCAGTTTTGGAATGCGAAAGAAAGCGTATTGTTCACCGGAATGTCCATAGTAATAGGGCAGGGGTAAGGCCATAGCGTTCACCTCACATTCTATGGGATATAAAAGGGCAGGGGAATCCCTGCCCTGAGATTTCAAATTTTTAATTGCTCGGTACACTTTTGCAACAGAGCTTGAAATTTTTGGGGTTTTCTATTTCCGCGTAGGCAATAGGACGACGAAAGAAAGGTTACAAGCGAATCCCTTGTAATATTCCAACCTTTTCTTCCGAGTATGGCAGTAATACGCTTTTCGAGTACCCAGCGTTGAATAGCGGTCATTGAAAACCCTGTCAGTTCCCTGATTTGCTGTGTCCGAAGGAGATCGGGCAGGTATGAAAAATGTGCCTGCAGCACTTCATATATTTGCCGGTTTACATTTTCATCATTTCCATAAAGCGTATCCTTTTTGTAAAGATAGGCAAGTGCATCTGTGAGCTTAATGTGATGAATACGCCCGGTAGGGGTAGCTACTATCTCATATGAGATTTCTCCGCGCCGGGTTAAATTATATGCAGTCTTGTGGCATATCCCGCACACTTCACAAAACTGCTTTTGTGTAATATACTCCGGATATGCTACTGCAAGATCCGAATAATAGGTCAGCAGATCCATTTCAGTTCTCCCTTCTGGTGATTGCCGACAGCAGAGAAAACCAATGATTCTCAGAAATGTGGTCTATCCTGTTTTCTATCCTTTGTCTATTTTTGTTCGCATTTTTCAGAAAATGCGAACGCGCCTGCCATCCCTGTTTTTCTTGTATCAAATACTCAAAAAGTCCTGATTTTTCAATGGGTTCAAGGCATAGTAACTACCGTGTACTGCTTCGATGTGACGTCTAAGTGGAACAGTTTCGAAATTACTCGAAATCAGTTTGAGGGAAACCTCACGAGGGTTCGAATCCCTCCCGCTGCGCCAAGGAAAAACCTCTTTTGTCTGTTACGGCAAAAGAGGTTTTTCGTAAAGAGAGGGACTGAAAATGCTGATTGACAGTTCGATCGCACAGGCATATATCGAGAGCAGCTGCGTCGACGCTTTTCGTGCTTCATGGCTCTTTGAACACACCTCGGTTTCGTCAGATCTTGGCAGGAATGCATTTACTCCGCCGCCTGAGGATCTTGCTCTCCGAGAGACTGTGCGCAAGCTCGAACGCCGTATCTGTGAAGCGGCTGCGCACTTTGTCCCCGTCAACCGCCCGATTTGGGACGCGCTTTTCCCCGATTGGGAGACGGTACAGCCGACACTTGATTTGATCGTCGGTTATCCCGAGCCTTACGACGCCGTTGCGGCACACTCGCCCGACGGGCAGGCACATCTCATCTTTGACCTCATCCGTTGGTGCAATTATGCGGAGCTCGACCAGCTCGACAGCATCATTCGGAATCTGCTGACGCATGAGATTACGCATCTCTTGATTGGACACCGCTATCCGGCGGCAGATGCCGCATTGGAAAGTACAGACTATTTGACAAGATTGGATGCTTACACATTTCATGAGGGATTCGCCCATCTTCTCTCCTATCAGGCGACAGAAATCGACTGTGTGGACTGGCATACACCGCAGCTTACCGAGGTCGCAGCAGCAAGCCGTGCCAAACTGCGCCTCGCGCTTACGGAGACGGACCCAGACAGGCAAAAGCAGTTTCTTGAAGAGGCGGTCTGCGGATCGTACTATGAAAAGTTTGCCTGTATGTGCGGTATGCTGTATCTCGCAGACCGATGGGAAACGCAGGGAATCGACGGCCTGCAAAGCGCATTTGCGGACTATCACGGCTTTGCTCAAAGGGCCTTGAGCATTCGAATTTGATTGTAAAAGAGGAAGAGACGCGAATGCGTCTCTTCCTCTTTTACACCTTCTCCCGCTTCTGCCGCCAGAGGTTGATCGCCAGCATGACCGCGGCGTAGATCAGCGCGGCGGCGAGGATAATGAGCGAGAAGTCGCGCTGCATCTGGTAGCTCGTCGTCGTGAAACCCTTGACGAGTAGATGACCGGCAAGATAGCTCGCGGGAATCAGCGCGAGATAGCCGAGCGCTTTGCCCGTTTTCTTCCTGCGGCAGACGAAAAATGCAATACCCAGCGTAATAAGGAGTGCTAACGATAGCAAAACGTAATAGCCCAACGCCAGCCGCGGCAGCGAAATGATGCCGCCGTTCATGCTGCCACAGAGCAGCACATCGTCCTGCCCATTGTTCTGAGAATAGCAGACTGCCGCGCAGTTCGCGGCGTCGAGCGTGAAGAGCGTGCGCGCGGACTCCGCCTTGGCGAGCACGCCTTGCAGTGCGTCCGCCTCGCGCTGTGTGCGATCATTTGCGCTGTGTGTGTTCGGGGCGCCCCCGGTTTTGTCGAATGCGCCGCGCCATGTGTCGAGCGGCGTGCGCCATGCGGTGATGAAGTAGATGGTTTTGCCGCTGTTGGGGTCCTGCGTGTTCGTGACCTCTGCGCCGGAGACCGGCACGAGCAGGCTGACGGAGATGCTCTCCGCGCCGCTGAGATCAGAAAGCCCATCCGCTGCCGAGCCGTCGTCCACGAGCGCGCTGGGCGAGCGCGAGATCGCCCACTCTGTCTCGCTGTAGGGCAAATACTGCGGCGCGGTGAGGTACGCAAACCCCGCCGTCGCCAGCGTCAGCGCGAGCGTGACGGCCAGCAGCACGGCGGTCAGCTTCTTGCGACGAAGCTGCCGCTTCAAGTCGCGCAGCGGCTGCGCGCTGACGGGCGCGGGCTTCACGTCCGCCTTCAGCGCGTCGAGCTCGGCGCGGCAGGCCGCGCACTGCGCTAAATGCCCGTCCACAAATTCCTTCGTCTCCTCGCGCAGCATGTCTTCCTCATAGAGCGGCAGAAGATCCTGCACGATGCTGCAAGTTTTGTCCATTTCAGTCGTCCTCCAATCCCTCGCGGATCATGCGCTTGGCGCGGTGATACGTCACGCATGCCCAGTTTTCCGTCTTGCCGAAGAGCGCGCCGATGTCGCGGAAGCTCTTCTCACCGTACACGCGCCACATGAAGACCTCCTTGTACGGCTCTCTGAGCGCGTGCAGCAATTCCTGGATGCGCGCGGCCTCGCTGTGATCTTCTAACTCCTCCTCGTGGCTCTCCCCGGCGATCTGGCAGTCTTCGAGCGGGGCGAGGCACTTTTCGCGCCGCAGCTGCGAATAATACAGATTCTTCGCGATCTGGCAGAGCCACACGCGCACGCTGCACTCGCCGCGAAAGCGGTCGAGGGCGTCCATCGCACGGAAAAACGTCTCACTCGTCAGCTCCTCGGCGGTACTCTCGCTTCCGGACAGCGAGAGAAGATACCGGTACACATCGTCGAAGTACACGGCGTACACCTCTTCAAAATTCGTCAGCGCCCTCACCCCCTTTCTGTCTATAGGACGGCGGAAAACCGGTTTTCTTACAAAAAAATCCGTCCCGCGGGACGGATTTTTTCTTTCACGTTTTCACGACTCTTTTCTTGCCGCACTTCGGGCACGTGAGCTCGACCTTGCCGATGTTTTTCGGCACGCGGCAGTACGCGCCGCAGGAGCAGCGGACGTATTTGTGCGCCTTGTCGGCGCGGCGTGCCTTCGCGCCGCGAATGGCGTTCGCCTTCGGCGTCCACCAAGTCAGAAACTTCGCGTTTTCGGCCTGACGGCGCGCGAGATTGCGCGAAAAAATGCGGATGAGCACGATGAACATCAGCACCATCGATACAAAGTACAGCGCCTGGGAAACGCCCTGCACGCGGATCAGCGAGCTCAGAATGCTCACGGCCAACTCAAGGATCACGAGCGCCCAGTTCAGCGCGTCTACGCCGTTGCGGCCATACATAAAGCGGTAAAGGGCATCGCGGAATTTGTTCACAAAAAACACTCCTAAAATCTTGATGCTGCCATTCTACACGCTTTTTCGACCCCCGTAAAGGCGTTTGAACAAAAGTTTACAGAATGGAAAAGAGTAAACGCAAACCGCCCGCCCCCGTCAGTCGCCTTACAGGGGGGGCAAGGGGGGCACGCCCCCCAAAACGCCTCGCAGAGTTTCGCCGCTCCGCGGCAAAATAAAATGAAATCGTAAATCCTGACGACATGTGCGTCAGGATTTACACTTCTCGCTCCGCAAACGTGCGCGCCTACGGCGCGTGCGCTGCCGCGGAGCGCAAAAAGCTAAAACGAAAGCCCCGCTCAGCGGGGCTTTCGTTTTAAGCATTAAAGTCCGTTGGTGTAACGATACAGGAACGTCACGGCCTCGGCGCGGTTGCAGGAAGCATACGGGGAGAACGTCGTGGCGCTGGTGCCGGTGGTGATACCCTTACCGACGGCCCAAAGGATGGCCTTGTAGTAGCTCGCCTCGCTCGTGGCGCCCACATCCTTGAACGGATTGGAGTAGTAGCCGCTGGGCTGGCCCGCGTAGCGGTACAGGAAGGTCACGATCTGGGCACGGGTGCAGACCTGATCGGGGGAGAACGCCGTGGCGCTGGTGCCGGAGGTGATGCCCTTCTGGCTGGCCCACAGGATGGCCTTGTAGTAGCTCGAGTGCGTGACGGCGTTGACATCACGGAACGGGTTGCGGGTGACGGTCGGCTCCGGGCTGCCGGCGGCGCGCCACAGGAACGTCACGATCTCGGCACGGGTGCAGAACTTGTACGGGGAGAAGGTGGTGCTGGACGTGCCGTTGGTGATGTTCTTGCCGACGGCCCACTTGACGGAGTTGTAGAAGTAGTCGGTGGTCTTGACATCGATGAAGTTCATCGTCTGGCCGATCTTGATGGCCACGGTGCCGGTGAGCTGGCGGGTGCCGGTGCCGGTCGTGCCGTAGCGGGCGTAGATGGTGAACGGGATGTAGACGGTCTCGCCGGTCTTGGCGTAGCGGCTGGCGAGGAACGCGACGTCGCTGAGCGCATTCTGGCTGGCGGTGGCGTTGTAGTAGAACTTGTCAGTCGTCTTGACGGAGCCGCCGTAGTTGTAGCCGTTGTAGTAGGTGTAGAGCGAGCCCTCGTTGACGGCGGAGACGGCGCTCTGGTCAAAGGTCACGTAGTCGATGGTGTAGTTGCTGCTGTAGCCCTTGGTGGAGCGCAGGTAGTTCAGGAATGCGCTTGCGTCAAGCTTCACACCGTCGCCCGCAGCCACATTGATCACGATGTCCTCACGCGCCACGTTGATGACCACGCGGCCGGTGATGGGAACGAGATTGCTGCTCACGAGCGTGCCGTTGTTGTTGTACTGCGCAGCGTAGAGAGTAAAGCCGATCACGATCTCCTTGCTGGTGGTGTTGGGCTTGATGGCAAAGCTCACATTGTCAAGATTCTCGATCTTGGTGGTGGAGTTGAAGTAGTTGCTGCCGCTGTAGGTGCTCATCGCGGAGTTGTTGTAGTACAGCGTGCCCTGATTGGCGTTGTTGAAGTTGTTGAACGTCACATAGCGGAACTGGTAGTAGGTCGAGACGTTCTTGCCGATGGTGTTGTTGAGGAACGAGGTGAAGCTGCTGTGCTGGAAGTTGACGGTGCTGCCCGCCACGCCGGTGTAGGTGATGTCATTGTTCTGCAGATAGACCTCGAGCGTGCCGGAATAGTACTTGCCAGAGTTATAGCTGTAGCTGTAACTGTAGTTGCTGTTCCAAGCAATGACGTACAGCGTGCACTTGCCGGTGGCGGAGTTGAAGTCGCTGGAGTTGAGCGTGATGGTGCTGCTGTTGCCAAGGTTCGGCGCAGCCAGGCTGTCGACCGACGGGGTGGAGCCGGTCTTGTTGACCAGCGCGATGCGGTCATAGCCGCTCGGCGCGGTGACAGTGTAGGTGTAGTTGTTGTTCCAGGAGGAGGTGGCGTTGGTCTGCGGATACTGAGCCTCAAACGCGGTGCCAACGGGGATCACGGGGATGTAGTAGATGATATCGAACGTGCCCTGGTTGGAGGTGGCGGTATAGGTGATGGCCGCCTTGCCCAGCGTGGCCTTGGGCGCGGTGTAGGTGATGTAGCCGCTGCTGGCGGTAGCATACGTGCGGGAGAAGCTGCCGCCGAGGGCGTTCGTCTCGCTCTTGAACGTCAGGCTGCTGACGGACACGTTGGCAGCATTCGTGTTCGTGCGCTGTGCGATCAGGGTGCGGGCAGAGCCCATCATGTCGCTGATGTAATAGGTGCGCGCGTTGGCGCCGTTGGAAACGGCGGAGAGCGTGGCGGTCAGGTTGGAAACGACCACCGCAATGCTCTGCGTGTACTCCTTGCCCTGATAGAGGGCGGTGAGCGTCACAGCGTAGGTGCCGCTGGCGCCGGTCTTGGCGGAAACCTTGTTGTTATTGATGGCAAGCGCGTTCGCGTTGCTGACCTTCCAGCTGTACGTAACGTCCGCATCGGGGACCATGTCGCCCTTGGTGCCGTTGGCGTTCTTGACGTAGAGCTTGATGTCGGTGGGCAGATCCTTGGCCTGGTTGGCGGCAAGGTAAATGGTGTTCAGACTGGCGGAATTACCGGCGAACAGCGCCCACTGGTCGGCAATGACTGTGACGGTCAGCGTGTTTGCGGCGGTGGCGACAACGGTGCTGCCGCTCTTGGCGGTGCAGGACACGGTGTAGGTGTCCGCGGCGAGGTTGGCAGGAACGGTCCAGTCGAACGAAGAGCTGGTGCTATTGATGGTCTGGCTCTGGCTGCCCTGCGCCGTGCCGATATACTTCCACTCATAGCTCAGGCCGTTGGGAAGCACAGCGCTCTCGGTCGCAAGCGCGACCTTGGCGCCCGCAATGGTATTGCCGCTGGCAGGAGTTCTCTTGATGCTGAAGCTGGCGGTCTTGACCTCAAAGTCAAACGTAGCGGTAACAGGGGTAGCGAGATCGCCAGCCTTGGTGCCAGTTACAGTTATCGTGCCGGTACCAGTGGTAGCAGGCGTACCGCTGATGGCAATGCCGGTGTAAGTCGTACCGATATGATCTGCGTTAAGCGTCCAAGCGGGGGTAGCATCACTACTATATTTGTAAGCGGTGATCTTGTTCCCGGAAAGGCTGGTGCTGTGGCCTGCATACTGAATAAGACCGGCAACAGCCGTCTTGAATGCAGCATTGGCTTCTTCTGCCTTGCTGGTAACATCAACGCTGACAGACGTAGCGGTTGCGTTCATCGCGACACTCTCAGTGTGATCGGGGTCCTCGTTTGTCGGAGCGGGCTTATCAAACGTGAAGCTTGCACTGCACGTAATGATAAAATCATCGCTGCCGGCTCTGCCGGAGTAGGTGCCCGTATTATTGACCCCATCAAGTCCGCCCCAAGTCCAGCTCGTGAACTTATCGTTGCTGATCGTGTAGCTTCGACCGTTGTAAGAAACGGAAGCCGTAGCATGATAAGAGACGGTGTCGCCCTCTTTGGCAGTCGTGGGACCAGAAATGGTCAGAGTTGCCGTAGGGACTGCGGGTGTCGAATGCTCGGAGCCGCCCGTCGCCCTTGCAGGCACGACGACGAGGCTCAGGACCAATGTCAGAGCCAATAGCAAGGAGAGAAATTTTTTCATGTGATCTTCATCCTTTCGTGTTTGTTGTTGTCGGCTCCGCGCGCACAGAGCCTTTCTCATACATGGCATTTTACCATGCCGCGGGGAATAAGGGAACAGGAAAATGGAAAATTCATAAATTCTTTATCTTCCCTCTTCGCCCAGTTTCCCTTTGCTTCCTTAATTAGACGCAAGAAACGCCTGTTTTGTTTCACAAAACCCGAAAATTTCCCAAAAAATTTTTACGCCGCGAAAAACCGCACATACACGAACACTCCCAGAGCTAACTGCGCAAGCAAGATCGCGGGGATGCCGAACTTGAAGTACCAGTGCCGCGTTTTGTGGTGAAAGACCCTCATTGCGAAAAGAGCACCCGCGCTGCCGAGCAGCAGCGCGAGTGCAAATAGAGTCTTTTCTGGGACGCGCCGCGCGCCCTGTATCTTGGCGCGGCGCTTGTCTGCGCCGTAGACGCAGAACGTCAGAATATTGATCGCGGCGAGATAGATGACAAAATATCTCACTTTTCGAGCTTGCTGAGCTCCACGGCCGCCGCCGCGCCGAGGCGCGCGTTGTTGAACACGAGCTGAATGTTGGAATCCAGGCTGTCGCCGCCGGTCAGATCCTTGATCTTGGCGAGCAGATACGGCGTCGTGGCCTTGCCGTGAATGCCGTCCTTCTTCGCATCCTCCACGGCCTCGGCAATGGCCTTGTCGATGACTTCCTTGTCCATGGAGTACTCTTCGGGAATCGGGTTCGTGACGAGAAGACCGCCGCGCAGACCCAGCTCGCGCTTGACGTGGAACGCCTTGGCCAGCTGCTCGGGCGTGTCGAGCTCGTAGTCGACGCCAAAGCCGGACTTGCGCGTGTAGAACGCAGGCAGCTCGCTCGTGCCGTAGCCGATGACGGTCACGCCGTGGGTCTCGAGATATTCGAGCGTCAGACCGAGGTCGAGGATGGACTTCGCGCCCGCGCACACGACCATGACGGAGGTGTTGGCCAGCTCTTCAAGGTCGGCGGAGATGTCGAACGTCTCCTGCGCGCCGCGGTGCACGCCGCCGATGCCGCCGGTGGCGAACACGCGGATGCCCGCCATGTCGGCGATCATCATCGTGGTGGTGACGGTGCACGCGCCGTCCTTGCCCTGCGCGACGAGCACAGGCAGGTCGCGGCGGGAAGCCTTCGGGATGCCCGCGCCGGTGCGGCCGAGGTAGTCGATCTCTTCCTTGGAAAGGCCGGCCTTCAAGCGGCCGCCGATGATGGCGATGGTCGCGGGCACGGCGCCCGCGTCGCGGATGATCTGCTCGACCTTGAGCGCGGTCTCCACGTTCTGGGGATAGGGCATGCCGTGGGAAATGATGGTGGATTCGAGCGCCACGACGGGCTTGCCGGCGGCAAGGGCCTCGGCAACCTCGGGGGCGATATCCAGATACTTGTTCATAGTTAAAATCCTCCTGTAAAGTAATAGGTGAAAGTTTCACGTTTACCTTTTGAGGTAAGATTGCATCATAACATACAACTTGTCAAAAGTCAATACAAAGCGGGGCTTGAATTTGCACGGGAAGTGGCATATAATACCTCTATTATCCCGTGAAATCCCACAAAAGGAAGGAAAATTATTATGGAACGAGTGAGAATTGCCGCGCTCTTCGCCGACAAAGAGCAGTACGGCGGCGCAAGCGTCACCGTATGCGGCTGGGCGAAGACCATCCGCGATATGAAGACCTTCGGATTCATCGAGCTGAACGACGGCTCGTGCTTCCGCAATTTGCAGGTCGTGATGGATGCGAATTCTCTTTCTAATTATAAGGAGATCGCCGCGCAGAACGTGGGCGCCGCGCTCATCGTGCGCGGCACCGTCGTGCTGACGCCCGAGGCCAAGCAGCCGCTCGAGGTCAAGGCAACAGAGATCGAGGTCGAGGGCGTGTCCTCGCCCGACTATCCCTTGCAGAAAAAGCGCCACAGCGTCGAATATCTGCGCACCATTCAGCATCTGCGCCCGCGCACGAACCTCTTCTCCGCGGCGTTCCGCGTGAGAAGCGCGGCGGCCTACGCCGTGCACGAGTTCTTCCAGAGCCGCGGCTTCGTCTATGTCAACACCCCCATCATCACCGGCTCTGACTGCGAGGGCGCGGGCGAGATGTTCCAGGTCACGACGCTGGATCTGGAGAACCCGCCGAAAACGCCCGACGGCAAGGTCGATTACAGCAAGGACTTTTTCGGCAAGAAGACGAGCCTGACCGTCTCCGGCCAGCTCAACGCCGAAAACTTCGCCATGGCGTTCGGTGACGTTTACACCTTCGGCCCCACGTTTCGCGCCGAGAATTCCAACACCGCGCGCCACGCCGCCGAGTTCTGGATGATCGAGCCGGAGATGGCGTTCTGCGACCTCGACGGCGACCTTGAGGTCATGGAGGCGATGGTCAAGCATATCATCCGCCGCGTGATGGAGCGCTGCCCGGACGATCTTGCGTTTTTCAACAGCTTTGTCGACAAGGGTCTGCTGGAGCGTCTCCAGCACGTCGAGAGTTCCGACTTTGGCCGCGTGACGTATACCGAGGCCGTCAAGCTCTTAAAGGAGAGCGGCCAGAAGTTCGACTACCCCGTCGAGTGGGGCATCGACCTGCAGACTGAGCACGAGCGTTACCTCACCGAGCAGATCTTCAAGCGCCCCGTGTTCGTCACGGACTATCCGCAGGAGATCAAGGCGTTCTATATGCGCCTCAACGACGACGGCAAGACCGTCGCCGCGGCGGACTGCCTCGTTCCGGGCATCGGCGAGATCATCGGCGGCAGCCAGCGCGAGGAGCGCATCGAGCTGCTCGAAAAGCGCATCCGCGAGCTCGGCATGAATCCCGAGGACTACTGGTGGTACTGCGACCTGCGCCGCTACGGCTCCTGCCGTCACGCGGGCTTCGGCCTCGGCTTCGAGCGCATGGTGATGTATTTAACGGGCATCGGCAACATCCGCGACGTGGAGCTGCATCCCCGCACCGTGGGCAACGCAGACTTTTAATTCTCAAAAAACAAGGGACACGGAAACCGTGTCCCTTGTTTTTTGAGAAGTACACTCCGCTTCGTGCCTTGCCGCCCAAAGGGCGGCTTTGACACGCGCGGAGCGAGAAGAGTTTTTTGGCACGCGCATGTCGCGCAAAAAAACGATTCGAAATCATTTCGCGTCTGCGGATGCGAAAAGCTGTGACGCTTTAATTATTTGTGGTAAATAGTTACAAATGGGAACAAAAGCTCGAAAAGCGTAGTCAAAAGAAGTGAAGTCTGCTATAATGACCGCGCAGTTTTGAGAGAGGAGATTTTGACATGAAACACTTTTTTGCACTGCTGCTCAGCGCGCTGATGGTACTGTCGCTGCTGACCGCCTGTGGCGACAATACGACGCCGTCCGACGGCGACGATCAGACCGTCACGGACGAGAATGGCAGCGACACCGACAACAATACTGACGATACAACTGACCCCTACGACGCCGTGCGCAGCTACTGGTCCGAGGACCAGCTCACGCAGGCCTGGGGGCCGGATCAGGTGGTGGAGCACCTCTTTTTCCACCCGATCATCGCCTATCCGCAGTGGGCCTTCCACGACTGCAATGCCAGTCAGGACCAGCGCTACGGCCTCGACGACTGGATGGTGACGGTCGACGAATACAACAAAATTTTGCAGTCCGTGTACGACAAGGGCTACATCTTAGTCGCGATGGAAGACGTCTGGAGCGAGGTGACGGACGAGTCCGGCACGCACATGGTGCGAAACACCCTGATGCTGCCAGAGGGCAAAAAGCCGCTCGTCATCAGCTTTGACGACGTGAACTACTACCCCTATATGCTCGATGAGGGCTTCACGAGCAAGCTCGTCGTCGGCGAGGACGGCGAGATCTGGGCGCAGTGCACCGATCCGTACACAAATGAGACCTTTTTGACCAAGGAACTCGACGCGACGCCCATTCTCGACCAGTTTGTCTACGAGCACCCCGACTTTTCGCTGAACGGCGCGAAAGCCATCTTCTCACTGACGGGCTATCAGGGTATTTTAGGCTACCGCACGCAGGATGACCGCGACATCGCGGCAGATTCGCCCGACCGCCCCGCGTTCGATGCCTACCGCGCGAGCGAGATCGAGGCCGTCAAGCCCGTCATAGCGCGTTTGAAGGAGACCGGCTGGACGTTCGGCAGCCACACCTGGGGCCACATCCGCCTCGACACCAAACCGCTCCAGACCGTCATCAACGACACCGAGCGCTGGGCGGACGAGGTCGGCTCGCTCGTCGGCCCCACGCAGATTTTGTTCTATCCGCACGGCGGCCGTCCCGACGGTGACGACTGGCACCAGACCGGCGAGCGCTTCAAGTACCTGCAAAGCCAGGGCTTCCGCATCTTCGCGAGCGTCGGCACGAGTTCGTTCAGCTATGTGAAGCCCGACATTTCCGCCGTCATCTGCGACCGTCTGCATCCGGACGGCACCACGCTGCGCCACTCGCGCAGCCGCTATCTGCAATTCTATAACGCCGAGGACATCATGGATACGCAAGTCCGTCCTGATCTCGGCGTAGACTGGTGAGGAGGCGTTATTATGGCAACGTTAGAAGAACTCAAGGCGAAGGCCGTCGCCATGCTGGACATGGCGTATGTGCCGTATTCCCACTTTCCCGTGGGCGCGGCACTCGAATGTGAGGACGGCGCGGTCTTCACCGGCTGCAACATCGAAAATTCGAGCTACGGCCTGACGAACTGCGCCGAGCGCACCGCGGCGTTTAAGGCCGTGAGCGAGGGGCACCGGCGCTTCAAGCGCATCGTCATCGCTGGGCGCAGCGACGACTACTGCTACCCCTGCGGCGCGTGCCGTCAGGTGCTCTACGAGTTCGGCCCCGACATGGAGGTCGTGTGCCTCAACAAGGACAACGAAGAAAAGCACCTGCACATCAAGGAGCTGCTCCCCTACGGCTTCGACCAGACGTGGCTTGCAATCGACGAGAAATAACGAAAAAAGAGAGCGGCGCTGCCGCTCTCTTTTTTGTTCGCTTCAGTTGCTTCCAGAGGAAGAGGCTCCAATCGTCACCTCGCCGCTCATCGTTTCGATCGTAAGCTCGCTCACCGCGCCGCCGTCGATCGCGCAGACCATCTTCTCGCTCTCGGCGAGCGGCGCGGTGGATTCCTCCTTCACGCTGATCTGCGCGCTCTGCTCGGCGGCATAGATGTTCACGCTGCCGCTGCGCCACGAGATGTCGATCTTGCGGATGTCTTCGCTCTCGCCGATGCTGAGCACCGCGCCCGGGTGGAGCTCTTCGCTCCCCTCCGCCTGCGTGCAGAAGGTGTATGTAACGCGCGCAGTCCTTGCACCGCGTCACGACTCGCTCCCCTCCGCCTGCGTGCAGAAGGTGTAGGTCGCACTGCTGCCGTCCCAGAGCGCGTCGACGGCGAAAATGCCGTCGCTTTGCGGCAGTTCTGCGCGGAATGTGCCGTTATCCTGCTGCTGGGCGGTCACGGTCTCGGACGGCATGACGGTGCTGCCCCAGGCGTCGGACGGCCAGCAGCGGAGACTGACGGAATCGGGCGAATTATCGCCAAAATCGAGCGTTACGGTGTAGAAATAGGCGGCCGACACTGTAAAGGGCATTTCCAGTACAGGCGTGATGTCACGGCAGTTTTCGTCCAGCGGGTGCGCGCCGCAGGCAATGACGGTCATGCTCTGTAGGCCCTGGGTGTAGGTCCAGTCGTAGCTGCTGCTTTTGAGGGTGACGCTGCAAGCGTTTGCACTTGTCACCGTCAGTGTTGGCGGGGTTTGGCGCGCGGCCTCGTCTGCGCTTTTTTCGCCGCAGGCGGCGAGGGAAAGGGCCAGCGCGAGGGGGAGCAGGAGGGAAAGGAGCTTCTTCATCGTTCGTTCCTCATTTCTTTCGGATACTTCTATAGACGCATGATAGGCGAAAAAGTTCCCACGCACAACGGGGATCGCTGCACGCGGCGGTGCAATTTGTTGTATCGTGAATTCTAATATTGGGGGCGGTACAACTTTTTGCGCCGTTGTGTGCAACGCTGCTTCATGATACGGCGTATCATGAAAAGGCAAATCATGCATCAGTGTCCCCGCGTTTGCAGGGGGTGTGCGGTGCCTTTTCCAACATTATGAAAATTTGGGGGAAAGAGCATGGAGACGACAACAAATTACAAACTTCCGCAATGGGTCAAGGCGGATCAGATCAAGATGGACGACTTTAACGGGGCGTTTGCAAATATCGATGCGGCGCTCAAGGCCAACGCCGACGCGGCGGCGAGCAAGGCCAGCAGCGCCGAGCTGAATGCCGTGCAGCAGGAGGTCGCGGCGGCGCGCGAGGCCAACTG
>ULRJ01075674.1_pt1 | contig 17840 bp, 18 predicted proteins | sample 1955321 | NCBI WGS metagenome assembly ULRJ01 (sample SAMEA4835679, study PRJEB28245) | human gut metagenome | biome: gut microbiome; material: fecal sample | place: Denmark | collected 2008 | reverse complement strand
ATTGGTGCTTCAATCGGCGGATATGCCGGTGATGCATCGGCTTATGCCGCCAAATTTTCCGAAATTTCAAGACTTATTGTAAATCCTAACGTTGTAAATGCGGGATGCTTTTCGGGAATTAACAAAAACATGTTTTACGTTGAAGGGTATACAATTGATGAGTTTTTTAAAGGTAAAGTGAATTTAATACCATCTGTAAAGAATAAAATAGGTGTAGTATTTGATAAAGCTATACCCGAAGATGTATTAAACATTCATATAAATACTATAAATGCCGTTAAGTGTGTTTACGGTACAGATATTCGGAAATGGATTATTACATCGCAAGATGTCGGAGTTGAGTTTAAAATTGAGGCTAACGGTATTTCTACAGGCAGTGTGCGGAATATAAAAACAATTCTTGAAGCTTCAAAAAAACTTTTAAGCTGCGGTTGTAATGCAATTGCGCTTGTTTGCCTGTTTGACGAACCCGGGGATGATAATCCGCAATACAGTCAGGGGATAGGAACAGATCCTGTAGGCGGGGTTGAAGCTGTTATATCTCATTATATTTCTAAGGAATTGAAAGTGCCCTGTGCGCATTCACCTGCTTTTGCAGATTATAATATTTATCCTGATTTGGTTGACGGACGTGCTGCATCGGAATATATTACTCCGACGTTTTTGCCTTGCATACTTTTGGGTTTAAGTAATGCACCTGTTATTTCTACACAGAATGGTTTTTCCGTTTCAAACCTTGACTATCTTGTTATGCCTTATGACGCATTGGGCTCGATCCCCGTATTTGAGGCTGTTAAAAGAGGTATTGATGTTTTTGCGGTTAAAGAAAATCTAACAGCTTTAAATGTAACCCCCGATAAAATCAGTAATTCTATTATTACAGTTTCTGATTATGATGCTTGTTTAGATTATATTGTTAAAAAATGTTAATATAATTTTGCCTTTTTCCTAAAGATTTTATCATTAACGTCCGATATGTATAACGTGTAAGTGTGTAAGTATAGAAAGGCGGTAAAAATGGTTGACAAAACTCCACAAGTCGGGGGGGGGGCACCCTTATCCGGTCAGCAGTTCAGTACAAAAGGTATGAAACTTTCAGATTTAAAAAATCAAAACAAACTTCTGTTTGATTATTTTAAAAACAACGGTTTTAATGAAAACTCATATGTTTATTCAACTGACATTGAAAAGCTTAAAGAGGCATATGATAAAAATGATAACGGGAAACTTTCAAAAAAAGAAGCCCGTGCAATTTTCGGAGAAGATGTTTCAAGACGCGATATTAAAAAAGCAATCAAAGCTCTTGATGTAATTGCTGCAACTGATCTTGAAGGTGACGGACAATATCCGGTTAAAGTAAATGATAACGAAACCCAATATTATACAAAAGATAATAAGCTTGCGGGTGCTGTCTGTCAAGACGGAGATAAAGAAATCCGCGAGTTATACGGACCAAATAAACAGATAATAGAACAGCTAGTCGGCAGGAAAGGTCAGGATAATTCCTTTACACCCCTCTACCATACTGTAAATGAGTATAATAAAGATGGAACAATTTACAGCCGTCAGGAACGATTTTTCGGAGATAACGATGAATTCACTGAAACTAAAACAACATATTTAGACGGAGATGAAAATAAACCTTTAAAAATAGAGCAAGATATCAATGGTAATAAAAAAGCTACAAATATTGAATATAATGCTGATGGCAAAAAAATCCGAAGTCTGGAAATCGGCGGCGGGCAAAAGGCTGAAGTTGTATATGACGAATTCGAACGACCAATGAAAAGATTTGATACCGTAATTGCTTCTGATGCAATGACAATTCATGAATATAAATATAAAGGTTCTAATACAAAACCTTCTGAAATATTGACCACTAATCCCGACGGAACACAGGAAAATGTTGCATATGATGAAAACGGAGATTTTGCATACAGAGAGCAAATTGTTAAGCTTAATCCTGAAGATATAAAATCTGACGAAGAAAAAAGTCCGGTTAAGAAAACCGTATCTGCAAAAGTTCATGTTCCTGATGATTGGGGCAGGGTTCCGACAAGTTTCAGACATAATTCCGGTATTACCGATGCTAAAGACGCTGAAGAAGCATTAAAAACTTTGCTCGAAACCCGAGGTATAAAAGAAACAGATGTTGATAAAGATAAATTATTCGCTGATTTGGTAAAATACAATCCGAGTTTATTTACCAAAGACGGAAAAGTTAAAGATAATGCTAAATGGGACAGACTGGACCTGCCAAAAGATTTGCAGGGGCAATACGGAGTTGCCCAACCCGTCAAATCAGAGCAAGAACCTGTTCAAAGAGGTTATGTCCCGATAGACAGCTCTATGGAAGGTATTCCGGATCCGAGAGCAAGATTTTTCAAAAATAAAGGTATATAAGCTTAAAAAGCGTCTGAGTAATTCAGACGCTTTTTAAATTTGGTAAGTTTTTCAGTTTGTAAAAGAGCTTTGAAGCCGTTTTAAAATTTTCAGGATTTGAGCTTACATAAAACTCTTCATACTCAAATTTATTGTTTAACAAATTATTTTTTTTCAAATCATTTTTTATGTTTTCTGCAAAATAAACCGAAGGATCAATAAACTTTTCTGCAGGCATGAATTTTTCTAAAATACTTGTTAAATAAGGATAGTGAGTGCAGGCAAGAACAATTTTATCAGGAGCAAACTCTTTCATTAAATCTAAAATTTCCTGAACCTGCAAGATACTTTGAGGAGCATCTATTCTGTGTTCTTCTACAATTCTCACCCAATTCGGTGCGGCTAATTCAAAAACTTCCATGTCAGGATTATATTTTTTTATTTCCTTGTAATATGTGTGAGTGTTTATTGTCGCTGGAGTTGCTATAACCCCGAGTTTTTTTACATTTTCAAGTTTTGCAATCGTTGAACAGACAGATTGAATAATCGGATAAACTTTAAAATTATAGTTATCTTTCAATTTTTCATAAGTTACTGCCGATGTTGTATTGCATGCCATTATTACTGCTTTTGCTTTTTTTTCTTCAAAGAATTTAAAAATTTTATCTGCAAATTCAATAAGCTGTTCTTCAGATTTTTCTCCGTAAGGCATGTTTTTTGTATCACCAAAATAAAGGCAGTTTTCATCGGGAAGAAGCTTTTTAACTTTAGCAAATACGGTTAAACCGCCTACTCCCGAATCAAAAAATGCTATTGGTCTTTTATCGCTATTTGAACTGTTTAAAATAATTTTGTACTCCGTCTGCTATTGATTTCGCTGTAGCCTGCTTACGTTTTTCGCCAATCAGCTGTGCTCTTTCTCCACTATTTGATATGAAACCTATTTCGACTAAAATCGCAGGTACTGTTGTATGATTTATAACATAAAATTTAGATTTAAACAAACCGCGGTTTGGCGACTGTACTGCACTCGCAAATGATGAATGAACTGTCTGCGCAAGTGCCATACTTTCCTGATGATAATAATGTGTTTCAACACCGGTAATTTCAGGTCGTACGCTTGAATTTACATGTATACTTACAAATATATCAGGATCGTTCTGTTCGCTTATTGCTACTCTGTCCTGCAATGAAACATATGTATCATCAGGTCTTGTCATTACTACCTGATAGCCTTTTTGTTTAAGAAGCTTTTCAACACGTTTTGCAACGTCCAGTGTAATATCCTTTTCATAAATACCTCCGCTGGTTGCCCCGACATCGGTACCTCCGTGACCTGCATCAATTACAACTTTTTTCTTATCTCCGGAATGTTTATTAGTATTATTTGACGGATTTAAGATTATTGAAGGTGGAGTAACTATCTGCTCTGGAGCTTTCTTTTTGGCTTCTTTTACTTTTATTTTTATGCTTCTTCCGTCAGCACCCAGATAGGTGCTTACCAGTGCATCTTGTTCGACAGGTATTGTAAGCTTTAAGCCTATTTTAGGCATTAACGATATTTGTGCTTCACTGAATAAAGTGTTTTTATATGCAGCTTTAAAATTTTCATCATGATATTTAGATACGTTATAAAGATAAAGAACTATTTTATCCTGATAGCGGTCTAAACCGTGAACAACAGGAGCATCAAATTTGAGTATCATAGATTCTGTCAGAGAATCTGTTTTTTCTTTATTATAAGCTGTTGCATTACTGCTGCTGTTATATAAAGTAGAGTTATTCGTTTTTTTATAATTAGCAATTATTAAAGATTGATTATCACTTGAATAAATCGGTATATAATCGCTTACATCATCAGTTGTTATTACTATTCTTGCTTTGTTAACGGAGAACTGACCTATTTTAACCGTTTCTGTTTCACTTATACGATATTCTTTGTTTCTTATTTTCATATCTACGAGAGTATTCGGCAGGTCGTAAATAATCCTTGACGGGTTTGTTAAAATCATAGGTTTTTCAATCGTAACCGCGCCAAAACCGTTTATTAATACTCCGTTCGGTCTCGGGGCTATATTATTAAGATAATATTTTGTGTTTAGTTTAAGTTCTTTTCGTGCCATTATTTGTTCGGCTTGAGTATTAAAAGCATCTTGAATTTGATCAACAATGGTGTCATTTGCCGGAGCAACAGGCATCATTATTGTCAAATATTCATAAAAATCGCTTGATGAAGAATGCTCATCCCTGTATGTGTTATGAAAATATTCATTGTCACACATAGTACCGTTTTTCAACTTGATTATAATATTATTCTTTATTCTTAAAAATTTAATATTATCAGGGTTAAAGTCATTATCAAAATACATTACGACCCTGACTACATTCGGATTTGTCGAGAACTGGTTAATTTTAACTTCTTTAATTCCGCCGCTTTGAAATTTCCAATCCTGCTTCGGGAATGTAATAATAGAGGAATCAATATCAAAATAAGCTCTTGACGGGTTTTCCATTTTTACGAGTTTTATATTTTGCAAGGCCGCACCTGATGGAGTATCCTGCCCTGACAAAACTATTATTGAATTAGATGTGTCGAAGTTTGCAGACGTAAATTTATATAATTCTTCCGCGCAAGCTTTCTGGACAAATGTAAACAGAGTAATAATGAATAATGTAAATAATATAAGTATTTTTTTCATAAATAAAATCTCGCTCATTATTATTATATAACGGGCAAGAAAAGCTATCAAATTGTAACAATTTTATTCATCAAGCAGATTATTTTTAACAGCTATATACACTGCATTAGTTCTGTTTTTAGCATTAAGCTTTCTGATTATAGAACTTATATGTGCTTTAACAGTATGTATACTAATAAAAATGATTTTACTTATCTGGTTATTCCCATAACCTAATGTAATTAATCTTAAAACAGCCACTTCTCTTTCTGTTAATTTTTCCATAATCTTACCTCACAGTTAAAGAATAACATATTGTATTTTTAAAAGATTAATTATATTGCCTTTTTTATTTTTTTTATAAAAAAACTTGAAAATAAATCTTTTTTTGCTAATATATAATTTGTAAACCCTATAAATGCGTGTGTAGCTCAGTTGGATAGAGTGTTTGGCTACGAACCAAAAGGTCGGGGGTTCGAATCCCTCCACGCGTAAGATTTGAAAAAACGATTTGAATTCATTTCAAATCGTTTTTTTATCATATTTACTAATATTTCTTAATAATTTATTCTACTTTCATCGCATAAAACTTCCTTAGTTATCGTAAATAATGATTTTGGTAACGCTAAAGAAAGGAATTTATTATGACGCACGAAAAAGATAAAGAAACTATGAAAGAAAAAATGCATAATGCAGGCGAAAAGATTAAAGAAAAAGGTCATGAGATGAAAGAAGATATCAAAGAAGGAGCTGAAAAAGTAAAAGAAAAAGCTCATGAAATAAAAGAAGATATTAAAGCTAAAGCAAAAACCGCCAAGGCAAAACATGATATGAAAGAAAATGAGAAAAAACGTACTGCATAAAAAAATAAAAAAGAGGCTTTTAAAGCCTCTTTTTTTTAATCCATAGTTTTATAACGTTTCAAGACTGCATCTTTAATGTAATTGTCATCGGATTTTAACGCTTTAATCAGTACTTCATTATCCGGTCTTGCTCCTGCATTAATAAGTAATTCGACAATTTTAGGCTGTTTTTTCTTTATAGCGTACGCAAGAGGTTTTGTATAGCCTGCCTCCTGATTAACATCTGCACCGTATGCAATCAATGTTTCAACGATTTTAGCATCCTTCTCTCTTATAGCCATAATCAGAGGAGTAATTCCGGCTAATTCTTTATTTGGATCTACTTTATTTTCTAACAATAATTTTACGACTTCATTTTGATTACTGGCAATTGCCATATATATAGCGGGAGTTTTCATAAATGTAGAATCAGGGCTCATGCCTGCTTTCAAAAATAAATCTACAAGTTGTGTATTACCGCTGTTAATTGCATTGAAAAAATTAAATGTATTGTATTTTATATCCTGTGCCTGAATTTTTGCGATATAAACCTGATGCATATCTGTTTCGGCATCGGCATAGACAGCAGTCTGAACAGCAATAAGCATAAATAAAACAGTTAAAAACTTTTTCATAATTCCCTCCTTAACGGCTATTAACATAATAACATTTTTTATTAATTTTGTATACTGTTAATTGCTTCTTCCTTTGAAAATGCTATATCATTGTGAGTTATAAGTTTTCTGAGCCCGAGTTTTAAGGTTGATGCGGCAACATCTCTGTTATTGAAAATGATTATAACTCTTACATTTTTCCCTTTTAGTGTTAAAACCAGATCTTCAAGAGCAAAAACAGCTGAGATATCCATACTTTTAATGTTTGAGCAGTCTATTATTACTGTTCTGTTATCTATAACAGCGTCAATTCTAGAGGCAATTTGTGAAGCGGAACCGAAAAACAAAGTTCCGTCAATGTGCATTATCATGGTTTTGTTTTTTAAATCTTCATCAATATAATTTTCGTCTGACAGATTGGAAAGTCCGACAAGCTTGATATCTGTCTGTTTAGCTACATTTGCGGCAAAAAGGATTGAAGATAAAACAACACCCACTCCGACCGCAAGAATTAAATCATCAAATACAGTTATTAAAAATACAAGAAGCATAACTATTAAATCATTTCTCGGTGCTGCTTTTATAAGTTTTATAAATTTGTAATCAATGATACTGACCCCCACTTTAATAAGAATTCCCGCAAGTACTGACAGTGGAATTTTAGCGGCAACAGGTGCAAAGAATATAATAACGAAAATCAGGAATATAGAATGAATAACTCCTGAAAGGCTTGTTCTTCCGCCGCTTTTAATATTAATAGCCGTTCTCATTGTTGCTCCGCAAGAAACAATTCCGCCAAAAAGAGCCGCAGCCATATTTCCTATACCCTGTCCGATTAATTCTTTATTTGACTGATGCTTTGTTCCGGTAAGAGAATCCGCGACAAGTGATGTCAAAAGAGAATCAATTGAACCCAGAACAGCCAGCGTTAAAGCAATAGGAATAACCGTTTCAATCTCGGACAGCTTAAAAGCTGGAAAAGTTAAGTTTGGAAAACTTCTCGGAATTTCTCCAATAGTTTTTACATCAAAATTGAAGATTACTGCTGCTAATGTTCCGAGAATAAGAGCAGTCAGTGGCGGCGGAATTATATTTGCAAGTTTTTTTGGAGTGAAAAACACAATTATTAAAGTGAGTACTCCAAGAATTACGCTGTATAAGTCTGTATTTCCTATATGTTTTACAACATTTATAAATCCGTCAATAGGAGTTCCGCTAAAATCCAGTCCTAAAAACGAGTTCACCTGCAAAAGAATTATTATTGCTCCTATGCCGCTCATAAATCCTGATATAACGGGATACGGAATAAAGTTTACAAGTTTCCCTACTTTTAAAAGCCCCAGTATAATTTGAAACAGTCCTGAAAGAAGAATTGCGGCAAATATTAAATTCGGATTATCTAAATGGACAGCAGCAACAGATGCCACAACAACCGTCAAAGGTCCTGTAGGACCTGATATTTGTGTCGGTGTTCCGCCAAATATTGCGGCTAACATCCCGACAATTATTGAACCGTAAATCCCTGCCGCAGCTCCCAGTCCGCTTGATACGCCAAGTGCAATTGCAAGCGGTAAGGCTATTACACCTGCTGTTATCCCTCCCAGTAAATCGCCTTTAAAATTTGATAAAATCCCTGTTTTCATAATGTAAGTCCCCGTATAATGTCCAAAATATTATATAACAGAATATTTGGAATTTTACAAGGGGACTTACTTTTTTTCTATACAAGACCTTCTTTTAGAGCTTTAACGGCGGCTTGAGTTCTGTCATCAACTACAAGCTTTTGTATAATATTACAAACGTGAGCTTTTGCTGTATGTTCCGAAATCGTAAGCTCCTGAGCTATTTCATTGTTGGAAAGTCCGTCTACAACGAGTTTTAAAACTTCATATTCTCTTTGAGTAAGATTTGCATGCTGTTCTTTAAACATGGCTCTTGACATTTGGCGCGGCGGAATTACACCGCAGTTTTTTTCTCTTAATATTGGAACTACCTGCGGATCAAGCCACATTGCGCCTTCTTCTACTGTTTTAATAATCATTTTTAAAGCATCCGTGCCTATGTCTTTCATAACGTAAGCACAGGCACCGGCATGAAGCGCATCAATAACTTCCTGTTCGCTTAAATGTGAAGTAAGGATTACAACTTTTGCTTTACTGTCAAGTTCAAGAATTCTTTTTGTTGCTTCAATCCCTGAAATATCAGGCAGACCTATATCCATAACAATTACATCAGGATGAGTTGTTCTGAATTTTTCAACGGCTTCTTTCCCGCTTTGTGCTTCAGATGCTACAACAATTTCATCCTGCCCCTCAAAAAGAGATTTTAAGCCTACGCGTATAAGTTTTTGGTCTTCTACAAGTAATATATTTATTGTCATAATAATTTCTCCCTATATTACTTATAAGTTTTTTGTGAAAGTAATTAATCCCTTTTATATGAAGAAACGGCGGCAATATTATCGGCTGTTAATTTAGAAATAAAATTTGTATTATTAATGTAAGCTTTAATGCAATCTTAATATTTTTTTAAGATTATTAATGCCAAAATTATAGCAAATTTAATTATTTTAGGTTATTATGTAAATGGTAAATATACATAAGGTGTATCATTATGAAATATTCAAATTATTCAACGGTAATTATCGGGAGCGGCATCGCCGGATTATATGCGGCATTAAAGATAGAACAGCAGGTTAATCTTCCTGACGGGCTTCTTTTGATTACCAAATCAAAATTGGGAGAAAGCAACTCAAGATACGCTCAAGGCGGTATGGTCGGAGTTATGAAAGAAAATAAATCAGATTCCACTGCTTCGCATATCTCCGATACGATTAAAGCAGGCGCAGGGTTGAGCGAGTTTAATACAGTTAAATATATTTCAGAGCATTCTGACGCTGTCATAAAAGATTTACTGAAATTCGGGGTTGAGTTTGACCGCGATGAAAACAATAATTTATGCTTTACTAAAGAGGCTGCACACAGTGTAAGAAGAATTTTGCATTCAGGCGGTGACGCGACAGGCAAAATGATTGAACAGGCTCTTTGTAAAAAAGTTATAGAAAATGAAAATATTGAAGTTTATGAAGAAACCGATGCGGTAGAACTTTTAGTAAGTTCAGACCAATGTAAAGGCGTTCTGATATTTAACGATGAAACTCAAGAATATGAAACTATATATTCTCCGGCAATAATACTTGCAACAGGCGGTATAGGGCAATTATACAAATATACTACAAACCCGGTCGGAGCAACTGGTGACGGGCTGGCTCTTGCATATAATGCAGGAGCAGTAATGCAGGATATGGAATTTGTTCAATTCCACCCGACAGCTCTCGCCATAGACTGCGGAGAAAACAGGTTTTTAATATCAGAAGCGGTCAGAGGTGAAGGAGCAAAACTCTGCGACGGCGACGGTGTTGAATTTATGGCAAAATACGATGAACGCAAGGAATTGGCTCCGCGTGATATTGTAACCCGTGCTATTTTCAATGAAATGAAGAAACATAATGTTGACAATGTTTATTTAAATGCAACATGTATAGATGCTAAAAAACTTGCTAAACGTTTTCCTAATATTTCACAAAAATGTATGGAAAACGGAATTGATATAGCACATGATTTTATTCCTGTTGCGCCTGCGGCACATTACTATATGGGCGGTGTAAAAACTAATCTTAAAGGTGAAACCTCAATAAAAGGGTTATATGCAATTGGCGAAGTTGCATCAACCGGACTTCACGGAGGCAACAGACTTGCAAGCAATTCTTTGCTGGAATGTGTTGTATGCGCTTATTCTGCTGCAGAGTACCTTAAATCAATAGAATTAAAAACTCCGAAACAGATCGACGAAAGTATTAAATCACTTCTTGATAAATATACGGATGAAGATGTTATTCTTGAAGAACTTGATATTCCGTCAATGAAAAAAGAATTACAGGAAATTATGTGGAATTACGCAGGTATTTTCAGAGATGAAAAATCCTTGCTTACAGCCGTAAGCAAAATAAATAAATTAAAATCCGAATTCCCGCGTAATTACAAATGTCTCAGCAGAGATGAGTATGAGTTTAAAAATATGCTTCTTGTTTCATTATTAATTGCAAATTCCGCATTAATGAGAAAAGAATCGCGCGGAGCTCATTGCAGAACAGATTACCCGAATACTAAAGAAGAATGTATTCACAGCTGTATGACTAAAAAAGAAGGAGTACCTGATTTTGTTAAGTAAATTTTATGTTCAAGACCATGTGAAAATGGCGCTTATGGAAGATATCGGCTATGGTGATATTACAACCGAAAATCTTGCGGGAGAAAATGATTTTTTAAAAGGAGAATTAAATACAAGAAGTGAAGGTGTTCTTTGCGGCTGCGATGTATTTAAGACAGTTTACGAAACCTTATCCGATAAAGTTGAAATAAAATTTCACTTTAAAGACGGTGATAAAATAGAAAAAGGCGACAAAATTGCTGATATTTCAGGACCTGCTAAAGATCTTCTTATGGGTGAAAGAGTTGCATTGAATTACATTCAGAGAATGTCAGGAATTGCAACCGAAACCCGTAAATATCAAGATGCAATCAAGCCTTATTCCGCTAAAATCGTTGATACAAGAAAAACAACGCCGAATTTTAGAGCGTTTGAAAAATATTCTGTAAAAGTCGGCGGCGGCGCGCTTCACAGATTTAATCTGTCTGACTGCGCAATGATTAAAGATAATCATATAAGACTTGCAGGATCAATTACCGGTGCTGTTAATAAGTTACGTGAAAATATTTCTCATGCTCACAAAATCGAAGTTGAATGCGATACGCTTGAACAGGTTAAAGAAGCAGTTTCAGTCAAGGCAGATATAATAATGCTTGATAACATGTCCGTTGATACAATGAAAAAGGCAGTTGAAATAATAAATCATCAGGCTGTAGTTGAAGCCAGCGGCAATGTTAAACTCGATACCGTCAACGCAATTGCATCTACAGGTGTCGATATAATATCTTCAAGTGCAATTGTTGCTAAAGCTCCTACTTTAGACCTTGCACTTGATATGTAAAGTGTATATAAAACACTAATTGTAAAGAGGCTGAAATTTAGAATATTCAGCCTCTTTTGCCGTATTTATAAAAAAATTGTAAACTTTCTTAAAAACCATGGCAAAAAATTTTTTTCTTTGTTTTAAAATGAATGTAGATACATTTAATTGTTTGGTGAAAAAATGAAGGTAAACTCAATACAACGTGATATGACCCTTAAGCAGGGTAATTTAAGGCTCCGTTCGGGATCTCAGAACTTTAGAGAGAAGAATAGCGCGGGCGTGTATGAAAACAGAGGATATAATGCAGATTATTGCGGCAGTTTTACGGGAAAGAGTGAAGCTGCCGCAACTGCTTTAAAAAAGGGCTTTACTGATAAGATACTTTCCAGTAAATGGTTCGGTTCATTTGCAAAATATTCTCATGAACATAATATTTCAACGAGTGCTTTAATTGCTCTGGTTCTTGCAGGTGTTATGAGACCTGCAACGATTATGGCACTTCCGGGAAAAGATGATAAAGAAGATAAAATTTATGCCTCAGGACACGCAATGGCGTCAGGTATTATAGGATTTCTTGTTTCAACCGCTATTACAAGTCCTTTTGATGAATCTATTAAAAAATTCTTTGAGGATCCTGACAAATATCTTATATCTAAGAAATCTGCAAAAGCTGGCCGGAAAGGCTCAAAACCTACTCTGGAAAGAATGAAAAATGCTATGAAATATTTAGAGGGAAAAGTCGAAAAAGCAACAACCGCAAAATATTATGAACCTATGCTTGAAAAATTGACAAAGCAAACCTCTGCAATGGAAACACTTGCGAAAAATATACCTGACTGGGTTATCGGTGTTCCCCGTGCAATTTTAACAATTGCCCTGATACCGCCGATTTTAAAATATGTTTTCGGAGTGGAGAAGAAAAAGAAAGCAGAACCTCAGAAAGATACAACAGTAAATAATAACAATAACATGGAAATGCCTAAAATGGACTTTATAGAAAAACCTGCTTTTCAGCAATTCAAAGGAGGTGTTAAATAATGAACGTAACATTTAACACTAACTCTTTTGCAAAAAATACTCAAAACTATAATCACAATAAATTAAAACAGCAATCTTTTACCGGTAATCCGCTGCAAAGCGGAGCTGATGTCGCTAATGAAATGATGAAAGATTCAAATTTATTTGCTCCGTTTTTAAAGATGTATGATAAATTCACTGACGGCATCGCTAAGCATTTTACCTCAAAAATTGTTAACAGCAAACCGATTATAGGGCTTGCTTCAAAATTTAAAGACAGCGATAACTTATTTCAGCACTGTCTTACAATAGGTTCTGTTATTACAAGCGGTCTTTATATGCAAAAAACGCTTACAAATGACAAACTTGATAAGGACAGAAAGAAAACTTTAGCTGTAAACCAGGGACTTACATTTGCTGTTTCAACTTTCGGTGCCTACGGTTTAGATAAATACGTTAAAGGCTGGTGGGGTAAATTAACAGAAAAATTTGCGGGTCACCTGCTCAATGATAATAAATTCGTAGAAAATTTCCACAAACATAATGATGCTATTAAAGAAGCAAATAAAAAGTTGTTGGATGCGGCAAAAGGAACTTCCGAAAAGCCTTTGCTGAAAAAGACTGCAAAATTGGAAGATTTTGTAAAAACTCATCCTGCTTATAAAGCTCTCGGCGAAGGCGAAGCAAAATCTTTAATAAATAAGATTAAAGGTATGGGGGTTCTCAGAACAATGATAGTATTCGGTTTTGTATACCGTTACTTTGTTCCTGTTGTTGTAACCAAACCAGCTAACTGGCTTTGTGAAAAATATCTTGCCAACAAAAAAGCAAAGGCTGAAAATAATCCGAAAGCTTAATAGTCAAAATCTTTTAAAAACGAGTTGTTACTAAATATGTAGTAATAACTCGTTTTTTATTGAAAAAAAAAGGAATTTATGCTATATTTTCCAATGTAGATGGGGTAAGAATGACAGAAAAAGATTACTTGGATTTAGATTTAATAGCTAAAGATTGTAACCTGTTTGACGCGTCTGACGTTAATTGTGTCATTCAAAAAATCCAAGCACTCGATGAAATTTACGAACACGAAAATCTGGTTAAAATCTATAATTATTTTTTGAGCGTTTCCAGAAATCCGGAAATATTGATGAATGTTATTCAGTGCGCTGACAGAATTAGAGATAAAGCTTCTCTCAGTGCTCTTTTAGATTTGCTTTTGATGAAAAATATAGATGATGAAAAAGATTTGTTTATTAATGTCAGAGCAATGTGTGCAAAGGCAATTGCAAATTTAAAAGATACCTCTGCAGTTACGCCGCTTTTATACTGTCTTAATAACAAGGATGAAAATTATAAAGTTAGACTGGCATGTGCTGATGCACTTGGCAGAATTGGCGACAGATATGCCGTAGCCCCTTTGATTGAAGTCGTAAAAGACGAGGAAGAAAAATCAGTTTATCTGAGAGAAACTGCCGCATCTGCACTCGGTATGCTGGGAGATTTGCGTGCTGTTGACCCTCTGGTAAGTATTCTGGAAACTCAAAAAGGAATTTGGAATAAATTCACTTTTCTTAAAGAACGTGTAATAGAAGCGTTAGGCAAGCTCAGACTTGACGATAATGAAAGAGTTTTTAATGCTTTAAAAAATTCTCTTATGGATGAATCCCCGCAGATAAGGATTAATGCTATAGAAGCTATTATGGACAGTGAAAATCCTCAGGCGGTTGACACTATTAAAACTTGTCTTATCGAAGATGAAGACGAAGAAGTTAAAAAAAATGCACTTATAGCTTTATATAATCTTGTTGGCAGAGAAATTCTCGACGAAGTTGCCAACGGCTCAAGCTATCCTGATGCATTGAAATTAGAAGCTGTTTCAATGATTTCAGAATATGAAGATGATGAGGAAGAAAATAACGATGAGTAAAGGGATTGTTCTTCTTTCGGGAGGTTTGGATTCTCTTGTAAGCTTAGGTTTGGGAATAAATGAGTATAATGTTACTCTTGCTTTAACTTTTGATTACGGACAAAAATCCGCCGAATATGAGATTAACGCATCTAAAGCAATTTGTGAATACTATAAAATCGAACACAGGGTAATAAAATTGGATTGGCTGAAAAGTATAACTCATACAGCTCTTGTCAGCGGCGCAGAAATTCCGGAAGGCAATGCCCTTGACAATCCTGAACAGTCAGCAAAAAGTGTATGGGTGCCGAACCGTAACGGTTTATTTTTGAATATCGCAGGATGTTTTGCAGACGGTGAAGACTATGATTATATCCTGATAGGTGCCAATAAAGAGGAAGGGCAGACTTTCCCCGATAATTCCAAAAATTTTATAGATAGGATTAATGCTGAATTTGAATTCTCAACACAAAAACATCCCAAAGTTGTTGCACCCTTGCTAAATTCCGATAAAAATGATATAGTAAAACTGGCATTACAGTATAAAATTCCGCTCGAATACGTCAGGAGCTGTTATGCGGGAGGCGAAAAGCACTGCGGAAAATGCGAATCTTGTACAAGATTAAAAAATGCTTTAATGTTTAACCATGACACACATTATATAAGGGAACTTTTTTGAAAACACAACTTTTAGAACAGGAAATTAAATATGAAGGATGGCAGCTTTCACCTCACTGGATTTATAAAAACTTTAAAATTCAGGGCGATGCGGCTGTTGCATTCATCGGAGAATGCGAAGTTAAGCTTACTGAAATGGTTGATATAGAAGATGTGATTAATAATGAACCTATTTACAGCAAATCCATGCTCAGCTTTATTTCTGAACAATTTAATGTCGGACTTGTCGAAGGTGTTTTCAGACAAAGGCTTTTGATCTGTATAATAAAAGAAGCTCTTGAAAAACGAGGTTTTGTAATTACCAGAAACGGTGATGATTTGTTTTATGAAGGAAAGAAATTAACAGTTTCAATAGCGACAAAGTCAATTAATTCAATATTAATTCATACAGGTATAAATATTGATTCTGAAGGTGCTCCTGTTAAAGCAAGCGGTTTGACAAGCGAACTCGGTATTACGGATATTAAAGAATTGGCAAATGAAATTCTTGAAAAATACTCACAAGAAATTAGTGATATAATAATGGCATCAACAAAAGTCAGAGGTGTATAATGGAAGAAGATTCAAAAAGACCTTCACATATAAGCTATAAAGAATATCAAAAAAAAGTTACGAAAAACCCTAATGAAGGGATTATAATATTTGTTTCGGCATTTTTTATACTGCTTTTGCTGTTTTTGGGAATTGCAAAACAAATTTCTCCCGAAGTAGATGTTTCTATCGGTGACGATACCGCCGTTACAAGCAGTGATGAGGTTCAAAAGGCACCTGTTGATGAAAGATTAAAATTATTGCAAATGGAAGATGAAGGGCAAAGTGCCGATTCTGATAATACATTTGCCACAGAACTGGATGAAAAAGTCGTTCTTCCGGAACATAAGAAAGATGATAAACAAACGGCGGAAACTCCAAAAGAAGAAGAACCGATAAAACTTCCGGATAAAGAGGCTAACCCTAAACCTTCCGAAACAGCTTCTCCGGCTCCTAAACCTGTTCCGGTGCAGCAGCAAACCGCTTCAGCAAAAGTTGTAGTCGGATACTATGCAACAAAGGAACAAGCTGAAGTCGCAAAAGGAATTATTGCGGAATCAGGCATGAATATTTCTCCTTTTGTTCGTAACATAGGCGGGGCTTATACTATTCAGGTTGGTTCTTATACTACACGTGAAAAAGCCCAAAGTGTTGCAAATGATTTGTTAAGGAATAATTATCCTGCAAGAATTATTATGGAATAAAAAAAGGTCTTTAATAAGACCTCTTTTTAAATAAACCAGTTGCAGGCATCGCCTTTGCACAAAATGTTATCCAAACTCGACATTACATCTTCTTTAGTCATCTCATAAGTTACAGGTGTAATTGAAATTTTATTGTTTTTAACAGCCGCAATATCAGTATTCGAATCTTCAGCTTCTGTAATAAGCTCGCCTGCCATCCAGTAATATACTTTTCCCCGCGGATCAACTCTTTTTTCATAGTTATCGGTAAACATTTTTCTCCCGAGTTCTGTAATTGCAACGCCTGCAATATCTTCTTCGTCAAGAGCAGGTACGTTAATGTTTAAAATGCTTTTTTTAGGAAAAGTAAACTCTTTCAATTTAGGAAGAAGTAAATTAACGAATTTTGCCGCATATTGAAAATGTTCGTATTCATAATTCATACTGGCAAGTGACATCGCGATACTTGGAACACCTAGCATTGCCCCTTCCATTGCGCAGCTTACTGTTCCGGAGTAAAGAATATCAGCCCCGAGATTGGGTCCGTGATTAATTCCGGAAATAACTACATCAGGCTGTTCCTCAGGAGATAATATCGCATTTATGCCTATTTTTACGCAATCTCCGGGGGTCCCTGTTGTAACCCACGCTCTTTTTACTCCATGATAAGCTTCAACTTCTTCTACACGCAGCGGTGTATGCAGTGTTAAAGAATGTCCTGCCGCGCTTCTTTCTCTGTCAGGCGCGATTACATAAACATCATGCTGCTGTGCAAGAGTTTCTGTCAGGCATCTTATACCGTTAGCCGCAATTCCGTCATCATTTGATACTAATATTTTCATATCTCTCCTTTAAATTCTTTTTAAAACTTATATTACTATAATACTATAAGCAGTTAGATATAATAAATATTAATTTTTGTAACGAAATATAATGATGATATTAAAAATATAGCAATTATATATACAAAAATTTTTTTATATACATGACACGAGGAAAAGCATAAAACGAGGAATCAAGAAAACGTTTTATTGCACACTACACTTCACACTATTACGAGGAATTATTCAAAGAATTCCAACGTCGTTTTCGAAAGGGAACGGCGTTTTTTTTACTTTATAACTACAGCAAAAACTTCTGCAAGTTTACCTGATTTATTATTTTTAAACTTAATTTCCTTTTTTGTTTCTTCAGGGGTAAACTCGGATTTCTGGTAATTAATCAGATACTTCATGAATTCAGGACTAAACATCTTACTCCTTTGCTACACTAAAAATTTCCCTACACACTTGTATATATATAAAACCACAAAATTATTTTTTATTGTCAGAAATTTACAAATTATTTACAATAGTTAATGAGATGTTATAATTCGTATATATAAGGATATTAAATATGCGTCAGTCTTCAATTATAGATATAATTTCTCCTGTAATGGCAGGTCCTTCAAGCTCACATACGGCAGGTGCTGTAAGAT
>ULRJ01046387.1_pt1 | contig 17867 bp, 10 predicted proteins | sample 1955321 | NCBI WGS metagenome assembly ULRJ01 (sample SAMEA4835679, study PRJEB28245) | human gut metagenome | biome: gut microbiome; material: fecal sample | place: Denmark | collected 2008 | reverse complement strand
TGATATTTCACGTCACCGGCACGTACACCCAGGTCGTACAACGGTTGCGGCACTTCACCGTCATATTGGTAGAGTCCGTCCATCCGGAACAGGTAGAAAGCTCCCAGTTCCGCACCTACTTTCAAGGCGCGGTTAGCACCTATCGGAAGCAAGTCGTCTCCCAGCAGTTTAGTCAGTTTGTTTTTGTTGTGGGAGATGTTGAAAGAGGAAGTCCAGTTGACTTTCCCTATATTCAGATGGCCGTTGATGGAAAATTCCACACCGTAGTTCCGCATGGAACCGATATTGCTGGTGATACTGGTGAAACCGCTTGTTCCGTGCAAAGGCATTGAATAAAGAAGATTGTTCGTATTCTTCAGATAAATATCGGCAATCATATTCAGCTTGCCGTTCCAAAAGCCCAGGTCGAAACCGAAGTCGTACTGGTCGGCAGTTTCCCATGTCAGTTTGTTGTTTCCCATGCTGGTGACAGCCATACCGCTATTATTGCCGTAGTTGATGCCGCCGGACATCAACGGTTGCCAGGCATAGTTACCGATTCCATCCTGATTTCCGGTCTTGCCATAACTCAAGCGGAACTTCAAGTCTGTTTGAGGGAATTTCCAGAAAGATTCTTTCGATACATTCCAACCTAAAGAGACAGAGGGGAAATACCCGTAACGGTCGGAAGGGGCAAAACGGGATGAACCGTCTGAACGCATGGTCACATTCAAGATGTAACGGTCTAAATAAGACAGGTTGATACGTCCGAAGTAAGACTCCATGGCAAACTCGGAGATACCACCCGAAGCATTATAGATTTCGGAAGCCGTGCCGACCGTATCGAATACCGGAGAAGGAAAACCGCGTCCGTCAATGGAAGACGTACGAGTGGACATTTTCTGGAAAGAATGTCCCAGCATCAAACCTGCTTCAAAATCACCGAACTTATCATTATAGTTGAATACATTCTCTATCAATAAGTTCTTCACCAAGCGGTTGTACTCAACAATACGTCCGCCACCCGCTCCATAAGGATGATTCTCATTGTAGTACACATAGTCATACGTATATCCGATGTCGGTGCTGACTGAGTTTTTCAGACTGAACTTCTTGTATTTCAAGTCTGCATTGAACGTTCCTAAATAACGGTAGGTATCAATATAGGATACTTCTTCATTCAGAATCTGAAGCGGATTGTGACGTGCCAGTTCGTCGGTTCCACCTAAGTAATAGTCACCGTTCGGTTTGTACGGACGGTCGAAAGGGCGTTGTTCAACGGCACGGGCTACGATGGTAGAACCGATATTGGCTCCCGGCACACGGTTGTTCTTCAGATAATTACCGCTGACATTGGCGCCTACTTCCAACCAGGAAGTCATTTCATGACTAATCTTCGCTTTTAGGTTGATTTTGGTTATATCATTGGTCTTGATTATACCTTCCTGATAATTGTAGTTGGCTCCAACATAGAACTTGGTTTTCTTGCTTCCGCCGGAGAAGGATAAGTCCACATTGTAAGAATGTCCCACCTGAGTAATCAAATCCAGCCAATCCGTATCGGGCAATCCCTGGAAAGGGTTGGAGATAGGAACCACATAGCCTGCAGAACCTACGGTATAGCCATTCTGACGATTATAACGTTCGACTCCATCGTTGTAGGTTTCTACATACAAATCGGAATCCGCATATTTGATGCGTCCCTTATTGGCGAATTTGGAGATTCCCGTACTGACATTCAAACGAATATCCGAACGACCTTCCTTACCGGATTTGGTCGTAATCACCACCACGCCATTCGTTGCCCGCGAACCGTAAATAGCTGCCGAAGCGGCATCTTTCAAAACTTCGATAGATTCGATGTCCGTCAGATTCAATACTGCCATCGAACTCAAATCTTCACCCATATTGAATAAGGAAGCGTTACTGTTGAGGATGGGTATTCCGTCCACCACATACAGAGGTTCGTTGCTGGCACTCAAAGAAGCGGCACCGCGGATACTCATTCGTTCGGAACTTCCCAGGTTGCCGGAACCGGTCGATACCGTGACACCCGCTACACGTCCCTGTAGCAATTCACTCGGTGTCAACACCGGACGCATATTCGATTCTGTCGGTTTGAAAGAACTGATTGCATTGGTCACCAATGCCTTTCGCTGTGTTCCATACCCCACTACGACGACTTCATTCAATGCTTTTGAATCTTCGTCCAACGTCACATTGATGGTCTGTTGCGTCTTCACCGGATATTCCATGCTCTTATATCCGAGGAATGAAAAGACCAAGACAGCATTATCGGGAACTTCAAGACTGTATTTACCATTTATATCAGTAATTGTACCGATGGTAGTACCCTTAACCGACACATTGCATCCTACAATGACTTCGCCCGAATATTCCTTCACCAAGCCGGTTATTCTTTTCTTGTGCTGCACAGAGCTTTGCACTTCAGCTTGTTTTTTCGTAAGGATGATGTGTTTCCCTTCCATCGTATAGGAGAACTCCGTACCTTTCAATGCATCCAGCAGCAGACTTGCCACTGTCCCATTCTGAGTGGAAATGGTTACTTTCCGTTTCAGACTAACTTCACGTTCATTGTAAATAAACAAATAGTCTGTTTGCTTTTCAATCTGCCTGATGATTTCGGCGAATGTTGCGGTTCCTTTATTCATCGTAACTTTCTGATTCTGAGAAAAGCCGTCCAGGGCATACGTCTCAAAAATGATGAATAACAGGAAAAAGACAGTTAACCTCATAATTCTTAAAATTTGAGTACAGTGTGTTTTTCTATGGACAATACGCCCATACCAAAGATTATTTTTCATATCTTTGCCTAGAGTTATTAAGTTAATACATAAAGATTTGTAACAGATATCGAGTCTTTTTTATTGACTTCTCACATATCGGTAAGTGTTGCAGCATTTACCGATATTTCTGTTTTGAAAGGGCTGGTTCTCTTGCTCTCATTCCGGGTGTTTCTTTTTTAGATTAAATACTAGGGTTAATTTAATAGATAATTATCTGATTTTTCTCATCGTCCTGTATATAGTTGAATTTGACGTACTTCTGCAATACCTTCATCACGTGCTCGATTCCTTCTTTCTGACGGAACTTACCGGTACACGAGCGGGAAGCGATTTCCTCATTCTTATTAATAATCTTCACTTCATAATATTGCTCCAATTTCCTGAAGACTGTTTCCAGTGGTTCATCCTTGAAGGAATAGATACCCATTCTCCACAAGAAATCATTGTCCGATGAGAAAGTCTCCTTGTAGAGTTTTCCATCTTTAGCTTCTACCTTTTCATGAGGTTTCAAGGTCACTTCATGTTGTGTATCGGGCTGATATATGGTAACTTTACCTTCAATCAAAGATGTCTCGAATAAACCGGAGTTTGGGTAGGCAGAGACATTGAAGGTGGTTCCCAATACTCTGATATCGTATTTCTCCGTTTCTACAATGAAAGGATGCTTCTCGTTATGTGCCACTTCGAAATATCCCTCTCCTTCCAAAACCACTTTCCTTTCTTTGGAACGAAATCCGGTTGCCGGATATTTCAAGGTAGAGTTGGAGTTCAGCCAAACAGTTGTTCCGTCAGCCAAGACCAGACTAGCCCTCTGTCCTGCCGGGACGGCCATAATTTGCATTTCGGCAGAATGTTCTATCCGGTATTCCTGATATTCCTTATGGATAATAAAAGCAATCATGGCAACGACCGCCGCTATCTTCATAGATGTCCAGAGGTAACGCATCACAGGTTTCTTCTTCTCTGTTTTTTCTGCCTGTAAGTTTCCATTCCATATAGTGGCATTGTAGACACGGTGCAGTTGCATCAACTGTTCCCGATTATCTTCGCTCTCCTTCATCCAGCGTATCACTTCCTTTTTTTCTTCGGGAAGTGCGTCACCTGCAATATATTTATTCAATAGTTTCGCGTCCATACCTTTTCTTAGGTTTATATATAAGCTCTTTGTGGGCTTACATATATAAGACACGCCACTTGCAAAGTTCACTAGTGGAAAAAATAAAAAAAGTGCGTTTTTAACCGTTTATTTGTTCCTCGGTGCCGAAGGGTACCTTCCCCGGTGCCGAAGGGTGCCTTCCCCGGTGCCGGAGGAGTGCTTCACCGGTGGACAACTTTATTAGAAAAATAATAAGGTATAAAGATAGTCTTTCAGGTTCTTTCTCAATTGTTGCAGCGCTTTACTAATATGATAATCGGCTCCTTTCAGTGTGACATCCAGCGCTTCGGCAATCTCCTTCACCGATTTATTCTCATACCGGCTCATCATAAATGCTTTTCTTGTCTTTTCCGGTAATCCGTTCAAAGTACGGTTCACAATATCAGTTATTTCTTCAGAGAAAAGTTGGTTCGGGTCGGAAGAGTCCAAAGAAGCGATGCGGAAATCAAGTTCGTAGAGTTCATCCGCCAATATACTTTCACGGGCTTCCATTCGCAGATGTTCATTTCGCAGATGATTTAATGCCTGGTTCTTTACTACGGTCATCAGGAAAGCACGGATGTTTTTCACATCTTCGGTTTTCATCGTAGTCCATAAAGTTATCATGGCTTCGGAAGCTATATCTTTGGATAACATTTCGTCATGGAGATAAGACTTGGCAAATAAGAAGCAACGTTGATAATACTCCATATAGATATTATCAAATGTCATTCCAGTGTTTATAGTATCATCCAGTCTTCCCATTTTGTGGATTTCTCTCCTTGTTTTTATATTGGTTAGTGAAGCAAAGATAACCAAAAGAAGTTAGCTGCCAAAAAGCAGTATAGAAAAGTAAAACCATAAAGAAAAAAAAGTCCGGATGCCACTACATTTCTATTGCAAAAAAGTCCTCATCCATACTTCACTGAAATATTTTCGTAGTATCTGCCTTTCACTTCCCGTTTTTTTCGTACTTTTACCCCTTGTTGGAAAGAAGTGCCTTTCTGACCCTTGAGAACAGAAAAAGAAAAAACAATATATAAAATGAATCACAAATGGAATTATCGACCCATTACACCCGAACAGGCAGAGACAAGCCAGACATTGGCCCAGGAATTAGGGATTAGCCCGATACTTGGACAGCTTTTGGTGCAGCGGGGAATAACGAAGGCAACGGATGCCAAGAAGTTTTTCCGCCCGCAATTGCCCGACCTGCACGATCCATTCCTGATGAAGGATATGGATATTGCAGTAGAACGTCTGAACAGGGCGATGGGAAAGAAAGAACGTATTCTAATTTATGGAGATTATGACGTAGACGGTACTACCGCCGTGGCATTGGTCTACAAGTTTATTCAACAGTTCTATTCGAACCTTGACTATTACATACCCGACCGTTACAACGAGGGGTATGGCATTTCTAAAAAAGGAGTGGACTATGCCGCTGAAACCGGTGTGAGTCTGATTATCGTACTCGATTGCGGAATAAAGGCAGTAGAGGAAATCACGTATGCCAAAGAGAAAGGCATTGATTTTATCATCTGCGACCATCATGTGCCGGATGATATCCTGCCGCCTGCCGTAGCTATCCTGAACGCCAAACGCTTGGATAATACGTATCCGTACACACACCTTTCGGGCTGCGGTGTCGGCTTCAAATTTATGCAGGCATTCGCTATCAGCAACGGTATCGAGTTTCATCATCTGATTCCGCTACTTGACATCGTGGCGGTAAGTATCGCATCGGACATCGTGCCGATTATGGGCGAAAACCGTATTCTTGCTTTTCATGGGCTGAAGCAGTTGAACAGCAATCCGAGTATCGGGATGAAAGCCATTATCGATGTATGCGGACTTTCCGAAAAAGAAATCACCGTCAGCGACATCGTGTTCAAAATCGGGCCGCGCATCAATGCGTCGGGACGTATCCAGAACGGAAAAGAAGCGGTGGACTTACTGACGGAAAAAGATTTCTCGGCTGCGCTTGAGAAAGCCGGACAAATCAATCAGTATAACGAGACACGGAAAGACCTCGACAAAAGCATGACGGAAGAGGCAAACAACATCGTCGCCAACCTGGACGGATTAGCCGACCGACGCTCTATCGTGCTTTATAATGAGGAATGGCACAAAGGGGTGATTGGCATCGTAGCTTCCCGCCTGACGGAAGTCTATTATCGTCCTGCCGTAGTACTGACCCGCACAGATGACATGGCAACAGGTTCCGCACGTTCTGTTTCCGGTTTCGATGTATATAAAGCGATTGAGCATTGCCGCGACTTGCTGGAAAATTTCGGCGGACATACCTATGCTGCCGGATTGTCCATGAAGGTGGAGAATGTGGATGCTTTCACCAAACGGTTTGAAGAGTACGTCTCACAGCATATCTTGCCGGAACAGACCAGTGCCGTCATTGATATTGATGCCGAGATTGACTTCAGGGATATTTCTCCCAAATTCTTCAATGATCTGAAAAAGTTCAATCCCTTCGGGCCCGACAACATAAAGCCCATTTTCTGTACACATCATGTCTATGATTATGGGACGAGTAAAGTGGTGGGACGCGACCAGGAACATATCAAACTGGAACTGGTTGACAATAAATCGAACAATGTGATGAACGGTATCGCATTCGGGCAAAGCTCGCACGTGCGTTATATCAAGACTAAACGTTCGTTCGACATCTGCTACACCATCGAAGAGAATACCCACAAACGTGGTGAAGTGCAACTTCAAATCGAGGATATAAGACCGATTGAATAAGTATCAGGAGATATTAAAACAATACTGGGGATATGACTCTTTCCGCGACTTGCAGGAAGAGATCATCACCAGTATCGGCGAAGGCAAAGACACGCTGGGACTGATGCCGACCGGCGGCGGCAAGTCCATCACATTTCAAGTTCCTGCCCTCGCCCAAGAAGGGCTCTGTCTCGTCATCACTCCCCTCATCGCTCTGATGAAGGACCAGGTGTATAATCTGCGCAAACGCGGCATCAAGGCTCTTGCCGTATACTCCGGCATGACACGGCAAGAGATTATCACCGCACTTGAGAACTGCATCTTCGGCAATTACAAATTCCTCTACATTTCTCCGGAACGTCTGGATACGGAAATTTTCCGTATCAAACTCCGCTCCATGAAAGTCTCCATGATTACAGTGGACGAAAGTCACTGTATCTCACAATGGGGATATGATTTCCGTCCCGCTTACCTGAAGATAGCGGAAATACGGGAACTTTTGCCAGGAGTTCCCGTACTGGCACTTACCGCCACCGCCACCCCGGAAGTAGTAAAAGATATCCAAGCCCGGCTGAATTTCCATGAGGGGAATGTTTTCCGCATGAGCTTTGAGCGGAAAAACCTGGCGTATATCGTCCGCAAGACAGATAATAAGACAAAAGAATTATTGCATATCTTACGAAGGATACCGGGCAGCGCCATTATTTATGTCCGCAACAGGCGACGGACCAAAGAAATCACCGAACTGCTGGTAAACGAAGATATTACCGCCGATTTCTATCATGCCGGACTTGACAATGCCGTAAAAGACCTGCGGCAAAAACGTTGGCAAAACGGAGAGGTCCGTGTAATGGTAGCCACAAATGCTTTCGGAATGGGAATTGACAAACCTGACGTCCGCATTGTGCTGCATCTCGATCTTCCAGATTCGCCCGAAGCCTATTTTCAGGAAGCCGGACGTGCGGGAAGAGACGGAGAAAAGGCTTATGCCGTAATCTTATATACCAAATCGGACAAGACGACCCTGCATAAGCGCATAGTGGATACCTTTCCCGACAAGGAATACATACTCAATGTCTACGAACATTTACAGTATTATTATCAGATGGCGATGGGGGACGGATTTCAATGTGTCCGCGAATTCAATATCGAAGAGTTCTGCCGGAAGTTCAAATACTTTCCGGTTCCGGTGGACAGTGCACTGAAAATCTTGACTCAAGCCGGTTATCTGGAATATACGGATGAGCAGGACAATGCTTCGCGTATCCTTTTCACGCTTCGCCGGGATGAGTTGTACAAGTTGCGCGAAATGGGGGCGGAAGCAGAAGCGCTGATACAGACCATTCTCCGTTCGTACACAGGAGTATTCACGGATTATGCGTATATCAGCGAAGCATCCCTGTCCATACGTACCGGACTGACACGCGAGCAAATCTACAACATACTGGTGACACTGACCAAACGCCGTATCGTGGATTACATTCCTCGCAAAAAGACACCTTATATTATATACACGCGCGAACGTCAGGAACTTCGTTTCGTACATATTCCGCCTTCTGTCTATGAAGAACGCAAAGTCCGCTATGAAGCGCGCATCAAGGCGATGGAAGAGTATGTCACTTCAGACAATGTATGCCGCAGTCGGATGCTGCTCCGCTACTTCGGGGAGAAAAACGGATCTGACTGCGGACAGTGCGATGTCTGTCTCAGCCATCATGCAACAGATTCTCTATCCGAAGCATCTTTCGAGAAACTGAAACGGCAAATTACAGTACTGCTTATTCAGAATCCGCTATCTCCAGTAGAAATAGCCAATAAAATAACAGCGGAAAAAGAGGAAGTGGCGGAAGTTATCCGGCATTTATTGGAAGAAGGTGCATTGAAGATGCAGGATGGAATGATACATATTTCAAAATAAGTTATTACATTTGCAGATAAACTCAAAAACAACATATCATGCCGAACTTTTTTAAATCTTTCTTCTCCGGTAAGTCTGAAACTCCGGAAAGTGAAAAGCAGAAAAACGACCGGAAAAGATTCGAGATTTTCAAATACGACGGTTTGCGTGCGCAACGCATGGGACGTCCGGATTATGCCGTAAAATGTTTCACGGAAGCTCTTGCCATTGAGGAAGAGTTTGAAACGATGGGGTATCTCAGTCAACTCTACATCCAAATGGGCGACACCGCAAAAGCCCGCGAACTGTTGGAGAAAATGGCTGTCATGGAACCGCACATCACCCATACTTTCCTGACATTGGCGAATGTATGCTTTATCCAGGAAGATTATCAGGCTATGGAAGAGGCAGCCAATAAGGCGATTGCCATCGAAGAAGGAAATGCCGTAGCGCATTATCTGCTGGGAAAAGCCCGTCAGGGACAGAACGATGACCTGATGACTATCGCCCATCTCACGAAAGCCATCACGTTGAAAGATGATTTCATCGAAGCCCGCCTGATGCGTGCAGAAGCTCTGCTGAATATGAAACAGTATAACGAGATGATGGATGACATAGACGCCGTACTTGCACAAAACCCGGAAGAAGAAACTGCCATGCTCCTGCGCGGAAAAGTGAAAGAAGCGAACGGACAAGCTGAAGAAGCGGAAGCGGACTACCAGCTCGTCACAGAAATAAACCCTTTCAACGAACAGGCATATCTTTACTTGGGGCAACTTTATATCAACCAAAAGAAACTGACGGAAGCCATCACCCTGTTTGATGAGGCTATCGAACTGAATCCGAATTTTGCGGAAGCCTACAAGGAGCGCGGACGCGCCAAATTGTTGAACGGGGATAAAGACGGCTCCGTGGAAGATATGAAGAAGTCTTTGGAATTGAATCCGAAAGACGAGGCCGGACTGAACGGAGAATTCAAGAACCTTGGGGCTAAACCGGAAGCGCTTCCTGGTATCTTCTAAGTGTCCTTTTTATATATTTTAGGCAAGAAAACAAAAAAAGTATCGCTTTTTGTTTGCGTTTAGCAGAAAAGTATTACTTTTGTCCCCAGAATTAAAAACCAAAGCAAAAAACAAAGACTCGTATGAGATCATTTACTTATGCATATTACTTCTTTTTTTACTTTTACTTTAGCAACAAAGTAGAGCGGGAGTTTGTATGTATCAAGTGACAGTGATGCTTAAGGACTGAATAGAGAAATCAATCATATGAATCCCGCTCCAATATGGACGCGGGATTTTTTTATATAATACATTTAGAACAATGAAAAAGATAGCAATTCAAGGAACACTCGGCTCATATCACGATATCGCCGCACACAAGTACTTCGAGGGAGAAGAAATAGAGTTAATCTGTTGTGCCAGCTTCGAAGACGTGTTTACTTCGATACGTAAAGACAGTCAGGTTATCGGAATGCTAGCCATAGAGAATACGATTGCGGGCAGCCTGCTGCACAACAATGAGCTGCTGAGACAGAGCGGCACGCAGATTATCGGTGAATACAAACTGCGTATCTCGCACAGCTTCGTCTGCCTGCCCGATGAAAGTTGGGAAGATCTGACAGAAGTCAACTCCCACCCTATCGCCTTGATGCAGTGCCGTGATTTCCTGAACCAGCATCCACAACTGAAAGTGGTGGAAGGTGAAGATACGGCACGCAGCGCAGAAGCTATCAAGAACGGGAATCTGAAAGGACACGCCGCAATCTGCTCCAAAGCGGCTGCCGAACGCTATGGAATGAAAGTCCTTCAAGAAGGCATCGAAACAAATAAGCATAACTTCACCCGTTTTCTGGTAGTTGCCGATCCCTGGCAAGTGGACGAGCTTCGCCAGCATCATGCCAACACAACCAACAAGGCAAGTATGGTATTCACTCTGCCACATACGGAAGGTAGTTTGTCACAAGTATTGTCTATCCTGTCTTTTTACAACATCAATCTGACCAAGATACAATCGTTGCCGATTATCGGACGTGAATGGGAATACCAGTTTTACGTAGACGTAGCTTTCAACGATTATCTGAGATATAAGCAATCCATTGCAGCAATCACTCCATTAACTAAAGAACTCAAAACATTAGGCGAATATGCAGAAGGAAAGTCAAATGTATAAAATCGCTCCTGCCGACAGACTGGCAAGTGTAAGCGAATACTACTTCTCCAAGAAACTGAAAGAAGTGGCACAGATGAATGCGGAAGGAAAAGATGTCATCAGCTTAGGCATCGGCAGCCCCGATATGCCGCCTTCCAAGAAAACCATCGAGACATTGTGCAACAATGCCCACGACCCGAACGGACACGGTTATCAACCGTACGTAGGTATCCCCGAACTTCGCAAAGGTTTTGCTGCCTGGTATCAACGGTGGTATGGAGTGGAACTGAATCCGAATACGGAAATACAACCGCTGATTGGCTCGAAAGAAGGTATTCTTCATGTCACACTGGCTTTTGTCAATCCGGGCGAACAGGTATTGGTTCCGAATCCGGGATACCCTACTTATACTTCCTTGAGCAAGATACTCGGTGCGGAAGTCATCAATTATGATTTGAAAGAGGAAGACGGCTGGATGCCCGATTTCGAAGCGCTGGAGAAGATGGATTTAAGCCGCGTGAAGCTGATGTGGACGAACTATCCGAATATGCCGACAGGCGCAAACGCAACTCCCGAACTGTATGAACGACTCGTTGACTTTGCCCGCCGGAAGAATATTGTGATTGTGAACGACAATCCATACAGCTTTATACTGAACGAAAAACCTATCAGTATTCTGAGTGTGCCGGGAGCCAAAGAATGTTGCATCGAATTCAATTCCATGAGCAAGAGCCACAATATGCCGGGCTGGCGCATCGGAATGTTAGCTTCAAACCCAGAATTCGTACAATGGATACTGAAAGTAAAGAGTAACATCGACAGCGGAATGTTCCGTGCCATGCAACTGGCGGCTGCCACAGCTTTGGAAGCCGAAGCAGACTGGTATGAAGGCAACAACGAAAACTACCGGAACCGCCGCCACCTCGCCGGTGAGATTATGAAAACATTGGGATGCACCTACGATGAAAAGCAAGTAGGAATGTTCCTCTGGGGGAAAATTCCCGCATCTTGCAAGGATGTAGAGGAACTGACGGAAAAAGTGCTGCACGAAGCAAGAGTGTTCATCACTCCGGGATTTATTTTCGGCAGTAACGGAGCAAGATATATCCGTATCTCCCTCTGTTGCAAGGATTCAAAATTAGCGGAAGCACTGGAAAGAATCAAAAGTCTCTAGCCGCTTCCCACAACCAATAATCATTAGTATAAAAGTAAAAACAAATAAGAATATGGAACTCGAATCAATTTTATTACCGGGCATTGAAGCTAAAAGACCGATTGTTATTGCCGGCCCATGTAGTGCAGAGACTGAAGAACAAGTGATGGATACAGCCAAGCAATTGGCAGCTAAAGGGCAAAAGATATTCCGCGCAGGAATCTGGAAACCGCGTACCAAACCGGGTGGTTTCGAAGGAGTCGGCGTAGAGGGTCTTGCCTGGCTGAAAGAGGTAAAGAAAGAAACAGGTATGTATGTTTCTACCGAAGTGGCAACTGCCAAACACGTGTATGAATGCCTGAAAGCCGGAATTGATATTCTTTGGGTAGGTGCACGTACCACTGCCAATCCTTTCGCCGTACAGGAAATCGCTGACGCACTGAAAGGTGTCGATATACCTGTATTGGTCAAGAATCCCGTCAACCCTGACCTTGAACTATGGATCGGAGCTTTGGAACGTATCAACAACGCCGGTTTGAAACGTCTGGGTGCTATCCACCGCGGTTTCAGCAGCTACGATAAGAAGATTTACCGGAATCTTCCCCAATGGCATATTCCTATCGAACTGCGCCGCCGTATCCCTAATCTTCCTATTTTCTGCGACCCGAGCCATATCGGCGGCAAACGTGAACTGGTAGCCCCGCTTTGCCAGCAGGCAATGGACTTGAACTTCGACGGCCTGATTGTAGAAAGCCACTGTAACCCGGATTGTGCATGGAGCGATGCTTCGCAACAGGTTACTCCCGATGTACTCGACTATATCCTCAACCTCCTGGTTATCCGTACCGAGACTCAAACTACGGAAAGCCTTAGCTTATTGCGCAAACAGATTGACGAATGTGACGACAACATCATCCAGGAGCTTGCCAAGAGAATGCGTGTCGCCCGCGAAATCGGTACATTCAAGAAAGAGCACAACATCACTGTACTACAAGCCGGACGTTACAATGAAATTCTCGAAAAGCGCGGAATGCAGGGAGAACAATGCGGCATGGATGCAGAGTTTATGAAGAAAATCTTCGAGGCCATTCACGAAGAATCTGTTCGTCAACAGATGGAAATTATTAATAAGTGATTAACGGTTAGTGATTAATGATTAATTGGCTGCGCTATATTATAGTATATGTAAAATAGCAGGTTATCATCAGTCTATGACTTTAATCATTAATCACTAACTCCATTCGTTAATCACTAATCACTAACCATTAATCGTTAACAAACGTGAGAATATTAATCCTCGGAGCCGGAAAGATGGGCTCCTTCTTTACTGATATATTGAGTTTTCAACACGAGACGGCCGTGTATGACGTCAACCCGCACCAGTTGCGTTTTGTCTATAACACGTACCGTTTCACCACATTAGAGGAGATTAAGGAATTCGAACCGGAACTGGTTATCAATGCCGTTACAGTAAAGTACACGTTGGATGCTTTCCGCAAAGTATTGCCCGTACTGCCCAAAGACTGTATCATTAGTGACATTGCCTCTGTAAAAACAGGACTGAAGAAGTTTTATGAAGAAAGCGGCTTCCGTTATGTTTCCAGTCACCCGATGTTTGGTCCTACTTTCGCCAGTCTCAGCAACTTGAGCAGCGAGAATGCGATCATCATCAGTGAAGGCGACCATTTGGGAAAGATATTCTTCAAAGACCTCTATCAGACGTTGAGACTGAATATCTTCGAATATACGTTCGACGAACATGACGAGACAGTAGCCTACTCGCTCTCCATTCCGTTCGTTTCGACTTTCGTATTCGCAGCCGTAATGAAACATCAGGAAGCTCCGGGAACTACGTTCAAAAAACATATGGCTATCGCCAAAGGTCTGTTGAGCGAAGACGACTACCTGCTCCAGGAAATCCTGTTCAATCCACGTACTCCGGGACAAGTGACCAATATCCGTACCGAGCTGAAAAACCTTCTCGAAATCATCGAGAACAAGGATGCGGAAGGGATGAAAAAGTATCTGACGAAGATTCGGGAGAAGATTAAATAATCCGCCACCGATATAGGTAAGATTTAACCATCCCCTGCAAAAGTTCTTTGCAGGGGATTTTTTTATGTGTACCTTTGTATCCGCAAAAACGGATTCACAGGAGAAAAGAAGAATGATAGATCAAGGAACCATCGACCGGATATTGGACGCGGCACAGATTATGGATGTCGTTTCGGACTTTGTCACCCTGCGCAAGCGCGGTGTCAATTACGTCGGTCTGTGTCCATTCCATAGTGACAAGACACCTTCTTTTTACGTTTCTCCCGCCAAAGGGCTTTGCAAATGTTTTGCCTGCGGCAAGGGTGGAAACGCAGTGCACTTTATCATGGAGCACGAACAGATGTCTTATCCCGAAGCTCTGAAATACCTTGCCAAGAAATATAATATCGAAATCAAAGAACGGGAGCTGAGCGATGAAGAGAAGTTTGTGCAGAGCGAACGCGAAAGCCTGTTTATTGTTAATAATTTCGCACGCGACTACTTTCAGAACATACTGAAGAATCATGTAGACGGACGCAGTATCGGTATGGCCTACTTCCGTAACCGTGGGTTTCGGGATGATATCATTGAGAAATTCCAATTGGGATACTGTACCGATAGCCATGATGCTTTCGCCAATGAGGCATTGCAGAAAGGCTATAAGAAAGAATATTTAGTAAAGACCGGGCTTTGCTATGAAACAGACGACCATCGTTTACGGGATCGTTTTTGGGGACGTGTCATTTTCCCGGTGCATACTCTTTCCGGTAAAGTGGTGGCTTTTGGCGGACGTGTGCTTGCCAATGCTACTAAAGGTGTCAAAGTCAAATATGTCAACTCACCCGAATCGGAGATTTACCATAAGAGTAACGAATTATACGGTATCTATTTCGCCAAGCAGGCGATTGTGAAACAAGACCGATGTTTTCTGGTCGAGGGCTACACGGATGTTATTTCTATGCATCAGTCCGGTATAGAGAATGTGGTTGCTTCTTCGGGAACGGCTCTTACACCGGGACAAATCCGTATGATTCACCGCTTCACCAACAACATGACTGTGCTCTATGACGGTGACGCAGCAGGTATCAAGGCTTCTATCCGGGGGATTGATATGCTGCTTGAAGAGGGTATGAATATCAAAGTCTGTCTGCTGCCCGATGGTGACGACCCGGACTCTTTTGCCCGCAAACATAACTCTACGGAATTTCAAGCCTTCATATCAGAGCATGAGACGGATTTTATCCGCTTCAAAACCAACCTATTGTTGGAAGATGCCGGAAAAGATCCTATCAAACGGGCAGAGCTTATCGGTAACCTGGTACAAAGCATCTCCGTCATACCGGAAGCGATTGTACGCGACGTCTATATCAAAGAATGTGCCCAGTTACTGCATGTAGAAGATAAATTGCTGGTATCGGAAGTTGCCAAAAGACGGGAGACACAAGCGGAGAAGCGGGCCGAACAGACCGAACGGGATCGCCGGATTGCCGAAAGGACAGCTTCAATGGCTCAACAAGGCCAGCAAGGAGAAGCAGGCGGAAGTGCCCCCATGCCCAACGGCGATATCCCGTTACCACCGGGAGTTAGTGATGCCGGATATGCCGAAGCACCTTTTCCTCCACAAGAGGATAACTATGCTTCTTTCATTCCACAGGAAGGAAAGGAAGGACAGGAGTTCTATAAATTCGAGCGGCTGATACTGCAAGCGGTAGTCCGTCACGGTGAGAAAGTAATGTGCAACCTGACTGACGAAGAGGGGAATGAAATTCCGGTGACCGTCATAGAGTATGTAATCAATGATTTGAAGGAAGATGATTTGGCTTTCCATAATCCGCTGCACCGCCAAATGCTGTCGGAAGCTGCCGCACATATGCATGATTCGGGATTTGTTGCAGAACGCTATTTCCTGGCGCACCCCGACCCGACTATCAGCAAGCTGAGTGTGGACTTGATTAATGTCCGTTATCAGTTAAGTAAATACCATTCCAAGTCACAGAAGATTGTGACAGACGAAGAACGGCTCTACGAACTGGTTCCGATGCTGATGATTAACTTCAAATACGCAATCGTGACGGAAGAACTGAAGCATATGCTTTACGCATTGCAAGACCCGGCTCTTGCTCATGATAATGAGAAATGCGATTCGCTGATGCAGCGCTATAATGAACTGAGAACAGTACAAAACATTATGGCAAAACGATTAGGGGACCGTGTCGTCCTACGCTAATCTTATTCTGCCCAATTCGTTTTGCGGGAAGCAGTTCATACCCGCCCGTGCTGAATAAGATTCATAAACTCCTCGCGCGTCTTTGCCTGATTGAAAGCACCTGTAAAGTCGGAAGTAGTAGTAATGGAGTTCTGCTTTTCCACACCACGCATTTGCATACACATATGCTTTGCCTCCACTACAACCATCACGCCTAATGGATTCAGCGTTTCCTGAATACATTCCTTGATTTGCAGCGTCATACGTTCCTGCACTTGCAAGCGGTGAGAGAAAATATCGACTACACGGGCAATCTTGCTCAGCCCGGTAATATAGCCGTTAGGTATATAAGCCACGTGCGCCTTTCCATAGAACGGCAGCATATGATGTTCGCAGAGAGAGAAGAAATCAATATCTTTCACAATCACCATCTGACTGTATTCTTCCTTAAATTTAGCCGAGCGGAGCACTTCGTGAGGATCCATATGATACCCCTTTGTCAGACTCAACATCGCTTTAGCCACGCGTTCGGGTGTTTTCAACAACCCTTCCCGTCCGGCATCTTCACCCAACAAAGTTATAATACTGTGATAATGACTTTTCAACTCCTCCAGATTCGGAGAGATTATTTCTTCTTTTCCTAACATGATAGATTTATAAAGGGATATTTATCTGGGCTCTTACAATAGAGACCTCTTTAAACACACCGGTAGCTTTCAACCGACGCATCATCGCGTCCGCTTCTTCAATGCTCCTGAAATCACCCACACGGCAAAGCCAACGGGGCGGAGTGAATGAAGTATATATCGGCAACTCCGGGAAATACTCTTTGATGCGTGAGGCTACCTGATAAGCATCATTCTTCGCCTGACGGGTATTGTTACCGGCATACGCCTGTATCCGGTATCCGGAAGTCTTTATTACCTTCTGTTCACCTGTCGCAGGACGTTCCACACCAATCAGCGCTTCAATACGGGGGTCTTGATGAATAGTCACTTTCCCCTGCCCCGGCACTGTACGTTCCAGGCTTTTGACAATGCCCTGTGCCTGTGCACAGACACCTGCCAAGACCAACAACAAAGTAAGTAAAGCAAATTTTTTCATTCTATGAATTATATTTAGGCACGGATTACGCGGATTACACCGTTTCCTATTTCATACACTAAACCGTGTAATCCGTGAACTCCGTGCCTGAAATAAGTTTTAATTATGCGTTAAAAGCATCAATGATACCTTTAAAATCAGATACTTTCAGAGCAGCGCCACCAATCAGACCACCGTCAACGTCCGGATTAGAGAACAGTTCCTTAGCGTTAGAAGGTTTGCAGCTACCACCATAAAGGATGGAAGTATTGTCAGCGATTTCCTTACCATACTTGTCAGCAACAATCGAACGGATGAAAGCGTGGATTTCCTGAGCTTGTTCAGGAGAAGCCGTTTTACCTGTACCGATGGCCCAAACCGGTTCGTAAGCCAATATAATCTTAGAGAAGTCTTCAGCAGACAGAGAGAACACAGATTCCATCTGAGCAGCTACAACTTCGTTCTGCTTGTCAGCTTCGCGTTCTTCCAATACCTCACCGATACAGAAAATCGGAGTCAGGCCGTTAGCCAAAGCCAATTTTACTTTTTCTTCGAGGATAGCAACTGTCTCACCGTAGTAAGCACGACGTTCAGAGTGACCCAGGATTACATATTTAGCACCGGTAGAAGCAACCATCTCAGCAGAAACTTCACCAGTATAAGCACCGGATGCCTTGTCA
>ULRJ01062298.1_pt1 | contig 18054 bp, 10 predicted proteins | sample 1955321 | NCBI WGS metagenome assembly ULRJ01 (sample SAMEA4835679, study PRJEB28245) | human gut metagenome | biome: gut microbiome; material: fecal sample | place: Denmark | collected 2008 | reverse complement strand
ACCCTGTTTACCAGTTACACTATGCAACAACGTTATGAAAGGATAATGGATGCCGATGGTAACCGTTATAATTCTCCTTATGTAAATGTAAGCGGATATTCGGGTGGAGCTTACAATGGAAGTGTCGTGAACAAGGCGGAAGGTGTTTCACCTTATAAAACATTTGGTTTTAATGTGCTTGATGCATTGGGTGAAGGTGCTGCTAAATCACGCAATGTCAGCATCCGCCCGTTTGTCAGTTTGCAGGCACGATTCCTGAAGATGTTTAAATATAACTTCATGTATCAATATGAATGGAATCATAGCAAGAGTGAAGTGTTTGATGCGGAGGACTCCTATTTGATGCGTATGACGTACAACTCTATGATTGATACGAATGGAAATTCGGCAATGCCGAAAGGCGGACGGTTCTTTCAAGATGAGTTGAGCAGTAACCGTTATACTGTACGTAACCAGATAGACTTTGACAAAAGTTGGAAGAATCATACAGTGACTGCCATTGCCGGACTTGAATTCAGGGAAAATAAGATTCCGAAACTTACACAGCAATTAATGTATGGATACGATCCTCAGACACTGACTTCTGACATTATAGATTGGCAGGCATACCGTGACGGTGTAGGAACCAGTGCACTTTCCGGCAATACGATTACTTTGAGTGGCCTGTCGCCTACGTTGCAAGAATCACGTCATCGTTATGCATCTTTTTATGCCAATGCAAGTTATTCTTATTTGTCCCGTTATAATGTATCCGGAAGTATCCGCTGGGATCAGGCGGACTTGTTCGGACTTGATATCCGTAACCAGCGTCATCCCTTGTGGTCTGTCGGGGCGTCCTGGATTATGTCGGAAGAGTCATTTATGAAAGATATTGTTTGGCTCGACTTCCTGAAAGCACGTATGACCTATGGTATCAACGGTAATGTGGATCAGAGTTCGACTACCTATTTTGTAGTAAAGCAGAAGACCCAGAGCAATCCGATCAAGACGACTTACCTGACTTATGATGATGATGATCTTCCGAACCCGAAACTCCGTTGGGAGAAAACAGCCACTTATAATGTGGGACTGGATTTCCGTCTTTTCAATAATTTGGTCAATGGTAGTTTGGAGTATTACAACCGCCACTCATCTGATTTGCTTGTACGCCGCTACATGGATCCTACATTGGGGGCTAAATCACGTGTAGTGAACAACGGTGAGATGCGCAACCGGGGTATCGAATTTTCTCTTACTGCCAATCTCATCAGGAAGAAGGACTGGAATTTTGCTGTTGATTTCAACTTTGCCCATAACAAGAACAAGATGTTAAAGGTGGATCATAGTGATTCGGACACTTCGACAAGTTTTATTATGAGCCCGCAGAACTACTTTATGGAGGGAACCAGTTATAATACGCTTTGGGCTTACCGTATAGACCGTATTGAAAATGGATATCCGGTAGCGGTGGATAAGGACGGAAACGACCTGGTGACGTTCAACGAGGATGGTACGGTTGCCAATATTACTACCGGATCGTCACTGAAAGGTACTGAGAATCTTGTAAATCTTGGCTCGTTGACTCCGAAATTCAATGGAGCAGTGTCCTTGAGACTTAGCTACAAGGGAATTGCCTTGAATGCTTTCTTTGTATATGCAGGCGGTAACAAACTGCGTAATAGTGTGGTAAGTATGAGTGACCAGGTGGGAAGCCAGACGTTGAAAGACATAACCAACCGTTGGAGTGCGGATGCACCGGATGCAAATGTACGTATGTATATTGATATGCCCACAAAGGTTAAAACTTACGCAAGTACTTTCCAGGATTGGTGGCAATATGGTGATATTAATGTGAAAGATGCCGGTTATGTGAAATTGCGTAGCTTGAGTCTGGGGTATAGTTTGCCGTCTGGTATCTGCCGTCAAATCCGGCTTAATTCATTGAATTTGAAGTTGCAAGTGAACAACCTGTTTACCTGGTGTAAGGCAGGAAGCGACATTGACCCGGAAAGCTACGGATTGAACAGCGGCACACGCGGCATGGTTTCACCCAAGACTTATTCTATCGGATTATCAACAAGTTTCTAATTATTTAAAAAGAATATAGGATATGCGTAAATTACTTTATATATTGCCGATTCTGCTTATCTTGGGATTTGCGGCTTGCGAGAATTACGTGGATATTACCCCTACAGGAAAGAAGACTGTGGACTCTACCGAGACTTATTATGAATTGGTGGCTTTGCCGAACCGGAGTTATTATCCGTCATCTTTTGCTTTGTTGAGTGATAATGTCTGGTCAAAAGAATCGAATATTATCGGCAAGGAATATCTTTCCTCTGATGGAATCAATATGACTTTTAATGAGGATGCCGATCGTAAAGAATTAAGTGATAATAATCTGTATGCAAATTGTTATCAATACATCTTACGCTCTAACATCGTGATTTCATTGGTAGATCATAGTACAGGTGACAAGGATGTGAAGGAACTGGCTAAAGCGGAAGCAAAAATCATGCGTGCGTGGGATCATTTTATTCTAGTGAATACATTTGCTAAAGCCTATAATCCGGAGACAGCAGCCACTGACGGTGGTATTGCTATTGTCAGCGAATATGACTTGGAAGCGACTCCTACCAAAGCTACTGTTGCCCAAGTCTATGACTTTATCATCAAGGATATCGAGGATGCGTTACCTTATCTGCAGGAAGAACCGGTGAATGTATATCATCCGTCGAAAGCATTCGGCTATGCATTGGCGGCACGCGTTTACTTGTTCCACCGTGACTGGAAAAAAGCTAAGGATGCGGCGGAGGAATCTTTGAAACGGAACAATGCCTTGATAGATTATATAGCTTTGGATGCCGTCGGGGGGCCGACTAAGGTTTCAACTTATGCCAAAGGTGGCAACCCGGAAGTGTTGAATTATGCTTATATGGGTAGCACCTCGGACAATCCTGCTTATACCTATGGTATGATTAGTCCGGAACTGGTACAGCTTTTCGGAGATAATGACGAGCGTTTGAACCTATTCTTCAAAACGACCGGTAATCTTGAGTATTATTTTGACGAGGGTTCCGGAGCTGCTTTATGGAATACTGCCCTTACCTATTCTAAGTTTCAATACATGGCTGTAGGTATGCGTACCGCCGAAGTTTATTTGATTTTGGCAGAAGCTAATGCACGGTTAAACGATTTATCCGGGGCTGTCAAAGTACTGAACTTGTTGCGCGAGAAACGTATCAAGGGGAGTGAAGCAGTACTGCCAGAACCAGCTACACAACGTGAGATGATACAGAAAATCATCAATGAGCGTCGTAAAGAACTGCTCTTCGGATTCAGCCGATTCTGGGATTTGAAACGATTCAATACGGAAGCCGACTATGCGAAGACGATAACCCGCACTTTCCCGTTGGTTACCACAGATGTGGAGCAGAAAACATATACGTTGAAACCGGATTCACGTTTGTATATCATTCCGTTCCCGATGGCTGCCCGTGAAAAGAATCCGAGTCTGACACTGAATACTAACGAATAAAATAAATCAGGAAAACAATGCAAAAGATTTTGATGATAATTGTATTGGTGCTTTGGGCGTTGCAAGGAGCCGAAGTACAGGCAAGCGGTACCAGTCTGCTGGAATTTGGGAAGAAGGGTCTGGGAGTCCGTGAAGATACAGTTAAGAAAGACACTGTCAAGAAAACTACACCTTATGAAAAACTGCTGAAAGAAGGCGGCAGTGAATGTGAGGGGATGTTTACAGTACGCCATATCAAAGATGACTGGTATTTTGAAGTACCGGATTCTTTGTTGGGACGGTTATTGTTGGTCGTTACCCGTTTTAAGGCCGTGCCGCAAGGCTTCAAGATGATTAGTGGCGAAGAGGTGAACCGGAGCGTGGTTTATTGGGAACAACATAACGATAAGATTCTCTTTCTGCGTGAGTATGTACAGTCACAGTTTGCCCGTCCGGGTGATAAGATAGCGGAAGCGTTGAAGCAATCGACGGTAGATCCGGTTATTGCTAAATTCGATGTTATCGGTAGAAACCCGGAAACTCAGGCGCAGCTTGTCAATGTGTCCAAGTTTCTTTTGAGCGATAACAAGACGTGTGGCTTTACATCAAGTGACCGTTCCATTCTTAGTATCGGTTCTTTGGTACAGGATCGTACATTTATGGATACCATCAAGACGTATCCTATTAATGTAGAGGTGACAACCTTGCGCACTTACAATGTCACTTCCGGCAAGTTGCCGGCTGCTGCAACAGGTTCGGTAACTGTGAAATTGAATACCAGCATGGTAATGTTGCCTAAAGAACCCATGCAGCCACGACTGGCGGACGAACGGGTGGGATTCTTCCAAAATCCGATAACTGAGTTTTCAGATAACCAGCAGGTTACTGTACGCGGAGCTATTGTCCAGCGTTATCGGTTGGAACCGAAAGACCCGGAACGGTATCGTCGGGGACAACTTACTGAGCCGAAACGCCCCATTGTATATTATATAGACCCGGCAACACCGAAGAAATGGATACCTTATCTCAAAGCGGGTGTGAACGACTGGAATGCGGCCTTTGAAGCTGCCGGATTCAAAAATGCCATTATGGCTAAAGAATGGCCGAATGATCCTACTATGAGCTTGGATGATGCACGTTATAGCGTATTGCGTTATCTGCCGTCGGAAAACGAGAATGCTTATGGGCCGCGCATTGTGGATCCTCGTAGCGGAGAAATCATGGAAAGCCATATTTGCTGGTATCACAACGTGATGAACTTACTTAAAAAGTGGTATATGGTGCAGTGCGGACCTTTGGATAAGCGTGCGCAGACAATGACCTTTGATGACGAATTGATGGGTAAGTTGATTCAGTTCGTTTCCTCGCACGAAGTGGGGCATACCCTCGGTCTGCGTCACAACATGGCGGCAAGTTCGGCTACGCCGGTAGAAAAGTTGCGTGACAAGGCTTGGGTGGAAGCCAATGGTCACACGGTGTCAATAATGGATTATGCACGGTTTAATTATGTGGCACAGCCTGAAGACCGGATTTCGGAAAAAGGGCTTTTCCCCCGTATAGGCGACTATGACAAATGGGCAATAAAATGGGGTTACCAATATCGTCCTGAATTTAAAGACCCCTTTAAGGAGAAAACAGTATTACGTGCCGAAGTCACGAAAAAGCTTCAGGGTGACCATCGCTTGTTGTTTATCGGTGACGAAGGGAAAGGTGCTGACCCTCGCAGCCAAAGTGAGGATTTGGGCGATAATAATATGAAGGCGAATGAATATGGTATAAAGAATCTGAAAAGGGTGATGGAAAATATAATGACTTGGACAGCGCAGCCTGACGGTCAGTATGATGACTTGAATACGATTTATAAATCAGTCCGTGCCCAACATCTGAAATATACCCTGCAAGTGCAGAAGAACCTGGGGGGGCGTTATTCTAATAATCTGCCAGGGATGAAACCTTATGATTACCTGCCGCGTAGTGTACAGAAAGAGGCTGTTGAATGGCTGGGACGCAATCTGTTCGAGGCTCCGCTTTGGCTTTATCCCGATAAGGTGGTGAGTTGTACGGGAGTCAAACCTATGGACGAAATTCGTGACCGCCAAAGTTCCTTAGTCGCTCTATTGCTTGCACCGGGGATGTTGTATAATATCTATTCGGCTTCTTTGTGCGGTTCGGAACCGTATCCGCTTGATGAATATCTGAATGATGTGTTCACTGCGATATGGAAACCTTTGAATGCTTCCAATGAGCTGGAAAATAATCTCCGTCGCCAGTTGCAACGGTCTTATCTGACATTTATCGGACGTATGATGAATCCCGAAAGCAAGGATATCGCCAATGCGAATGCGACATTCAACCGCTCTGATATCCTGCTCTTTGTAGAAACGCATTTTGACAAGGTTGAAGAATATGTGGAAAAGCAGCTCGCTGTTTGTAAGGAAGGTGATTTGAATTATCGCCATTATGCAGCTTTGCTACGTGACATCAAGAAGACAAAAGAAGCGTATTATGGTAAAAACGCTGACACGTCTGTTTCTGCAATGGCCTTTTAAGAGAAAACGGAAAATCGGGATAGATTTTCAGGACATATAAATTCTCTCTTTTTCTTGAATAAACTTGCTTTTCCTTTCGGGGAAAGGTGAGTTTATTTTTTATATACATATCCCCTATATTTTACTGATATACTGAAAGAATCATCTTTTCCGGGTATTGATAACTATTCATTCTTTGGTGAACTTTGTAGAGAAGCAAAATGTTCTATATGTAAAAAGAAGAAAGGAGATTTATAAGAATGAAAAAGATAGTATTGCTTCGTCATGGAGAAAGTGCTTGGAACAAAGAAAACCGTTTTACGGGCTGGACGGATGTAGACCTGACTGAAAAAGGAGTTGCCGAAGCGGAGAAAGCCGGTGTGACACTGAAAGAATATGGATTCAATTTCGATAAAGCCTATACCTCTTATCTGAAAAGAGCTGTAAAGACACTGAACTGTGTGCTGGACAAGATGGATCTGGACTGGATTCCCGTAGAGAAAAACTGGCGCTTGAATGAAAAGCATTATGGAGAGTTGCAGGGACTGAATAAAGCGGAAACTGCCGAGAAGTATGGTGAAGAGCAAGTGCTCGTATGGCGTCGTAGCTACGATATAGCTCCTAATCCGCTTGCGGAGAATGATTTGAGGAACCCGCGCTTCGATTACCGTTACCATGAAGTTCCCGATGCCGAACTCCCCCGTACCGAATCATTAAAAGATACCATCGAACGTATTATGCCTTATTGGGAATCGGATATATTTCCCAGTCTGAAAACAGCCCATACCTTACTGGTGGTGGCTCATGGCAATAGTTTGAGGGGTATCATCAAGCATCTGAAGCATATTTCGGATGAAGATATTATAAAGCTGAACCTGCCTACTGCCGTGCCTTACGTATTTGAGTTTGATGAAAACCTGAACGTGGCTAATGATTATTTCCTCGGCAATCCCGAAGAAATAAAGAAGCTGATGGATGCAGTAGCGAATCAGGGGAAGAAAAAATAGAATAGTTATACATTAAAAAAACAAAGGTTATGAGTAAAGTAGTTGAATTACTAAGAGATAAAGCCAATTATTATTTGGATCACACTTGCGAAACCATTGATAAGTCATTGATTCATATTCCGTCTCCCGATACAATAGATAAGGTTTGGATTGATTCCGACCGGAACATACGCGTATTGAACAGTTTGCAAACCCTGTTGGGACACGGACGTTTGGCAAATACAGGGTATGTATCCATACTTCCCGTTGACCAGGATATAGAGCATACCGCCGGAGCTTCCTTTGCTCCGAACCCGATTTATTTCGACCCGGAAAATATCGTGAAACTGGCTATTGAAGGCGGCTGTAACGGAGTAGCTTCCACATTCGGTATTCTTGGTTCCGTGGCACGTAAATATGCCCATAAAATACCTTTCATTGTGAAACTGAACCACAATGAATTACTTTCTTACCCGAACAGCTTCGACCAGGTGATGTTCGGTACTGTTAAAGAGGCTTGGAATATGGGAGCGGTAGCCGTAGGAGCAACCATCTATTTCGGTTCGGAACAGAGTCGTCGCCAGTTGGTAGAGATTGCCGAGGCTTTTGAATATGCGCACGAACTGGGTATGGCAACCATTCTTTGGTGCTACCTGCGTAACAATGATTTCAAGAAAGGTGCTGTGGACTATCATTCCGCTGCCGACCTCACCGGACAGGCCGACCGCTTGGGAGTCACTATCAAAGCGGATATTGTGAAACAGAAACTTCCTACTAATAATGGTGGATTTAAAGCCATCGGCTTCGGTAAAATCGACGAACGTATGTACACCGAACTAAGTTCCGAACACCCGATTGACCTTTGCCGTTATCAGGTAGCCAACGGCTATATGGGACGTGTAGGATTGATTAACTCCGGCGGAGAGTCTCATGGAGAATCAGACTTGCGTGATGCTGTCATTACTGCTGTAGTCAATAAACGTGCCGGTGGCATGGGATTGATTAGCGGACGTAAAGCATTCCAGAAACCGATGAATGAAGGCGTAGAGTTATTGAACACCATACAAGATGTATATCTTGACCCGGAAATAACAATTGCTTAATCCCGGGTGAATGGAAATAAATTCTTATCTTTGACTATTAGATAGTTAACCATTAAAAATTAGAAGTATGAAGTTTTTTATTGACACAGCCAATTTGGAGCAGATTCAAGAGGCGTATGACCTCGGAGTACTTGACGGAGTGACTACCAACCCTTCGCTGATGGCGAAAGAAGGTATCAAGGGCACGCAGAACCAGCGTGAACATTATATCAAGATATGTGAGATTGTCAAAGGTGACGTGAGTGCCGAAGTGATTGCAACCGATTATGAAGGTATGATTCGTGAGGGCGAAGAACTGGCTGCTCTTAATCCGCATATCGTAGTGAAAGTGCCTTGCATTGCCGATGGTATCAAAGCTATCAAGTATTTCACGGAGAAAGGAATTCGTACAAACTGCACATTGGTCTTTTCCATAGGACAGGCACTGTTGGCGGCTAAAGCCGGAGCTACCTATGTCTCACCTTTTGTCGGACGTCTGGATGATATTTGTGAAGATGGAGTAGGGCTTGTCGGCGATATTGTACGTATGTATCGCACCTATGATTACAAGACGCAGGTACTGGCTGCATCTATCCGTAATACGAAGCATATCATCGAATGTGTGGAAGTGGGAGCGGACGTTGCTACTTGTCCGTTGAGTGCTATCAAGGGCTTATTGAATCATCCGTTAACGGATTCGGGGTTGAAGAAATTCCTGGAAGATTATAAGAAAGTGAATGGTTGAGTAGGCAATGAAACTTGCAATATATTAAAATTATTAGGCACGGATTACACGGAATTTCACGGTTTTAAGAGATTGATTAATCAAAAACCGTGTAATCCGTGTAATCCGTGCCTGAAAAATATTTATTTCCCGTGTAGCTGTTCGTTACTCTTTTTTCCTTTCCTGTTTCTGCTTTTCCTTATACTGTGTCGGCGTTTCTCCCGTATATTGTTTGAAAGCCGTACTGAAATAGCGTGAAGTTGTAAATCCCACCTTCTCGGCGATTTCCGTAAATGACATTTCCGTGCCTATGATTAACGTTATCGCTTTTTCCATCCGGAATTTATTGATATAATCATTGGCTCCCATATCGGTCAGAGCTTTCAGCTTATTATAAAGCGAAGCCCGGCTCATCCCTATCTCCTTACAGATAAATGTAACATCTAAACCACTGCTGTCCAAATTCTCCTGAATGATTTGATTCAGTTTCAACAGGAAAGTTTCATCTGCCTGGCTGAACGTACTTTCTTCCGCTGCGGGAATTAATCCGGCGTTCAGATACTTTTTCTTGGTGGATTCCCGGTTTTTCAAACGGTTGCGGACGATTTCCATCAGCATCTCTATTTCGAAAGGTTTTGTCAGATAGGCATCCGCTCCATTCTTGTAGCCGCTCAACTGACTTTGTTTATCATCCCTTGCCGTCAGCAGGATGATAGGAATGTGGCTGATAGTAATATCTTCTTTAATGTTTTTGCAAAGTTCGTATCCGTTCATTCTCGGCATCATCACATCACTGACTATAATATCCGGGGCATGGCTCTTGATAAGTTGTAGTGCTTCCACACCGTCCGAAGCAATCACTATGCGCTTAAAGTATTCCCCTAATGATTTCTTCAGGAAATCCGTCAGGTCGGGATTATCATCCACTACCAGAATCGTGTAGGAAGTTGTATCGAAATTATTTTCATCCGGTATATTTTCATTCTTGTCGTCACTAATCAGTTCGTTCAGATATGCTTTGGGTTGGCAGATAATTTCTTCGGTTCCCTGTTTCAGTGGCAGTTCAAAGAAGAAAGTAGCACCTGCTTTTTGGTTATTACGGGCACCGATGGAACCGCCGTGCAGCTCAACCAGAATTTTAGAATAAGATAGCCCGATTCCCGTTCCGCTTTGTTCGCCCGTCCCTTGGTAGAAGCGGGTAAAGAGCTTCCGGGTATCTACCTGCTGCAATCCGTTTCCCTGGTCGGTAATAGAGACACGTACTCTGCTTTTTTCGGGAACTAATTCCGAAGTAATTGTAATTTCCGTATTCTCGGGACTATGTTTTAGTGCGTTAATAAGCAGGTTGCTTAAAATAGTCTCGCACTTGTCCTTATCGAAGCTGACGGTTTCAATCCGTGGGTCGAGTTCATAGCGGATTCGTACATTCTTGGCTTCACCTTCACTGATAAAGTCCTGTGAAACGTGCTCAATCCATTGGTTGAATGGATGAGGCTGTATCTGCATTTTACTTTCTCCAACTTCCATTTTACGTACATCAAGCACCATGTTTATCAGGTTCTTCATGCGTTGTGACTGTCTGTAAATAGCCTTCAACGGAAGATATTGACCGTCATCGGAAGAGAGCGATTTCAATATCCTGCTGAGTGGAGCGTGTATCAATGTCAATGGGGTGCGAAGTTCGTGGCTGATATTGATAAGGAAACGCACTTTCTCCTCATACACCTGTTGTTCGTGCTCTTTCATAGCCCACCTTAACTTTTCTTCCTTGCGTCTTAATGCTCTTCGGAAAGTTTCTATAATGACGGCGGTAATGAAAACTGCACAGCTAAGGATGAACCACCATGTACGATACCAGGGCGGAAGAATGGTTAGTTCCAGCACTTCCTGATTAGGAATCCAGCTACCATCTTTAGCAGTGCAGGAAGCCATGATTTTATAACTTCCCGGTGGCAGGGAACGTATAGCCAATTCGGGGTTGTAAGATTCGATTTGTTGGTCGTTTAGTCCTTCTATCTGGTATTTATATACTTTTTGACGGAAAATATCTTCCTCTTTCGACATGATTCGAATGATAATATTACTGTTCCAGGGCGCGGAGATGCCTTTCGGGTTACCGCTTAGCTCATCATTAACGGATTCGCCGTTGATAATAACATCCGACAACTGAAGCTGAGGAAGCTCGGATGTCGTCAAAGGAAGTTTGCTGTTGATATGCAGCAGACCTTTAACACCGCCCATATACACATCTCCCTGTATGCTTAATAATTGAGGTTTGGAAAGATATTCGTTTAGAATAACACCGTCTGACTCTCCGAAAAGAACAAACTTCTTTTCTTTAATCAACCAGGCGAATAGCATGCTGTCGGCTCCTATCCATACTTTTCCTTGCTGGTCGCATACTATCAAGGTGATTTCACCGAACAGGGAAGTCGGTATCGGCGTCTCTGTCTTTGTACTGGGGCTGTAATGCACCAGTCCGTAATTGTTTCCAATCCAGAAATTGCCTTCTTCGTCCCGTGAAACAGAGTTGATAATCATGTCTTTCTGACAAGAGTACAGGGCTTTCAGCCGGTTTGTACGGTTATCCAGTTCATAGATATGCTTTGTATCGCTCAGATAAGTATAATCCTGATAATTGCCGATTGGCAGCAGTGCTCCGATAATATCTTGTCCTTCCTGCTCTGTAGCGATGCTGAAAGTTTGCTCTTTCAGGTTGTACTTATAGACATGCTCCCCTAGAAATAGGATACTATGCGGTGTGTTTTGTAATAAATTCACAGCTTTTCCCCGGTTGCAGAGACGAGCGTTTGTTTCAGCGTCGACAATGGTAAAAGGCTGTTTCTCTCCTGTTGCCGGATTGAAAATGAATACTCCCTGCGAGAAAAGGGAAATCAATAATTTGCCGGGAGTAAACGGGCAGATAGAAGCCACTTTGTCTTCCCAGGTCGAAGGGTAATGGGTGAACTTTTCCGTGAGTGGGTCGAAACGATTTATGCCGCCGCCGTCCGTACCTATCCAGATTCGGTTTTCGGATTCCTGGAAAAGGCTAAGAACGGTTGTATTGCTTAGTCCGCGGTCGTTGCCGGGCAATACGTCCGTATAGGTTTTCATGGAAACTTCCCGGATGCTGATTAACCCGTTTCGGATACTGCCTGCCCACATATTATTGTTCCGGTCGTTGTAAAGACATAAGATAGAATTGGCGGGAAGCGAATAGTTGTCCCTTCCGGGGATATGTTCCAAAAGAGAAAAACGTCCCGTTTCCGGGTCGAGGATATTGATGCCGCCACCGTCTGTTCCAATCCATATTTGTCCTTCCCGTTCGGCGAGACTTAATACAACATTGTTGCTTAGAGATGAATTATGGGTAGTATAGGTTGCCAGCAACTTGCCGTCACGGGTGAAGCAATTCAATCCTCCATTGTAAGGAGCCACCCATATCCTTTTTTGTGAGTCGATAAATACGTTCATAATTTCTTTTCCGCAATCGAAAGGCGGACGGATGCATTTTCCGGTCTTTAAGTCGAGCAGGAGCAAGCCCTGCCATCGGCTGCAACAGAGCAGTGTATGTTCATCCCAAAGACTCAGCAGGGTGACATTGTAATTCGGTTCCAGGTCGAAAGATTGCAGGAGACGAAAAGAGGCATCCTGATAATTGTAGAAGAATATCTTGTTTTTCGAACCGAACAAGACTCCGTCTTTTGTCAGGCAAACAGAATAAACGATGATGTTATTTCCGGTTTCATTTGTCGGTATAAAGAAATCATCGCTTTGCCGTTGATAGCGTGCCACTCCTTTGTCTGTCAGAATCCAGATGTTATTTTGCTTGTCTTCTATCATCTGATAGATTAAATTATGAGGAATGGAGTGAGGATTGTCAGCTTGATGAACGTATTTTTTAAGTTCATGTCCGTCATATCGTCCCAGTCCGGAGCGTGTTCCTATCCACACAAAGCCTTGTTCATCCGTCAGGATACACCGTACGGTGGACGGTAATCCGTCTTTCAGGGAGATTTGTTTATAGTAATAATGTCCGGCTTGAAGGGGGAAAATGCCGGCAAACTGTGTGATAAATGCTACGCATAGTAGTATAAAGATTCTTTTTTTCATGGAATCAGGTCAGTTAAACTGAAACAAAGATAATGTATTCGGATGAATATTAGTAGAATCGGGACTCTTATTTTTGGTTTTTATCCCTATCTTTGCTCGAAAATATACGACTATGATTACCGAAGAACTACAGAAACTTTATCAGGCATATACGGGCGTTCCCGCTGAAAATATAACAGAATTGCCCTCTTCCGGTTCCAATCGCCGGTATTTCCGGCTGACGGGCGTACAAACATTAATCGGAGTGTATGGAACTTCTGTCGACGAAAATGAAGCCTTTCTTTATATGGCAGGGCATTTCCGCAAAAACGGTCTGCCTATTCCCGAAGTTCATATCGTGTCGGAAGACAAGACCTATTATCTGCAGGAAGATTTAGGTGACACTCTGTTGTTCCATGCTATTGAGAAAGGGCGTGCCACCAGCGTATTTTCCGAAGAAGAGAAAGAGTTGCTTCGCAAAACGATTCGTCTGCTTCCTGCCATTCAGTTTGCCGGAGCCGACGGGTTCGATTTTTCCCGTTGCTATCCCCAGCCGGAGTTCAACCAGCGCTCTATCCTTTGGGATTTGAACTACTTCAAATATTGTTTCCTCAAAGCTACCGGAATGGAGTTTCAGGAAGACAAACTGGAAGATGATTTCCAGAAAATGACTGATGTCCTGCTGCGCAGTTCTTCCGCCACTTTCATGTATCGTGATTTTCAGAGCCGCAATGTGATGATAAAAGACGGGCAGCCTTGGTTTATTGACTTCCAGGGCGGGCGCAAGGGACCGTTCTATTATGATATTGCTTCCTTCTTGTGGCAGGCCAAAGCGAAATATCCCGATAGCCTTCGCAAAGAACTCTTGCAGGAATACATAGAAGCCCTTCGCAAATACCAGCCGATTGACGAGCCTTATTTTTATAGCCAGCTTCGCCACTTTGTTCTTTTCCGTACCTTGCAGGTATTGGGAGCATACGGCTTCCGTGGTTATTTCGAGAAAAAGCCCCATTTTATTCAAAGTGTTCCTTATGCCATCGCAAACCTGCGTGAACTGTTGAAAGAAGACTATCCGGAATATCCGTATCTCTGTAAAGTATTGCGTGAACTCACCGGCCTGAAACAGTTTACGGACGATTTGAAAAAGCGTCAACTGACAGTGAAAGTAATGAGCTTTGCCTATAAAAAAGGAATCCCTGAAGACCCGACAGGCAATGGCGGTGGTTATGTATTCGATTGTCGTGCCGTGAATAATCCCGGCAAATATGAACGCTACAAACCTTTCACCGGATTGGATGAGCCGGTAATTACTTTCCTTGAAGAAGATGGTGAAATACTTCGTTTCCTCGATAATGTCTATGCTTTGGTGGATGCTTCCGTGAAACGTTATATGGAACGCGGATTCAGTAACTTGTCCGTTTGCTTCGGTTGTACCGGCGGGCAGCACCGTTCCGTATATTCGGCACAGCATTTGGCGGAACGCCTGAATCAGAAGTTCGGAGTAAAAGTAGAACTGGTGCACCGCGAACAGAATATAGAGCGCACGTTCGAAGCAACCGTATAAAAGATATCGTATGAAAGCAATGATATTTGCAGCCGGTTTGGGTAGCCGGCTGAAACCACTGACCGACATGATGCCCAAAGCCCTTGTTCCCATAGCCGGACGACCGATGTTGGAGCATGTTATCCTGAAATTGAAAGCATCGGGCTTTACCGAAATAGTGATTAATATCCATCACTTCGGCGAGCAAATACTTGATTTTTTGAAAGCGAATGATAATTTCGGACTTACTATACACATCTCTGATGAACGTGACCTATTGCTCGATACAGGGGGCGGAGTAAAGAAAGCCCGCACTTTTTTTGAGAACTCCAATGAACCTTTCCTCGTGCACAATGTAGATATTCTTTCGGATACTGACCTGATAGAACTCTACGAATCCCATTTGCAGAATGGTGGTGTCGCTACTTTATTGGCCAGCCGGCGCAAAACTTCCCGTTATCTGCTTTTTGATACCGGGCGGAAACTCTGCGGATGGATTAATAAAGATACGGGACAAGTGAAACCGGAAGGTTTCCAGTATGATGAATCACTTTATCAGGAATATGCATTCAGTGGTATTCATGTTCTTTCTCCTGCCATTTTTCAGTGGATGGATGCCCCTCGTTGGGAAGGCAAGTTCTCTATTATGGATTTTTATCTTGCTACCTGTCGGCAAACGGACTTCTTTGGGTATCTGCCTGAGAAATTGCAACTTATTGATATCGGCAAGCCGGAGACATTGGCCAAAGCGGAAGAATTTGTAAAAGATTTGCGGTTTTAGAATGAGGGCATTACTACCAAAGTGCTCTATAAGGATACCTAAAGGGACTTTCTGACCTCTTTTTTATCGAAGTATAAAAGATTTATGTAAGTTTGCCTGTATAAAACAAACAATATTGTTGAACTACATAAATTTTGTAGCATGAGAAATGAATCTCCCTTAGCTTTAATTAGTGGGGTAGCTGATAGTTTATTGTATAATATCTTTAAGAATCTATCCGTCGGTCTGGAGTTATACGATAAAAGTGGTTTCATGGTTGAAGTTAACCATACAGAATTGCAATCGATGGGGGTAAAAAACAGGGAAGAACTTTTAGGACGTAGCCTGTTCGATATTCCGAGTCTTTCCGGTAAAGACAAACAACAAATAATGAATGGCGAAACCGTACATCTCACAGTAGAGTATGATTTCGATAAGTTACGCAGTTGTTTTCCAACCTATCTGTCCGGCACCAAACATTTTGAAATTACAGTTTCTTCCCTATTCAATGAAGTCGGTAAGATTACGAATTATCTGGTAATCACACAGGATATTACTGAACGTGTTTTATGGCAGCGTAAGTATGAAAATCTTTACGAAGATGCCATACGTTCGAAAAAGGAGTTAATCGAGAGTGAGCAGAAGATGATAGAGTTGCTTCGTCATAACGAATTGGTGCTGAACAATGCCAATTCCGGACTAGCTTATATTACTAATGATTATATTGTACAGTGGGAAAACGTATCGCTTTGTAGCAGGAGTCTTTCTTATGAGGCTTACAAAAAGGGGGAGTTTTGCTATAAAACTGCTTATAATCGTACTGCTCCTTGTGAGAATTGTGTGATGCAACGTGCCCGTAAATCCGGTCAGGTAGAGACAATTCAGTTCTTTCTCAATAATGAACACACTATCGAAGTATTCGCTACCCCTGTATATAACGATTTAGGAGAGATAGAGGGTGTGGTAATCCGGGTGGATGATGTGACGGAACGTCAACATATGATAGGTGAGCTGGAAAAGGCAAGGAAACAAGCAGAACAATCTGATAAATTGAAATCTGCCTTTCTTGCGAATATGAGCCATGAGATTCGTACTCCGTTGAATGCGATTGTTGGTTTCTCAGATTTATTGATGATAACAGATAATCCGTCCGAGAAAGAAGAGTACAGCAAAATCATTAATACGAACAATGATCTGTTATTGAAATTGATTAATGATATATTAGACCTTTCGAAAATAGAAGCCGGGTCGGTAGAATTGAAGTATGAAAAGTTTGATTTGGCTGTTTATTTTGATGAATTGGCAACTTCCATGCAATGGCGTGTTAAAAATCCTCAGGTTCGTTTGGTCTCTATTAATCCTTATACTACCTGTATGGTAAAATTAGACAAGAAACGCTTTACCCAAATCTTCACGAATTATGTGACAAATGCTATTAAATATACCCCGGAAGGAACTATCGAGATGGGATATGAAGAAGTGGAAGAGGGGATACGTATCTATGTACGTGATACAGGTATCGGTATACCGGAAGATAAAAAAGATAAAGTATTCTATCGGTTTGAAAAACTGGATGAGTTTGCTCAGGGAACCGGTCTTGGTTTATCTATCTGCAAAGCTATTGTCGAAGCTTGTGGAGGGAGTCTCGGATTTGAGTCGGAATATGGAAAAGGCTCTTTCTTTTGGGCTATTCTACCATATATAAATGAAGTAGATGAGGATGGGGCGGCTGCTTCTCAACAGAGAAACGGAAGGAAGCTTAGAAAGGATGCTGCAATGGCTGCCAAAGAGGAGGAAGAAGAGCAGAAGACTATTCTGGTAGCAGAAGATATTCAAAGCAATTTTTCGTTAGTGTCTTCACTGTTGAAAAACAGATGTAAATTATTGCATGCGCCAAATGGTCAAAAGGCTGTTGAAATTGTACAAAGCCAGTCGATTGACCTTGTGTTGATGGATATGAAAATGCCGATAATGGACGGACGTACTGCTACTGCTGAGATTCGGAAGTTCAATACCCGTATTCCAATTGTCGCGTTGACTGCCCATGCTTTTGAAGCCGATAGGGTAGCAGCTTTGGAAGTAGGCTGCGATGATTATTTGGTGAAACCCATTAATGGGGCAAAATTGATGCAGGCTTTGAAAGAGTATGGTTGTTGAGAGGTTTGATTAAAAATGTGCTGATCTGAAAAATTGTATATTATATCCTTTCTGTTTTTGATATATCGGTCACTTGTTTGTGATGAGGGAAAAAATGCTCTGCATTTTAGATGAAAGAATGTATGTCTGTTTGTGATATTAGGTAATTCCTGTCTAAAAAATAACGAATTCTCTTATTTGCTATTCATATGTTTACTTATTGTGAGTATATGGCTCGCTTTGTCATTCTCTTTCTGTTCGCATCGAATGATGGACTAGCCTATAAATAGCCTTTTTCGAGGGCTTTTATGGCTTGGTCGGTGATTATGGAGAGCTTCCTCGGTGAGCAATAGGGCCTTCCTCGGTGAGGAACACTTCCTTTCTCACCGAGGAAAGTCACTTATTTCTTTAAAGAAAGCGCATATTCTTTGGAAATATATACTGTATTGTGTCGGTAATATGCATATATATGTGATAATATGGATGCTTCTGATTCTGGATTACTTTTTTCAGTAGTCCTGTTTTCTTCTTTAATCTGAAAAATAGAACATTATTCTTATTTATTTAGAGGAATTGAAAGAGAATCCCCTTACTATAAAAGGCTATAAATCCGTAAAGATTAGGATGGTTCCTCATATTTATGGATTTAAATAGTTATCTTTGCTATAAAAATAGAATATCATGTCCAAATACGTCAATCCTTTTAC
>ULRJ01063460.1_pt1 | contig 18159 bp, 18 predicted proteins | sample 1955321 | NCBI WGS metagenome assembly ULRJ01 (sample SAMEA4835679, study PRJEB28245) | human gut metagenome | biome: gut microbiome; material: fecal sample | place: Denmark | collected 2008 | reverse complement strand
GGTAGATCCTGCCGCCAAGCGCCTCAATCTCATCGTCATAGGCGCCGCGCTCCTGACGGTGCACCATGAAATCGTACTGCACCTTACTTCGGTCGATGTTCCGATAATAGTTCATCACCATGGTCTCCGCGCCGCCGCGGTTCATGATGGTAAACAGGTTCAAAACCCTGACTGGCTCTGTCGTCATGCATTACCTCTCCTCTCAGGAGAATACTCCCAGAATGTCGCTGTTGTACCCCCACGAACCCTGATGGGACATCTGATAGCAGTAGAAAATAAAATACAGAATGTAAAATCCCACTTTCAGGGCGCTCCTGTTTCGACTGCTGACCGTCACATTCAGAAGGTAGGGATAGAGGATCAGACTGTAGCCAGCGGTATACGTTGCCAGACGGATCACGTACAGTCCGCATGTAAACGTCGCAAGAAGATTCAGCAGAAAGTTTATCAGCGACATATTGATGCAGATGTGTATCATTTTATTGCCTGCATCAATCCGGTCACGGTGGATATACGCGATCACCACCGGCACCGCCGCGATAACAGGGCGGATGATGGAAGAACCGGAATCGCTGTTCATGGCCGCCACCGCATAGTCATAGGTCGAATTTGCCAGAGAGCTTTCCACGACATCCAGAATCGGCCTCAGGAAAAGCAGGCCGACCACAGCCGCAATAATAATCAGGTTCTGCTTGGGGCTCCACGCCCTGCCTGTTACCATGAAATAGACCGGGATGAACAGATACGCACTGTTGTGGAACTGCGCCGCAAAGAGACACAAAAGGATATAGGGGATCGTTTTTCCCTCTTTGATGAATATTGCGCCGCCGAACAGAAGCACCACGGCAAACCACTGCCGCATCATGGAAAAGTAATTATAATACAGTGCGGTAGCGAACAGCACAAAGCAGCTGTCCAGAAAGCTGACGGACTCCCTGCGCAGCACATGAATGAAAATGCAGGACTCAACCGCCGCAAACAGGCCAAACCACCCGTGGTAATCGTCGCTCACGTACATCTTGAAGATGTTGGCGGTTATGTCAAACGCTTTGTCTTTGCCGTCCCCGTCAAGGATTCTGGAAACGTCGTCCCATGTGCCGGGGATATGCTCAAACGACTGAATATAGCCGGAGGTATCGTTCATTCCGGAGCGCATGGCGGCCAGATAGGCGATGTAGCCGAACACGATCAGCCAGGGCATCAGCGGCGACTTGTAATCGTAGCGTTCGCCGTAATATATGGAATTCAGCTTGTGATACCGGATTGGCCGCTCCCAGATCAGGGCGCAGACCAGAATCACGGCCAAAACCGAAAAATGAATCATCATTTTCTTGTTCCTTTACCTTGAAATAATCCTCTGGATCACGGTGAGCAGCACGTACACACCAAAGGCAAATCCATGTTTTGCGCAGCCGTAAAACAGTTTCCAGTGGATTGGGAAATAATTTAAGGGCAGGTTTTTGTACGCCTTCCGATACCTTTCCTGACGGATGATCCTGTGGATATCCTTCACTTTTTTCCCCATCGACTGAGTGGAAACCGTAATGTTCAGCCCCAGCCCCAGAATGCCCAGCGCGATCCTGTTATTCAGCGCGGCTTCATACTCGCTGCCCAGCTGGTTTGACCGGATGATGGCTTCCATCCGGTCGTAGAGCGTCTGCCACTGGTCATACAGCCTTGGATTGTACCCGGACGTGACCGAGGAAGACCCGTCCCTGCGGTAATGATACAGGTACGCTGCCAGATACACCACCCTGTCGGCCTTTCCAAAAACCTCCAGATTGAAAAAGCCGTCCTCGTAGCTTCCGATCTCCGCCAGATCGACAAATCTGGCGCCGCTTTTCTGAATCAGGGAACGCCTGTACAGCTTTCCCCAGACCGGGCAGAGGGAATCCACCAGCTCCGGGTGGGAAAGCTCCTCTCCCATTGCCCCGACAAATCTTCGGTGCAGCTTTGCCCGGACTTCTTCCTTTTCAAAAACCGTCGTTTCCGGGAAGATGACTTTCCGGGAGGAACGGTTCTCCGTTTCGCTCACATACGACCACATCACGATATCCGCGTCATATTCGCGCATTGTGTTCACCGCGTTTTCGCAGGCGTCCGGCTCGACCCAGTCGTCCGAGTCCACGAACATGATGTATTCCCCGCGGGCGCAGTCCAGCGCGTCGTTCCGCGCCCGGGATACGCCGCCGTTCGCCTTATCGATGACCTGTATCCGCGCATCCTCATCCGCGTACCGCCGCAGGATATCCGGACTGCCGTCACGGGAGCCGTCGTTGACGCAGATAATTTCCAGATTTTGGTAAGTCTGATGGCTGACACTGTCAAGGCACTGTGCCAGATACCGCTCCACGTTGTAAACGGGAATGATAACGCTGACCAGCGGCTGTTCCTTCATCTTCCGGCACCTCCTGTTATGCGCAGATTATAGTCGTTTGATCGTTTCTTCAACGACCCTTTTCTTGTCAAACACGGCTTCCATACGTTTCCTGCCCGCTAAGCCCATGGCTCTTCTCTCCTCCATGGACAGGGCGCAGAACCGCTTCATTGCCGCGTAAAGGCTGCCTGAGTCCTTTCTTTCGCACAGGAAGCCTGTCACGCCGTCCTCCACCGCTTCCATGCAGCCGTGAATGCGGCTGGTGATCACCGGCCGGCCGGAAGCAGCGCATTCCAGATTGGTATTCGCCATCCCCTCATGCCACGAGGGCAGGACAAAGCAGTGGGACGCGGCGATGAACGGGCGGACATCCTCCTGATAGCCCCGGTATTTTAACCACCCTTCGGATTCGGCTTCTTCCACCACCGCGCCGTAATCTTCCTCGTATCCGCCCACCATGTCCAGCGTGCAGGGGACGCCCTCGCCGGTGAGCCGTCTCATGGCCGAAAGCAGCTCGTCAACGCCCTTTTCCCGCATGATCCGGCCGATGAACAGGAATTTTACAACGTCCCCCGCCGGGTAGTCCGCCACGGCGTAGCGCTCCAGATTGACCCCTGCCCCGCTTAAGAGGCAGGTCTGGCGCTCTTTCACGATTTTCGCGTTGAGGAAAATCTGCCGGTTTTCTGCGTTCTCAAAGAATACCGTCTTCGCCTTTTTGCAGCTGAGCCGGTACATCGCCGTGACCATTTTTTTCAGCAATCCGCCGCTTTCAAAGGCTGTCCCCAGTCCGGTGATGTTGACGGCGTAGGGTATCCCCGCCAGCCGCGCGGCAAAGCCGCCGTAGATGTTCGGCTTGATGGTGTAGCAGATCACTTTTTCCGGCTTTACCTCCCGGAATATGCGCCGGTAGGCGGCAAACAGCTTTGCGTCCCTGACCGGGTTCATGCCCCGCCGTTCCATGGGCGTGTCGAAAAAAAAGCACCCCATCTCCACCAGCGGCGCCACCAGTTCCCCGTAGGGGAGGGATATATATACCTCGTTCTTCGTCAGAAGCTCCTGTATCAGCTCCCTTCGGAACTGGTACAGGCCGACGTCGAAATTCGTCAGGATCAGAATTCTCATTTGATTTTCTCCGCGGGAACGCCTACGTATGTCCCGCTTTCCGTGATGCTTTTGATAACCACTGCGCCCGCGCCGATCATACAGCCGCCGCAGATCTGAAGATTGTTGCTCACCGTCGCTCCCGCGCCGATCCATGTTCCCGCGCCGACGCTTACTGTCCCCGCCACATGGGCGCCCACGGCTATATGCACAAAGTCTTCCAGAACGCAGTCGTGGTCAACGGACGCGCAGGTGTTGATGATGCACCCATCGCCGATGACCGCGCCGGGGTTGATGACCGCCCCCGCCGCAACCAATGTGCCGGTGCCGAGGGTCACGTCCTCCCCGATGACCGCGGAGGGGTGGATCAGCGTCGTGACCTGCTTCCCGGCGGTGAGCAGCATCTCCTGCATCCGCCTGCGAACCTGCGGATTGCCGATGGCTACGAAGAAATCGCAGTCATATTCCGAAAACCGGGCGCTTTCCCCCATCACGGGATAGCGTCCGCACGTTTTTTTCGTGTCGTCCAGAAACGCAATGCTGTCGTAGCCGTTTTTTCCGGCGATATCCGCGGCGACTCTGCCGTGCCCGCCGGCGCCGAGGATCACAAGCCGCTTCACTTTGCCACCATCCCGTTTCCCATGAATTCCTCCATCGTGACAGACGTTTCCGAGGATATGCCGTCACGCCTTACAAATGCCGCCATCACGCTGTCCCAGATGATCTTCAGGTCTCCGAGGAAGGTAATGTGGTCTACGTACTTTACGTCCATTTCAAATTTGTCCTGCCAGCTGACCGTATTTCTGCCGTGAACCTGCGCGTAGCCGGACAGCCCCGGGCGGACTTCGTGCCGCCGGTGCTGACGCTCGCTGTACCGGGGCAGGTACTTGACCAGCAGCGGACGGGGGCCGATGACCGACATGTCCCCCTTCAGAATATTGAACGCTTCGGGAAGCTCGTCCAGACTGGTCGCGCGAAGGACTTTTCCGAATTCCGTGAGCCGCACCTCGTCCGGCAGAAGCTCGCCGTTTTCGTCCCGCTCATCGGTCATGGAGCGGAATTTGTAGAGGTCGAAAATCTTCTCGTCCCTGCCGGGGCGGGGCTGTTTGAAAATGACCGGGCTGCCCAGCTTGATGCGCACCAGAACCGCCACCAGTATGTACAGCCAGCCGAACACGATCAGCGCGGCCAGTGCGCAGAGGATATCCAGCGGCCGCTTGAAATACGTTTCGTAGGGGCCGTAAGGTTTATGCTCCATCGTTACTTCTCCGTTCCTGCTGGATACACCGTCACAGTGGTCTGCCGCTTCTGCACGATCACGCTGCCCGCCGGATATGCACCCTTCAGCACGCTTCCCGCGCCGACGATGCAGTTTTTGCCGATGCTCGTTCCCCGGAGGATGACCACATTGCAGCCGATCCAGCTGTTGTCGCCGATCGTCACCGGCGCAGTGACGAATTTTCCCGCCCCGATGCCGCCGGGGACGCGGTAATCATGGTCGTGGTCGTAAATTTTCGTATCCGGGCCGATCTGCACGCCCTCGCCGATCACGATGCTTTCCATGCAGTTGACGCTGACGCCATTACCAAGCGCCGTATTGCTGCCGATCTCCAGCGTACCGCCGTCCATGGCCAGCAGCTTCGATCTTCTGTGGGCACGGACGTGCCTGCCCAGACGGATGGTGCCGCCCTCCGCGATGACGACCTCCGTGTTAGGGGAAAACCGTTGAATGCCGGAATAGAAAAAATGATGGAAATGAAACAGCTTCATGATCCCGAATTTCACCGCGCTGAACAGCACGCTGACCAGATTAAAGATGAATCTCCGCAATGAAACGCCGCCTTTCCAAACTATTCAAAGCACCGCCGGATGACCTTGATGATCTGCTCCTGCTGTTCCTTCGTCATCTTGTTGTCGCTGGGCAGGCACAGACCTCTTTCAAAGATGTCCGCACCCACGTCCTCCACGCCGCCGGCAATGTAGGCGTTGGTCTTTGCCCTGCCCTCGCCGGAGACGGTGATGAAGCCGTTCATCCGGTACATGGGCTGCATGTGCATGGGCTTCCATATGGGACGGCCTTCCGCGTTGATTCCCGCGATGGCTTCCAGGATCTCCGTAGGGCAGCTCTTTCCCTGCTCCGGGAGATACAGCGCGTCGTTGTCGCTGCGCACCTGACGGCACATGGCGCTCCTGTCAATTACCAGCGCAGACAGCCAGTAGTTGGGGCAGGACGTTTCCGGGTCGAAGGGGTTCATCTCAACAGGGAGACCCCGCAGACAGTCCCGGTAGCGCTCCCAGATGGCTTTCTTCTGGGCGATGTGTTCTTCCAGATACGGATACTGACCCCGGACGACGCCCGCGATCACGTTGCTCATGCGGTAGTTGTAGCCGACTTCCTCGTGCTGATACCATGGCGTGTTTTCCCGCGCCTGTTTTGACCACTTCCGCGCCTTGTTCGCCACTTCCAAGTCATTGGTCAGCAGGCAGCCGCCGCTGGAGCCGGTGATGATCTTGTTGCCGTTGTAGGAGATCGCCGCGTAGTCGCCGAAGCTGCCCGTCTGCCTTCCCCTATATGTAGCGCCCATGGACTCGGCGGCGTCCTCGATGAGCAGCGCGCCGTGGGCGTCGCACACAGCGCGGATCTCGTCCGCCTTGCCGGGAAACCCGTACAGGTGCGCCGCTACCACCAGCTGCACCTCCGGGTAAATCTCAAAGGCTCTTTCCAAAGCCCGGGGGTTCATGTTCCATGTGTCCCGCTCGGTGTCGATGAACACGGGGATGCCGCCCTCATAGACCACCGGGTTCAGCGTGGCGGCGAAGGTCATGTCGGAGCAGAACACCCGCCTGCCCTCCACTGCGCCGTGGCCGATGGCAGGTCTTCCGTAGAGCCGTTCCCCCGCGGCCCTGACGCACAGGTGCAGCGCCGCCGTGCAGGAGGACAGCGCCACCGCGTACTTCATTTCCGCCTTCTGCGCCGCGATATGCTCCACCTCGTTGATGTTCGCGCCCACCGTGGACATCCAGTTGGAATCATAGGCTTCCGTGATATATTTCAGCTCGTCACCATGCATCGTCGGCGAAGCAAGCCATACCTTCTTATCAAAGGGCTTTATGTCTGTTCTCCTGACTTACATATCTCTATTCCTCTTTTCTGTGCCTTTGACAGACGTGTCATACTGAGCTCCAATTTAATTGCCTGAAGGGCATGGAGTTCATATGAGACTTGTTTTGTGATTTCTTTCCTTATAAATCACAAAACAGGCAGCGCCGTCAGGCGATGCCTTCCTGATTAAAATTAAGATTTTAATCAGGAAATAGTATCAGAAAAAGCTGATGGCCTCTCCCGTTTCCTTTTCCTGATCCTTGACCCAGTCCGCGTTCAGATCGTTCTGCACCACGGAATGGTCGGTCAGCTCGATCACCAGCGTATCCGCTCTGGCGGAAATGGATTTCACCACATATTTTCCGGCGGCATTTACCAGCGCCTGCTCGCAGTCCGCGTACTGCTGATGCTCTCCATTGACCACCAGCTCCACCTTGCCGTCGGCGCATTCCGCCAGATTTTTCAGCGTCACGCTGCCGCCGAAGCCCTGAAAGAAGCCGGAATAATCCTGCACCTCGACGGATGCTTCCCGGCAGATGGCCTTGATGCGGTTTCTGACCTCCTGCGGCATGACCGCGGAGGCGATAATGACGAAATTGACCCGGTACTTTTCAATGGCGCCCTTCAGGTTCTCCACGCCGTTGACCACGGGAACGCCGTCCAGCAGAGAGCCGAAGCCGATCTCCTTGTAGTTGAGGGCGCACACCGGACGGACGGTTTTCTCCCGCTCCAGCTCCTGAAGCACGATCTTGCCGGTCCCGCCTGCGCCGATGACCATTGCGTTTATCGTTGCACCTTTCCCGTTGTTTGCCACCCTGACCTTTTCCATAAGGAGCAACCGGTAGGAAAACCGGCTCGCGGTAATGAGACACGTCTGGGTAAACGCGCTGAGGCAGTAGAAGGAAATGGGCATTCTTATAAGGGGCGTTCCCCGGAGCAGGATGAGAGTTCCGATGATGTGGACGATAAAGCAGACCACGTTTGCCCCGACGATGCGGTTCAGGTCGTTGAAGCCCGCGTACTTCCAGATGCCGCTGTACAGGTTGAAGCAGCAGAAGATCACGAGACAGAGAATGGTGTAATAGGGCGCGTAGCTGGTATAGGCTTCGATATACTGCGCCGCGGCGCTGTGGAACTGCTTCGCCACATAAAATCTGGTCAGCAGCGCAAGATAACACGCGGCATTCACCGCAATGATGTCATACACGACCAGGAAGAACCGTATGGCGAACCACCTGACGTATATCCACTTACTTTTCCTGCTTTCTTCCGGCATAAATTTCACTCTCCCAATTTCTTTGCACGAAATTTCGGTCTGCTCACAGGGGTTGCAGATTTCCGGTCTCGCCGCAGTTTTTCAGCTCCATATGGTCAAGGGCATATTGCAGAGCCATGCCGATCAGCTCGTTCCGGGAACGGTTCGTCTTGGCCGCCAGGCGGTTGTATTCCTCCTGCAAGGCTCTGTCTATACGTATCGTCATTGTGACGGTTTTGTCTTCCTTCGGCGTCACGATGAATTTCTCCATAAACGCAGTCCTCCATTCATTTTGTTACATTATAGTGTTCACAAATTGCATAAAGCTATAACACAATGGCAAGTTGAATTTATAATGTATTTTTGTGTTACTTCATTTTCAGAAAATACGCCAATCCGCGGAAATTTCCCCCAAAATACGGCAAAAAAGAAAGCCTTGACCACGAAAAAACAGTCAAGGCTTTTTTGATGCGGTTTTCATTTTATTCCCTGCCGGAGCCAATGATTCCGTATTCCTTCAGCAGCGCCACCCGCCCGTTTCCGATTTTTATGGACTGGGCGGCATTATTGTCTGCGGAACCTCCGGCGGTCTCCTTCCCGTATTTCAGAATACGGTTCACCCACGCAAAGGGCAGAAGATATGGCTTTTCTTTCAGGTAAGGGTAGCGCCCCGCCAGCTGCCACGCCGGGGGAAAGACGGTTCGCAGCAGGCCGTTTCCCGCTTTCCGGGCGGCCGGGCAGCGGACGACCGCCGCGTAGATCATCGGCAGCACGCTGTGGGACGCCGCCATGGCAAACAGCGCGTCCCATGTCTCCCGCTCAATATCCGTCTCCCAATCCACGGTTCTATCTTCCAGCGAGGCGCGGAGCGCCTGCAAAAATAACATACTTACCGGTTCCGTATCCGTCACCCGCTTCCAGACTCTTATATCAGATTCTACCGTATCGGGCGGAAAAAATCAAGACAGTTCGGGACGTTGGCGGCAGCCCGCTGAAAAATGTTAAGGCAACACCGCACAATTGCTCCTGCGAGTCTCAGCCGTCTTTTTGCTCCACTTCCGGAGTTCCGAAAATGGGAAATACATACAGTATTCCTCCATTTTCGGAACTTTGAATTGGAACAAAAATCCTGCCTGAGACTTCTTGCCGAATTGTGCGGTGCTGCCTTAAATATTTCTCACTTTTCTATTGACAGGCTGCAGCCTGTGTGATATATTTATCACATGAGATGTGCGAAATATATCGCTTTTCAAAATAAAGGAGGATCATTATGAAAAAAGTATCATTGCGGGAGCTGGTGGCGGATAAAATCATATTCGCCGTTCTGATTGCGGTCTATTACTGGACGTGGGCGCGAAACGACTGGAAGGACTATTACACGACCATTCAGATTGTCGTCGCCACATTCACCTTCTACTATTTTATCTCCCGGGGCATCCGGCTCAAAAAGTATAAGCAGGAGACTCCCGACGAAATGGCCGAGGCCAACCTGAGACGGTGCGACGCCATCTGCCTGAAAATCAGCGTGGCCGTACTGATCGCCGTCAGCTTCCTCTGCGCCGTCGGACGGTTCGCCCTTACGACGGAAGTGATCGGCTACTGTCTGGTGGGGATGCTGGTTCTGCTTGCCGTTGTGCGCACCATCATTTTCTACGTCATGGACAAGAAGGGGCTTTGAGTATGGCCCTGACGACCAGAATCAAAGAATACCGGGAGATGCAGGGTCTCAAACAGTCAGACCTGGCCGAGCTGGTCGGCGTCCGGCGGGAGACCATTGTCAACCTGGAAAGAGGGAAATATAACCCATCGCTGAAATTGGCGATGGACATTGCGAAGGTTTTTCACGTGACGGTGGAAGACCTGTTCTCCTATGATGACTAAATCCGCGGGGTTTTGAGGCATTATGCCTCAAAACCCCCACTTTTTCCGTCCCAAAGCTTGCGCGGCGCAGATTGACAACCCCAGAGGGATGTGATATCCTTATAAAGGATTTTTATGGCTTATATTCGATTTATATTTCGTATGAATTGTGAGACGTGGACATGGCTTTTTTTCGCAGGGTAAAAAAACGGCTTCAAGGAGACGACCCGCAGCAGCTGAAACGGGAACTACAGTGGCTGCAGACGCAGGTCGGGCGCTATAAGGGAAAGATCCTCGCCGTAAGGCTGCTGAGCCTGACCGGCACGGTCATGGGTCTTATTTCCAGCGTGGCCTCCAAATATCTCATCGACGCGGTCACGGGCTACGGCGCGGATATGCTGTGGCGCGCCGTGGCCATCATGGCCGTCATGCTGTTGGGAAGCCTTGTTCTGCAGGGCGTTTCCTCCCGGGTGGGCGGCAGCGGAAACCGCTACCCCATCGCAGCCGGAACCAGAGGCGTATTCGCCTACGTTCCTCAGGGCAACAGCGTGTTCCCCGGCACCATTGCGGAAAATCTCCGGCTGGTCAGTCCCGACGCCACTGACGGCAAGCTGGAACAGGCGCTGAAGATCGCCTGCGCATGGGACTTTGTCAGCCAGTTTCCCGACGGGGTTAACCACCGTCTGGGCATGGGAGGACGGGGCATTTCCGAAGGTCAGGCCCAGCGTCTGGCCATCGCCCGGGCGCTGCTGCGCAAAGCGCCGATTCTGCTTCTGGACGAAGCCACCTCCGGTCTGGACATGGCCACGGAGCGGCGGCTTCTGGACAATCTGCGCCAAAGCGGTCTTCTGCGCACCTGCATTCTGGTGACCCACCGCCCCGAAAGCGCCAAATTTTGCAGCCGCACCTATGAAATTCAGCGCAGGCAGGTGACGGAGGTAACGAATGGAACATAGAGTAAGAGTTCTGCCCCCGGAAGTTCTGATGGAGCAGCTGCTGGGGCTTCTCGACAGCACCGAGTATGTTCCGCTGAACATCAGCGGCTCCAGCATGACCCCATTTCTGGTGCACAGTCGGGACACGGCCTATCTTTCCAAGGTCACGCGCCCATTAAAAAAGGACGACATGATTTTATACCGCCGGGACAACGGCGCGTACATTTTGCACCGCATTTACCGGGTAACACCGGATGATTACTGGCTGGTGACCGCCGTGCGGCGCAAGGAGAAGCTTTTGCAGCCGGGCAGCTTCTGGTGGGATTTCTTTGAGAAGGTCTGGATTCGCGTGATCCCCCTGCGCCCCGGGATCGCAGCGGCTTATTCGGCACTGACCGGCGCGTTTCGTAAAGCGGAGACTGCCCATGATTGACCTGCATTGCCACATTCTGCCGGAACTGGACGACGGCTCCCAAAGTCTGGAGGAATCCCTCGCCATGGCGCGTATGGCCGTAAACAGCGGCGTGCGTGCCATGGCCGCCACGCCCCACTGCATGGGCGAGCGGGCGGAGGAGGTCTACGGGACATGGTCGCTTCTGCGTCAGGCGCTGGAGGAGACCGGCGTACCCCTGAAGCTGTACCCCGGCATGGAAATTTTCGGCACCCCGGACACCGCCCGGCTGCTGCGGGAGGGAAAGCTGTTCACCATGAACGGCTCCCGGTATCCACTGATCGAATTTGCCTTCCAGTCCAGCGGCGAAGAGGAAACTCTGATTCTGCGAAGCGTCTGCCGGGCGGGGTTTAGGCCCCTTGTTGCGCACCCCGAGCGTTATACTTATCTTCAGCACGACCCGGAGATCATCAACCGGTGGTGTCGCTTGGGCTGCCTGTTTCAGGTGAACCGAGGCAGCCTTCTGGGGCGCTTCGGCGGACACGCGCAGGCGCTGGCCTATGCGCTGGTGGAGCGGGGCTTCGCCGCCGCCGTGGCCAGCGACGCCCACTCTCCCCGGGTGCGGACGCCTTGGATGGAGGATGTACGCGATCTCCTCGCGCAGGAATTCTCCCCCCGGTGCGCCCGGGCGCTGCTGCTGGACAACCCCAGAAAAATTCTGAAAGACGAACCCATCACTCTGGCCGAACCGGAGTGGTTTTGATGAAAAAAGGCGGGAAACTATGAAAAAACGGAATTGGCTTTTACTGCTGCTGATCGTCCTGTGTCTGGCGGCATTCTTCGGCTACCGGAAGCTTGACCAGCTGCGCACGGACACACGCGCCCCCCAGATCCATATAGACGAACAGCCGCTGGAGGTCTCCGTGCGGGACGACAAAAGCGCGCTGCTGGCAGGCGTCACCGCCTCGGACAATGTAGACGGGGACGTGACGGCCTCCCTCGTGGTGGAGCGCGTCAACCTGACGGACAGCGACGGCTCCATTTCGGTGAGCTACGCGGCCTTCGACAGCGCCGGGAACGTGGCAAAGGCCAAACGGGAGGGCAGGTATACCGATTACGAACGCCCCCGGTTCACGCTGAACGCCCCGCTGGTCTATACCGTTGACCACAGCTTTGACGTCCTGAGCAATGTCGGCGCGGTGGACGCCATCGACGGGGACATCCAGCACCGGGTCAGAGCCACAACGAAGGGCACCAGCTCCATCATGGCGCTGGGAAGCCACATGGTTCAGTTCCAAGTGACCAACTCTCTGGGCGATACGGTGTCGGAGACCTTCCCCGTGGAGGTGATCTCCTCCGGCATCTACAACGCCGCGCTGGAGCTGACCGACTATCTCGTTTACCTGCCGAAGGATGCCCAATTCTACCCGGCACAGTATCTGAAATCCTTCACATGGCTGGGGGAACAGGACAGTCTGGCTGGCGGGCTTCCCACGGACTACTCCATGCGGACGCGGGGCACGGTGCAGACCGGATACCCCGGGGTCTACACCGTGGAATACCGGGTGACATTCACAGACCGGGACGAGAAAAACCCCGATTTTGACCGGAAATACACGGGGTATTCCAAATTGATCGTTGTGGTGGAAGGGTAAGCCAATGGAAAATACAAGCAAATCAAATATGCAAAGCGCCCGGCTTCTGCCCTTCGACCCCATCGTCCTTGTGCAGGACGTTCTCAAGCGGTGGCTGGTTGTTGTGCTGGCGGCGCTTGCCGTGGGCGTCGGCACCTACATTTATACGGACGCAACATACGCGCCGGTCTACCGGACGACGACCACCTTCGTGGTGACCACCCGGGGCAGCTCCACGTCGGTGTATTCCAACCTGTCCTCCACCAGCAATCTTGCGGGACTGTTTACCGAACTGCTGAACAGCTCCATCATGCGCAAGACCATCCTGCAGGAGACGGACATTTCCTCCTTTGATGGAACCATCGACACCGCGGTCGTCCCAAACACCAATCTCATCACCATGACCGTAACGGATTCCGATCCCCGGATGGCCTTTCTGGCCGCGCAGGCCATCATCGAGCACCACGAGTCCCTGACCTATCAGGTGATAGATGACATCGGGCTGGAGGTGCTGCAATACCCGGCAGTGCCCACATCTCCCACGAACCAGAACTTTGCCTTCCACCAGATGGAAAAAGCCGCTGTCATCGCGGCGCTGGCCGCCACGGGCCTGCTTGCCATTTTGTCCTATCTGCGGGACGCGGTGCGGAGCGGTACGGAAGCCCGGGAGAAGCTGGACTGCAGCTATCTGGGCGAGATCTCCCACGAGCGGAAGTACAAAACCGTTTTTGCCCTGCTGCGGCGGAAGAAAACCAGCATTCTGATCACGAACCCCGTGACCAGCTTCCGGTTTGTGGAGAGCATCCGCAAGCTGCGCCGCCGGGTCGAGCAGCACATGGACGGCGGCAAGGTGCTGATAGTGACGAGTCTGCTGGAAAACGAGGGCAAGTCCACCGTGGCTGTCAATCTGGCGCTGGCCATGGAACAGAAGGGCAAGCGTGTGCTGCTGATCGACTGCGACCTGCGGAAGCCCGCCTGCGGCATGGTGCTGGGGCAGAGCAAATTCACCTACGGTCTTAACGACATTCTGGGGGGCAAGGAGAATCTGTCCGAGTGCTTCCTGCGCTATCAGAACAGCGATATGTACATGCTGCTTGCCAAACGCGGCGAGCAGAACACCGGCGACCTGCTGATTTCCCAACGGATGAACGCGCTGCTGGACTGGGCGCGGGAGTGCTTCGACTTTATCGTGCTTGACCTGCCCCCCATGAGCGCGGCTTCGGACGCGGAGGGCATGGCCGATCTGGCGGACGCCAGTCTGTTGGTGGTTCGGCAGAACGCGGCGGCAGCGCCCGCCCTGAATAATGCCGTTGCTTCTCTGGACGGTCACAAAGCGAAGGTGCTGGGCTGCGTCCTCAACAACGTCTACGCAACGCAGCTGTCCACCGGCCAGAGCTACGGCGGCTACAGCAAGTACAGTCATTACGGCCACTACGGCAACTACGGTTCCGGTGGCTCCGGGAAATAGGAAGGCTGCTATGGAAATCGAAAAAACGGAACAACAGGGGCGGGACACCTTCGTACTGCTGGACGACTTTCTCCATCAGGCGAAGCGGATGTGGCTGCTGGGTCTGGCGCTGGTCCTGATCTGCGCCGCCGGACTGACGTTTGTGCAGCGCAGAGCCTACCGGCCTGTCTATGAGGCCAGCGCATCCTTTACGGTTCGGGTGGCCAACCCCCTTTACGCCAGCGTCAGCAGCTACAACGAAAAAACGGCGCAGGTCATGGCGGATACCTTCCCCTCCATCCTCGCCAGCGGGCTGCTGCAGCGGCGGGTCATGGACGAGCTGGGCATCGACGAGGTGCCGGACATGTCCGTCTCGGCCACGGCGCATTCCAGCATCCTGACACTGAAGGTCAGGGACACCGACCCCCAGCGTGCCTATGACGTCATGAGCGCCGTGATCGCCTGCTACCCGGAGGTAGCGGAGTTCGTAGTCGGCTCTACGGTGCTGGTGCTGCTGGATGAAAGCGGTATGCCCACCGCGCCCGTCGCCGAGTTCAATTACCGGTACTATATCACCTGCGGCGCAGTCGTGGGTGCGGCAGTCTGGTGCGTGATTCTGGCGTTTCTGGTTCTGATGAAGAACACCGTCCACAACGAGGACGAGTTGCGCGAGACCCTGAACGCCCCCTGCCTTGGGCAAATCCCCGCGGTGAAGATATCCCGGAAGCGGCCTTATCCTCTGCTGCACCGGTACAGAAGCGAGTCCGGCTTCTCCGAATCCGTCCGTCTGCTCCGTCTGCGGGTGGAGAAGGCCATGCAGGAGAACGGGCAGAAAATTCTGCTGGTCTCCAGCGCCATCCCCGGCGAGGGCAAGACCACCGTCTCCGTGAATCTGGCGGTATCCCTTGCACAGAAGGGGCGGCGGGTGCTGCTGATCGACTGCGATTTCCGCAATCCCTCCGTGGCGAAGACCCTGTCCTCCAAAAGCCATCCTCTGGATGAAGGGCGGAACCTGACGAATTTCACCGGTTCCGGGGAAGCCGCCGGGGCGTTGGCACAGGCAACGGATGTGGAAGGCCTGTTCGTGATCGTGGGGAACGCCGATGGAAAAGCGGACTATTTCGACGCGCCGACGCAGGCGCGGCTGACGAAGCTCATCCGATATGCCCGTGACAAATACGACTACGTGATCCTGGACACGCCTCCCTGCTCTCTGCTGACCGACGCCGCGGAAGCTGCGGAGGCCGCCGAAGCGGGACTGATGGTCATCCGTCAGGATTACGCCTCCCGCGACCAGATTCTGGACGGCGCCCAGCGTCTCAGCGACAGCCGCCTGCCCATCATCGGCTGCGCCCTGAACAACGTCCGCAAGGGCCTCTCCGGGAGCAAGGAATACGGGTATGGTTATGGATACGGCTATGGGTACGGCTACGGTTATGGCTACGGAAGCAAGTCCAGACAGGAAAAGAAATAGGAAAAGCTGGGGCAAATTAGGGTCTATCTGAAAACCGTCAACATGCCCAAACAGCGGGTCTTTTCCGCCTGCTGTGCACCATTTTCCCTTGTAATACACAAAGTATTCCTGCGGAAAAATGGCTTCAGCAGGCGAAAAATCCCTCGCTGTTGGTCATATTCCCGGTTTTCAGATAGACCCTAACGAACCGCCCTGCCTTCGTAAAACAGTTAATGGAGCGTATCAGTACGGATACGCTCCATTTTTCATGCTAATATGCTATGTAACGAGGTGCAGCCCTTGGCTCTCCCTTTGGGAGAGCTGTCACCGCAGGTGACTGAGAGGGTCGTGCAGTCTTTTTTGAATGACGAGATCAATTTGTATGCACACACCACGAAAATCCATTTGGCATGGCCATTGTTTCCCCTCTCCGTCTTCGCTGCGCTCAGCCACCTCTCCCAAAGGGCGAGGCAAAGGGTTCTCACAAGAACAGGCACAGCAGATTATCCTGCTGTGCCTGTTGACTGTCCAATGCGGCCCGCCTGTTCGGTGGGGCAGCCCCTTTCTCCCGTCACCCCGCCGGGACGCAGAACTTTTCCACCACGAAGTCGTGGAGCCAGCTTTCGTCCGGGTAGAACTCCGCGTAGCGCTCGCCCATTACCGTCTCGCCGGGGAGACGCACAATGGTGTCCGAGGTGAAGTACATCTTCCCCATGTTCCGCGCCAGATACGTGATCTCCGTCAGGTCCAGATCGGTGGTGATGTAGTCCTTCAGGCCGTTGTAGTATTCCAGCGCCACGGCGGGGTCGGCGACGATTTTCCCCTTGCACTGGTTGAACAGCGCCTTCATCACCGCCATGCTCCGCATACCGCGCTTGTATGCGCCCTCCAAGTCGGTCTCGCTGCGGTAGGTGATGAACTTGTCCATGTACCACCGGTTCAGCGTGACCGTGCTGCCCTTGGTAAACGTGGAATGGATCTCCGTGTAGTCGTCGTCAAAGGTGATGGTCAGGCCGCCGATCAGGTCGTTCAGCGTGTACAGCGCGTCATAGTCCAGCGCTACGTAGCGGCTCACCGGCGCGCCGTACAGGAGCCTCGACACTGCGTCGGTGGTCAGGCGGCAGCTCAAGTCTTTTCCGTCGCCGTAGCTGTGGGCGGTGGAAATGTTGGTGTAAACAGTATCCAGATACTGGCCGCTTGCGTCCATGGCGATCACGTCGGCCATGGTGTCCCGGGGAATGTACAGCATGGAAAAGTCAAAGGTTCTGGTGTCCAGTATGACCAGCCCAATCACGTCGGCGTTGCCGCCGTTGGACTCCGTGGCGTAGAACCAGTTCTTTTCATCGCCCATGTAGTCAATGCCCATGAACAGAATGGAGATCACGTCGTTCCGGTAATTATAGGCGTTGCCCTGTTCGTCGATCCAGTCCGCGTCAATACGCGCCTGCGTTTCCGAAGCGTCGGTAGGGGTAGCCGCAGACTGGGGAATGGTGTCCGAAACGCTTCCCCGGGCGGCGAACATCGCCCCCCGCACACTGCCGGAGTACCACACGAAAATCCCCACACCAACAGCCGCAAGCACCAGTACCGCCGCCAGCGAGCTGAGCACAATGGCGGTCACTTTCATGGGATTCCCATTCTTTTTCGGCTTTTCGCTCTTTTGGGGTTCTTCTTTCAGAAATTTTCCTTTTTTCTTCATGTTCCGTTATTCTCCGTCCGCGTCCGGAGTGCCGGCAAACACGGCCTGCGCTTCATCCACCAGCACACCCTGTACCACGAACCGGTACGCCGGGTTTCCAATGCAGGTGGAAAGGGTGATGATCCTGTCTGAGGACGTAACCTCCAGCGTCGGATTGAACTGCGCCAGATCGGTCTGGGCGTAGACGCTCTCGATGTACTCGTCGATCAGCGCTTTGGTGGAAAAATCCGTGTTCGCGATGATGTCCAGATTGTCCCGGCGGTAGGCTGCGAAGACCTGATAGGTCAGCTGCCGCTCCGGGGTGTAGACGATGATCTGCCCGTGGGAATCGAAGAAATTCTTATCCCGGAACCGGTGCAGCTGGGCAAACATCCGCCCGTCCAGCATGTTATGGCCGTAGACCACGGTGTTGAAGTCCGTAAAGTCCCCGGCGTTCTCCCCCAGAACGAAAATGGAGCCGTAGCCGGTGGAGGTTCCCTCGTAGTTGTGGTTCAGATAGTAGTAATTGTAGGTCGTATCGTACAGGATGGGATAGTCGATCAGCGTGCCGTCCACCACGATCCAGCCGATGATGTCCTCGTTTTCCCCTTTGAGGTAGTCAAAGTTGATGGGAATTTCCACGGTGGGCAGGGGCGGCTCCGTCTCGACGGGCTGGTTCTCCTCCACAGCCTCTGTCGCCGGGGGGGTGGGTGCGGCAGGCGCAGCGGTTCTGGTCGCTGCCGCCAGCTGCTCATAGTTGTCGCTCTGCCGCTTATAGGCAAGCAGCAGCCCGCCGATCGCGGCCAGCGCCGCCAGCACGATGGAGAAGCTGACGATGCTGATAATGAGGTATACCTTCTTCTTATTCTGCATGTCCGTTATAATACGAATGGAGCGATCAAGACCGCTCCATTCCGTTCCTTTT
>ULRJ01045828.1_pt1 | contig 18311 bp, 13 predicted proteins | sample 1955321 | NCBI WGS metagenome assembly ULRJ01 (sample SAMEA4835679, study PRJEB28245) | human gut metagenome | biome: gut microbiome; material: fecal sample | place: Denmark | collected 2008 | reverse complement strand
GTCTTGCTCGGCGCTTATTTGCTCGCCGCCGTTGCGGCTCGAAGTTCCGTCTTTGAAGTCACACATACCGTTTCCCTTCAAAACCGTTTATCGTCTTTTTTGACGAGAGTTGAGAACGTAGTATTCTTCGGCGGCTTCGTCGTAGGCTTTTTCGTCTTCGCTCTCCTTGCTTTCGGGGATGCGAGTGCGGATTTCGTTGATTTTGTCTATCAGCACTTCGACGTTGCTCTTTTGCGCCGCGCCTTCGATTTGTTCGTCGGGCACGACCACGTCTATATCCTTCGAGTACGACTTTGAAAGATACAGCGACAGTTTCGCGCAGGCAGGACCTATAAGTTCGTACAGCACGCTTGACGCAAGAATTATCGTCTCCATAGCACTGCCCGTCTCCCCGCCTATCGTTCTTGCGGCGAGTGCGGCAAGTCCTATCGCGACGCCCGCTTGCGGTATGAGCGCAAGCCCAAGCCAGTTGCGCACTTTTTTATCCTTTCTGACGACAAGACAGCCCAAAAACGCTCCGCCGTATTTGCCGAGAATACGCACGAAGAAATACACCACGCCGATGACAAGCAAAGACGTTCCGCCTATACTGTCCGTGCTGACGAGTGCACCCAAGTCGAAATTGACGCCCGAGCGCACGAAGAACAACAGAAGAATGGGCGGTGTGAAATAGTTGAGTTGTTTGAAGAGTTTGTCGTCTCCCGACGCATTGCGATACACCGTGCCCATTGCCATACAACCGAGAAGCGGAGATACGTCCATAAAAGTGCAGATGCCGCAGAACGTAAATATAATCGCAACCGCAATGATAAGGCGATTGTCGGACGAATGATTTGAAATGAGCAGTTTCAATATAAAACCGAGCACTCCGCCAACAACGAACGCAACAAGATTGTATACTATCGGCAAAAGGATATTCTTTGCCGTGATTTGTCCCGAAAGAGACGCCGTTGCAACCGCAATGGCAACCGAAAACGCGACAAGTCCGACCACGTCGTCAAGTGCCACGACTTGCAAAAGCGTATCCACGAAATCGCCGTGCGCGCCCGTCTGTCGTATGGTCATCATCGTCGAAGCAGGCGCGGTGGCGGCTGCAAGCGACGCAAGCACGATTGAGAACGCAAGACTCATTTTCAATGCGAAATACATGACGAAAAACACGAGAATAGAAGCAAGCAACGCTTCGAAAACCGTGATGACGATGTTTTTGCCGCCGTTTTTTTTGAGAGTGGAAAGTTTGAAAAACTCTCCCGTGCTGAACGCTATAAACGCGAGGGCGATATCCGCGAGAAAACTCATTCCCTGCACGACGCCCGTCGGAATGATTTTAAGACAATACGGTCCGATGATAATGCCTGCGACAATATAGCCCGTGACGTTTGGCAATTTCAGCATCTTCGTCACGCGCGACATCAAGTATCCCGCAAGAAGCATAACCGCAATAGCAACTATAACCTGAGACACGCTCGGCAGATTTTCTAACAACATATTATCCCCTACTTTTTGCACGAATTTTTACAAAATCGCGCTTAGCTCTTGAACGTTTTATGCCGATATGTTATGATTGTATAAATATAAAGTCAAATTATGTTTATTTATAAGTTGATAATTTGACATTATAAGGAGATTTTATTATGTCTTTGCTTGACGACAAACTCGAAACTTTTATCACTGTGTGCGAAGTGAAAAATTTCACAAAGGCCGGCGAAATTCTCGGACTTACCCAACCTGCCGTGTCTCAACACGTCAAAAAACTGGAAGAAGAACTCGGAACACAGGTATTTTTGCGCAAAAAGGGGGAAATCGTGCTCTCGCAAGAAGGAGAAATCGCACTTTTGTATGCGAAAAGAATGCATGCTCTTCAAGATAAAATGCGCGATAAAATCAAAAACGCAAAAGCAAATATCCGAAAAATCAGAATAGGCATAACCCACACGCAAGAGAGCGGATATATGATCGAAGCATTGTCGAAAATCGCACTCGGCGACGATAACATAAACATAACTTTTATTACTGACACGATAAAAAATCTTTATGTTATGCTTGAAAATTTTGAACTCGATATTCTGATTATCGAAGAAAAACCGACAAATCCCGACTTCAACTTCATGGTGATCGACACTGACATGCTCATGTGCATGGTGTCAAGTCAAAACCCCATCGCACAAAAACCCGCAATCACGCTGAACGACCTGAAAAAACAACATCTTATTTTGCGCCTGCCCACTTCCGCAACGCGCGAAAAATTTGCAAACTCGCTCGAAGCAATCGGAGAGTCTATCGACAATTTCGACGTAATCATCGAAGTTGACAGTATTTCTACGATAAAAAATCTAGTCAAAAAAGACGTGGGCGTATCCATTCTCTCAAAAAGCGCATGCATGAAAGAGTTGCGCAAAAAATCGTTGGTCGCTTTGCCGATAGAAAACCTGAGTATGACGCGCGAGACCACAATCGTGTATCACAAGACATTCAATCACGTCGAAATAATAGAAAGAATCGCCACCGCATATCAAGAAATCGCAAAACAATAAACCGCTAAAAAACGAACAATCGTCCGGTAATGTCAAAAAGTCATATTGACGAGGGGAATATTTGATAATATAATTTGATTGTATAGGTGTTTTCAATATAAAACGCCGAAAAAACAGGGGTGAAGAGATGAAACTTGACAAACTCAAACAAAACAAAGGACAAAGCGCGGACTTTATGTTCGGCTTTATCGGCGACGTCATCAAAAAATTCGGAAAACGCGACTGTGGCAGTAAGGGCGAAAGAGACGCCGTCAATTATATGGCGCAAACGGCAAAACCGTACGCCGACAGTGTGACGACCGAACCGTATTACGCAAACACACTTGCGTTCATGGGCTGGATATACATAACGGTTACGCTCATTCTTGCAGCGTTCGTCGTGGCGTTTTTCGCACCGCTCGCGTCTATCGTCTTAATCTTAATCGGCATGTCTCTCATGATTCTCGAATTCGTTCTATATCGCAAAGTCGTGGATTTCCTTTTCCCGAAACGCGAATCTCTCAACATGACGGCAATCAAGAAACCGATAGGCGAAGTGAAACGTCGCGTTCTCATCAGCGGACACGCCGACGCGGCGTACGAGTGGACGCTCAATTACAGAATAAACGGAAAAGCATTTATTGCGCACTTCCTTATCTCCGTCATAGGCATACTTTATTTTATGGCGGTTGCCATTGCCGAATGTGTGATAACGGGCATGTTTGCAAGTCCTTTGGGCAACACTTCACTGCTCATCGCGCTTTGCGTGAGCGGCGTATTCGTCCCGTTTTGGATTCTTATGTATATTCTTTTCAATCCGAAAGTGGTCGTTGACGGCGCAACCGACAACCTTACGGGCTGCGCAATGGGGCTTGCATTTCTGAAAGCACTCAAGGACAACGGCGTCGATTTCGAGCACACCGAAGTCGGTTGCATTTGCGCAGGCGGCGAAGAAGCGGGACTACGCGGAGCGAAAGCGTGGGTAAAAGCACACAAGAACGATTTTAAAGACTGCCCGACGACCATACTCTGTCTCGATACGTTGCGAGAAGAAGATCACATGCTCGTAAACTACAAAGACATGAACGGTCTTATAAAATGCGACTCCGAAGCAACGGAGTTGTGGCTTGACGCCTGCAAGCAAGAAGGCGTCACTTGCAAAAAAGGCAGCGTGGCACTCGGCGCAACGGACGCCGCCGCATACACCGAAGGCGGATTCAACAGCGTGTGCGTGACCGCAATGAACTTCAACTTGCCGAGATATTATCACACGAGACTAGACGTCGCCGAAGACGTAAACAAAGAATGTCTCGAAAAAACTTTTGCGGTGCTTTGCGACTTCGTCGAAAAGATAGACGATATGGCAAAATAACGATTTCAACGCAAAACCACTTTTATCATGTCAAAATGCCATGATAAAACGCGGTTTTTTCAAACAACGAAAAATATTTGCGCTTTGGCGTTCATATAATATAAGGAATAAGGAGAAAAATTATGGGAGAATATTCAAAGTATATCGACCAAAAACGAAGAGCCGTCCCCACCCCTAAAAGCATGGTTGACGAGAAAGGAATTTGCGCTTTCGGCACGTTTGACAAAGAGTTTGAACAAATGGACCTTGTGAAACTCAAAAAGCCGACGCACGCGCCCCAATGCATGAACCGTCTCAAACTTACCCTTTGGGAAGCGACGGAAGTCCATCTGGAAAACGGCGTTCTTCTTGCCGTCGTTTGCGATATGGGAATCTTCGGCAAAACGCTGAACGTCTTCTACGACAAACGCACGGGCAAAGTGTATTGCTGGGACACCAATCTCAAATCCAAAGACACCGTCATCGCACCGAATCTCATCAACGGCTCGATTGCGGAAGGCGAGACGCCCGTCTCTCACGTCAAATACGTCAACAACTTCCAAGACGGAAAATGCGACCTTTCGGGCAAGCACTCCGGCAAATGCCTTATCACCGTCCCGAACAAAGATAAGACCATCGTCAAGGCAATAAAAGAAAACTACGGCGAAGCGACGATCGAATACGACTTTAAGCTCACCCGCCTTTCAAAGCCTTGCGTGGCAAGTATCCCCTTCGGCAAAAATCGTCCCCTTTACAGCCAAAAGGACTTCTTCAAAGCGGAAGGCAGACTCGTGATCAACGGCGAAGAAATGCTCACCGACGCAAACAGCACCGCAATCGTCGACGACCACCGCGGATTCTATCCCCGTCGCGCGCACTACGACTGGGTTACGACAATGGGCAAATGCAACGTCGGCGGCGAAGAAAAATGGCTCGCTTTCAACCTTACGAGAAATCAGTCTATCGACCAAGAAAAATACAACGAAAACATCCTTTGGCTCGAAGGCGAAACGAGCATTCTTCCGCCCGTCAAATTCACCCGCTCCCCAGAAAGTAAAGACTTCTGCGACCACTCGACCTGGATAATCAAAGACGAACACGATATGGTCAATCTCAAATTCAGCGTTCGCAACATGAACCCGATGATTATGCACGCGCTCGTCGTCAACATCGACTACTACGTCGCGTTCGGCACGCTCGAAGGTTATATCCGCGACGAAGACGGCAACAAATACGTGCTTGACGGAATGATGGGCATGGGCGAAGACAAAACCTTGCTGCTGTGATACGCCGTCCCGATGCCCGATAAAAAACCTATAATAATTTTGATATAATACCATTATATTTTATAACATAATATCGAATATCCGAATTTAAGCGATTGCCCGCTCGTTCGGCAAAACACAAAAAGCACCCCCACCGGCTTAGCAGGTGGGGGGGTGCTTTTCTCGTTATTTGTTTTTCGCGACGTTATCGCCGTTTTATATACTCGTTTTCGACATATAAAACACGTATTTCATCATTTCTTATCATCATAGGTTTCGAGAAAACTGTGTTTCACTCCGTCTTTTTTATATGCGATGACTGTTTCCAGATGCACGTTTTCCACACTTCTGAATATACATTTCTCAACGTCGGGATTGCTCTTTTTCAGTTCGCGAATGAGTTCTTTCGTCTCCTGTCGCTTGCTGTGATTTTGTCCGTTGTTGCAAGACGTGCACGTGTCGGTAAACTTGCAAGCGCATTGTATGAAATGCAAATCGTTGTAGTCTCTCCACGCTTTTATGTCGTCTTCGCGCACGAGATAAAGGGGGCGTATGAGTTGCATTCCTTCAAAGTTCGTACTGTGAAGTTTCGGCATCATAGTCTGTATCTGCGCGCCGTGCAACATCCCCATGAGTATTGTCTCGATGACGTCGTCGTAATGATGTCCGAGCGCAATTTTGTTGCAGCCGAGTTGTTTTGCGAAGTTGTACAGATATCCGCGTCTCATCCTTGCACAAAGATAGCACGGCGACTTGTCAACGTTGTATACGCTCTCGAAAATGTCCGTCTCGAATACGGTTATCGGCACGTTGAGTCGGCGAGCGTTTTCCTCGATTATACGGCGATTTTCCGGCGCATATCCCGGGTCCATAACGAGATATTTGACGTCAAAATTCACGTTGCTGTGACGTTTGAGTTCTTGAAAACATTTTGCCATGAGCATGGAATCTTTTCCGCCCGATATGCACACCGCAATAGTGTCTCCGTCATGAATAAGGTCGTATTCTTTTATTGCTTTGATAAATTTGCCGAATATATCGGACTTGAATTTCTTACGCAAACTCTGCTCGACTTTGGCACAGAAATCGTCGTCCACCTGCTTTTGCATCTGCCGTCTCAGCCACGCAAAATATCCGTCTTCGAGACTGTATGCGTCGTATCCTTGCTCGCATAACCATTCAACGACGTCCACACTCAAAATTCCCTTCGCACAATACACGACGACTTTTTTCGACTTATCCGCAGGCGGATTTTCTCGCAGTTCTTCTTCCGTGACGCTGACGGAATCGGGTATAAAACCGTACGCCCTGTCTGTCTCGGGGCGCATATCGAAAAGAACGTATTCGTCATTGTTTAATTTTTCGAGTTGTTCGATGTTTATCTGCATATCAATAGCTTGTCTGATTTTGCGAATCGTCGGTATATCTTGCGCTTTGTTTTTCCAGGTATCCTTCGGTGTCGATGATATATTTTTTCGGGTTGTTCGCACTGACGTACACGTCTATGTCGTCACCCACCACGTATTCGTCGCCTATGTCCAAAAGCACCTTTTGGCTATACTCGTTTCTGTCGCTGCCCATGCACTCGACCACAGCGATCGTCTTGTTGTAAAGGCGCGTATTTCTGCGATTCACCTGCATGATCTTTGCCACGATATGCGTGCCTTCTTCTGTGTATCTGTCGAGCTTGGCTTCTCTGACTCTCACCACAATGTACGGCACGAAAAACACAATCGCCATAATCGCCGCCGCCACTATGCACGCTATGCCCGGCAAATAATTGAACCGCGCGCTGTGAAATTTGTTCGGATCATTCGGCATATAATACACCGTCGTTTTGCCACCGGTGCGCATGCTCGTGTCATAGGTATCCAACTCTCCGCCATACTTCGTGCCGTCCACCCAAAACTCCACGTTGACCTTGTAGCTTGTCTCGCCGTTTGACGAATTGCCGATCACGATGCTTGTTATCTCCGCTTCGGTTTTCACGCCCTTGCGCGCGTACTCGGACGCGCCCATCAGCACGTACACGCCCACCGCCAACATAATGACCGCCATAACCATAAGCACAATATTCGACGCCAATTTTTTGTTTTTCACCTTGTCTGATTCCTTATGTTGAGTAATTTTCAAAATACCGCAATAACTTCAATACCAAAATAATACCAAACCAATACCGATTTTTCAAGCACGATTACAAAAATTTTTAACAAATATGAAAGAGGGTCTGACCGTAGTCAAACTCTCTTTTTTGCTGTTGTTTAGATTTGCTTAATCCTGCAAATTATTTCTTCTTGGTGAACAATGCTTTGATTGCTGCGATTAAATCTGCAAACGTCTTTTTCTTGACTGCAAACCAGAAGATTGCAAATCCGCCGATTCCTGCAAACAGCAACGTTCCGATTACGATACCCGCAATCGCGCCGCCCGAAAGTCCTTCCTTTGCCACGGGGGCATCTTCATACACAGCCGTAAGAGTTGTTTCTTCCGCCACCGTAAAGGTATAACTCTTGTCGGTGCTGACGATATTTCCGCTTTCGTCCTTCCAGCATTTGAACACTTTGCCTTCTTTATCTTCTGCCGTTATGGTTACAGTGTCGCCGACGGTAAGCCTGCCGCCACCCGTTCCGCCGACAACTGTGACTTCCGCTTTCACGAGTTTTGCCAAAGTGATATTTTCAATCTCGTTGCCGTTTTCGTCAAAGTGTTTTCCACAGAACGTGCAGTCTTTGTGTCCTTTCACGCCTTCCGTTTCCTCGGTTGCCGGTACTTCGTCTATCCACGCTCCGAACTTGTGTGCTTTGGCAATCACAAGCGAGCTTTCGTCAGTGATAGGCTTGGTTGCCTCCTTGTCTTCGAACTTCACTTCGCAACCGTCGCACCTGTAATACGGTTTTTTGCCTTCTTTCATGCAGGTGGCTTCCTCACCCGGAACAAGCGTCGTATGGTGCGTGGTGTGCGCGAGCGCAGGCTCGATTACATAGCCGCAGTCAAGGCATTTGACGGGATCGTCCTCAGTCGCCTCTGTTCTGTCGGGACGGTGCGCCGTTTCGTCCTTGATTACGTTGCAGTTTTTGCACTCGTGATAGTGCTTATCCTTGTTTGACGACCATTCGGTCTTAAAGTCGTGAATTACGGTTTGTTCACGTGTGATTTCACTGCTGCAGGCGGCGTCCGCAAAGAGTTTGCCGCACTCCTCGCGCTGACACTCGTAATACTCGATGTTTCCGTCCTTACCGGGGGCAACATCGGTATGTTCAATGCGATTGCATTTATGTCCTGCGGGAATGATCGCATTCTCGATTGTCCACGGCGTCGTACATTCAACGTCGACAAACTCTTTGCCGCAGCTTTTGCAGGCGTATTTATCTTTAACGCCGTTTTCCGTACACGTTTCGAGTTTTCCTGCTTCTTTTAAGGTAGATTCTTTATGCGGGCAAGGCAACGCCTTGGGAAGTTCGATTCTGATCGTCGCCTCCGTTCCTTCGTCGTTTACGTCGATTCTGTCAACGACGAATCCCGCGCCCGAAAGATGCATTTCGCTAAGCCACATGGAAACCTGATTCACGGTCGGCGGGAATTTTTCGCCTTCCGGCGCCGTTATTTTTAAGAGTGCCCAAGCATTTTGACCTTCAATGAAGTTTCCTGTGTAATAATTCGACAAACCGCTCCACTCGAGAACGGTTACTTCCATTCCGTTTTTCTCGATAATTTTGAAATCGCCGGAATCATTTCCACCGTAAGGTTGCGGGACTTCGATTTCTACCGATGGCACGGTATTATCCAAACGGAGCAACACGCATACCGTAAAATAACCGCTACTCGGAATATACTCTTTATAGACGACTTCTCCGTTTTCCGCAACGACGTCTATCTTGTTGACGTCAGGGTTGATTTTACAATTCGCCTGCGCAAAAAATTTATAACACATTACCACAGTCTGTTCGATAACGCCGTTTTTATCGACATGATCGCCACCACCGTCACGTCTTATATATGATGCGAAGTTTGAGTTTATGGCATGGAAAACTCTGCCTTCTTTTATGATCGGATATTCAAGAGCTTTAAACGGTGTACCCTTTGTAAAATACGGAACCTCGATAACTACTCTGTTTACCACTTCGTCCGCACCGCATACCGTACATTTTCCGTCAGAGAACGTGTGATTGATAAAATCGCCGTATTCCCAACCGCAACCCTCATGCGTGCATACGGCGCGCCTGTTGCAGGTAGCGGTACCGCCGGATGCTATATGCCGATGACTTGTGTCTTCCGTTCCGCAATAATAACATATTTTGAACTGAGCATTAGACAGTGACAAATCGGGGTTTGTGAAAATATACCTATGCTCCATTTTTTCGGTGTATATCTCGTCACAAACCTCGCATTTTGCACCGACAAAACAAGTTGCCTTGCCGCCGTGGTGTTTTTCTTTTACGGGATTGCCGTTTTCGTCTTTTTCAACTTCGCCGCAACGACACTTTGAAATATGATATTCCGTGTCTTCGACGTCGAATTGCCAGATATAAGTGTGTTTTCCTTCGGGGTTTACGTGTCCGCAAGTCCCGCATTTAACGTTACAGCCGTAAGCGTAACCGTGCGTTGAATATCCAGAACCTTTGTCAAACTGATACGCAACGCCCGGACAATCTTCCGCGGTACATTTCGTATATCCGTGGTGGTCGTTTCCTATCGGTTCGATTTCTTCAACCCATGTATGCTCGTGTCCGCCGGAAACGCTGTATACATATATAGGAATATCGCACGTCTGCCCGTCCGCCGCCGTTGCGGTTATGTACATCGTTCCGCCGTCCATAGCGTTCACCGCGGTGATTTGATAATTGCAAACGTAAGTGTTTAATATCTCTGATTTCTGCGTTTCGACGATAGTCCCTACAGGAGCGATTTTCTTTTCAAACGTGTAGGGCGCGGGCGCGCCGACAAGCCAGAAAGCCGTATCCGTATAAGGAGTGCATAAACTGCTGTTGAACGGCTCGCCGATTTTCGGATAAGCATTCAACGACCACCCGAACATGTGATTCATGCCTTTGGTAACGACAAAATCGACGGTGAAATAATATTCTCCTAAATTCGTTGTCCAGACCTCTATATCTTTTCCTTTGCCGATTTCAAACCCCGGAATGTTCATCGCGCTTAAATATTCGGCTTCTTTCGACGCATCGAAAATATATCCCGTTTTCGGCTCAAACCTCACTCTGACAACGTACGGCGTATCTCTCGTTATTTCGGAGTTTTCAATTGTGCTCCATAAATAACCGGAACCCTCTTGCCACAAGCGACGGGTGTGTCCGTAAGCAGAGATCATTTCAATTCTTGCCGTATAGTTTGCGCCTTCGGGAACAACGAGCGTTTTTGTCGTTTCGTCCTCGAATTGAAACATCGCATCAAGTTTGTCGCCTATTTTCGTTTTGTTAAAAGATACTCCGACGTTTTCGATCGTAACTTTTTCGCCGTCATCTGCCCGCGCGATAAGAGTGCTTGCCGTTGACAACAGCACTATGCCAAGCACAAGCGCAAAACATATCACAAGAAGCATCATCGATAGTCTTGTTTTTGTCAATGTTTGTTTCATATTAAGTTCCTTCCTTTGATGTCGTTTTAGGGCGAGATTCGCCCTCGGTTTGCCGAGAAATTTTTGTCATCGATTCTTGAAAATCTCTCGTTGCTGTGATATGGTGATTTATACAACAAAGTATCAAGATATATTTTCTAAAATATATCGACACTATATCATCATCAAAATTATATGGCTCGAAGTGCCGCTTGTCCCCTACCCAAACCCCCAAAAGGTAGGGAAAATTCAAAAAATGTTGTGTTTTTTCCTTATAAAAGCAAAATCGCACCGCCCCATAGGTTTAGCCTATGCGGCAGTGCGGTCAGATTCCGTTGCTCTTATTCAAATTGTAGGCAGACTTTCTCGTCTTCGATTGCCTTGTGTATGTCATACCTTGTCAACTCCTTTTGCCTGTATTTCGCATTTTTTTGCAGGTTATTCGGCGTTAAAAGTTCCGCGTATCAATATATGATACGTTTTGTCTTTTATGTTCTTCCATATATTTCTCAAAAATCAAGCCTGTATGTCCTGCCTTCGTGTGGAATTACAAAAATTCAACAGTGTGATTCAAGCCATATTTTATTGCCTTCTGTCGTGGCTGTTGTATGGGGCATAGCGATTCGACGGTAACGCTCGAAGTTTACAGCCACTTTATCTCGGACACGCAAGAAAAAGCGGTGTTTGCCCTTAATAACCTTACAAAATAGGCTAAAAAAGAAATTGGTATTAAATCGGTATTAACGATTATGGAGTTTTTCAAAATCTCAAAATCAATATATTGACGTAAAAATAAAAAAACCACAATATCTTGTGGTTTTTTTTGGCGTCCGTGATTGGAGTCGAACCAACGGCGTTTCGCTTAGGAGGCGAACCCTCTATCCTACTGAGGTACACGGACAAATATGAAAATTAGTGCGCGATTCAAAAGTCGATAAATGCGAAAAATAATACCGATTTTAACACCAAACACGCATTTAGCGGCCATCAACCGCAATATATTGTTGCAATCCGCCTTGAAAACACAATATATAGTGAGTTTCTATGGATAAAGTCCGGCCTTGGAAGGCGAACGCTCTATCCTGCCGAGCTACTGAAACATCGCACGCTATTATAATAGCAAATAGATTGCCAAAAATCAATTTTTGAATGCGATTTATTAAATTTCAAGCTCAAGTTGAACGGTGTGGAACTCACTACGTTCGTGCCAAGTCAAGAAACTCGGCGTCTTGGTACTCGCCGTTGGCTCGTGCCCCTTCACAAACTTCGGCACGCTTTGCGTGCTCGTTTTTATATCCGTTTCAACGTTTGCGCGAGCGCAAGTTGAACGGTGTGGTACTCACTACGCTCGTGCCAATTCAAGAAACTCGGAGTCTTGGTACTCGCCGTTGGCTCGTGCCCCTTCACAAACTTCGGCACGCTTTGCGTGCTCGTTTTTATATCCGTTTCAACGTTTGCGCGAGCGCAAGTTGAACGGATATAAAAAACTGAGTGCACACTATGTATGCACTCAGCGAAGTTTGTGGTCGGAGTAACGGGACTTGAACCCATGGCCTCTTGACCCCCAGTCAAGCGCGCTACCAAACTGCGCTATACCCCGATAATATGATTTTCTATGTTTGCCACGAAATCTATCTGATCCCGACTTGGCGCGAAATGCGCTTCGTCGAGTTGTTTTTCTCTGTAGCATAGGTATTGTAACTCAAAAGTTCGATTTTGACAAGCGGATTGAAAAATATCTCGAAAAAACATTGAAATAGATGTAGTAAACCCTTGTCTTAATAAAAAATATTGCGGATTTGTCATATCATATGATACAATCAAAAAAGATAAATTGCACTGACGGTAACGATATATGAGCAAAAACAAGGATTCTATTTGGATAAATCGAGAATTTCTGCAAAACTACAAACAAAACGGTGTTGTATGCGGTTTGAAAATTGTCTATGACAGAACAATCGACAAATCATCGTTTTTAGCAATCAAGCATTTCTTGATGTGGATAAGAAAAAGATTCTGCTTCCCGATAAAATGTACTGTTTTCTTGGAAAATCAGGCGAAATTTCGTTCAAACAACGGCAAAGGCTTCTGTCAAGGTATATTTTTCACCCCCGAAGAATTGCGAAAAGGAGCAAAATATCCTTGTATATACGTTGCGGCAAACACCGATTTACGCTATCTTGAATTCACAATACTGCATGAGTTGACGCATTATTTTCAATGGTATTTTCTCCAAGACGAAACCCGAACGGATAGAAGCCTTGAAATCGAAGCAAACAGGTACGCATACTGGCTTTTGAATGAGTACGAAAGCAATAAAACCTAATAAACTGCCCAAAACCACAAAAAAATCGGGATTGGTTTTCTTTGCGGACTTAAAAATATGAATGTGTGCGCATGCGATGTGCGAGAAAATAGCAAACGTTTAGATGTGCAGTTTTGAAATCGACGCGGGAAATCGGGCAAGTTAGATAAGCAAAATAGCGCGATTTGAGTTGATTTAGCGCATAAAAATAAAAAAATGCCGAAAAAATGTACATTAAATGTTTGCCAAAACCATTGTTTTGATATACAATAATCACAAAATTAAGTTGAATAGATTGTGGTTTGACCGCATAAGAAAGTCAAAGCATATTTGGGAGAACACTATGGACAAATTTATATTGCAAGCAAAACTCGACAAACAAAAATGGGACGACAGCGTGATAAATCATCGCGATATGTGCGGCGCATACGACTATTGCGCATTCTGCGACAAATCAATCGCAATGCCTTGCGCAACGGCTTTTGAAAAAATGAACGAGCCAAAACCCGCTCCCGCACCCGTGCAGGAAGAAGTCGAAGACGTCACCGAACTTCACTCTTCTCTCGGCAAAAAATTCGACTATGACAAAGTCATGGCAAAAAAAGCCGCACGCAAGAGCCTTACCTTTGCAGAGAAATACGCTCTTTCCGACGACATCGTGAAAGAACGCTATGCAATCCTTCAAGACGCGCTCACCGCAACCAAGAAAGGCACACCGAAAATCAAGAGCCGCATCAGCAAACAATGCGACACTTATAGACGAGAAGGCGATATTGTGGCAAAGATAACCATCATCGGCACGTCATTGCGCGTCAATCTTCCGCTCGACCCCGATGCGCCCGAGTTCAACGACGGTCGCACTCCGCACGTCAACACCGGACACAAGAAAGTGTATGAAGACGTTCCCTTCCAGTTCAAGGTCAACAGCAAACTTGCTTTGAAACGTGCGCTCGCGCTCATCGATTTGGTGAAATAACTTTTTACGATACATATCCGTAAAAACAAAACAGGAAAAGGATATCCGCTCGACATGAGCGGATATCCCTTTTTTGTTTCGATACTTGCAAGACAACCGTTTGCCGCTCATAAAGCCGTATCGCAAACGCAATTTTTTATACGATTTTTATACGATTATGCATTTGATAATCCATTGATTGCGTCGGCGCAAACTTTGAAAATTTTTTTGAAAAAAGTTGTTGAAAAATCATTGACATACGGCGAAAATATGGTATCATTTGAAACGTATTTTTTCTGCGGAAGCAAGGAAAAATACAACCGGAAAACCGAATATAAAAGACCTATAAAAAGGCGTTTTTTCTTTTGGCAGTGGCAATTGCTAAAAAAAAACGCCTTTTTTTTGTTTTTTTGAGCAAAAAAAGGGCGTGAAACACAGTGTGAAACGCAAATTTGCAGGGCAAACGGACAAAAAACAGAAATTCAACGCAGGAGAAATAAATTTATGAGCAAGTACATTTTCGTAACGGGCGGAGTCGTTTCGGGACTCGGCAAAGGCATAGTGGCGGCATCTTTGGGCAGACTGCTGAAAAGCGCGGGATACAGCGTGTATATCGAAAAGTTCGACCCTTATATGAACATCGATCCCGGCACGCTCAACCCCACTCAACACGGCGAAGTGTTCGTCACCCAGGACGGCGCGGAAACTGACCTTGACCTTGGCCACTACGAAAGATTCATCAACGAGAACCTTACGAGAAGTTCGTCGCTTACAAGCGGACGGCTCTTCCAATCGGTGCTGAACAAGGAGCGCAACGGCGACTATCAGGGCAAAACGGTGCAAATCATCCCCCACGTCACGAACGAAATTAAAGACCACATTCTCGCAACCGCAAAGGAAAGCGGCGCGGACATTCTCATCACCGAGATCGGCGGAACGGTGGGCGACATCGAAAGTCAACCGTATCTCGAAGCGTTGCGTCAGTTCAGCCTTGACGTCGGCAGAGAAAACTGCGCGTTCGTGCACGTGTGCCTTCTTCTCTATATGTCCTGCTCCGACGAGTTCAAATCGAAACCCGTTCAACACTCCGTGCGAGAATTGCAGCGTTTCGGCATATTCCCCGACGTCGTTGTGACAAGGTCCGACAAACAACCGCCCGAAGAAATAATCAAGAAAATCTCCCTTTTCTGCTCCGTCGACGAACACGCCGTAGTGCCCAGCACCACAGTGAAATGCCTGTACGACGCCCCCGCAATGCTCTATCGCAACGGACTGTACAAGGCAATAAGCAAGGCTCTTTCGCTAAAAAATAAGTGCGACCTGACCGAATGGAAAAAGAAAGTCGCAACTCTCAAAATCAAAACTCCGAAAGTGCGCATCGGCATCGTCGGCAAATACGTATCCCTTCGCGATTCTTACATTTCTCTCGTCGAAGCAATCAAACACGCAGGCGGCGCAAATCTCACTGCCGTGGACCTTAAATGGATTGACAGCGAAACCGTCACCGAAGCAAACGTTGCAAACAAACTCAAAGACGTGGACGGCATAATAATTCCCGGCGGCTTCGGCGAACGCGGAGTGGAAGGAATGATCGTTGCTTGTAAATACGCGCGCACGCACGCGCTTCCTTATCTCGGAATATGTCTCGGCATGCAGGTGACCGTCATCGAATACGCCCGCGACGTTCTCGGATTCAAAGACGCTACGAGCGGAGAATTTGCGCACACAGAACACACCGTTATCGACATAATGCCCGACAAAAAAGGCAAGAAACTCGGAGGAACTATGAGACTCGGCTCTTACCCCTGCGCCGTCAGAGACGGAACGAAAATCAAGGAAGCGTACGGCTCTAATCTCATTGAAGAACGTCACCGCCACAGATACGAGTTCAACAACGAGTATCGCGAAGCCCTTGAAAACGGTGGTCTTGTGATAAGCGGCACGTCCCCCGACGGACACATAGTCGAAACCGTCGAAGTGAAAGACCACCCGTTCTTCGTCGGCGTGCAATTCCACCCCGAATTTACGTCTCGTCCCGAAAACGCAAACCCGATTTTTGCCGCCTTTGTCAAAGCGGCTCTCGACAACGCTCGATAAGCAGCAAAACAATACATATCGTTCATCCTACGCGTGCGCATATATGCGTGCGCGTTTTTTTGGACTGCAAAAGACAAAAAGCACCCCGAAAATGCTTTTCTAAATGCGCAAAATCGTTTATAATCTATCCGTAACTACGAAAAACGCGAGTTTTTCCTTTCAAACCACTATTTCAAGGAGCGTTTATGAAAAATCAGACCATTCTCGTACTCGATTTCGGCGGACAATACAAAGAGCTTATCGCCCGCACCGTCAGACGCATGCACGTGTTTTCAGTCGTTGAACCGGCAAACATTTCCGAGCAGAGATTGAAAGAGATCAACCCTATCGGCATCATCTTCACCGGCGGCCCGAACAGCGTGTATCTTGACAATTCGCCAAAATGCGCAGACTACGTTTTCGACTTCGGCGCGCCGATTTTGGGCATTTGCTACGGCATGCAATACGTTGCTCACAAGTTTGGCGGCATCGTCAAGGAAGGTAGTGTGCGCGAATACGGTCAAACGCTCGTGCATATCGGCGACAGCGTGATTTTCGACGGTCTTGACAAAGACGAAAATATGCTCATGAGCCACACCGACTACGTTGCTAAAGTCCCCGACGGATTCAAGGTGATTGCCACCACCGACAACTGCCCTTGCGCCGCTTTTGAAAATGCGGACAAAACAGTGTTCGGCGTGCAATTCCACCCCGAAGTGGAACGCTCCACTCACGGCGAAAAAGTGCTTGAAAACTTCGTTATTAACGTTTGCGGTGCAAAAAGAGACTACTCTCTCGACGATTATATCGAGACGCAAATCAAAGCAATCCGCGAGCAAGTGGGCGACAAACGCGTGCTTCTCGGTCTTTCGGGCGGCGTGGACAGCTCTGTAGTTGCCGCGCTCATAAGCAAGGCTATCCCCGATCAACTTCTCTGCGTGTACGTCGATCACGGCTTTATGCGCAAGTACGAGACGGAACAAATCAAAGACGCTTTCAAGGATATGCCGCTCACTCTCGAAGTGGTTGACGCGGGCGAACATTTCCTTTCAAAACTCAAAGGCGTGGTCGAACCGGAACAAAAACGTAAGATCATCGGCGCGGAGTTTGTCAAAACGTTTGCGGACGTTGCAACCGCGCACAAAGGCTATGACTTCCTTGCGCAAGGCACGATCTACCCCGACGTCATCGAATCGGGCGCAAACAACTCTGCAAACATCAAGAGCCACCACAACGTCGGCGGCCTGCCAAAAGATATGCCGTTTATCGGTCTTGTTGAACCCTTGCGCGGTCTTTTCAAAGACGAAGTGCGCATCATCGGCAAAAAACTCGGTCTTCCCGACACTCTCGTCAATCGTCAGCCCTTCCCCGGCCCCGGTCTTGCAATCAGAACTATCGGCGAAATCACCAAGGACAAACTTGAAATTCTGCGCGATGCAGACGCAATCCTTCGTGAAGAGATCCTTGCAAGCGGAATAAAAACCGACCAATACTTTGCCGTCATCACGGACACAAAGTCCGTCGGCGTCATCGGCGACTACCGCAACTACGGCTACGTCATCGCCTTGCGTGCAGTCACTACATCCGACTTTATGACTGCCGAATACACTCGTATCCCCTATGACCTTCTCACCAAAATCTCATCGAGAATCGTCAACGAAGTTAAAGGCGTCAGCCGTGTCGTCTACGATATAACGGGCAAACCACCTGCCACAATCGAATGGGAATAAAAAACGCGCTAAACAGCGCCTAACTGCGTCAGGCACGACTTGTCCCAAAATCACGTACGTCTTGTACGTTGGGTTTTGGTACAAACCGTGCCTTTCTTGTTATGCATCTGTTTATCGCGTTTTTTTATAATTAATAATGAACAAAAGCCGCCATCGCGGCAACGGCATCGCTTGCTTGCAAGCAACGCCGAGAGGCGCATTAGGCTTGTTATTCTGCTAACCGCGCCGTAAATCTTTGCTTTCAATTCAATCACGGACAAAACTCCTGCCGCAATTTCGCAAGATTATCGGCTTGGTGATTAGATTGGGTGGGACACCCACACCCGAAACGAAAACCTATTCGAAGTGTTCTTATTCACGGAATGTGCAACTTCGAAGACGTGACAACACCACCGACCGCGAGTTTGTGGAGCGGTCTTTTAATGTACACTCATTCAAGGGACACTTATTCACGGACTGTGCAACTTAAAAGACGGAACACGAGCCGCAACGGCGGCGAGCAAATCGAGCGTCGGACTTACGTCACACACAAGCCCATTTTGCA
>ULRJ01029145.1_pt1 | contig 18422 bp, 9 predicted proteins | sample 1955321 | NCBI WGS metagenome assembly ULRJ01 (sample SAMEA4835679, study PRJEB28245) | human gut metagenome | biome: gut microbiome; material: fecal sample | place: Denmark | collected 2008 | reverse complement strand
TTAATAAAACACCGATTTCGTATGACACCTCTGACCTTGCCATGCTTGCCGCAATTATCGAATGTGAAGCGGGCAACCAGTCTTACGAGGGTAAGTTAGCTGTGGGAAGTGTTGTTGTAAACCGTGTCAACAGCCCACGTTTTGCCAACTCCATTTCCGGTGTCATCTATGCTTCCGGACAATTTACACCGGTTGCCAGCGGCCGTTTTACGATTGTGCTCTCCCGCGGTGCTTCCGCTTCGTGCGTTCAGGCGGCGCAGGAGGTTTTAAACGGAAATGTTACGATTAATGCGCTGTATTTCCACGTATACCGCAGCGGTATCGACACCTATGGCACGGTGATTGGCGACCATATTTTCTACTGATTGAATAAAAAAGTCCTTTGTAAAAGAAATGCTCCATTATCATCTGACTTTGGCTCATTCTTTTGCAAAGGACCGCTTTATAAAATATCGTTCTACTAATCTTCTTTTGGCATATATTCCACAGAATCTACAAGTACATATCCTGTCTTTTCATTTTTTACGGTGTTGTCATGGGCACAGAAAATGCCGTTTTTCACACCGACCCATCTGCCTGCTTTGGAAGCAAATGAAAAGGCTTTTTCATAGTTTTTGCCGTCAAAACTTAATTCCAGTGTTAATTCCTCGACCGGTGCTGCTTTTACAGGAAGATTTAACTCCATGTGATCAATATGACCGGTGCATTTTACCGTGTAACGGAATGTCACTGTTTTCCCGGTATCCTTAAAATCACTTTCGGACAGTTCAAAATCATTGCTGTTTTGTGTTGTATACGGCATATCACAGTCAAAATACTGTGTTCCCAAAATCTGTCTGACCGTATATTTGTTATCCCGCTTTTCAACCGCCAGCGCGCCGTATTCCGTTCCCAGTGATACAACGCCTGCCACATCGCCGTTTTCCATGCCGGAAAGCTGCATTTTTGTCACACAGGTAAATTCCGGCGCCGGCCATTTCTGTAACAGCAGATTGCGGTAATCACTAACCGGGCGGAGCGGCACAGTATCCAGTGCATTTAACTTTAACTTTGATCCGGTAAGCTCATACCAGTCCTTCTGGGGATTGGCATTCCACTGCCACTGCATACCGAGTTTATCCGATGTAAAGTCATCACTCGTATCCGGCTCGCAAACCGGATATGAATTACTCTTTCCGATATCCGGCTTTGTGTACTCCATAACCGGTTCGCCGTAATCATTGCCCGGCTTATTGATACCGATTATTGGCCAGTCATTTTCCCAGTGCATTGGCTGTAAATGAACAATTCTTCCGCCTGCGTAGACATCCTGAAAATGTAAGAACCAGTCCTGACCTGTCACCGTGTCCACCCATGCACCCTGATGAGGACCGTTGACCGGTGAATCACCCTGACGCATTACGACCTTATATTCATACGGTCCAAAAGGATTTTTAGAACGGAGTACTGTCTGCCAGCCGGTCTTTACACCGCCTGCCGGAGCAAATACATAATACCAGCCGTTGCGCTTGTACATTTTCGGACCTTCAATTGTTACCTGATTATTTTCATTGCCATCAAAAATCTTGACTTCTTCGCCGATTAATCCCATACCGTCCGGCTGCATTTCTACCATATGCAGTACACTCTTGTATCTGATACGGCTCTTTGCAACACCTGCTACCAGATACGCCTTTCCGTCATCATCCCAGAACGGACACGGATCAATCCAGCCTGCTCCCGGACGGATATTCACCGGCTTGCTCCATTTGCCAAATGGGTCTTTTGTTGTTGTCATGTAAATGCCCTCATCCGGCATCGGAAAACATATATAATAAGTTCCTTCATGATACCGGATTGCCGGTGCCCATACCCCGCAGCCATGAATCGGATTGCGGTAACGGAATTCCGGTAACTCGTCCAATGCATAATTGACTACTTTCCAGTTGACTAAATCTTTTGAATGTAAAATCGGCAGCCCCGGTGCATTGCAAAAGCTTGATGCAATCATAAAATAATCTTCGCCGACACGGATTGCATCCGGGTCTGAATAATCTGCGTATAGAATCGGGTTGCGGTACTTTCCATTTCCTAAATCTGCCTGCCACATATTGAAACCTCCATTTTTACTGTTTGATTTACTGCTTTTCATTATTACATGCTTTATTTTATGTTCTGCATTTCTGCACTGTCCTTATCATACACTATTTCCCCGGAAATTGCTATTCATTTTACAAAATTCTTTTATAAAAGTTTTTTCACTATTTTGTTTTTAATGTTTTATGCCGTACTGTATCCCGCTTCATACATAAAAATCCACAAATCAGGATTATAAAAATTTATAAAAATACCCGCGGAAATCTCCGGCTTTTCAGCCTGTTCCCGCGGGTGTGTATATTTAATATTTTGATAACAATTAGATTGCCTTAATTCTTTCAAGTGCCTTTACGGTATTTTCATAAGAACCGAAAGCGGTCAGTCTGAAGTAGCCTTCACCACTTGGACCAAAACCTGAACCCGGTGTACCGACAACATTTGCCTTTTCAAGCAGGAAATCAAAGAATTCCCAAGATGTCATGTTATCCGGTGTCTTTAACCAGATGTACGGTGCATTGACACCGCCTGATACGGTATAGCCTGCGGACTTTAAGCCTTCCAGAATTGTCTTTGCATTGTTCATGTAGTATGCAATCTGCTCACCGGTCTGCTTCTGTCCTTCTTCTGTGTAAACAGCTGCACCCGCCTTCTGGATAATATATGGCGCACCGTTAAACTTTGTGCCGTGACGTCTTGCCCAGAGACTGTGTAATGTCACATCACCACTCTTTAAATCTTTTGGAATAACGGTAAATCCAAGTCTTGTTCCCGTAAATCCGGCATTCTTTGAGAAGCTGCGCAGTTCGATGGCACAGGTTCTTGCACCTTCACATTCAAAAATCGTATGCGGTACATTTTCCTCTGAAATGTATGCTTCATAAGCTGCATCATAGATGATAACCGCACCTACTTTATTTGCATAATCAACCCACTTCTGTAATTCGTCCTTTGTAATCGTAGAACCGGTTGGGTTATTTGGGAAGCAAAGATAGATAATATCCGGTGTTTCCTTTGGCAGCTCCGGCGCAAAATTCGTTTCTGCCGTACACGGCATGTAGATTACATTGCTCCACTTCTGCTGATCCGGTAAATAATCCCCGGTTCTTCCTGCCATTGCATTGGTATCTACATATACCGGGTATACAGGGTCACATACTGCAATTTTATTGTCTACTGAAAAAATGTCGCCAATGTTTCCTGAATCAGACTTTGCACCGTCACTGACGAAAATTTCATCGGCACTGATGTCGGCACCACGTCTTTTATAATCAAAATCTACAATTGCATTTCTTAAAAAATCATACCCTAAATCCGGTGCATAACCGTGAAATGTTTCTGCCTTGCTCATTTCATCAACTGCACCGTGTAATGTATCAATTACAACCGGCGCAAGCGGCAGCGTTACATCACCGATACCCAGTCTTATAATTTCCTTGTCCGGATTAGCAGCCTGAAAGGCTTGAACCTTTTTGGCTATCGTGGAAAACAGATAACTTCCCGGAAGCTTTAAATAATTGTCATTAATCTTAAACATCTCATTCTCCTTCATTTCGTGTACTTCTAAACGTAGCTGCCTGTTCGTCCAACAAGCCGTTATGTCTGAATTATACACCATATTCGTACAGACAACAACTTATAAATATGAGTATTTTTATCAATATATCCGGCTTTTTTTGCATGAATTGCTTTATTTTCTTATCTTATTCAATATTCCTGCTTAATGTTTCATATTCTGCGCTGATTGCCTGTAACACTTCTTTATCACCGCCCGCATTGTCCGGGTGATAAATTTTTAACAATGCTTTATAGCGCTTTTTTAATGCTGCACTGCTGTCAACACCTTTAAAGAAGAGATTTACACCGCTATGACTGATATTCTGTACCATGGCAAACTTTCTTCTGGCCTCACGGTACACCTCATCACGGTACATCAGCTTGTCGCGCTTAAATTTTTCGCGGTCAATAGCAAGCTGTCTGGTTTCCCGTTCCAGAATCTGCCACTGCTGGTCAAACAGATGCTTCTGATTATCTAACTGCTTTCTTAGCAAATCCAGACTGCGTTTCTGCTTTTCCAGCATCTGCTTCTGAATCTCCACAACCTGCTCTTCTTTCTCTAGCTTTCCCTGCTGCTGCTCCAGATTTTTCCGTAGTTCTTCCAGTCGGATATTTTCTTTAAAAAACCATTTCTTTTTTTCTTCCAATTCCTCATTGTTCAAACAAACACACTCCTTTATCAGCAGCAGTCCGCATCAGACTGCACTGTGAAACCAAAATACCTTGACAGGCTGACAGCCCGGTTTTGTCTTAATCGTATGCGGCACACCCGGAAGTGCAATAAATGAATCACCTGCTTCAATTGGAAACTCCAGATCACCAAGTCTGGCATAGCCCTCACCCTCAAGCACATAAAAGCCCTCCTGGTCTTCATGCACGCCCGGATGCGCACTAAACTCATAGCCGGCATAAACCGTTGTCCCGGAAGTACAACCGCCAAGGCAGCCGTTTTCTGCCGTCAAAAAGCGCTGTGTCCGTGCATCCTTCCCTTGTGTTTCTTCTACTTCTTTTTTCGTAATATACGGTTTCATCTTAATCCTCGTTTCTGAGCGACTTTGTTGCGAAGCGGCGATGAGAAATTCGCGCAGGCGATTTCTCATCCGCTATCATAGGTGTTTGCTTTCGCTCCAAAGCAAACATTCGCGAGCCAAATGTCAGATTTGGCTCTGCGGCATGAAAAAACAAGGAAGCCTGCTTTTGTCAGACTCCCTCGTATCTTTTTACTAATTTTTCTTGTAACGTAATAATTCTGTATAGGCAAGTAAAAATGGTCCGACACCCTTTGCATCATCTTCTACAACCGGTTCTGACATATAATAATCATATGTACCCGGACGATTGTCTTTACCGCCAAGTCCGGCAACCAGACAAATACCACCAAGTGACATTTCTCCGTTCTTTTCTTTTAAATAGCGCTTGCAAATACCGTCAATGGCTTTCTCACCGTATGCACGGTAGCTTTCAGGCAGGAAGCCAAGACGTACACCCTTTAACAGGGAATATGCCATGATAGAACTTCCGCTTGTTTCAAGATAGTTGCGTTCCATGCCGCCGAAGTTGACAACCTGATACCACATACCGCTTTCGTCCTGATAACGGATCATCGCATTCATTAAATCTACATATGCATCCTGTAACATCCTGCACTCTTTGTCATACTTGTGGTCAGAGTTGTCCACCTTATCAAGTGTATCTAACAGTGCCATAGAGTACCAGCCGATTGCTCTCAGCCAGATATTCTGTGAAAGACCTGTGACCTTGTCACACCAGAACATCTGCTTTGATGTGTCGATTGCATGATAGTACAGACCGTTGAGCGGATTTTTCATGTTTTCAATAACAAATTTAAACTGTGAGAAAATATCATCATAATTCTTTCGGTCGTTAAATCTTGTTTCATACTCCATGTAAAACGGCTGTCCCATATACATTCCGTCCAGCCATACCTGATTCGGATAAATATCCTTGTGCCAGAAGTTGCCAGATTCACAGCGAGGCATAATAGCAATCTGAGAATATACAAGGTCGATTGCCTTTCTATATTTTTCTTTTCCGGTGATATCATATAATTCAAATAAAGTCTTGCCGGCATTGACATTGTCAATATTCTTTTCACCAATGCTGTATCCGTCAATTGTTCCGTCTTCTGCTACACGATAATCAATGAAATCGTCTGCAAACTTTAAATATTTCTCGTCCTTTGAAATGGCATACATCTCAAGTACGGCTTTAATCATACAACCGTCAATGTAATTCCACTTAGACTTTAAGCCCTGCTTGAGCTTTTCAATATTCCACATCGGCGCTTCCGGCGTGCTTTTTTCCAACAATTCATCAATATACTTTACTATAATATCCACGGCTTTTCTCCTTATTAAATATGTACTGTATCTCTATTATTGTACACTACAAAAAAAAGATAAGCAACCGATTATTTTTTATTTTATGAAAAACTACAGAATTTTAGCTGTTATACAACATCGGCTGTAATGCTTCGAGTGCCTGCTGATATGAAAAATTTGCACTCATGCCGAACAGGGACGAATCCAAATCGTACACCCTGCCGTTTTGTACTGCCGCAAAATGCTTCCAGATGTCGTTTTTTTCAAATTCATCGGCAAACATCTGCTGTACCTGCTCGGGCATTGCATGGGATGCCCGTAAAATCACATCGGGTTCTTTCGTTTTGATATCCTCTGTGTTAGCACTTAAAAATTCTTCATCAGTTCCCGCGTATACATTCTGTCCGCCTGCCATTTCCACAAGACTGCCGACATAGCTGTTTTCGGTTGCCACGATATAAGAACCCGGCAGTCCCATCAGAATCAGAACCTTCGGGGCTTCTTTTCCTGCATTTTTATTTTTGTATTCCTGCATAAATGTGTTAAATTCGTCCACCATTGCCTGTGCCTGCTGCTGCCTGTTAAATTTTTCACCGAGGTCTGCAATTGAAGCATACATGCCGGATACACTTTTTAAATTCAAAAACAGGGATTTCACCTGGATTGCCGCATATTTCGGCTGTAAATCGCTTTGCAGGCTGTTCGGGGACAGCACATAATCCGACGATAAAGATTTTAAAATCTCCATATCCGGCGACATTGCCGTTCCGACCTGTGTAACGTCCTTATACCGCTCCGGCAGTGTACCGGAGGTCCGGCATACGCCCACTAAATCTAATTCCAGTTTGTCACAAATCTGTGCAGCTGCCGGTGACGTTGCCACAAGACGCACACTGTCTGCCTGTGATTGTCCCTCTGTGGAATCCGGGTGCTGGTCTACACAGGCTGTCAGCGAAAGCGATGCCGTAAGAACAGCAACGCCCGCTAACAGCATACAAAGTCCTTTTTGAACAGTCTTTTTTACCTGTCGTTTCATTTGTCTACTCCTTTAATTTTTCCTTTTACGATATACAAGCATATACCATGCCGCACCTGTCACAACAATGGCAATTACAACACCCATTCCGATAAAAATGCCGGTGCTAGTGTTTTTTTTGCTCTCCTGTGCTTCTGCATTGACCTGTTTTCCTGCCGCATCATATTCCTGAATTCCGGCATTTTTCGTCTGTGTGTTTTCTGCGGTCTTTGCCTGTGCGGCACTTGCTTCTGCTGATGTAGTCTGTCCGGCTTCTGTCGTACTTTCTGCACTTTCACCTTCTGCCTGCTCTATGCTCTGTGTTCCGGCATTTTTCTGACTGCCGTCTGTTCCGGCTGACACACCGGTTTCACCCGATAAGCTGTCTGTGCCTGATGCGGTATTTTCAGCCTGCGCACTTACACCGCGCTCTCCTGAACTGCTTTCTCCCGGGTTACTTTCCTCACTGCCACTCTCTGCGCTGTCCGGACCGGCACTGCCGCCCTTTTCTTCAACGGTCACACTGGTAATAAAGTCGCCTGCGCCTTCACTCAGTCCCGAAAATGTAATGTAGTAAATAATATCACGCCCCATGGCAGTTACGTACATATTTACACGTACAACCGAATTTTCACTGTTGATGCGGAATCTGTAATCTGCGGTATTGCTTGAGTAATCCTCCTGCATTAACGTTGCGGATACCGGACTTCCATCTACCTGAAACTGCGGATTTTCGATATTGTCCATTAACTGCATACGGATTGTGGCATAAGTGTTTCCCGCCGGGTCTGCTTCGATAAGTGCCTTACCATATGTCGCGCTCTCTGTCATGGACTGTCCTAAAACCGCCGAACCCTCTCCGCCGGAATCTTCAATCGCACCGGTGGACGGATTTCGGTAGCTTGGATTGGTATTGGCAAGATAAATGCCGTTTTCTGCCGCATATACCGGATTACTGTTTTGTGAAAATACTGCCGCCGCCGATAAAATGCCCACGGTGACTGCCGTCAATACTGCCGCCGCCTGCTTTGCAAGCCGCTGAATCTGCTTTTTAAATTTCTGTTCCATGTCTGTACTCCTGCTTTCATTTTTATATGTGACAAACAGGCACCCGCCCCTTTTTGGAACGGATGCCGTTGTTTTGTCTTTTTTACAGCTTAGTCTTCTTTTTCTTCCGGTCTTTTCTTTCTTCTAAAGATTGCAAGACCTGCGGCACTTAAAGAAGCAAAGAATGCTGCTGTCCACATGCCCATTGCGGAAGAATCCGCTGTCTTTACGCCGCTGTTGCTGTTGTCTGCCGTATTGGCTGAGCCACCTGCCGTATTTGAATTACCGCCTGCTGCCGAACCGTTGTCGGTTGTGCCTGCATTGCCGCTGTTATTATTACCACTGTTGTTACCATTGTTATCAATATTGTTATTATTTTTATTGCCGTTATCTGTTGATGCCTTTTCAACAAGTGCGTAATAACTGAAGCCCTTTGTTGTCACAACATAATAGCCGTTTTCCACACTGCCCTTTATGAGAGTCTTTGAACCGTCATCATTGATACGGTATAAAACAACGTTATCTGCATTCATGCCTGCCGGAATGAGATACTTCACAACAACACTGCCCTCTGGCTCAACTTCCTGTCCGTCCTTTTCAAAATGAACTTCATACAGTTCAAAGCTACTGCCGACATCTGCAAGTGCATTTGCCGCCTTTGTATATTCTGTTCCTGCACTGACCTTTGTTACCTTTAACTCAGAGCCTACCGGAAGAACGCCTTCTGCGGCTGATACATGAACGCCTGTCTTTTCGTCTGTTACATCAACTGCCGGTGACTTTTCTTCTGTCTGGTCTTCTGCCGGTACAAGAGAAGTATCGCTTGTTGCTGTCAGTGCTGACCAGTCGAATCTTAATCTCGCACTCATCATGGTGTCGCCCATTGGTGTATCCGGTACTTTAAAGCTTACATCTGCATAAGTAATATCTGCAACGGAAGGCTGTGCACCTTCAGGAGGTTCAAATGTTACCAGTCTGATTGCATCGACTTCATTTCCTGCGGAAGTTGTAATCTTTTCTGTCTTGTCTATTGTAACAGTTACGCCCTCTACCTCAAATGCCGTAACGGCGCTGTAGATTGATGTTACGGTTACCGGATTCATGGCAATCTGAACTTTTACAACCTTGCCATCCTTTACGGTGATTAAAGCACTGCTGTTCTTTTCAAATGCCGCATTACCCATAGAAGCCTTATCGGATACCGCATTCCACAATGCAATCGGTACATAGTAGTTACCGTCAGCAATTTTATTGTCAGAAGGGTCCGGTGTCGGAGTTGGTGTCGGTTCCGGATCCGGTGTCGGGTCAGGAGTCGGAGTCGGTTTCGGTGTCGGGTCTGGGTCCGGTGTTGGTGCCGGGTCCGGTTCTGCTGTCTTTACCGCAGTTGCATAATCCAGTGCCAGATAAGCATCCGGGCTGTAATTCATCGCATCGACAAACATGTTGACATAAACACCGTCATAGCTGTTGTCCGGCAGTGTAAATGTAATCTGTGTCACTCTGCCTTCTTCGTCTGTTGTGTACTGTGCATCTACAGTCTTACCATCTGCTGACGTTCCCTGATAAATCTTCCAGTTGCTTGCGTAAGCTGTCAGTCCCGCAAAGGATACGGACTGTAAATCTACGGTTACAGCTGCTGTTCCGTCTGCCGCAACAGTCATCTGTGCACTCTTAATGCAGCCTGCCGCCATAGAATCCTGTGAAACATTTCCGGCATTCTTTAAGCTTGCAGGAATTGAATACGTACCTGCTGTCAGAGTGGTCTTTGCTGAACCGAAAGTTGTTTCCTTTGTTGTATCATCGGACTTATTATTATCAGATGATGTCTTTGTTAAGCTGTCCCAGTAAACCTTTACGAAGCAGTCTGCGCTGAAACGTCCCTGCTTGAAGTCAATGCCTGAAACCAGACCGTTTAAATTCTTCATTGCCGGTACATAGATATCTGCATTGGTGTTGTAGATTGCCGCAAAATCACCTTCTAACGGGAAGGAAACCTTTGTTACAACCTTTTCATCTTCACCGAATACATCATCGCTGTATTGAATGTCATTCATTTCGACCGCAGCTTCCTTTAAGCTCTTAGAAGTATCATTGCCTTCATAGTAGCCGTTGAAGCCATAGATATATAACGGTTCTTTTGATGTTCCGTTAATAATGTCTGTTACGAGTGTCATGCTGCCATCTTTGTCAACAACAATCTTTGCCTTTGTCTTGTCATTTTCCACAAGACTGTGCTTTACTTTGTCTGTGTAGTATGCAATGTCTACGCTGTATTCGCCTTCTGCAAGCTTTTCTGTCGGAAGGTTAATGACTTCTTCTTCCTGCTTTAATTCGAGTGCATTTAAAATCGCATCGCGGATTGCATTGGATGAATACGTTGCGCCTGAAACCGCATCAACACCTGTGATTTCCTTTACATCGGTTGCGGACTTATTGATGTAGCTGCCCTTTAAGCCGTTGACTGCCTTTTCAAGCATCATCTTATTGGTTTCAGCATAAGTTCCCGCAAAATTTGCACCTGTTACTTCAATGTCTGTGATAACATCATCTGTAACTGTTACATTGACAGTAACATCATATTCACCGAACTGTGAAATATGGGCTGTACCTGTCTTTACAACCGGTGTGTTGTCTTCATTTTTTGCTGTCAGCTTTAACTTTAAGTTCGTATCCTTTGACATACCGTCGATAAAGCCTGTCAGATAAATTTCATTGTTGTCTGTCAGGTCGAAATAGTCCGGTACATCTACAACTGCCTTACCCGGATATACGAGTGCATTTTCAAGGTCTGTTGTTGTGGACGTTGCGCTAAATTCTGTTCCGTCTGTTGTGTAGTATACATATCCTCTGCTGTCTGTTACTTCTACAGGTGTCTTATCATATGCCACGCTGTCTGCTTCGGAATTAATCTTGTCTGTATACCAGTTGCTGTAAATTGCTGACTTTAAGCCGCTTGTATCATTCTTTGAGATTGCCTTAAATGCATTTTCCATGCTGTCTGCATTGTATACACGAAGGCTTCCCATATGTCCGTGTAAGCCGAATACGATTGTTTCGCCTAAGTCAAATACGAGCTGTCTGCTTCCGTCTGCCTTTGTTACCAGTGTTGCACTCTTGATTGCATCAATGTTTGCAGGCGGTGTCTTTGTGGCACCCGGTTCGCACGCTGTATAAACAGATACATCTAATGCCTGTGTTGTTTCTTCGCCCTGGTCTGTATCACCGACTTTTTCAATCGTTGAGAAGTCCATACGGAACAATACTTCTGAAATGTAAGCCATTTCTGTAATGTATGTTGTAAATAACACGTTCTGGTTTGCATAATCCGCATCGTTTTTAATGTAATTGATACCGGATAATGTCAGGTTAAACGGTGCTACCTTACTGCTTGTTGATGAAGCAAGCTTATCCAATGTAACGGATTCTACATTTTCACTGTTATAGAAGCCGCCGACCTGCTTACTTCCCTGCATAACCTTTGTAAAGTAGAAATCGCCTGTGTTTTCTGTCTTTACGTTGGTTGACGGATTAATCTTACCGGTCTTTGTAACGGTTGGTGAAATGGTGTATACCTTTGTATAGTTTTCATACTTTTCGGCATAATCGCTGGATTCTACAACGCCTGCATCATCTGCGCCCTTAATCTTTCCGTTGTCGTTGGCATCCGGTGTCGGTGTGGACTTAATCCAGAGTTCACCGCCGCCTGCGTATCCAATCGGGCTTTTTACACCCGGCATTTCATAATCGTCTACGGTTACATTGCCTTCTGCATCAACGCTTACGGTAATGTCTGTGTACTGTTCTTCATAGCCCATTGCACCTTCGATTTTGTCGGTGTCAATGTAATAGGTACTGCCGAATACTGCCTGCATTTTATATGTACCCTCTTTTAAAGAACCGTCTTCATTATAGTAGCTGCTGACGTCTTTGAAGTTCGCCGTAACGGTTACGGCTTCTTCCGGCATGGTAAATGTATACTCATGGGCATTTGTTCCGTTAATTGCCTCTGTTGTTGTGGCTTCAACCGTCTTGCCGCTTGCCGTTGTCACGGTTACGCTGTCCATTGTGTAATACTTTAAGCGGTCCGGTGTTACGGTAACGGTTACGGTTTCGCCTGATTTTGCCTTATCGGAAGACTTTGTTTCAGCCGTTAATACGCTGACTGTACCTTCGCCGTTGGTTTCTGCCGTAATTGCATAAGAGTCTTGTGCATACTCTGTGCTTACGGTTACTGCGGACTTCGGCATTGTAAAGCTGTAGCTTCCGTCACCGTTGTCTGTTACGTCAACTTTCTTTCCGTCTGCTGTTTCTACGGAAATGCTCTTTACTTTGCAGAATGACTTCGGTGCTGTGTATACAGTTACCTTACTGCCTTCTGCGGCTTCTTCGTCAACTGTTGTTTCGCCGTATTCACTGCCTGTTACGTTTGAAGTGATTGCATATTTCTGTGAAACAACCGTTTCTTCGGCTGCCTTTAATACCGGTCTGCCTGTTGTCTTGTCTGTTTCCCACTTGCAATACTTGTTATCCTCTGTCTGGTTCTCATCAACCCAGCTGTTTAAGTATGTAACCAGTGCAATCCTGCCGACCTTGTTGGTTGTGCTGTCAACAGACATTAAGTTGTCATTTTCATAACCCTCGGCTGTTACCGGTGTGATGTATGTAAAGTTCTGATTAAGAGAATCCAGATTCTCTCCTGTAACAGTCTTTGCAATTCCGTAAATTTGTGCATTTTCAGGGAAATTATTTAATGTTGTACCTGTGTAGCAGTTTGCAGTCTTATCTTTTGCCTGTAAAGTAGCGTCCACACCGTAATAAAATACATTTGCCGGATTTGCATTTTCACCCATGGTAATCTCTGAAATATCATAGCTGTTGACTGCTCTGTCTGAAAGTCCATAATATGAATAATATCCGGTTAAATTTACATTTTCCAGTGTTGTCTTGCCGGTTACCGCACTGTTTACAATTTGTGTTGCACTATTTGTAATAGGGTAATGCAATACCGTACCGCCTGTCGCACCGTCAATGGTCACATTCATATTGTTTACGACCTTGTTGTAAGAACCGCCGCCATAAGCAATACCGCCTAAATAGCAGAATGTGCCTGCAACGGTATGGACTTTTTGTGTTCCTTCAAATGTCAGGTCGTTGATAGTGACATCTGTGAAACTGCCTATCTGTGCGATAAATGCACTTGAATATACCCATGAACTTGATGTTGTTCCTGTCATGCCTTCTACATTCAGTCCCTTAATGGTATGTCCGTTTCCGTTAAAGGTTACTGTATTATTGTAATTTGTATATGTCATCGGCACCCATGTATATGCGCTCATATCAATATCTTTTACAATATTAATGGTTTTATCCGTAAGTGCGCTTGGATTATCACGCATTAATTTACCGACAGCCGCAAGGTCTTGTGCATCGGATACAATCAGTGTGCTTGATGTTGCCGCATATACATCTGTATCATAACGTCCTTCTTCAAACCAGTTGTCCGGTGCAATTACCGATACTGTCACTGCGCCTGCCGGCATTGTAAAGCTCGTTGCAGAGTTTCTTATATATTCGACACTGCCGTCTTCCTTAATCACTTTGATAAATAAAACCTTTTTTGCTTCGTCTGTCAAAGTAATTGTGACATTCTCACCTTCTCTTGCCTCTGTTTTATCCAGTGCAATATAAGACTTTGCTTCATCTGCAACGGTAACAGCCTTTAATTCTTTCTGTGTAATTGCAGAACTGTCAAAGCTTGTTGTGACACCCTTTTCAGGCATTGTGAATGTAAATTTTGCAGAAGATGTTGTGTTTCCTGCATCTGCTGTTACGGTTACTTCGTTGCCGTCTGCGTCTGTTACCTTTGGCAGTGTTGTACCATCATAGTAATATCCGTCTGCTGTATTTGTGGAAAGCAGTAATGTTACGGTATCGCCTTCTGCCGCAAGTTCACCGTTTGATACGGTAAAATCGGCACCTTCAATATTTGCAGACTGGTTTGTAATGTTATACGCATCTGTTTCAACGAAGTCTACTCTTAAAGTAACGGCTACCGGGAATTTCTTTGCTACGGTATATGTTGCTTTTCCGCTTGCAAGTGATGATAATTCTCCCGGCTTTACTGTTGTATTTCCCTGTGTACCGGTTACGGTTACTGTATGCTTATAATACTTGCCGTCGATAATGCTGTCTGCTACAACATTCATATTACCACTCATCATCTGTCGGCTGCTGTAACTTACATGGCTTGCAAATTTACTGTCGTCATTGGTTTCTAATGTAATTGCACAATAACGGTTACTCTTTTCTGTGATTGTAACCTTTTTCTCCGGCATTACAAAGGTGTATACCTGTACAATCTTATTTTCGTCTTCATCAATCACTGTACTTTCAAGTGTTGTATCAATACCGGTTCCGTCTTCATCTGCAACAGTCGGCACATAATTTCTTGTTGAACTGTCACTTGTTGATGTAATCTTTACGGTTTCACCCGGCTTTGCACCATACTTATCTACACTTAAATATTCGCCTGTCTGCTTTATCTCATACTGTCCTTCTTCCAGAACCGGTGCAAACTGCACATATATCATAAATGTTCCTACTGTGCCGTAAGCATATGCATCGTCAGGAATTGTGCATGTATACTGGTTCTCTTTGCCGTCTACCTTTGTAATCTTTAAGTCCGGTGTTGTAAAGCTTGATGACATGTACATAACAGAATCTAATGCCCAGCCGTCCTCCGGTACAGCTTCAAATGTAATTGTGCTGTCTTTTTCAGCCGTGTATACTTTTTCACCATCATCACCGGTGCTTTCTGTCACACCTGAGATTAATTTGATACTTCCCTTTCCGTATGAAACACCCGGTGTAACTGTGTAGGTTACTTTTTCTGTGCTTTCTGCATCTGCTGTTACGAGATTTTCCTCTGCCGGTGCGGCTGTTTCAAAGCCGTCCACTTCTGTTGTCTGTGCCTGCTGTACTGCCTGTGCAAATGTCTGCTCCGGGCTTGCCGCCAATACATTGTACGGCATACTGCTCATTGTCATTGCGACTGCTAATGAAGCAGATAATAACTTAAAGCTGGTCTTTCTCATTTTTCTTTCCTTTCTGCTTTGTCCCTGTTTACTTGTTTCTATCGTGCCCTGTTGATTTTACGAATGTACTAATGTTTTTGTTTTATTTTTTGTCTTGTTTTTTGTTTTATGGCATAGTTTCGTTTTGGTAACTTCCATTAGTCTTATCTAACCGTGGCACTTAAAAAAATAGGCTTCAAAGCCTATCTTTCGTTTGCAGTGGCAGTGTACCACAGACATTTGTTTTTGGCAAGCAGACATTTTTGTTGCAAACCTGCAACAAACAACGGTATTTTTTACCTGTTTTCTTTAACAATCCCTTTGATTTCCTGCTTTCCCAATTTGTTGCGCAAGTGCAACAAAAAAGTCTTATTGATAAATTTTATTGTTTAAAATGAGATTTTTCCAGACTGTTTTTGCAAAATCCCTACTTTGATACTAGGAAAATAGAGATTTAAGAGTTGGGCGGCTTTTTTGTTTCAGATAAGCCGCCTGTTACTTTGATAAAATGCTTTATTTTTCCTATTCATCTTCACGCTCGACTGCCTGCGACAACTTTTGCACCGTTTCTTCCGGCAGTTCCGTCAGGTCTGCCACATATGCAACGCTGTTCCCTGCCTGCAATAATTTTGCGGCTAACTGTATTTTGGCTTTTTTCATTCCAGTGATTTCGCCTTCGGCACGTCCTTCATCACGCCCCTCGCGGCGTCCACAGGCTTCTCCCTCCAGATATCCTTCGGCACGACCGCGGTTTAATATATCCTTTGCTTCATACTCTAATACTTTTCCACCCATACTCTCTCCAACTCCTTTCCTGACCTTTTCATATTTTGCCGCCAGATGTTTTATTACTGTATCTGACATTTCAAGAATTGTAACCTTTTCGTATTCGTTTAAATCACCGTTCTTACGGTCTTCTTCCAGACGGTTTACTATTGCTGTATATTCCTCTTCCAGCTTCGCTAATTTTTCGCTGTTTTCTTCCAGTTCTTTAAAACTCTTTTCATAAACAAAAATATGAAACGGTATCAGAAAGTACAGCTTTTTCTCAAAGATTTCTTCTACTGTATACTGTCTGACTTTTAATACCGGAACAGCATACGATACTTCCCCGCCCGGTGTGCGTATCATTACCGTCATCACCTCCGGCGTATTTTTCGTATGGCGCAGGGCTACGATTGCGGAATCAGGAAAATGAACTACCAGTGCACCCGCTGTAACTTCTCTGTTTTCCAGTGCAAGCTGTGTATCATACTCAAACATACGTACTATCATGCTTCCGTCTTCCGTGCTCTGGCACTCAACATGATAACGCTTTCTTTCTCTACCGAGGATTTCAAAGCTGGAATCCGTAATGCGCTCCTGTTCACTGCCGTCCGGCAGCTTTATAAAGTGCTCGTTTTGAAGCAGATGTATTGTTTCTTTTCCGGTGTAACTTGTGTGAAACAGTTCATTTACAACCGGTATAATCAGTGCCGTACAATCCGTTAACAGGGTACGGAACACATCATCGTAAGGTGTATTTACCATGCTTTCTTCCTTTCTTTTATTATAATAGACTACTTGAACTGCCGGCAAGGATTTTCATGAATTTTCTAAATCTTTTTGGATTTTAAGGGATATTAAACAGATGAACCCATAAAAATGTCAAAAAAAGTGCCTTTTATACACACCCTCCTGTATACAAAAGACACTTTTCCACTAATTTTTTGATTTTTCCTCTTTACTGCACGGTCTGCTGTGCGGCTTCCACCTTCGTCACTTCATTTAATGACTCATTTTCATGATATGAAAATGTAACAGTATCGCCTGTATTGTACCGTACAATATCCGCATTATCCGATAACGGCACATCAAAGATACGGGACTGACCCTCTAAGAGTATATAAAAATGCGAATTGCCGTCCAATACCGTCTGCACCATTTTTTCGATTCTACCGGTTATCTGCCTGCTTTCCTTTTTCATTTCTGATTCAGCTTCATCTACAATGCCACTGTCTACCATCAGCTGACGGTAATTTTTCTCACACTCATTGACTGAGTCGCCGATTGCAACGGTCTGATACTTCTCGATATTGAGCATGGCATAGGATTTTACCAGTCCCGAGCTGTCCTTTAATGCCATAAAATATGTCGGCTGTCCGCCCACATTAATAAGCAGTGGAAATGTCGCCTTGTATCCTAAATGCTGGACCTTTCCCTCTGCCGAAGACATCGCCGAATTTTCCTCTGCACCGGAAATCACATAATAGCGCGTTTCCATTGTCCGCTGGTTCATCAGCACAAAGCCCACATTGGATTTATCCTGTCCGACTGAGGTAATTCCTGTATACACCCACACATCATCGTCCAGTGCAATATAATTATAGCCGTCTGTCGTTACCAGACAATCCTTCTGGCTTAACACACTGTTAAAATAACCGTGCTTTAACGTACCATGGTAATCATACAGCGAAATAAGCATATCTGCCGAATACACACGGTCTACCCACTGCGGAACATCTTCCACGGCATAATCCGTCATTTCCCCGGTGACTGCATTACAAAGCCCCACCCTGCCAATCGTCACACCGCCAAACAGTCCGATATTATATTTTTTCACCGGACAAATCCAATAAGGTGTACCGCTCTCATCAATTTCAAAGCTGATGTCATCAAACATATAGGTCGGATACGCAAACCTCAGATGTCTGTAAATGTTTCTGCCAAAATGGTCGCTCATCGAATAACGGATTTTCTGCTCCAGACGCACGCACTCCGCTTCCTGTGTCGTCATATCAATACGGATATACGCAGGAATTCCATCACTGTGATTGGTAAACCATTTAATCAGGCTGCCGTACTGAAGCGGTGTCACACGCACCGGCTTATTCTGATAGTTAATCTGTGTATACATATCGCTGACTTCAAACTGGGAAACCATATCCACCATTGTTCCCATAACACGGTTGCCTATGGTCGTTGCCGAATCTTTATCCAGCACCGGAATCTGGTCATAGGACACCTCATGAATATCATCGGTAAAGCTTCTGGTTTCCACATTTAACAGTTTCTGGTAAGCCGAAGCATTGACAATTTCAGATGACAGCAGTCCGCCTATTAGAAAAATAACAACCAGTGCCGCTGTAAGTACCGCACATAAATAGAAAAAACGTTCTGCCTTTTTGCTCTTAAATTCAGGCTTTGACTGCTTCCACTGTCTGCCTGCCCATTCCTTGTAGTATTCTGTCATTGTCATACTGCAAAGCCCGACAACACCCGTAAATACCGCCGCCAGCACAATGACAAATATCCAGAAGCCCGGTGCATGGATAT
>ULRJ01039716.1_pt1 | contig 18484 bp, 14 predicted proteins | sample 1955321 | NCBI WGS metagenome assembly ULRJ01 (sample SAMEA4835679, study PRJEB28245) | human gut metagenome | biome: gut microbiome; material: fecal sample | place: Denmark | collected 2008 | reverse complement strand
GCGTCAGCTTCTGCGGAGTCACCCTTGGGATACCACCCTTGAATCATTGGACCTCTAACACTAGACCGTAATCCGGCTGGTGGACAGTGCCAGGTGGGCAGTTTGACTGGGGCGGTCGCCTCCCAAAATGTAACGGAGGCGTTCTAAGGTTCCCTCAGGATGGTTGGAAATCATCCAAAGAGCGTAAAGGTAGAAGGGAGCTTAACTGCGAGACAGACATGTCGAGCAGATACGAAAGTAGGACTTAGTGACCCGGCGGTAGAGTATGGAATTGCCGTCGATTAACGGATAAAAGTTACCTCGGGGATAACAGGCTGATCTCCCCCAAGAGTTCACATCGACGGGGAGGTTTGGCACCTCGATGTCGGCTCGTCACATCCTGGGGCTGTAGTCGGTCCCAAGGGTTCGGCTGTTCGCCGATTAAAGTGGCACGCGAGCTGGGTTCAGAACGTCGTGAGACAGTTCGGTCCCTATCCATCGTGGGCGTAGGATATTTGAGAGGCTCTGCTCCTAGTACGAGAGGACCGGAGTGGACGCACCTATGGTGCATCTGTTGTCACGCCAGTGGCATAGCAGGGTAGCGATGTGCGGATTGGATAAACGCTGAAAGCATCTAAGCGTGAAACCAGCCTCGAGATAAGATATCCCTTTGTTTATCAAGTAAGACCCCTAGTAGACCACTAGGTTGATAGGTCGGGTGTGTAAGCGCAGTAATGCGTTGAGCTGACCGATACTAATAGGTCGAGGGCTTCAATCAAAAAAATACAAAATTTGCCTAATCCTAATTTAATCAGCAAAAACTCTCAATGTTATGCAGTTGTGAATGTACGAAGCGCAAAAGCGCAACGACCTTCATCCATTACCGGTGTCAATGACGCTGAGGTCCCACCTGTTCTCATACCGAACACAGAAGTTAAGCTCAGTTGTGCAGAAAGTACTTGGCTGGACACGGCCTGGAAGGATATGTAGATGCCGGTTTCCAAAACAAAGACATACACGTTTGTGTATGTCTTTTGTTTTATATTCCGAAAACTTATATTACGTCCCTATAAGTGTCCGGCCAACAAGAAATTGCAAATTGCCGACAAAACGATAAGCGCAACGTTGCTTTGATTTGTGCGCGTTGAATATGCGCGACAAGGGGAAAGGCGGTGCGTTTATTTTTTTACCTAAAATGATTTGAAATGGCAAATCTAATTTAGGTTGGGAATTTGCAAAAAGGAGCACTCGACCAAAAGCGAAGGCATCAGAAAAAGGTTTTGGAAAATATTCGGTTTTTTACGGCATTTTGGGGAATGCGCAGTTGCGTGGTGAATTGTATTTGATTTTCTGATGACAAGCAAAATGGCGAAGTGTGACGCGGACACGAGCCTGGAAGGATATGTAGATGCCGGTTCCCAAAAGAAAAACACACTCGTTTGAGTGTGTTTTTTCTTTTCTACAACGGATACTTGGTGTCTGCACGGTCAGATTGCCGTGTCCGGCCAACAAGAACTTGCAAATTGTTACGTTGAGAATAAGCATATTAAAAACTATATTTGGCGATTATGATATGTCGATGATAAAGATCGAGCCGGATGAGAAAACAGACTTTTAGATTTTTTAATCATGACAATGTGGTTAGATTTTAGTATATCTTGCAATCTTAGGACTGTGATGATATAATACCTATAATAAGTTAAAAATTTGATCGAATTATGGTTTGAGCATATAGGAAAAAGATTAAAGGAGAAGCATCGATGTATTATTTGGAAAAGAAACAATTGCAACCTCAATTGATACTGTTAAGTGCCGTGTTTTTGCCTTTTGTTATAATTACTCTTATAGCATATTTCATTACGTTCGATAAAATAGCAATAATAATCTTATCTAGTATACTGGTTGTTTATACAATTATTGTCTTCGTATTATTCTTTCTATCTATGAAAAAGAGTAACTATCTTAAAGTCATGGATAATACATTGATTATAAATTATCCAAACATCAACGGTGGGAACGGATATTTAGAGATAATAAGCAATAAAATCATCAGCATCGATTATTATAAGATAACCACACCAAAGAATTGGCTTATGCTCTTCAATTATGTATTACCTAAATGCGTTTATATAACATATCAAGATGCAAACAATAAATTTTGCCGCGATTTTATAGGGTATCTAGATATAAATGATATAAAAAGAATATCTCGGCAATTAAATGTCAAACTTGCTGTTCATTAATGGAAATTGTGTGCTAAATGTGCAATCGGAAGATAGTGGTACTCAACGGAATTCTCACCAAATTCAGTGACGAAGCGGTGCAGGTGCTTGGGCTTTACTACAAACTGCAAACGTTTTTCTTCATTCCGTTGTTCGGCTTGCAGACGTGTATCGTGCCGTTGCTAAGTTTCAATTACGCACGCAAGAATTATAGCCGTGACATACGCATAATGAACGATACGCTTATAATTTCCGCCGTCTTCATGCTTTTGGGCGTGTTATGCTTCGAGTTCTTCCCGAAAACGTTTATCGGCATATTCACGAAAGACGCAAAAACGCTTGAAATAGGCGCGACGGCGTTCAGAATAATCGGTTCGAGTTTCATACCTGCCGTGTTTTCGCTCACGTTCCCCGTGTTCTTCCAAGCCATAGGCAAATCGGTGCAGAGCATAATTTTGTCCGTGATACGTCAATTCTGCGGTCTTATGCCGCTGTTTTACGCGTTTTCGTTTATCGGACTCGATTACACCTGGATAGCTTTTCCCGTCGCAGAAACGATTACGACGATAATAGGTTTTGCAATGTATATCGCACAACTTAAAGAGTGGAAGAGAGAGCAAACGCTCGAAGGCGACGTTGCGCCTTATTACGATGAACGTTTGCAAGATTTGTCGCAAACGGAAGAGAATGCTCAAAACGAGTGACGGCAAAGTTGCCTTACAAAAGTATTTTTTGTGACAAATTTTACCGCTTATGCGAAAAATCAATCAAAATGTATGAAATTGTTGTACAACTGTATTGTTAAATATAAATTGTTGACTTTTTAAGCCTTGTTTAATATAATATACGTATACAAAAACTCTTAGGAGGAGATAAACAATGAGCAAAAAAGTTATGGCAATCGTAGCAGTTATCGCACTTGTCGCAATTCTTGGCGTCTGCCTTGTTGCTTGCAACGCAGAAAGCTACGAAAAGAAACTTGAAAAAGCAGGTTACACCGTTACTTCTATGACTTCTGACGAAACAAAAGAAGAAGGTGCAGAATGGGGTGTTGTCGGTATCAAAGGTACCGATATGGTTACCGTTGTTAAGTTTGCAAAGATCGATGATGCAAAAGAATTTGAAAGCAACGTTCCCACTGGCGGGATCGGCGGTTACAAAATTAGTGTCGAAAGAATCGGCTCAATCGTTTACTACGGCACTGAAGCAGGCATCAAAGCTGCAAAATAATTGAGTTAATCAACAAAAAGAAGCACTCTTAGGAGTGCTTTTTTTTGTTGCCCGATTGGGATAGACATATCGAAAAATCGATTTGTTACGGCAAAACGGTTGCTCATTTTCATGTGAATATAGGTTGAATCTGGATGCCTTTCATTGCGTTTTCGATTGTCGGAATGATAAGTGAAGTGTCGGCAATGAGAGAGTTCACTTTGCTTTTCGGTGCGTCTTGTCCGAACGGCACGAAAAAGACGTGGCGAGTGTTCAGAAGTGTGCCGATATTGCGCGCATTTGCGCCGAGCGCGTCGTTTGATGAAACCGAAAGCACGACGGGACGGTTGTTTCTTAGCGTTGCCTTTACTGCCATCGTTACTGGAGTATCGGTTATGCCGTGCGCGATTTTTGCGAGCGTATTGCCGGTGCAGGGGGCAACGAGCATAAGTTCGAGATCGGATTTAGCGATAGGTTCGGCTTCGACTATGGTTTTCAAAGGGCGTTTGCCCGTTTTTTCGATTATTGCGTTTTCAAAATCCGCTTGCTTGAAAAATCTCGTATCGAGCGAAGATACGTTGTAGGAAAACACCGGTGTTAGGTCGTATCCTGCGGCAACGAGTTGGTCTACGGCTTTCAGTATATTTGCGAACGTGCAGAAAGAGCCTGTTATACAAAGTCCGATTTTCATAGTCTGTTCTCCATAATATAGTCATACATCGCTTTTGCCGCGCTCACGGGGCAAGCCTTGGCAGGTAGAGCGGGATATATTTGCGCGTCGATGCCGAGATAGCGCGCGTATTCAAGGTTGATTGCAGGCGTTGAGGCAAGGTCTATATAGACACAATCCTTTTTCATGCTCATAAGTTGTTTGTCGCTTACGATAGCGGACGGAACTGTGTTTATCACTGCGTCGTACGGCGAAAAATCGAAGTCGCGCATGGGAAGAATACGTTTTGCGAACGCGTGCGCGGGGCGGAGCGACGAAGTTGTGGCAACGTCGGTCGTCACGTCGAGTTTGCATAAAATCTTCGTCACCGCCGCCCCCGAGCGTCCGAAACCGAGCACGAAAACGTAGGATTCCGCAACGGATTTTTTGAGACGTTCTATGAGAATCGCAAGCGCACCTTCGGCGGTGAGCCGAGAGTTTATTGCCTGAAATTTTTCGTCGGCGGAATATGATTTGAGTGTTATATCTCGGCTGTTTGCAAGCATTTTGGCTTCTTCGAGAATTCGCCCGCAATACACGGTTGCGCCGTCGTCAACGTCGGTGAGCGTTTTGGCTTCAACGAGTACGTTCGGTGCAAAGACGTGCGTCGGCATAGGAAAAAGAGTTCCGTCGAGCATCGATTTGAGATAGAACGTTCTCTCGTCTGTTTCGTGTACTACGGCTTTGAATTCGTATTTTTGTTTTACGCTCGTTTTTTTAGTTTCCATACGGTATGCTATGCTTTTTTTTGAAAATGAGTTAATGCACGCAAAAAGAAAAATCGTTCATAGTATGCACAAAAGGGGGATATATGGAAAGATACTTTTTGGGCAACAATTCGGGCAGTGGATTTTGGAACGAATACGACGGCGAACTTAAAAGAGCGGACAAGGTAGCATTGATAAAGGGCGGCAGCGGAACGGGCAAATCGACGATGATGAAAAAGATTGCAGCATTTGCGCAGAAGCAGGGACACGATATAGAAATCTGGCATTGTTCGGGAGATCCGAAAAGTCTCGACGGTGTGTATATAAAAGATATAAACAGAGCGGTTGTGGACGCCACCGCGCCGCACGCAAGCGGAGCGGATATTCCCGTCGTAAAAGACAGGATTTTTGATGTTGCAAACAACCTTGACAAAAGCAAACTAGACGGTATGCGAGATGAGATAGAAAAATTGATAAAATGCAAAAAGACACATTTTATGCGTGTATATCAACACTTAAAGTCCGCATTGTGTCATTATAACAATCAAATTGAGATTGAAAAACAAGGCGTTGACGAGAAAAAAATAAGGCGGATTGCAAGCGAATATTGTGAGAAACTGTTTTTGACGGACGGCGGAGAATCGAGGGTGAGAACGCTGTTTTCAAGGGCTATAAGCCCGTCGGGAGAAAACGAGTTTTTTGACCATTTGAAAGACAAATGCGTGTATAAGGTCAAGGGCGGTGCGTATGCCGTGCGAGTGTTTTTCGACGAGATATACGGGCTTGCAAAAGGCACGTTTTTTCGAGTGCCGTTGTCTCCCGAAGCGTTTGAAGGCGCGGTGTGCGGAAACGTCGCAATCGTGGATTTCGAACGAGCAGGAGGCGCGGACGGAGAAATAATAGACCTTGAAAGATACGAGAGTTTCAACCGCTCCGACGTTCTCGACGAGAAAAACAACGCGGTGATTCAGACCGCACTTGCCGTTGAAAGGCTTAACAGGGCAAGAGAGTCGCATATGGGGCTTGAAAATATTTTCGTGAAAGCAATGAATTTTGACGGAAACGAGAAAACGCTCGAAGATATAAAGGCGTTTCTGTTTGAATAAAAAAGAGCAGAGAAAAGAATATGCCTGCCGCGCGACGTTTTGACGTAATCCTTCGATTTTGCTCGGTGTATGTGCACGTAAAGGTTGACACGCGGGCGGCTATTTGGTATAAGTAAGGTATGAGCGAAAAAAGCGTCGCAAAAGACGAAAAACAACAGAATAAAAAGAAAAACGCAGTGCCTTTTTCAAGAGCGTACAGTCGTTTCTTTTTGGGACTTTGCAGATTTATACGCCCGTTCTTGCACGGCAAATGCACGCAGTCGGCGGCATTTAAGAAGCAAAAGAAGAAAGGAGCGATGCTCGTGATATGCAATCACTTGTCGGCGTACGATTTCATTCATTTTTCGTCGGCTATGTACGGTGCGCCGCTCAATTTCGTCGTGGCGGAGAATATGATGTATTCCGTGCCGATTTTCGCAAAATTGCTGTCCGGCTATCACGCGATAACCAAAAAACAATATTTTGCGGATATACATTGCATAATGAACATCAAAAAATACCTTGATGCAGGCATTTCGGTGCTTATTTGTCCCGAAGGCAAAGTGGCGGCGGACGGAGTTACGGGCGCAATCGTGCCGTCCATTGCAAGACTCGTGCAGTGGCTTGGCTATCCCGTCGGAGTGGTGAAGATGAAAGGCGCAAGTCTTGCTCGTCCGAAGTGGGCGTACAATCTACGATTTATCCGAAGGGGAAAAGTGTACACCGACTGCGATATGCTCCTCAGTGCAGAAGAGACGAAATCGCTGAAAAAAGAAGAGATTCTTGAAAAAATCACCGCCACGCTTGCGCACAACGAGCATAAATGGCAGGTTGAAAACGGGATAAAATTCGTCGGAAAACGCTATGCCGAAGGGCTTGAAAGGTTGCTTTATTATTGCCCCAAATGCGGCGCGGAGTTTGAAAATCGCACTCATGAAGACCGTATGGTATGCTCGCATTGCGGAAACGAAATCAAGTATACTTTCGACGGAAAACTCGAACCGATAGGGGACAGCGTAAGCCTTGAAAGGATAGATTTGTGGTACGCAAAACAGCGCGAACTCGTGAAAGACGAAGTGGCAAAAGGCGGCTTTACGATGAGCGACAAGGTCAATCTTTTCGTCGAAAACGAGAAGAACAACGGCTATCGTTTCGTTGCCGAAGGCGTGCTGAAACTCGATGAAAATTCGCTTTCTTTCGACACCGACTGGACGCAAAGGCCAAAAGACGTGAAGAGCAAATACGGCGTGAATTGCATGACGTACGAAGTGAACGAAAAGGCAGGTTTCGAACCTGTCGAAGACGAATTCAGGCACGTCGAATTTCCCGTCAAACGCTGTGACACCGTGGCAAATCTGCCGGGTACGGCAATAGATATGTACGACGATAAGCACGTTTACCGCTTTATGTTTGCGGAGCGTTCCGCATCCACGAAATACGTGCTTGCGATAGAACAAATGTTCAAAAACGGCAGAAATTGAAAAAATTTCTTGACTTGATTTTTTGAGAAAAACCGCATTCTAACGCGGTTTTTTCTTGTATGGCGACCTGCAGTTAGGATTTGATGTTGACAATTTTGTTGCAATAATGTAGTATTATATTTGTATTCTTATATTTATGTGCGCTCGTGCGCATACATAAGGTGGAAAAGATGAGAAAGAAAGTCAGTTTGATTTTGGTTTTGATTTTGGGCGTCGTCATGTTGGCGACACTCGTTGCGTGCAACGGCTCGCAGAATATAGGCAAGTTGCCCGACGTCATCAACCCCGACAAAATCGTTGACAACGACAACAACGCGAATTTCGATACCTATCTCAAATTTTATTTTCCGAACGGAGTCACAAGTATATTCAACGGAATGTACGCAGACGAGTTCGACGCGTCCGAAGTGAAATATTCGATAGTTTACACCAACGAATCGCTGACGACCGAAGTTGCGGGCGGACATCTGACGGATGCAATGATCACCAAGGTAACGGACGGCAGTGTCAATGCCGACACCGGCGAGTTGAGAAACTTGCTCACCGTTTGGGGCGGCGCGCCTATCTCGTGGAAGGCAGGTCACTTTATGGTTCACGCGACGGCAAGCCTTGACAACGGCAAAACCGCAAGCGGCTCTTTTGCTCTCCACCTTAAAGACCGCTATGTCGCAACTCCCACCGTGTCGTTGACTTTCAATCTTCAAGTCGGCGAAAACAAAGCGCAGGCTTATTTTGGAAAAACGAGCGAAGACGGCTCGAAGGTTTCCGTTTCCGTTGACAAAGGACTTACTTTTGCAGACTGGGACGCATTCACCAACGCGTTCAGGATGTCTCTCGACGGCAAAGCACTCGATCAAGTGACCGTCGGCAACAAAACTCTTTCTCGCACTCAAGGTTTCCCCTTCACGATAGACGAAACGTATGACAACAAGACTTTTGCAACCGTATGGACAGACAACGTCATCGACGTCAAGTTTACGCTCGACGTCCCGAGCGACGCAACGGTGATTCAAGGTCTCGAAGACCCACGTCCGAATTTTGCGGAACATCAATCGGTGACTCGCAACTTCGGCAGAATCATCGCGCCGAGCGTTGACGCAATCAACGTCTTCAACGGCTACTATTTCGCCGGTTGGTATAAGGATGTCAACGGCGACGGCAAATGGAACGAAAACGACACGCTTTGGAGTTTCTCTCAAATCGTGGGCAGTGAAGACATAAAACTCGTTGCACGCTGGACGAAACGCTCGTATTCATACACGCTTTACACGATGGGCGGAGAGTTCGTCTCCACCGTCAAAAACTCTGTGGTTACGATTGACGGAAACCAAATCGAAATAGACAGCGACGAAAAAGCAAAAGAAGCGGGACTTACCGTCGTCGGCGCAACGGCTCGCTACGGCACGGAAGACAAAAAACTCAACAGAATAGTTTTCTCGGGACTTGCATACGGTCACGACTTTAACGAATACGTGGCTAAAATCGAAGTCACCGCAAGACAAAACGACAACGTGCCCGCAAAGACCGTTTATCTCAAACTCGACGAAGTCAGAGCAAATCTCGTCAAAGGAAGCACGGACTACGTCGTGGACGGTGGAACGTACAGAGATTATCAATGCACCGTGCCTGCAAATATGACGAACGTAGTTGCGGACGCACAAGGCAAAATCGACGATGTGGCGTACATCAAGTGGGTGTTCAACGAGACGCAGGACGAAGAACTCAAAGCGGACAGACTCAGCAGATATTACGTAAACGTCGTGTTTAAGGACGGACTTTCCGTGAATGCGGACGGTAGCGTGCGTATCGACAAGATTGCCGACGAGTCTCTCAACGAACTCATAATCCCCGCAACTCTCACGATAAACGGCGTGACTCGTCCCGTCAGTGAAATCGGAGCAAAGGCGTGCATGAACCTTAAAGCACTCTCGACGCTCAATCTCAAAGACGCGACGAATCTCGTGACAATCGGCGAGCGGGCGTTTGCGCATTGCCCGTATCTTTCCACGATAATTCCGCCGACGAACGAAAACATTTCTTCCGTCGGCAAGAATGTGTTTTACAGAACGAGTTTTGAAAACAACTATTTCAAAAACAACGGCGGAAAAGAATTCATCGTCGTGGGTAAAGTCGTGTACAAATACGTCGGAGATCCGAACAAAACCGAAATCGACCTTTCAAAAGACGAATATTACACCGCCGAAAACTGCACTGCAAGTGCGGAAGATATTGCGAAATTCAATTTGCAGATAAAGAACGCAAACACTTTTGCTACGGGGGCTTTTGCAAACTGCACGGCACTTGAAACAATCACGCTCGGCGACAATATCAAGACAATCCACAACTATGCGTTTGAAAATCTTGCGGCACTCGACAATCTGATTGTCGGCGCAACGAGCACGATTCAGAATATCGGCGAAGACGCGTTCAGCGGTTGCGACAACTTCCTTAGCGCGGAAAGCAAGGCGTACGATGCCACGACGAAAGCTATCATCATCGGCAGCGTGTATTATCGTTTCATTGACGAAACCGCAACGAGTGCGACTATCGACGGAAGCAGAACTCCGTACATCGCGCCCGAAGCGTTCAGAAATCGCGGCAATGTCGAGAACGTGAGCATTATGCACAAGGACAAAATCCTTGCGGTCGGCAAAAATGCTTTCTACAACACGACGTGGATTCAAAGAAACGGCAGCGACTGCGTCAACGACGGATTTACGGTCGTCAACGGCATTTTCACTGAATATTATATCGACAAATACGACGCGTCCAAAGTCAATCTCACCATTCCGTCGGACGTCGCCAAGATCGGAGAATGGGCGTTCAACACCTACGCTCAATACGTCAAGACGGTACAAATCAAGGCAAATGTCGGCAGAATCTACGATTACGCATTTGCAGGCGCAACGTCGCTTACGAGCCTTATCTTCACGGAAGCGACGGTTGACGGTGCAAACAATCTCGTCACGGGCTTGCCTGCAATTTCGAAACACGCATTTGCCGATAAGAGCGGCAAACTAATTGACGGAGTGAAGTTCTATTTCAAGGAAGACGTCATTCAATTCTTCCAAAGAATAACCGACGGCACGATAACCACCGAAGACGCAATTACGAACGAATGGTACATATTCTACAAACTCAACGTCGAAAACTTCGTTGCGGAAGACATATCAAACGTGTGGATAAACACGAAACTCATTTCCGACAAACTCTTGCGCACGGTCGCAGGCGGCAATCCGCTTACGCTCGCATACGGCGAAACCATTGACAACGCACTCGTGATTTTGGGCAATACCGGCGTCGTGAGATACGAAACTCTCGATTACGCCAAAAACGAAGTGCAACTCGTTCTCGTGCAACAAGGCGACGAACAATTCGGTTATCTCTACGAAGAAGGCGTTGAAAAATACGTCGTCACGTTCTCATACGACGGAAAGACCAAAGGTTGCGAAATCAACGGCGGAGACGAGCATCTGTTCGTCATCACCGTCACAGACGCAATCGACGATTCGTCAATGAATTCGTTCTATACGTCAAACGTTGACAAGTATCCGTCCAACGAAACCGTTATCGACGCAACGGGCAAGACTTCAGAGAATTCGGCGTTCTGGTTCGAAGGTTTTGAAGGTCAGGTTGCAGACGCTCCGTATCCCACGTTCTATACGTCCAACGCAGGTGTCGACGTGTACTTCTGCTATCGTGACGTTGACGGCGAAACGCACAGAATTCACGTTTCGCAAAGCCAGATTGCAGAGTTCAATACGCTTAGGCCGACGATAGAAGCCGATGCGACGTTCACGGTCAACTTCCACGACATCGGTGTTTACAAATTCAAAATCAAATACGCGGTGCAAGAATCCAAGTTTATGGCAATCGAGCAAACGAGCGCGGTTTCCATTCCGCTCAACGGCAATCCAACGACCTATTTTGCAAACTTCACGGTCAATCTTATCGGACAGGACGGCATAAAGGTCGAAAAAGTTTTGCGTACGAGCAACTTCGATATTATCGCGGTTGACGGCATATCCACGACGGTTGTCAACACCGCAAAACTCGGTATGCATACTTTGCACATCAGATACAGCAAGGCTGACGCGGTCGAACCCATCGTTCAGACAATTGTATACTCCGTCATTCTCGAAGCGGACGCAAACATCTTCGATTACGAAATCATCGACGAGAGAGAAATGACCGCAAGAATCGTCAAATGCTCCGCAAAGACGGCCGACACAATCGTTCTTCCCGCCACCGCGACAATAAACGGTGAAGTGTACAAGATTACGCAAGTCGGCGATATGTCCGCAACAAGCGGCGTGTTTGAAAACTTCACGTCTCTCAAAGCGGTGTATTTGTCCGCAAATATCGAACACATCAATGCAAGAACGTTTGCAGGTTGCTCGCTTCTTGAAAACGTATACACGGTCAAGAGAAACGATACGGCATTTGCTCCGCTCACCGAAGCCAACTTTGAAATTCTCTCCACAAGAGAAGGCGATGGCGTGGTAATTCACGAAGTCAAGGTCGCAAATCTCGACGGTATAGAAATCGGCAAAGTGCTTGCAATCGGTTCGCAATACGTCATCGACGGCGAAAACGGAAAAGTCATTTACGACGTCGTTCAAATCAAAGACGGTCTCGTGATTGACAGCGTCGACGTGGAATTGTTCCTGCCCGACACGATTTACAATCTCTTCACGATTTATCACAAGAGCGAAGTTGAAGGCGAAGCGCACGGCACGGCAATCGAGCCGATCATCTATGCGAGCGACCGTGGCATAATGCTCTCGACCGAACAATACGTAAGCGAAAGCGTTACGTATATCGGCGCAAGTGCGTTTGAAAACTGCATAAGCCTTAAATCCATAGATTTGACGCACGCAACGGGCTTGACCTACGTCGGCGTGAACGCATTTGCAGGAAGCGGTCTCGAAAGCATCGATTTGAGCAAAAACACCGCTCTTGCAGAACTCAACAACAGCGCGTTTGAAGGCTGCACGCAACTTGTAAGCGTCACGGTATGCTCCTCATTGAAGACAATCGGCGCAAACTGCTTCAAGAACGACAAAGCACTCGAGTCCTTCGTTTTCAGCGATTCAAACGGACTTGTCACCGTCGGCCAAGACGCTTTCTACGGATGTGACTCGTTGACCGTCGCACCTAGTAAGGCGTAACGTTGCAACACGATAATTGAAACAAAAACTATAGTTCAGATGAAAAAGGCGAGAGCAAACGCTCTCGCCTTTTCAAATTCGGTTTTATAAGTTTAGATTTTATAAGTTTTTACGACACGCCATTCGGTAATTGATTGGTCATTTGCGTTGCCGTTGCGGTGAGTGCTTTTCGTATAAAGCGATCCGACGACAAATGTCGATAGTTCAAACTATACGAAATCGCGGAGTAGGTCGTTCAATCGTTTCGCGTTTTTTGAGGTCATCTCGGTGAGTGGCAGGCGCATGCGCGGTAAGCAGAATCCGAGCGAGTGCATTGCCGTTTTCACGGGTATGGGATTGACTTCGCAAAACAATGCGGATATGAGCGGCAATATTGCAAGTTGCATTTGTCTTGCTTTGTCAAAGTCGCCGTCAAGCGCACAGCGCGTCATATTCGAGACGTATGCCGGGCATACGTTGCTTGCAACGCTTATAACGCCCGAGCCGCCCATTGCAATCGTAGGGACGGTGAGAGCGTCGTCTCCGCTCACAACCTGCGCTTTTGCGCCTGAAAGCGCAATGCATTTTTCGATTTGTTCCATATTGCCGCTTGCTTCTTTCACTCCGACGATATTCGGGATTTTCAGAAGTTCGCCGAAAGTTTGTGGAAGCATATTCACACCCGTTCTGGACGGCACGTTGTAGAGCAATATAGGAAGACTCGTCGACTCGGCAATTTTGCCGAAATGTCCGACGAGTCCTTCTTGCGTACATTTATTGTAATACGGGGTGACGATAAGCAAAGCGTCCGCACCGTTGTCCTGTGCAAAGGCGCAATTTTCGATTGCGGTTTTCGTGTCGTTCGAGCCTGCTCCGACGATTATCGGCAAAGTCCCTTTTGCCTTTTTGACAACCGTTTTAAGCACGAGTTCTTTTTCTCGCTTCGACATCGTGGCAGGCTCGCCCGTCGTGCCGAGCGCAACGAGCGCGTCCACTCCGTTTTCAATCTGATATTCGACTATTCTTTCAAGAGCGGAAACGTCCACTCCGTCGTCTTCGGTGAAGGGGGTGACGAGAGCCGTCGCCGTGCCTTTGAAGATCATGTTTTTTCTCTCCCCGAGATATTTGCGTTAATTTTCAGACGCTTTCTTTATCAGTAGTTCGACGATTTGCACGGCGTTGGTTGCCGCACCTTTTCTTATGTTGTCCGCAACCACCCAAATGTTCGCGCCGCTTTCGACGCTTGCGTCCATACGGATTCTTCCGACGTACACTTCGTCGTGATTTTCGCAGTCGAGCGGAGTGGGGTAGACGTTGTTTTCAGGCTCGTCCATGACGATGATTCCTTTGCCGTTTTCAAGCACTTTTTTCACTTCGTCTCTAGTCGTGTTTTTGCAGAACTCGACGTTTATCGACTCGGAATGACCGTAGAACACCGGAACGCGCACGGTTGTCGCGGTTACACGCAAAGTCTGATCGTGCAGAATTTTCTTGGTTTCTTCAATCATTTTCCACTCTTCTTTGGTGTATCCGTCGTCCATGAACACGTCTATATGCGGAAGCATATTGAACGCAATCGGGTGCGGAAATTTCTTGGGAGCGACGCCGTTTATGCCGTCTTTAAGGTCGTTGTATCCCTGAACGCCTGCGCCCGACACCGCCTGATAGGTGGAGTAAACGATGCGCTTTATGCCGAAAGCGTCGTAAAGCGGTTTGAGTGCGACGACTGCCTGAATGGTGGAGCAATTCGGGTTTGCGATTATGCCGTGATTCCACTCCACGTCTTCGGGATTGACTTCCGGGACTACGAGCGGCACGTCGTCGTACATTCTCCATTGAGAAGAGTTGTCAACGACTGTTGCTCCGATTTTTACAAACCGGGGAGCAAACTCTTTGGACACCGCGCCGCCTGCGGAGAAGAGTGCGAAATCGACCTTTCCGTCCAAAGCCGCAACGTTGTCTTCGGTGAGTTCTATCACCGTGTGCTCTTTGCCCATGAATTGAATTTTTTTGCCCGCGCTCTTTGCGGACGCGAAAAGATAATAATTGTCAACGGGAAGTTGCTTCTCGGTGAGAACTTCAAGAAATTTGTTTCCGACCATGCCGGTTGCGCCGACCACGGCGACGTTAAATTTTTTCATATAGCCTCCAAGTCTGGTATGTACGAGTTTGCACGTAAAAAATTTAACATCGACGGAGCAAAATGTCAATTCATTGCGTTTTATTTGTCATTTTATATATGATATGCGCAAAAACGAGCATGCGTGCATTCTCACGCGCGCACGAAATATTTTAGTTATTTAATTGATATTTGCTATTTTATAATGTATAATCAAATATAATTATGGCAAAATAGGAGTCATCAATGGCAAACAACAATACGAATTCGGCATACTCCTTGCCCGAAAAACCAAAAAAACTGTTGCTCGCAAAACTCTTTACGGACGCACAGGTTCGCAAAGAGCCGGAAGAAAAACAGAAAACTATAGTCGCGGGACTTGTTGAAGCACACCCGCAGAAAGATTATCCCGACACTTTCTTCGGAAGAGCGACGGCGGTTATGCGCGGCGAAATGGGACTTCTTTTCAGGTCTGCGCTTTTCTTCCTTTTGTTTACGATTCCGTTTATCGTGATATACGCGTGGTTCTCCGGTTATTTCCAGAATCTCGTCGTCGGCGGAACGTACAACTTTATGGGCAACATCGGCGTCGGTTTCCCGGGCGGCGGAGACAGCATTGCGGTGAGTGTCGCAAGTCTTTACCGCAACGTGAAAATGCCGCTTATGGCAATGTACGGCGCATGCCTTCTTTTTGCGTCGCTCGGCTTTTCGGGCTTGTTCTATTGCGCGAAACGCAGTTATTATCAGGACTATTACAAGAACTTCGCAAAGACGTTCTGGATGGGCTTTGCAAAATACTGGTGGAAGTTCTTCATCGCAGGTCTTTGCATGGTGGTCATCGGACTTGGCATGGTCGAGTCTTTGCTTTTCCTTCTCGAGCAACAAACGCTCGGCACGGCAGGTGCAGGCGCATATTGCGCAGTCGTATTCACGTGGGTTTTCGGCGCACCGCTTATGCTTGTTCCTATCACGATGATGGGGCTTTTCACATCCTATGAACTTACATTCTTGCAGTGCTTCAAAAACGCGCTCGTCATCATCGCAAACAATCTCGTCATTGTCCCCGTGGTTGCAATCGTCAGTGCGCTTCCGCTCGGACTTTGCGCGGTCAACAACTTCCTTGGCTTCGTCATTTATGCGGCAATGGCACTTTTCGGTTGCACGTTTATGGCTCTTTGCTGGATTGCGATGGTCGATCGCGGCATGGTGAAATGCCACAACAGAAAGGCAGAACAGGACAAGAGCGAACAAATCGAAAAACGCAGAGCGGCAAAACAAAATCCGCAAACTAACGGACAAGTTAAGAACGCAGGCAATCAAAAGAAGAAAAACACCGCACAAAAACCTTATCAAAATCCTAAAAAGAAAAAGAAAAAATAATGGCGAAGATACTGGGATTTAATCTCTCAAAAGAAGATTATCTGAGCCTTGCCGATTCGGCGTTTTCAAAGGGCGAAACCGAACAAAGCATCACGTATCTCGACAAGGCGTTGTCACTTGACGCGCGCTATGTCGACGCGTCGCTTGCACTTTCCGTCGTTTATGCGTCTTTGGGAGCGTGGGAAATTTCAAATGCGACCCTTTTTAAGTCTTTGTCCGAACATCCGGACGAAGAAGACAAGGGGCGCATTTTTTATCAACTCGCGATGAATTTCGCAGACCTTAATCTGCCTGATGTTGCCGAGTATTATTTAAGAGACATCGCAGACGCCTACGATATTCAGATTCCCGAAGGATACGGCGAACCCGTCAAAGAAGAAGGCGCGTTCAGGGTGGTATATCCGCGCGGAGAAGACTATTACGAGACGCTCATAGAACAGGCATACGAACTCGTGAGAGACAGAAAATTCGACGAAGCGATTGCTGTCGTTGACGAAATACCCAAAGAATCGAAATGCAAAGGTGCGGCAAATCATCTCGTGCTTGTTGCGTTGATGATGAAAAACGACGTTGACAGCGTGATTGCCAACGCGCAGAAGATGCTCGAAGAAGACGAAGACAATCTGTCCGTCAAATGTGCGCTCGCAACGGCTTACCTCATGGAAGAGAAAATGCCCGAAGCGTACGCGGTTCTCGACAACATTCTCCAAAAAGAATACGACAAAGTCGAAGATATTCTCATAATATTGCCGTTGCTTGTCAATCTCGAAGTGCATGCGCAGGTCGTGAAATACACGAAAAAGATGATAGAGAAGACCGACTTGCAACAAAACATGATGGTTTGGCTGTCGCAGGCATTGTACAATCTCGGACAGAAAGCCGAAGCAAAAAAAGTTATGCACAAAGTGCGTACCGTTTTCGGAGAGTTTTCTCCTGCGGATTATTATCTCGAATTGTACAACACAGAGCCAAACGGCGTGGCATATTCGATGAGTTTGCCGTACGTTGAAAAAATCGCAAGATACAAATTGCTTGACACTTTTCTCAAAATGTCGCCTGCAGATATCGCGGTTGTTCTCGACAGTGAAGACAAGGACGCGCTCGAACTGAAAAAGATAATAAAATGGGCATTCGTAGACGACAACGAGAAACTCAAATTGCTCATAGTCGATCGTTTGGCTATGGTCAGGTGCGCGTGGGCGGAAGATTTCGTCAGAGAGCAACTCATATCCGCCGATTTGTCGTTTGAACTTGCGTCAAGACTTTTATTCTGCCTTATGCCCGAAAATCGATTCCGTTTTTCCTTCGACGTCGTGGCGCAGGATAGATTCAAGAGCATAAACGTCACTTTGCCGAGAGCGTTTTTCAAATTGCCGAACGTTTTGCATTCGGCGGTGGGGTATTGCGTTTCGGACATCGTTTATACGGATGAAGAGCCTAATATCTATCTTGCCGAACTTACGAATATCGTGAATTCGCTAGTGACGCTCGATGACAACGGGAAAGTTAAGTATTCGCGATTGAGCGGCCTTAAGATCGCAACGATGAAGAGTATGAGGACGCTTGTCGGTGTGCTCCTTTGCAAAGTATACGAAGAAGACGGACCGGATATGAGACAAGTAACGATAGAAAGATACGGTCTGAACGAAAAGACGTTCGACAAATACTATAAAATCATTTTCGGAGACGACGACGGCTCGGAAATCGACGATAAGGACGGTGCTGAAGATGGCAGACAAGAATGAAACGATAAAAAACGAAAACACTGCGGTTGAACTTGCAGACGATATTCACGAAAAAACGAAGGACGAAATGCTCGAAATGCTTTCCACAATGCTTGACGAAGACAAGCCGTATTCGGAAAGACTGGAAGCATACGAATATCTTTTGGAAGATTGCGAGCCCATCCTTGAAGATATGATTGACAAAATCTATTCTCTCGACGGCGAAACGGGCAAAATGCTCATGGAAGTGCTTGCCGAATACAAGGGCAACAAGGCAATTTTCATGGGACTCGTGAGTTATCTCTACAAGGGCGAAGACGTTGCGCTTTTTGCAAGACTTATCGGCGCATACGGAGACGAACAGGGTGTTGAAGTGCTGAAAACATTCTGCGAGAATTACGAGCCGAATTACAACGAATATATGGAACTTCGCAATGCGGTTGAAGAACTCGGCGGCGATTTCGACTTGAAACAAGACTTCTCGGACGACCCGTTCTATCGCTTTTTGAAAGGACTTGACGAAGTGGACGAAGAAAGCCGCAAATCGCCTTTTGAAGACTATTTCAACTCGTCATCCGAGCATAATCACGACGACTGCGATGATGATTGTGACGACGAAGATTGCGGTTGCCACTGTGACGATGACGACTGTGATTGTGACGATGACTGCGATTGCCATCATCACGACCATTAAGCTTATTCGAAGACGGAATTGGAGC
>ULRJ01054096.1_pt1 | contig 18524 bp, 17 predicted proteins | sample 1955321 | NCBI WGS metagenome assembly ULRJ01 (sample SAMEA4835679, study PRJEB28245) | human gut metagenome | biome: gut microbiome; material: fecal sample | place: Denmark | collected 2008 | reverse complement strand
AGACAGTGCTGAAATTATATAATAAACTGGTGGCGGAAAAAACCTTTTCAACCGTGATCGGATATGATTTTCTGGAAGAACTGAGAACTCAGATCCTGAAGTCGGGGCTTGTATCAGAAGAGCTGCTTCCGGAAATACCGGTTAAGGTGGAAGAGAAGAAAGAACAGGATACACTGCCGCCTAAAAAAAATGTGTCGGGTAAGTATAAAAAACTTTATGAGAATGAAAAACTGAAAAATAAAAAACTTAAGATTGCACTGGTGGCTGCATTGGTGTTATTAGCCGGTTTTGTAATCATTAATTTTCGATTTCAATACTCGATTTTCACATATTTTACAAATTATAAGGCTAATATGGAAGAAGAATTGATTGACAAATATGAGAACTGGCAGGCAAATCTGGAGCAGAGAGAACAGGCTCTGGGCAAAAGTGAAGATAATCAGTAGTGCCGGAATGGAGGATTAAAATGGAAAACACGATTTTAGTAGTAGATGATGAACTTCGTATGCGGAAACTGGTCCGAGACTTCCTTGTTAAACAGAATTTTAAAGTGTTAGAGGCAGCCGATGGAGAAGAGGCAGTGGATGTGTTTCTGGCTAATAAAGATATTTCTCTTGTTATACTGGATGTTATGATGCCGAAGATGGATGGCTGGGAAACCTGCCGGGAGATCAGACAGTATTCCAAGGTGCCTATTATCATGCTGACTGCCAGAGGTGAGGAAAATGACGAACTCCGGGGATTTGAGCTGGGAGTGGATGAGTATATATCCAAGCCATTCAGTCCCAAGATCCTGGTGGCCAGGGTACAGGCCATCCTTCGCAGGAGCAATGCATCTACGGAAGAAACACTGGAGTATAACGGCATTGTTTTGAACCGGTCGGCCCATGAGGTGACTATTGACGGCAAAAGGATAGACCTTAGTTTTAAGGAATTTGAACTTCTTAGTTATTTTATGGAAAATAAGGATATTGCTTTGTCCAGGGAAAGAATTTTGAACCATGTGTGGGACTATGATTATTTTGGTGATGCCAGAACCATTGATACTCATGTCAAGAAACTCCGCAGTAAAATGGGAGAAAAAGGAAGCTGTATCAAGACGATCTGGGGGATGGGATACAAATTTGAAGTATAACGATGACAGGAGGTACATCCTTATATGAAAAGTTCAATGCAGACAAGACTGATCATGATATCGTCGGGAATGCTGGTGCTTGCCATTGCCTGCATCTGTTTTGCCAATATTTTCTGGCTTCCGTATTATTACCAGTCTGAGAAAGTAAGCAATATGAAAAATGCCTACAACAATGTGGTAAAACAGGTGTCCGGCGTGGAGTGGGGCAGCATTTCGGAAGATGAACTGGATAATACTTATGATGCTTTGGACCGCCTTGGCAGTGACAACAATGTAAGCATTTATATTATGCAGATCAAGGCTTATGCCGGGTCCGGAGATATTGCTACCATCAATTATGTATATCCGTCTTCCTCTGAGAGACTTCAGGAAGTATCCAGGGAGCAGTTGGGAAAATATGTTAAGAATAAATATTTTGGTACTTCCCTGGGAAGTAACTGTACGCTTCTTGGCCGGTCATCCAGATATGAAGTGTATAAGGTTTACGATAACAGACTGCAGTCGAATTTTCTGGAACTGACAGGACAGCTTCCCGATAACTACTGGGTGTACCTGCGTACCAATTATCAGGGAATGAAAGAGAGCGTAGGGGTGTCGAACCGGTTTATGGTACAGGTAGGCGGTATTATCCTTCTGCTTGGAATCCTTTGTATGTTCTTCGTCAGCAAAAAATATACGAAACCGATCCTGAAACTGGCTCAGCACGCAAAAGAAATGGAAAAATTGAATTTTTCCAGCCGATATACGGAAGAGAGACAGGATGAGATCGGTGTGCTCGGCAACAGTATGAATTCGCTTGCAGACAAGTTGGAAGAAACGATTTCTGAACTGAAGACGGCGAATAATGAACTTCAGTTAGATCTGGAGCGGCGTACGGAACAGGAAGAGATGCGGAGGGAGTTTCTCGCTAATGTATCCCATGAACTGAAAACGCCCATTGCTTTGATACAGGGATATGCAGAAGGTCTTCAGGATAATATCAATGAAGATGCGGAGAGCCGGGAATTTTACTGTGAAGTCATTGTGGATGAAGCCAATAAAATGAACAAAATGGTAAAAAGGCTGTTGTCATTAAATCAGCTGGAATTTGGTAATGATCAGGTTCATTTAGAACATTTTGACCTCCGAGGTGTGGTAGATTCAGTACTTCATTCTACGGATATTTTGTTTAAGCAGAAGAATGTGGAACTTTCATATCAGCCGTCTGATGAGCCGGTTATGGTGTGGGCAGATGAATACATGATCGAAGAAGTGGTGACAAATTATATAAGCAATGCATTGAATCATGTGGAATTTGACAACAAAATTGAGATCAAGATGAGCTGGGAAGAGGGAAAAGTGCGCACCAGCGTATTTAACACAGGAAAACCTATACCGGAGAGTGACATTGACAAGATTTGGACCAAGTTTTACAAGGTAGATAAGGCAAGAACCAGAGAATACGGTGGAAACGGCATTGGCCTGTCGATTGTAAAAGCCATTATGGATGCGCATAATCAGGATTATGGTGTAGTGAATTACGACAATGGAGTAGAGTTTTGGTTTGAGCTGGATATTCAGTAAAACGCAATTGATGAATAGAAATATTTGTGTTATAATACGTTATATGTGATTACGAGGAGGGAAAGAAATTTGAAATACAATAAAATCACGGCGGTATGTATCGCAGGCGTGATGGCTGTTTCCCTTACCGGCTGCATGGACAGTGTGAAAGATCTGTCGGATGAGAAGAGCGATATGGTTGCTGAGTATTCGGCGGGACTGCTGTTGAGACATTCGGATTCCTACAGTAAGCGTCTTGTGACTAAAGCGGATCAGACCGGGAATAACAGCCAGGAGGATGTACAGACCACTGCAACACCGGCACCTGTTGTCAGCCAGACACCGGTTCCACCGGCAGCTTCGGCATCTTTAGTTCCGTCGGAAAGCCAGACGGCAGAAAGCAGCCCACCTGTTTCAGGCAGTGCAGTTGATACGACGATGCCTTCTGTGAAATTAGGTGATATATACAAAAAAGACGGCTTGCAGGTTACATATGGTTCGTATCGGTTTTGCAGACAGTACAAAAGCGGATCATCACAGATCACAGCAAAGAGCGGTAATGTACTGCTGGTGGTCGATTTCCGAGTGAAAAATACCCGGAGAAGTAAAAGAAAGATAGAACTTGGAAACAAGAAGATTGACTATACATTGAATGTAGACGGCAATAATTATCAGCCGGGGATTAGTATCCTGGAGAACATGGGATTGAATTATCTGGATACCACATTGAAGAGTGGCGGAAGTGAAGAGGCGGTTCTTATTTTTGAAATGTCAAAAGATAAGAAAAAGGCTTCGCAGATCAGTCTCACCGTCAGCCGAGGGGGCAGACAGGCAGTTGTACAGCTTAGATAGACAGGCATCAAGCCGGAAGGAGGAATAGATTATGTCAGAAGATAAGGGAATTTTGTTGGAAAGTGGTACCAACGAACTGGAATTATTGGAGTTTGTAGTAGGAAACCAGCATTATGGGATCAATGTTGCTAAGATTAGTGAATTGTGTCCATATGAAGAGCCTACCGGTGTGCCAAATTCCCATGAGTTTATAGAAGGTATTTTTATGCCGAGAGAGCGGATCATTACGGTGATCGATCTTGCCAAGGCACTGGGGATCCAGCTTCCTGTGGGAAGAAGTGCCGATGGAGATATGTATATCATCACCAATTTTAACAAGTTACATACGGCTTTTCATGTTCAGCAGGTATTAGGAATCCATCGTGTTTCCTGGGAGAATGTGGCAAAACCGGATTCGACCATCAGTCGACAGGGAAAAGGCGTAGCAACAGGAATTACCAAGATTAACGGAAAGATCATCATTATTCTCGACTTTGAGAAAATTGTTTCTGAGATTAACCCGGAGACCGGATTAAAACTTTCAGAAGTAGAGGCTATGGGAGAGCGTTCTCGTAATGACTGTACGATCCTTTTGGCAGAAGATTCATCTTTGTTGTTGGAAATGCTGAAGAAATGTCTGAGTAAGGCTGGTTATACACACCTGATCCCTACAACCAACGGCCAGGAGGCGTGGAATGCACTGGACCGCATGATGAACGAAGGTGCTGTTATAGGAAAAGATATTTCTCTTGTTATTACAGATATTGAGATGCCACAGATGGACGGACATCATCTTACGAAGAAGATTAAGACAGATCCTCGTTTTGAGGGATTGCCAGTGGTTATTTTCTCATCTCTGGTAAACGATGAAATGAAGAGAAAAGGTGAAGCTCTCGGAGTGGATGCGCAGTTGTCCAAGCCGGAGATTGGTAAACTGGTACATCAGCTGGATCTTTTACTGGGACAGGAGATGTAGAGTGACGGGGAAAAGAAAGACAGGAGGTAGCACAGGTGGCGGAAAATATGTCAGACGAACCTTTAATATTTGAACATACATCCGATGAGCCGGAACAGAATGGTTTTCCTTTGGACACAGCGGATCTGCCCTTAGATAGTGTGGATTCATCTGATTCAGAAGAAGATGTCAACCAGCTGCTGGATCTGATATCGAAAGATTATACAAATGAAGATGAGGATGATGAAGAGGAACCTCTTGTGTATGATGATGACAGTTCGGACAATGAAGAATCTTATCTGCAAGAGCCGGAAGTGTCTTTGTTCAGCGAAGATGATGATGAGTCTGTGTTTGAAGATGACAAAGAGGAAAAGGGTGACAAAGCCAATACCTCATTAGATGACATTTTTAATGATGCGTTATCAGCAATCCAGTTTGAGGACAGTGGGAAAAAAGAAGAAAGTGAGCCAGAAGCGGTTCCGTCCGATATACAGGGTGATTTGGAAGAACCGCCGGTACAGATGGTAGAGACGGCGGAACCTGAAAAGGAACTGAAGCAGGCGAAGGGCGATGGATTCTGGAAGCGCACTTTTGGAAATATTATTACTGAGCAGAGTGCTGAGGAAGAGCAGAAAGAGCGCGAACTGGAAGAAGCGGATGCTAAGAAAAAAGCAGAATTAAAGGCTGAAACTAAGAAACAGCAGGAAAAAGAGCGGGAAGAAAAAGCAGAAGAAAAGCAGAAAATAGCGGAACAGAAAAACCTTGAAAAAGCAGAGAAGAAAGAGAAAAAACGCCTTGCAAAAGAGGAAAAGAAGCAGAGAAAAGCAGAACTGGCAGCAGCTGAAGTGGTTGGAAAGATCAATCCTGTAGGAGCTACCATTGTTATGGTGTTTTTTGGTGTGGTTTGTCTCAGCGTACTGCTGGGAAGCAAGATTTTTTCCTATAGTTCTTCGATAAATAATGCAGGACAGGAATTTGAAAACCGCGATTACAAGGCAGCCTATGAAGCTTTGGCAGGAGTGAATGTATCTAAGTCTTCTGAGGAACTGAAGGATAAAGTCCGCATCTGTATGCAGTTGCAGCGGGAACTGGATTCTTATAACAACTATTATAAGATGAAGATGTACCTTGAATCTCTGGATGCACTGGCAAAAGGAATCCGCAGTTATGATGAGAATAAAGACAAAGCGGATACATATGAGATCATGACACAGTATAATGAACTGGAAGCGAAGCTGGCAGAGGCATTATACAATGAATTTGGTGTGACGGAGACTCAGATTCGTGATATTATCAATAACTCTAAGAATCAGGAAGAGTACACTGCAAAGCTGCAGGCTATTATCGACAGCTGGCAGCAAAAGAATCGGAAAGACGAACGGTAATATATAAAGCCGTGGTAATAAAAAAGTGGGCAGTGAAACTGTTTTGTACAGTGACATTGCCCGCTTTTTATATTTTTGCAGAGGCAGGACAAAGGAGATGAAAAAATGGATGAGAGACTGAAAAAACAGCTGGAATTTTCACTGGAGATAGATAAAGAAAAAAACATTTTAAGACAGACTCATCTTTCCGGGCATGGACGAAGAGAAAATGATGCAGAGCATGCCTGGCATATGGCGGTGATGGCTTATTTACTCAGAGAGTATTCCAATGAGCCGGTAGATATTGCCAAAGTTATGCTGATGTGTCTGATCCACGACATAGTAGAGATTGATGCAGGGGATACCTATGCATATGACAAGGAAGGGCTGCAGACACAGAAAGCAAGAGAAGAGGCGGCCAAGGAGAGAATTTTTTCCCTTTTGCCGGAAGACCAGAAGAAGGAACTGGCCGGCTTGTTTGATGAATTTGAGGCTTTTGAGACCAAGGAGTCAAAGTATGCCCACGCCATGGACAATCTTCAACCGCTGATCTTAAATCACAGCAATGGAGGAGAAGACTGGAAGAGGCACGGAGTCACAAAGGGGCAGGTTTACGGTAGACAGGGAAAGACAAAGCTTGGTTCAAACCGTTTGTTTCAAGTGGTAGATGCTATTTTGCAGGAAAATATAGAAAAAGGAAATATAAAGGAAAGAGAAGAAGAAAAATGACGGTAAAACAATATGAAGAGAATGATCTGCAGGCTATGATTACCATCTGGAATGATGTGGTAGAAGATGGCCAGATTGTGGGACTTTATATTCTCCCTCCCAACAATGTAGGCAGATGCGGCCATCTGTGCAATGCAAGTTATGCTGTGGATGCATGGAAGAGGGGGCTGCATATAGGAGAAAAACTGGTAAAGGACTGTCTTGTACAGGCAAAAAGAATCGGATTTCAGGTGCTGCAGTTTAATGCGGTAGCGGAGAGTAACATTCATGCCAGACATTTATATGAAAGACTGGGATTTGTGCAGTTAGGTACGATACCGAAAGGCTTTCGGATGAAAGATGGAACCTATGAAAATATTTGTCCGTATTATCATGAATTATAGAAAAGGGGAATGAGAATGTTAAAAAAATGCGGGATCTTCATTCTGGCAGGACTGACGGCTGTGGGGATATGTGGTTGCGGAACAAAGGACAGTGACAGTTCCAGCGAAACAGAAAACAGTCTTTCCGTGGAACATCAGCTCGATCAGATCGTTTCAGACAGAGAACTGTGGCAGAATCCGTTTGGAAGGGATTATGAGGGAAAAACAGATGGGGGCGTGTTTTATGCGGTGACAGACCTGGATCAAAATGGAAGACTGGAGTTGGTTGTTACAGATGCCACAAGTGATGGTGATGATATAGAGTTTACAGGCACTTGTTTTTTTGAAATGAATGAGAGCGGGACAAAAATGGAAAGAAAAGACTGGGACAAAAAGAAGAACAGTAAAAAATTAAATATATGTGACAGTGATAATTTTGTTGATATTGACACCGTGTACATAGACAACAAAAACAAGGAGTATTATTATGCTGTCGAGGATGCGGATCCGTCCACACTGTATAGTCTGTACCTTTGGAAGTATGGATCACAGGATGGCAGGATGGATGTCCTGGCAGATGACCAGTGGAATGATTCGCCTGAGGAGGACGGCGACACCTGGGTGTATTACGATAAAGAAGGGAAAACACACAGCATTACGGAAGAAGAATTTACTTTTGATAAACTGGTGAAAAGAAAGTATCCATCCTTTGAGAAAAGAAAGGTAAAAATAGAATGGATCAGTTATTTTGACTATTTTAAAATAAAAAAGATTACGGATGTTCAGTTGCGGCATGCATTGCTGCAGTCATATGCTGAATTTAAGATTGATAAAAAAATCAGTGGAACACAGGCAGACAGTCTGGATGACTATGTGCGTGCCTATGATGAGATCGACTGGCAGGAAATGGAATACCGGATGATAAAAGAAGATTACGCACAGTATAAGATGTATCTGCCGTTACTGGAGAAAAAGGAAAAAGTATGGAACAGCCGGCGGCAGGAGAAATATCTTAGTGATTATTTTTTTAAGAAAAAATTATGGCCTATGGTTGAAGTGGCAGATCTGACGGGGGATGGCGTATCAGAACTTGTCCTGGCCAGTGAGCAGGGGGACTTGATTCTGTCCAGACAAGGAGACAAATATTATATCTATGATGGATTCATGGAGCAGGGAGCATCTACGCGGATATACGAACCGGAAGGAATCATAGAAGAACCCAGCGATGAACAGGAAGAAGCAAAATATAATAAATTAATATGGAAAGATGGTAGGTTATCCTTAAAGCAGGTGGCAAAGTTGAGCAGTACTAATTACATATATCATTTTGAAATAGGTGGGAAAAAAGTAGCAAAATCACAGTTTAAAAAGTGGTCAGAGAAGTATGCACAAAAGGAAATAACAGTTTATATACTGAGTACGAAAATGGAGAAAAACAAATGAATCAGACCTATATGAGATAGTTTCTTTGTGGCAAAGATCAGAGAAAATGCCATGACAGCCCTTTCCCTTGTGTTCCCCGTACAGAATCTGATCAATGCAGTTATGATTGGATTTGGGATTGGGGTAAATGCGGCCATTGCCTATTTTCTGGGAGCGAAAGATACCGGAGCGGCCGGAAAATCGGCAAGTCAGGGAATGCTTTATTCTACCTTTCATGGAATTGTATTTACTGTTTTGTGCATTATGGGAATGCCCTTTTTCCTGCGGCTTTTTTCTGCCAATGAGGAGATCGTGCAATTAGGGATCCAATATTCTGACATTGCCTTTTTATTTTCTCTGGTGATCGCCTGGCAGATGGTGTTTGAAAAGACATTTCAGGCTGTGGGACGGATGACTACCACCATGATCTGCATGATGGTGGGATTTGTGGTTAATATTGTGCTGGATCCGGTTATGATCTTTGGCTTGTGTGGAAGCGCCTGTATGCCGTGGGAATCCCGGGAGGATTAAATCTGGCACTGCCGTCTCTTTTAATCTCTGTATTGAATGTGATCCAGGGAATGAGGCCGGCAATCGGCTATAATTACGGAGCCAGAGAATATGAAAGAGTTCATAAGATTTTCCGCGTGTCCTGTCTGATCAGGTGCAGTACCGGAATGTTTTGTCGGTAAGGATGCGGGCGAAGATCAGTCCCAGAGGCAGTGCCAGAATAATCAACAGTGCGGAGGCTAGCCAGGAGGCGGCGGATGTGAGATTCATAATGCCCAGGTTATAAAAACCACGGTACAGATATAGTCCGGGTACCATGATAACAATGGAAGGAACGGTAATGGAAATTCTCGGATAACCGGCAACACCTTTTAGAGTTGAAGCCAGTATACCTGCGAGAAAGGCACCGATGAAAGCGGCAGCAGCCGGGGGAAGAGAAAGAAGATCGGTAGATTCCAGCCGTATGGTATTGGCTGCGGCACCAATAACACCTGCTGCGGCGGCCAGCCGGAGAGGACTGTTGAACATGATGGAAAATCCAAATACACCGCAAAAACTGGCCAGCAGCCGGAAAAGGATCCACTGCCACAGTGCCAGGTGAAGGGGAAGGAATGAAAGTGGTTTAAGACCCAGTAACATGGATAGGATCCAGGATGTCATGGTGGCAACGGTAATGATGATCAGTGAGTATGTGAGCCGTTCCGTGCCAGAACGAATATCCAGTTTTGCAAGGTCGATGCCACTTGTTATAAAGGGAAATCCGGGAATGATAAAAAGCATGGAGCAGATGTAACCGGCTTCGTGCTGCAAATTGACCGAGTATATCAGTTCCAGAAGTTTAAGTAGAGCCGTATAAGTCAGACAGGAACAGGCAATGGAAGCGGTAATGCATAAAAACAGGGTGAAATGGTGTTTGGAAAGTTTACAGCGGATAAAATTTCCAATGCCGGCGCCAAAAAAGGCACACAGCATCTCGATTATACCGCCACCCAGAAGAAAGGTGAAGGAACCACAGGCAAGAGCGGCGGCGAGAGCCAGTGTCAGCGGTGAGTATAAACCATGGATCCGCTGTATTTCATCTAAGGCAGTGTGGATCTTATCACAACTCTCCGGCAGATATTTTTCCTGAAAATCAGATACAAATTTTTCCAGACGATTTAATTGGGAGGTATTGACTCCGGTATTAGTCAGGCACAGGGACTGACTGAAACTGTTATCGCCGTCAAAACAAGTATAATTGATAGACATAAGTCCGATATCCACGGTACATGTCACGCCCATGAGTTCAGACAGTTCGTTCATAGAACTGCGGACACGCCACGCACCGGTTCCACAGGAAAGCATCATAATGCCCACACGGCCGATGATAGAGGCTTTGGCAAGGAGATCTCCCTGTATGATGGAACCGGATCTGTTTTTTCTGGCATATTCATGCCAGTGTATTTCCATATGATTTTTCTTGAACGGACTGGAAGAAACTGCAGTATTCATAATATCACCTGATCTTGTTTATAAGTCTAAACTGTTATTTCCGGCAGAGCGGATCATCTGTTCACGGCAGGACAAAACCAGTCCGTCAATGATGCGCAGATGCTGGAGCATTTTTGATTCAAATAGATGGATCGGCAGGAGGACCCCCAGTTCATCAAAGGTTTTGCCGGACCGGATGCCGGACTCCTGACCATAGTAAACGACGGAGGAGTAGGCACTGCGCTGTATTTCACGAAATGTGGACCAGATAACGTCATAAGCCTGCGCTTCTGTCAGATGCATTTTCTTAGTATCCGGAAGGGCGTACAATATAAGAATACCCCGTTCTTTGTTTTCTGGTTTCTCCTCGATATTCATACCGGAAGTATAACGGCGGACAAGGTCATATCCATCTGCCAGGTAAAGTTTGGATCTTGGAGCGGCTGGATGTGCCGTGTATATTTCCTGAAATTTTTTATATTCGTGTTTGGTGACAAGACCCTTTTTACTTTTTAACAGGTTTCCATCCGGGTCTGTAAGTAAAACAGGGTTTTCGCCGTTTTTTCCGTGAAAACGCTTGGGGATCAGGTAGGATTCTTTTAAAAGATCGAACATGCTCCGTCGGCAGAGTTCCAGTAATACGGCACTTACATCTCCATTTTTGTATGCAGTAAGGAGAACTTCTGCGAAGTGCTGCGGATCCGGATCTACTTCCCGGCTGTCATCACACAGGTGGCTGTAAAAGGTTTCAGCAAGCCGTTCACACGCTTCCGGTGAGGAGAGAATGCGGGAAAATATCTGCTCTACTTCTTTTTCTCTTGGTAATACTAAAGACATAAAATCCCTCCTTTTATATTGCATTCATAATTTGATTTCATTATACTTAACAAGTAGAGATAAGTAAAAACTATTTTTGATATAGCAGCCATTTGTTTTTGATATGTCAGAATGGGGGACGAAATGAATATTAATTTTGAATATTACAGAATTTTTTATTATGTAGCAAGGTATAATAATTTTACAAAGGCGGCTCATGCGCTGGGCAGCAGCCAGCCAAATGTAACAAGAGCTATGAATTGTCTGGAAAATGCACTGCAGTGTACTTTGTTTGTGCGGACGAACAGGGGGGTGCATCTGACGGCTGAAGGGGAAAGGCTTTACACCAGGGTATCTGCGGCCATGTCGCTGTTTCAGGCAGCAGAAGATGAAATGCTTGAACAGGCACAGTTAAAAAGGGGAAGCATAGTGATCGGTGCCAGTGAGACGGCACTTAGTATTTATCTGCCGGAGAAACTGAGCAGATTTCACAGCAAATATCCGGGAATACAAATAAAACTTTATAGTTATTCGACTCCGCAGGCAGTGAAGGCGGTTAAAAATGGGGAGGTGGATCTGGCACTGGTTACGACACCGGTACAGGCAGAGAGTCCTGTAAAAGAAATAAAATTGCAGAAATTTGCAGAAAAACTCATTGGGGGGAAAAACTATTCTTTTTTGCAAAAAAAAGGACTGAGTTTGAAAGAGATAGAGGAATATCCACTGATTTGTCTTGGAAAGGGTACAATGACACATCAGTTTTATCAGGAGATATTTGGAAGATACGGTTTGAAGTTAAATCCGGATGTTGAGGTGGCGACTACGGATCAGATTTTGTCATTGGTACAGTATGGCCTTGGCATTGCATTTATCCCGGAACCTATGGCAGAAGAGGCGGTTATGCGTCAGGGGGGAGTTTCGATCACTGTCAGGGAACATATACCTGACAGAGAAATATGCATGGTCTATGATGAAAAAAGACCTATGAGTGTGGCTGCCCAGCGTTTTAAAAAATTGTTGATGGAGGAAGGAAAACAGGAGACTTCTGCAAATAAGAAATCTTAAAAAAGAGGTTGATCTAAAGTTAACTCCAATGCCTATAAAGAAGGAAAACGGCGTGCTATCGGTGTTTCCAATTTCCAGATCGGTGACCTTGAAAGCCTTATGGAAACAGCGGAGGTCAAGCCGATGGTAAACTAGATCCTTTGTCATATCAGCAATACACCATTGGAGTTGATGGAATACTGCAAAAAACAGGGAATCGTGGTGGAGGCATATTCACCGATTACCCACGGAGAGATTTTGAACCAGCCGCAGATCAAGGCTATGGCGGACAAATACGGAGTAACGGTTCCGCAGCTGTGTATCCGATATGTTTTACAGTCAGGTTTGATCGCACTTCCAAAGACCGCAAATCCGGTTCATATGCAGAGTAATGGAGAAGTGGATTTTGAAATTTCACCGGAAGATATGGAAACATTAAAACATTTCAAAAAGATTGAAAATTATGGAGCAAGCAGTGGCTTCCCAGTGTATGGTGGTAAAATCTGATCAAACAGGGGTTGACAAATTGGTCTAATGATAGTAGACTCTTCATAAAGGAAGGGTCTACTATTATTAGACTAAGGAGGTAAACCAGATGGAAGAATTAAAATTAGGAACGGTGGAAAGCAAGTTCGCTGATATTATCTGGGAAAATGAACCGATTTCCTCCGGACAGCTGGTGAAATTATGCGGGCAGCAGCTGGACTGGAAGAAGTCTACCACATATACCATGTTAAAGAGGCTATGCGAACGGGGATTATTTCAAAATGAAAAGGGAATGGTGTCTGCACTTATGACAAAAGAAGAATTTGGGGCAGCACAGAGCGAAAAAATTATTGAGGAATCCTTTGATGGTTCACTTCCTGCTTTTATTGCAGCATTTGCGTCACGAAAAAGATTATCGTTGGATGATGTGGATGAGATCCAGAAAATGATTGATTCATACAGAGTGGAAGGAGAGTAGCGTATGGGGCAGTATTTTGCATTGATATTAAACAATTCTGTGACAGTCAGCATATTGATTGCTGTGTTGCTGGTATTTCGGGGGTTATGTAAGAAAATATCCAGAAGGATGATCTGTTTTCTCTGGATTGTGGCTGCCATTAAACTGATCGTTCCCATACAGATAGAAAGTCCATTAGGGTTGCTTCCGGACTACACACCGGTGCCCGTCAGCACTTCTGCAGAAGAAACGCTGGCGGATACAGCAAATACAGAGAAAGTGGCTTACCCGGTGGGAGAAGGGCAGACGGTACACCCACAGGAAGCGGACAGGGATTCTGTTTTGTCTTATCTGGATATAGCGGCTGTTGTCTGGTGCGCCGGAGCGATTTTGATGGTTGGTTATATGATTGTAACTTATATACGCCTTAAGAAAAAAGTGGCAGCTTCGATACAGATTGAAAAAAATGTATATGAATGTGATTATATATCCGGTCCCTTTGTATTAGGCATTGTGAGACCTGATATATATTATCCATCCGGGCTGACCGGCCAAGAGAAAGAATATGTGCTAAAACATGAAAGGATGCATTTGAAGCGGAAAGACCATATCTGGAAATTGGCGGCCTTTCTCATTTTAGCAATATACTGGTTTCATCCACTTTGCTGGATTTCATATATTCTTTTTTGCAGAGATATTGAATATGCCTGTGACGAAATAGTCACGGTGAGAAAAGATAGACAATGGAAGGCAGATTATTGTCAGGCACTGCTAAACTGCAGCGCATCGAAAAAGATCATGACGGTATGTCCGGTTGCCTTTGGTGAGACAAGTGTGAAAGGAAGGGTAAAAAGCATTATGAATCATAAAAAAACAGCGTTTGGTTTTGTATTGGCCGCCGTTGTATTGTTTGCAGGGGCCGCTGTCTGCTTTGCAACAACCAGAGGAAGCAATATCAGGTATGATTATGGCAGTTCAAAATTATACTCAAAAGAGGATATGGATGAAGCCATGGATGTGATTAAAAAAGAATTTAGCACCTGGGAGAAGTGTGAACTGCACAGTATCAAATATACATCCGACCAGTCTGCATCAGAGAAAAATTTAGACTGGATGAACGAACTGGGATCAGCGAATGGTTACAAAGAAAAATTCACAGACTGTATTGAGTTTTATACTGATTTTCATTCGCCTGAAAATAGTGAGGATGCCGGAGCATTGGCACCGGATTATGAATATACAAACTATGGATGGTGGCTGGCCCGCACGGAAGGGGGAAAATGGCAGTTGCTGACCTGGGGTTATTGAGACTGGATTGAAGAAATGGACAACAAACCTGGAATGTGCTACAATTCAACTTAGAAAATGTTTGAACTGAAAGGATTTGACAAAATGATAGCAATAGTAGACTATGATGCAGGAAATGTAAAAAGCGTAGAAAAAGCATTGCAATATATAGGCGAAAATCCGGTTGTAACGAGAGACCGGGAGGAACTTTTAAAAGCAGATAAAGTTATTGTGCCTGGTGTAGGAGCGTTTGAGGATGCCATGGGCAAGATGAATCATTACGGATTGACGGAAGTAATCCGGGAGATCGCAGCGAAGAAAACACCGATTCTTGGAATATGTCTTGGTCTGCAGTTGTTTTTTCAGCGGAGTGAAGAATCGGAACATCCGGTGGAGGGACTTTCCCTGCTTCCGGGAGAGGTAGTGAGATTCCCGGAAAAAGAAGGCTTTAAGATTCCGCACATGGGCTGGAATTCTATCTCAATCCAGCCAGAGTCACGGTTGTTAAGAGGAATCCCGGAAGGTTCTTATGTGTATTTTGTACATTCTTACTATCTGAAAGCGGAAAATCCTTCCGATGTAGCGGCAACGGCTGATTACATTGTGGATTTTCATGCGGCAGTAGAGCACGAAAACATTTTCGCTACCCAGTTTCATCCGGAGAAAAGCGGAGAGATTGGATTGCAGATTCTGCGAAATTTTGTGACTATGAAATAGGAAAATTTTCAGGAGGTAAGTATGTTTACAAAAAGAGTAATTCCTTGTTTGGATGTGAATAATGGACGAGTAGTTAAGGGCGTAAATTTTGTTAATCTTATTGATGCAGGTGATCCGGTATCGGTAGGAGCTGCTTATGGAGAGGCAGGCGCGGATGAACTTGTATTTTTGGATATTACGGCATCCAGTGATGCAAGAGAGATTAAGACAAAAATGGTAAGAAAAGTGGCGGAAACGGTGTTCATACCATTTACCGTTGGTGGCGGTATTCGAACTATCGATGACTTTCGTATGATCCTCAGGGAGGGGGCAGACAAGGTGGCAGTAAATTCAGCGGCCATCCTGAATCCAACCCTTGTTTCGGATGCTGCAGACAAGTTCGGAAGCCAGTGTGTTGTAGTGGCCATCGATGCAAAAAGAAGAAAACAGGGCAATGGCTGGACAATCTATAAGAATGGCGGCCGCGTTGACATGGAAAAAGACGCCGTTGAATGGGCTATGGAGGCAGAACGGCTGGGAGCAGGGGAAATCCTTCTTACCAGTATGGACTGCGACGGAACAAAGGACGGCTACGATATCGAATTGACAAGGACTATTTCTGAGAATGTGAAAATACCTGTGATCGCGTCTGGCGGTGCCGGAAAGAAGGAGCACTTTTATGACGCACTGACAGAAGGAAAAGCAGATGCAGTTCTGGCAGCTTCTTTGTTCCATTTTAAAGAATTGGAGATCATGGAATTAAAACGGTATCTGGCAGACCGCGGTATCAGCGTCCGAATTTAAAGGGAGGAATTGCTATGTCGGCTATCACGGGACAGTGGAAGGAAGCACTGCAGGAAGAATATTCCAAAGAATATTACAGAAAATTGTTTATGTTTATAAAGGATGCTTACAGTAAAAGTGTAGTCTATCCGCCTTCTGGGGACATATTCAATGCATTTCATCTGACTCCCATGGAAAAAGTTAAAGTTGTGATCCTGGGACAGGATCCATATCATAACCAAGGACAGGCACATGGATTATGCTTTTCTGTAAAAAGAGGGACAGAAATACCACCGTCTCTTGTTAATATTTATACGGAATTAAAAGATGACCTGGGAATTACGCCACCAGATCATGGCTGCTTGGAATCCTGGGCAGAGCAGGGTGTTCTTATGTTGAATACAGTACTGACAGTTCAGGCTCACAAGCCTATGTCTCACCGGGGAGTTGGCTGGGAAAAATTTACAGATGCCGTTTTGAAAAAAGTGAATGAGATCGACAGACCCATCGTGTTTATCTTGTGGGGAAAACCTGCCCAGCAGAAGAAAAAACTGTTGAATAATCCCAAACACCTTATTTTAGAGGCACCACATCCAAGCCCGTTGTCAGCTTACCGAGGCTTTTTTGGAAGTAAACCATTTAGTAAAACAAACGCCTTTTTAGAGGAACATGGTGTAGAACCTGTGGATTGGCGGATTCCCCAATAGATATTAAATAAAAATAAATAAAAATGGAAGAAAATCTTCTCTCAAGTTGTGAAAATGTACAAAAATACGAAAAATGGTAAATTTATTTTGAAAAAAGACGATATAAATGATAGAATATAGGTTGGAAAAACCATAAGAGTTGTTTATAACCGGGAGGAATCGTAATGAGAGGATTAAAAAAGAAGTTGATTGCCACAATAGCATCCGTAGCTGTTCTGGCAGGAGCGTTTACCATTATTACAAAGAGTACATATGCATCTTATGATGGTAATGAACCCTTTCTTCAAGGAGGGATAGAGTTTGGTATATTAGCCAATTATATCAACCAGACTTCTGATATGGAGACTAACTTCTTTGCAGGAAAATACCAGGGAAATGGAAAACATAATGGAAATACGGTTCCAAGTAAAGCCAATGGTTATGGAGAGATTCGCATTGGAGAACTTGTAGGAGAACTCAAACTCCGTGATTATGATAAGAATAAAGTTACCATTGATAAAAAGTATATCCGGGAAGTAAAAGATAAATTAGCTTCGATTGGAGAGTATGCAGAATCAGTTGTAAATAAAAGTGATTATAAGATTCCGGACATTCCTGAAAACACAGTTACTAATAATTATTATATTGATATTTCAGCAGTCGACAAAGATGTTGTGTATGTAAATATGGATCGTGCCATGGAGGCAGTTACGAAAGGCACTCTTTCTAATGGAGCAATAAATTTTACTATGCGCAAGGATCAGACGATTGTTCTGAATGTGACAGAAAATCTGGAACTTTATTTACCAAGATATATTATTAACATTAAAGATGGGTCTCTGCCAAAGGATGAACTGGCAGCCAATGTGATATGGAATATGCCATATCTGAATAATCTTAAACTTGAGTCAAACAATATGGACGCAACAGTGATTGCTCCTAAGGCATTGGTAAACCTTGCCGCTACAGCAGAGGGTTGGCTGGTGTGTGATCAGGTTGTATGCAACAATGGAGAGTGGCATATGATCTATAAAGGTTTTGGAAAGACGACAAAGGCTCCAACGGCTACACCGACGAAAGAGCCGACCAAAGAACCTGCGAAGACACCGAAAGCAACTCCAACAGAGGAGCCAACTAAGGCACCGGTAAAGACTCCGTCAGTGACATCAACATCGGAACCGACCAAAGAGCCTACAAAGGCTCCTACAGAGACACCGAAGGTAACACCAACGGTAGAACCAACGGCTACACCAGAGGCAACTGCCACACCTACGATTGCGGCAACGATAACGCCAACGGCAGTACCTACAGCCACGCCTACGACAACAGTTGCCGCAACAGCGACACCAACGGTAGAGCCAACAGCTACGCCGACGATAGCACCAACAGCTACACCGACTGTAACAGCGGTGGCAACCGCCACACCGTTTGCTACTCCGACGGTAGTGCCAACTGCCACACCATTTGTTACGCCAACGGTGGCGCCTACCGCAACATCATCGGTTATGCCAAGTAATGTACCATCTGTGACACCAACGGCTGTGCCTACTGGGACACCGTTTGCCACACCGACTGTAGTGCCTGCCGGCACACCGACCGTCACACCGAATGATGCTGGTGCAACGGCTACACCGGAGGGACCGACCGCTACACCAACTGCAAATACTACAGCCACCCCGACTGTAACAAATACACCAGCAACGGTGACAGAAGCGCCAACGGCCACACCGACAGCAGATGCAGCAACTGCTACTCCGACAGCGGATACTGTCACAGCGTCCCCATCTGTTACACCGGATGAATCTATGGATCCGGCCACAACGCCGACACCGACTACGAAAACAGCAGGTATTAAGGATAATGATACCGATTCACACAGTGGAACCACTACCATTTCAGATGATAACACACCGCTTTCATCCGCATCAGCAGCCAAGAAGAGCAGTGCA